>Ga0181527_1003473_pt1 | contig 14093 bp, 9 predicted proteins | sample PEATcosm2014_Bin_30_FD_119762 | JGI IMG/M metagenome (GOLD analysis project Ga0181527, IMG submission 119762) | Peatland microbial communities from MTU Mesocosm Facility, Houghton, MI, USA - PEATcosm2014_Bin06_60_metaG | ecosystem: Environmental > Terrestrial > Soil > Wetlands > Peat | place...
AATTATCGTCTCACCGAACGGGAAGCCGAGGTGCTCGAGGGTATTTCACTAGGGCTCACCAGCAAGATGCTCGCAGATCGAATGAATATTAGCCCCAACACGGTGAACGCATTCCTACGGATGATCATGATCAAATTGGGCGTCACCACCAGAGCGGGCATAGTGGGCAAGTTATTGGAAGACGATCATGTAGAAAACGGCGGAGGAGCTCGTTTGATGCGCCGGGGAGGCGGCAATGCTTAACGAAAAGAATATTCGCCTCGTCAGCAGAATCTGTGGGTTGATTCTGGCTCCGGGAGTCGTCCCAGGTTGTGATAAAGGGCAATTTCCATGGCCCCATAGGTGCGAGAGCCGTAGGATCGTCTGGTAACCACTCGGATTTTGGGATCGTTGGGGGAATTCGTGGGTGAATTCTTGGGGGTAAACCCTCCTGCACCCAGTGGGGGGCTACGCACCAGCGAGCCTCTGAAGAACCAAAACCTTTCTAAGAAGGAAAAACAAGGGGCATTCTGCGCCCTACCGCTGGTCGGAACCGAGCAGGACGCATCAGAAGGAGACTGAACAGCGAACTGGCATCGGTGCGGCAAGACAATTGCCTGGTCTGGGCGCGGCTTCGTTGGCCGGTTCTGAGGTGATCACCGAGGGGCCACCGGTCGCCAGCCAAGCGCCGCCCCCAACGGCCTTCAAAACGAGGACCGACGTAACCTTGGAATCCCGGCCGGTTCCGCGGGGTACCAAAGTGCGGGTTTTAACATGTTAAGAGCAACCTGGAATCCATTGAAACAGTGGGACTTACCAATGCGATCGCTATACTTCCCGTATCTCTAGGAAACCGGCGGCACCCACGGATTCTCCGGACGATGCATAAATCGCGTATCAAAGGATGGCGCGTGGGTGTATACTGAACAGGGGCCGGGGGTCCAAAATGGAAATGCCGGATGGAAACCCACAGGCATGCCGCTGGTTGGCCTAGGAGTTCAAAATGGGAATTCGGTCTCGGTTGCGCTGGTGCCGCCTGATTGCAGTCGTTCCTTTGTATCTGATTGTGTTGGCACTTCCCGAATTGGGACTCGCCCAATACTCCGTTCCGTTCGAATATCAAATCGGCGGTACTTTGCCAGTGCCGGTGGTGTACTCGGTTTTCAGCTCAGCGCCTGTTGGAGTGACTCTGCAGACGGATGGTGCAACCTGGTTGTCGGCTTCTCTGAGCAGCAACACCACGCCGGCGTACCTGACGCTTTCCGTGAATCCTACAGGTCTCGCGGTTGGCACCTACACTAGCATCGTCACGGTCAGCTCAGGAACAGACAGCCTAACGTGGACTGTCACCCTTACCGTCACCGCCGGTACGCCGACGATCAGCGTAAGTTCCAGTCTGCTCAGCTACACCTATCAGAGCGGAGGCAACCTGCCACAGGCTCTGGCGGTGACGGTGACGGCCAGTTCGGCGGTGGCATTCACGGCGGCGGCCTCGGGTGGCAGTTGGTTGTCGGTGAGTCCGGCCAGTGGCACTACACCGGCCAGCTTGAGCGTGTCGGTGGACCCTACGGGCTTGAGTCCCGGAAGCTATGACGGCACGATCACCATCACCGCTCCGGGGGCAAGCAATAGCCCGCAAACCGTGTCCGTCAGCCTTACGGTCACCAGCAGCACCAGCGCACCGACGATCAGCCTCAACCCCAATGTGCTCAACTACACCTATCAGAGCGGAGGCAACCTGCCACAAGCTCTGGCGGTGACGGTGACGGCCAGTTCGGCGGTGGCATTCACGGCGGCGGCCTCGGGTGGCGGTTGGTTATCGGTGAGTCCGGCGAGTGGCACTACACCGGCCAGCTTGAGCGTGTCGGTAAACCCTACGGGCTTGAGTCCCGGAAGCTATAACGGCACGATCACCATCACCGCTCCGGGGGCGAGCAATAGCCCGCAAACCGTGTCCGTCAGCCTTGTGGTCAGCAGCATCGGCACGGCAACGATCAACGTCAACCCCAGTGTGCTCAACTACACCTATCAGAGCGGAGGCAACCTGCCACAGGCTCTGGCGGTGATCGTGACGGCCAGTTCGGCGGTGGCATTCACGGCGGCGGCCTCGGGTGGCGGTTGGTTGTCGGTGAGTCCGGCCAGTGGCACTACACCGGCCAGCTTGAGCGTGTCGGTAAACCCTACGGGCTTGAGTCCCGGAAGCTATAACGGCACGATCACCATCACCGCTCCGGGGGTAAGCAATAGCCCGCAAACTGTGTCAGTTAGCCTTGTGGTCAGCAGCATCGGCAGCATCGGCACGGCAACGATGAGCGTCAACCCCAGTGTGCTCAACTACGCCTATCAGAGCGGAGGCAACCTGCTACCGCCTCAAGCGGTGACGGTGGCGGCAACTTCGGCTGTGGCATTCACGGCCTCGGCAGCGGGTAGCAGTTGGTTATCGGTGAGTCCGGCCAGCGGCACCACACCGTTTAGCTTGAGCGTGTCGGTGAACCCTACGGCCTTGAGTCCCGGAGTTTATAGCGGCACGATCACCATCACCGCTCTGGGGGCAAGCAATAGCCCGCAAACCGTGTCCGTCAGCCTTGTGGTCAGCAGCATCGGCGCGGCAACGATCAACGTCAACCCCAGTGTGCTCAACTACGCTTATCAGAGCGGAGGCAACCTGCCACAGCCTCAAGCGGTGACGGTGGCGGCCAGTTGGGCGGCGGCATTCACGGCGGCGGCCTCGGGTGGCACTTGGTTGTCGGTGGATCCGGCCAGCGGCACCACACCTGCCAGCTTAAGCGTGTCGGTGGACCCTACGGCCTTGAGTCCCGGAGTTTATAACGGCACGATCACTATCACCGTTCTGGGGACGAGCCCGCTGAGCGTGGCGGTCACTCTGACGGTCACAACGATCAGCGTCAACCCCAGTGTGCTCAACTACGCCTATCAGAGCGGAGGCAACCTGCCACAACCTCAAGCGGTGACGGTGACGGCCAGTTGGGCGGCGGCATTCACGGCGGTGGCCTCGGGTGGCACTTGGTTGTCGGTGGGTCCGGCCAGCGGCACCACACCCGCCAGCTTAAGCGTGTCGGTGAACCCTATGGCCTTGAGTCCCGGAGTTTATAACGGCACGATCACTATCACCGTTCCGGGGACAAGCCCGCTGAGCGTGGCGGTCACTCTGACGGTCACCAGCCCCTCAACGATCAGCGTCAGCCCCCGTGTGCTCAACTACGCCTATCAGAGCGGTGGCGACCTGCCAGAACCTCAAGCGGTCACGGTATCGGCAACTTCGGCTGTGGCATTCACGGCCTCGGCAGCGGGTAGTAGTTGGTTATCGGTGAGTCCGGCCAGCGGCACCACACCGGCTAGCTTGAGCGTATCGGTGAACCCAGCCGGCCTGAATCCGGGAACCTACGAATTCAGGATCACGGTGGCCGATACGGATGGTACGCAGTCGACGGCAACCGTCGACGTGAGCCTGACGGTGACGATGCCGCAGCCCACCATCATGAGCGTGTTGAACGCGGCAAGCTACGCCACTGGGGCGGTTTCTCCAGGCGAGCTGGTTACCATTTTCGGCACGGCCATCGGGCCGGCGACCCCGGTGGGCGCGGCCACGGACCCGTCGAGTGGCAAGCTGGCGACGACTATCGGCGGCGTGCAAGTGCTGTTTAATGGCATCCCCGCTCCGATGATCTACGCCGCTAGCGAGCGGGTGTCGGCGGTGGTGCCGTATGAGATGGCTTCCGTTGCCAGCCCGTTGGTGTGGATCGAGTACGCCGGGCAGACTTCCAACGAGTTCGAGTTGACCTCGACGACCACGGCCCCGGCGCTGTTCACGCAGACCTGGTCGGGCAGCGGGCCGGGGGCCATTCTGAACCCGGACAACAGTCTGAACGGACCGGGAAATGCCGCGGCCAAGGGCAGCATCGTACAGGTGTACATGACAGGCGAGGGCCAGACAGACCCGCCGGGAGTCACGGGAGCGATTACGAGGGCGACCTTGCCGCCTCCGCAGGTGACGCCGGCTCCGATGCTGCCGATCAAAGTGACGATCGCCGGTCTGCCGGCGCTCTATGCCTACGCCGGAGAGGCGCCGGGCCTGGTAGCGGGAATCATGCAGCTCAACGTGCAGATCCCGGCGACCGCACCCTCGGGTGACTTGCAGATCCTAGTGTCGATTGGCGGGAACACGAGCCAGAACGGCGTGACCGTCTCGGTGAGGTAGGAGAGGACCGTTAGTCCGGGTCGAGGCCGCCGCCCGCGATCAAAACACCCGATTTCACCCGATTGTTTTGTATCCGTCCGGTGAACCCATCTTTTCCTGACCCACATTTCTGACGCATATTTCCTGATGGCGACCGATGCGCTCGAGGTGTCGGTGTGTCATGTGAAATGTGGGAGGCGTCTGGTGAATCGAAAAAAGCGGGATTTGGAGAAGGCGCGGTTTTGGCGCGCGACCATATCCTGTACTGGGACCGGGATGGGTGGGTCGTCTGGTACAAGCGGCTGGAGGCGGGCACGTTCGCATTCCCGTTCGCCGAGACGGGGCGGCGGCGCAAGCGGTACGCGTTGCCGGCGGCGGCGCTGAACGAGGCGCACGCGCAACCGGAAGCGGCGAAACAATAGCGGACACTTTTGTCTTTAATCGCGCGAGTAAGTGTAGTAAGTTATACTCATCGGCGCTTAGCGGTTGAAAATGCTGCTCAGTAGCAGTCGGTCGTAACCCGTGTAAGTTGTTGATTGTTCGTGCGATGACGATTTGTAATCAGAGGGTCGGGGGTTCCAATCCCTCCGCCAGCTCCACAAAATCGGTTGGCTATCAGGCGCGAGGACGGCGGCCGCGGACAACCAGCAGCGCAGCCCAGACGATCCATCCCAACGCGCTCGCCGCGGCGGCCCACCAGAATAACGGCGCCTCAAACCGCATGACAACCTGGTGTCTTCCGGCGGGCACCGGGAACCCGCGGAACGCCACGTTGGTGTAATAGATGGGCTGCGGCCGGCCATCCACGTAGGCCCGCCAGCCGGGGTAATGCGTCTCCGAGGTCACCAGGTACGCCGGGCGTTCGCTCTCCACCAACAGCCGTACTTGCTGCAAACCATACTCCGACACCGCGACCGTTCCGGCCGGCTCGCCTGCCGCTAGCGCGGGGCCGCCCTCCACAATGGCCTCATGTTTCGGGTCGAAATCGGGGGACTTCAGCAGCGCCGCGGCTTCCTCCAGACTGCGCGCCGGACGGAGCCGCGACACCAGGAAGAAGCGCGGCAGCACCGCCTGGTTTTCGTAGATGTAGGCACCGGGGATGGAGGTCAACTCGCGGAAAGGGCTGCCCGCGAGCCGCCGGTCATCGAGGCGCGGGCTGGAAATTGCGAACTGCGTGTTCATCAGGCCGATCACCGGTGAACGCAGATCCTCGATTTGGTAGTAGGCGCCCCAACGCTCGCCCTTGGCGAAGGCGAGCCTTGCCTGCATGGTGCGGTACACGGCCATCACGTCGGCGCCATTGGCGGTGTAGATATGGGTGATGGGAGCGGTGGTGGACCAGGCCATGGCGGCATCCACCGTATCCACGCGGCTGGGGGGAGAGTTGGCTCCCGTCAGTTGAAGCATGCGCTTCAGCGTCTCGGGGCGCCCGTCGATATGCGTGCGGCCCACGCCCGGTTCCGCGGCCACCGGGTAAGCGTTCATGGGACGGCCGGAACTGACGGCGATCAAATCGGCCGCGGCAACCACCGCCAGCACGCAGGCCAGCCGCTTGTTCGTCACCAGGCGATCGAACGCCAGCGCCGCCAGCACCGCCAGCGACAGGCACAGCACGGCAGCGGAGATCTCGGGTTCCAGACCGATTCTGATTCTCAATGGGATGAGGCTCAGAGCCATTCGGCCCACCCAGGTGGTGTCGCCCAGGGTCGCCAGGACGCCCGCGAGCAGCAGGATGGCGAATACCCGTTTCAACTTCGACCAGCCAGCCAACACCACGCCTGCCAGCCCGAACAACAGGCCCAGCATGCCGCAGTACAGATACATGTAGGTGAGATCGTCGGGCAGCTTATATTGCGCCGGCTCGAAGATATGGTAGTAGTTGGGCCATACCAGCGAGACCAGCGCGGTGACCGGCACGCCGCCGCCGGAACCGAGATAGTCGGCGCGAAACTGCGCCACGCTGAGGTTGGTCAGTTGATACGTGGGGGCCAGTTGCGCCAGGCTCAGCAGGGCCGCGCCGAGCGACGCCGCGGCGGTCATCGGGAGGATGGAAAGCCCGCCTCCATCGAGAATGGCCAGCAGCAGCCCGAACAGGAAACAGGCCGCCACCACCACCATCGCGAGCGGGAAGTGACCCGCCAGAACAGTCAATGCCAGGGCTGCCGTCAGCAGCAACGCCGCGCGCCAGCTTCGCTCCCTGTGCCAGCGGTAGACCGATAGCAGCGCCAACGGAAGCCACGCCGCGACAATCGTGGTGCCCAGGTGCTCGGCGTGCGCGGCGAAGAAGCCGCAGAGCTGATAGGTGGTGGCGCCAAAGTACGCGGACGTCCGCTTCACTCCCAGCGCGCGCAACAGCAGGAAGCCGAAGATACCGGCCAGCGCGACGTGCAACACCACGACCCACTCCAGCCAGTACAGCAGAGTATCGCGGCCGAAGACCAGGCCCATCGCGGCCGCCATCGGCATGGCGGGGTAGAGCGCCCCCGCCTGTATGTTCGCCAGGTCCGGACGGCCGCAATAGGTGTACGGGTCCCACAAGGGAAGCAGGCCCTTCGCCAGGGAGTCTGCCCACAGGTAGGCGTGCGGAAGGTGCAAGCCGCGCAGGTCCCAGGGGATCGCATAACCGGGCACCCAGAGCACGTGCCGGAAGAACACCAGCGCCTGCAAGACCAGTAAGGCGATAGGGAAGTAGCGCTTCAACGCCGTAGTATAACCTGTCTATATGAACGCGTTACTGCTGACGGACTATATGCGGCTGGAGCTGGTCCAGATGCCTGCGCCGGAGCCCGGCCCGGAGGACGTGCTGGTTCGAGTGCGGGCCTGCGGCATCTGCGGCAGCGACGTGCACGGCCTGGATGGCTCTACTGGGCGGCGCATCCCGCCTCTGGTGATGGGACACGAAGCGGCCGGCGAGATCGCCCAGACCGGCGCCGGCGTCCGCGACTGGCGCGTGGGGGAGCGGGTCACTTTCGATTCCACCATTTATTGCGGCCAGTGCTTCTATTGCGATCGCGGCGAGCGAAACCTGTGTGAGAACCGGCAGGTTCTGGGCGTCTCGCCCGGCCCGTATCGCCGCCATGGCGCTTTCGCCGAATACGTGGTGGTCCCCAGCCGCATTGTGTACCGGCTTCCCGGCAACCTCAGCTTCGAACATGCCGCCATGATCGAAGCCGTATCCGTGGCGGTGCATGCTGCGGGTCTTACGCCAGTGCGTCCGGGGGATACGGCGGTGGTGGTGGGCAGTGGGATGATCGGCCTGCTGGCCGTCCAGGCGTTGCGCCACGCCGGCTGCGCGCGCGTGATCGCGGTGGATACCGACCCGGCGCGCCTGGAGCTGGCGCGGCAGCTTGGAGCCGCGAGCGCCCTCAATCCGCGAGCGGGAGACGCCGTGGCGGCCATTCGCGAAATGACGGAGGGCCGCGGCGCGGACGTGGCCGTCGAATGCGTGGGCGCGGGCGAACCGGTGAGAACCGCCATCGCCTGCTTGCGCAAGGGCGGCGCGGCGACGCTGGTGGGCAACCTGGAACCCGCGGTCGAATTCCCGTTGCAGACCGTGGTGACGGGCCAACTGCGGCTTCAGGGGTCGTGCGCTTCGAGCGGCGAATACCCGGCGTGCATTGAGCTGATGTCGAAAGGCGCCGTTCGCGTGGACCCGCTGATCAGCGCCGTGGCGCCTCTGGCCGAAGGACCGGCGTGGTTCGAGCGGCTCTACCGCCGCGAACCCAACCTCATGAAGGTAATCTTGAAACCCTGACCAGCCGCTGCGGGCGACGCCGCCGGCGCGCCTTGCACGCCCGGCCGCCTGCCGGACTGGAAGCCGGGGGGTAGACCGCACTCCGATTACGCCGCCGGGCCGCGACCAGCCACGGCCCGTTCGGCGTGATTCGCCAACTCCGTCAGTGTGGCCGCCAGTGCGCGCGCCGCGTCAATTTGAAGACCCATCACCACCACGAATTCGCCCTTGAGCTTGCCGGTTTCCTTCACCACCAGCTTCAACTCGACGGGTGGGCCGAACAGGGAGAAGTCCGGCGCCCGCCCGTTGATGGAATCGAGTTCCAGAACGCGGCCGGCGTGCAGATCCGGAATCGCCTGGCGCAGCTCGCGTGGGAACGCCATGGTATTGCGGTGGAGTAGATCCCGCCGCGCCGGCGCGTTCTTCCGAGTGAGTTGAGTGCTCATAAGTAGATTCTGACGCAGCACTGGCCACAATCGCCAGCCCGCGACGAACTGACCCCTTTTCGTGAGCTCCTTGTTGACGAGCGCGACCGCCGGTAGGGTTTGGGAGTTGCGTCGCCTGTCACCGTAATTCCCCCCGGGAGGTCACGTCGTTCAGCACGCCGCGACAAATCCAGATGTCGATGAAGCTGTTATCCTAAGGTTCGGTGCGAGAGTTACATCACGGTTGTGGTTTGCGGACGCCTCGCGTAGCGGCGCCCGCCGGCTTTTTAGCGGTACTGGCCGCGCTTGCCTGTGTCGGCCTGGCGATGGCTCAATCCATCGCTCCCGACGAGGCGCATGCGCGGACCGTTCCCTACATGCCTCCATCGCCGGTCAGATTGCGCACCGAGGTGGATTTGGTGGAGGTCCCGGTGGTGGTCCGCGACGGGCGGCGCCGCGCGGTCGCCGGCCTCACCAGGAACAACTTCGAAATCTACGACACCGGGGTCCGGCAGACCATCACAGCCTTCTCGGAGCAACATTTCACATCACCGTCGGACGCCGGTGGCGGCGCGAAGCCGACCTTCGTCCTGGAAGCGCCCGCGGGGCGGAAAGGCGAATCGGGGCCCCGCTTCGTGGCACTCTGCTTCGACGACCTGAACTCCGAGCCGCTGGCTTTGAACCCCGCCAAGGAAGCGGCGGAAAAATTCGTCAAAACCCGCCTTGCGCCCGGCGACCGCGTGGCGGTGGTCACTGTGGCACAGTCGGGGGACTATGAGTTCACCGGGGATGTGCCCAAGCTGGTCGAGCAGATCGCCAAGGTGACCACCCATCAGAGATCCAACAACGATCCGCTGGAGTGCCCCCACATCCTGCCCTATGAGGCATACCTGATCGTCAATCACCTGGACAACGAGCTGCTCGGGGCGAAGTTAGCCGAATGTGCAGTCTGTTGGCACTCCCAGTGTTATCCGATTCAAGTAACCGCCCCGGCCGAGACCATCTGGGATCGCGCGCAGCATAACTCGAAGGACACGCTGCGCATGATGGAAAGCCTGGTGGACGGCCTGGCAAAGTTTCCGGGCGAGCGTATGATTCTGCTGGCCTCCACGGGATTCCTCACGGAAGACCTGGAGGACGACCAGGATCGCTTGATGACCAAGGCGCTGCACGCCGAAGTGGTGATCAACACTCTGGACGCCAAGGGACTTTATACGGTGATCCCGGGAGGTGACGCTTCCACGTATCAGGGCCCGATTCCGGCAGCCGCGCGAAACGTGGAGGCGAAGAACGCGGAGAGGATGGCAGACGCGCCGAACGCCGCCATGGCGGTTCTGGCCTCCGGCACGGGTGGCACTTTTTACCACAGCAACAACGATCTGGCGCGCGGCTTCCGGGAGTTGGGCATGGTGCCGGAAACCATGTACGTGCTCGGCTTCTCGCCATCCGGCGTGGCGGCCGACGGGCGTTTTCATAGCCTGAAAGTGCGGCTCGCCGCGGGCCGGCGGTATTCGCTGCAGGCCCGGCTGGGCTACGCCGCGTCACCGGCGAACGCCGCCGCGCCAAACTCTCCGCCTTCCAAACTGGACAGTGAAGCGATGGCCTCGGATACTGTCGCGGACTTGCCTGTCCGGTTCACCTGGGAGCAGTGGAAGGGGCCGCCGGGCATCACCATGGTCGCGCACCTGGATTTCAACCGCTTGCATTTCGAAACCAGGCAGGGCCGGCGGGGACAGAAACTGACCCTGGTGGGGGTCCTGTGGGACACCCGCGGCGGCTTCGTCGCGGGCAAGCGAAGCGAGCTGGATCTGAATCTCACGGATGCGACTATCGCCCGCTTCGCGAAGACCGGCTTCACTGCCTCCATGACGCTCCAAGCGCCCCCCGGAAGCTACTCGGTGCGCGGGGTAGTCGAGGATGCCCTGGACCGCAAGCTGACGGCCGCGGGCGGAGCCGTCGAAATCAGAGCGCCTGCCGCGCCACGGCTTCAAGCGCGTCCTCCGCGGTGAATCCTTCGAACCGCTTCACCTGCTTCCCCGAGCGGTCGAAGACCACCGTCACCGGCAGTTCATCCAGACCATACTGTTTGGAAACCGCTTCCGAACCCAGCGCCACCAGGTAGTCCATGGGGTGCTTCTTGAGGAACGGCCGCACGCGCTCCGCTCCCTCTTCGTCCATGGAGACCCCCAGCACCACCACGCCTTTCCCCCCGAGCTGCTGGCTCAGTTTGTTGAAGCCCGGAATTTCCTCAATGCAGGGCACGCACCAGGTGGCCCAGAAGTTCACCACCAACACCTTGCCGCCGAATGAAGATGTATCCAGCGCCCCACCGTCCAGTGCCGTGAACACCCCAATCCCCGGCCCCTGGCCCCCGGCCCCTGGCCCCTGGCCCCCGGCCAAAAACGCCAGGTATTCCTTCGCGTCGCTGGTCGAGCCGGCAAACGTCGCCACCACCTTTTCGTCCGCATCCAAAATGGCGTAGAACGGAATCGCCACCGTGTGAAACTTCGAAAGCTCCAGGTTCTGGTTGGCCTGCGAGACCTGGTCCGTGCCGTCGGTATACAGTTCCACCAGCACGAAATCCTGCAACGCCGCGGCAATCTCCGGCCGCGTGAACATGTTGGCTCTCATCCAGTGGCAGTTGGTGCAGGCGTAGCCGGTGAAGTTCACGAACACCCGCTTTCGCTCGCGCCGCGCGCGGTCGAGCGCCGCCCGATACTGGTCTTTCATCCACACCAGCGCGCTTCCGGACGATCCAGGGGCCGGCCCGCTCGCCACGGGAACGTAAGCGTCCAGAGCGCCCAACCGGCCGCCAAACATCCCCGGCGCCAGGCTGAGGGCGAACACCAGGAAGGCCATTCCCACCAGCAGCCGTCCCAGTCCCATTGGCTCATCGGGCTTCACACCTTCGAGCCGCACGAAACCCAGCAGGTACAGCCCCGCCATGGCGAACAGCACGATCCACGCCGCCAGGAACCGCTCGCGCGTCAGGAATCCCCATTGCAGCACCTGGTCCACGCTGCTCACGTACTTTAAACTCGCAGCAAGTACAACGAAACCAATGATGACTTTCACGCGCGCCAGCCACCCGCCGCTTCTCGGCAGGCGCTTCAGGTAGGACGGAAACAACGCCAGCAGGAAAAACGGCAGGGCCAGGCCGGTGGCAAACGCCGCCATTCCAATGAGCGGCCGCGCGCCGCCGCCCGCCACCGATGCCGCCAGCAGCGTGCCCACGAACGGCCCCACGCAAGCGAACGAGGCGAGCGAAAACGTCAGCCCCATGAGCAGCGCGCCCGCCCAGCCGCCCTTTTCCGAGGACCGGTTCAACCGCGTCAGAATCGGGGAAGGAATGTTGATCTCGAATGCCCCCAACAGGCTCAGTCCGAACGTCAGGAATAACGCCGCGATGAATCCGTTGACCCACGGATTGGACCCCAGCGCCACCACGCCGAACGGCCCCAGCATGGCTGTGGTCAGCAGGCCCAGCCCCGAGAACAGCACGATAATTCCCAGGCAAAAAACCGCCGCCTGCGTGACGCTCGCCCTCCTCCCGCCCGACGGCCGGCTGAGGAAGTAGGACATGGTGATGGGAATCATCGGAAAGACGCAAGGCGTGAAGATGGCGGCCAGCCCAAACCCGAACGCGACCAGCAGAAATGAGTGGAACTCGCCTCCCGTCTGGTCGTGCTCCTGAACCGGCTTGGCCTCCGCGTATCCCGCCGGAATCGCCACCGCCGGCGGGGTGCCCCTTGGGCCCGCCGCGGCGTCCACGGTCAATGTCGCTACACCCGTCCACCGCGCCGGGACGCATTGTTTGTCGCTGCACGTCTGGTAGCGCGTATTCACGGTGAGCTGCGCCGGCCCCGCGGGAGCGTTCTTCTTGATTTCCAGCTCCAGCAGAAACGCAACCTGGCCTTCATAAGTTTCCGTATCGGAATTGAAGTTCGGGTCGAAAGCTCTCTTGGGGAGCGGCTGGAGCGCGCGATACCGCTCCACCACCGGATTGTCCGCGAGCAGAATGGCGAATGGCGTGGCCGCCGGCGTGGACATGGAATACAGGTGCCAGCCAGGGTCGATGATTCCCGTCAGCCGCGCCAGAACCTTGGCGCCCGGCGGCGCCGAGCCCGGTTCCAGCGTCAGGCTCCACTCGACGTGCTGGTCTTGCTGAGCGAACGCGCAGCCCGCCACCAGAAGCAGAGATACGATCGCCGGTTTCACCCTAGCGCCCAAACCTCTCTAGTCCACGAGACTCGGCGGCTTTTCTCGCGCCGTCAGCCGCAGCTCCTCTTCGATCCGCTGATTCACATTGCCGCCCGAGAACTCCGCCGCCACCCGGATGGCATTCTTGATGGCGTTGGCGTTCGACCGCCCGTGGCAGATGATGCACATGCCGCGCACGCCCAGCAGCGCCGCGCCGCCGTATTCGGAGTAATCCACGCGCTTCTTGAAATCGGTGAACGCGGCCTTCGCGATCACGTACCCGATCTTGCCCGTGATGGTGGCCTCGAGCGATTCCTGCAACAGGTGTTTGACCATCTCCCCCAGTCCCTCGCTCACCTTCAGCGCCACGTTGCCGACGAAGCCGTCGCACACGATCACGTCCACCTTGCCGCCGTAAATGTCGCCGCCTTCCACGTTCCCGATGAAGTTCAGGTTGAGGGCCTTGCAAAGCGGCGTGGCCGCGCGCGTCAGATCGTTGCCCTTGTGCTCCTCCTCGCCGATGGAAAGCAGGCCCACGCGCGGCTTGGGCCGCCGCAGAATGATGCGCGAATACATCTCGCCCATCACCGCGAATTGCGCCAGCATGCGCGCCGAGCAATCCACGTTGGCGCCCACGTCCACCACCACCACGGGCGACCCTTCCACCGATGGAAAAATGCCCGCCAGGGCCGGACGGTCCACGCCCGGCACCACGCCTTGCACGATCTTCGCGGTGGCCATCACCGCGCCGGTGTTGCCTGCGGATACGAACCCCTGGGCCGCCCCGTCGCGGACCAGCCGCGAGGCCACGCGCAGCGAGCTGTCCCGCTTGGATTTGAACGCGCGTCCCGCGCTCTCCTCCATGGTCACGCGCTCGCTGGCGTGCACGATTTCGATGGGAAGATCGCGGTAGCCTTCGTGCTGTTCCAGTTCCGGCCGGACCACATCCTGCTGGCCCACCAGAATCACTTTGACGATCAGGCTCCTGGCGGCTCGAACCGCCCCTTCGACCTCGGCTTTGGGGGCGTGGTCTCCGCCCATTGCATCCACCGCAATGGTCAGCATGTCGGGCAGCCGCTACTCCGAGACGACTTCGACCACTTCGCGGCCTTTATACTGGCCGCAATGCGGGCATATACGGTGGGGGAGCTTGGCCTGATGGCAGTTGGGACATTCCGCCAGGCCGGACGCCTTCAGCGCATCGTGCGCGCGGCGGTTGCTGGTCCGCCTTTGGGAGTGTCTGCGTTTGGGATTCGGCATATCTCTATCTCTACCTCTAGATTTCTAATTTCCGGAGCGCTCCCCAGCGATCGTCGCCGCTCTCGATTCTGCAATCGCACGCGGTCTCATTCCGGTTCCGGCCACAGACCGGACAAATTCCCTTGCAGTCTTCGCGGCAAGTCCGCTGCATGGGCAAAGCCAACAGCACCTGTTCCCGAAGGACGTCCTCCAGCTCCAGGCCGCCGCCTTCATAAAACCCGATCTCCACTTCGTCTTCGCCGATCTCGACCTCTTCTTCGCGCGCGATCGCCGAATCGGGCCTGTAATACAGGTCGAA
>Ga0181527_1003474_pt1 | contig 14089 bp, 8 predicted proteins | sample PEATcosm2014_Bin_30_FD_119762 | JGI IMG/M metagenome (GOLD analysis project Ga0181527, IMG submission 119762) | Peatland microbial communities from MTU Mesocosm Facility, Houghton, MI, USA - PEATcosm2014_Bin06_60_metaG | ecosystem: Environmental > Terrestrial > Soil > Wetlands > Peat | place...
CGCCCGCTTGCAGCGAGAAGCTTGCTTCCCGTTGGCTCGCCCAGCTTTCGGGCAGGTCGAGCCGCAGCGTGCCACCGAGCGGCCGGGAGTACGGATTCCGCAGGCGGATGCGGATGGCGCCCGGCTTGCCTTCCAGCAGGGCGACCTGCGGCGTGCCGGCGCCGGCATCGCGATTGCCGCCGGCCGACGGCACGTCGACGGCCCCCACCAGGTAGGTCTTGAGTACGTCCAGGTCGGCCCCCTCGACGAAGCAGCGGAGGGGCGCGAGCTTCAAGCACGCGACGCCGCCGGCGGCCGGCAGCGTGGTCTCGTTGCCTTGGTAGTCGGTGATGCGAACGGACTGCGTGCCCACAGCCAGCGGCACCTCTTCGCCCGCCTCCTCGCTGCTGGAGGCGATCAGGATCGGCTTGCCGTCCCGCTCGAAGAGGTGGAACAGGGCCCGCTTGCCCGCGGGCGAAAAGACGCCGACCGGCTTGGCGTCGAACGTTTTGGCGGCCAGCACGGCCAGGGTGGCGGCGACCGGCAGCGGCGTGAAGTCGGCCCGCAGGTAGTCGCCATAGCCGATCGCGGCGCCCTCGCCGCCGAAGTAGATCAGCTTTTCGCATCCGGCGGCCAGCTCGTCGGCCCATTGCGAGAGGACCCAGTTGCACTTGACCGTCTCCGAGATCCACTCCAGGCCGGGGCAATCCCATTGGATGACGAAAGCACACGATTCGTTCTCCCAGACGCCGACCTGCGGACAACCGTAGGAATCGAGGTCCTCGCGGGCCTCCTGGACGCCGGCGCCGTTGCCGTAGTGGATCGGCAGCGCGTCGATGTACCTGCCGCCGCCGGCGTTGAGCACTTCCAGGCGGAACCCCCGCGGCCACAGCCCGCCCGCCAGGACCGACCGCAGGCCCGGGTCGACCGCCCGGGCCGCTTCGACGCCCGCACGGCAGAATTTCACGTAATCCGCCACGTATTCCGGCGGTCCGCCCGGGGTGATCTCGTTGAGCCACTCCCAGCCCGCCAGCTTCCCCTTGTAACGGGTCGACACGGCAGCAACCATCTCGCGGAAGGCATCCAGGTTGCAGTCGAACATCTGGTAGCCGACGCTCTGGCCCTTGGGCATGACCCAGGCCGGCGGGTCATAGATGGTCAGCGTGGTCTCGATGCCGCCGCGATGCGCCGCCTCGAAGAAGCGGTCCCAGTGCTGAATCGCGTAGCGCTTGGGCCCGGGCTCGATCGACTTCCACTCGGTGAATACCCGGCAGTTGCTCAGGCCCAAGCGCCGCGCGATCTCGATCAACTGCGACGTGCGGAAACCGATCTGCGGCACGGCGTGCACGGTGAAGCCCAAGCACGTGGGCTTGCCCCCGGTGATTGCCGCCAGGTCCGGAATGCGGCAGAACGTGGTCTCGCGGGCCTCCCAACCCTCGACCTCGGCCTGGAAGAGGAACGTGCCTTGCCGGGCAAGCTCCAGCCCCACCTGCACCTTCTGCCCGTCCTGTTCCACCGTAAAGGGCACGGACCCTTGTGCGACCAGCGCCTTGCTGTAGTCGTAGACCTTGTACTTGAGCGTCTTCTGCCCGCCGGCCGGCCGGACATTCTTCAGGCGCGCGACGATCCGCACCGGCTCGTCGCGGGTGAACAGGTTGCCCGGCTTGTCCGTTTCCAGCTCGAAGTATCCGCCCTTGCGGGCGAACCACGCCCCGGCGCGGACGTCCCAGGGCCAACGTTTCCCGCGGCCGTCGCAGAACAATGCCAGCAGCAACAGATCGTTCTGGGACGACGCCTTGGGCACGGTCAGCGGAAAGCAGTGTTTCCCCCGGCCGGGCTCGATCTTGACCGACTGCTCGCCGTACCAAAGATGCTGCGTGTTCTCGAAGCTAACCGGCTTGGGCGCGTCGGGCTTGGGCACGCGCGGGCCCAGCGCCTCGATCCTCAGCGTCGTCGCGCGGTAGTGCTCCGCAGGGTCGAGATAGTACTCGACCGGGATCTCGATCTTATCGCCTTCCAGCAGCGGGCCCGCCAGGGGGCTCCAGTCCACGGCAATCCAGCTCTTGTTGTAATTCGCTTCCTTCAGATACTTGCTGTAGCCGGGGTCGGGGTCCACCACCGGAATCGGCCGCGAATAGACCAGCCGCGAATGTTTGGCCCACTGCCCTTCCGGGGCCGTGAAAATTACGAGCATGGCGCTGGCCACGTCCGCCGCCTCGCGGATCGGAATGCGGAACGTCATCTGGCCCTGGCCTTGCACCGGCGGGTGGGGACGCCAATCGTTCGAGTAGAAGCCGGAGCTGCCGTCGGTCTTCTGGCAGTGCAAGTCGCAGCAGAGCGTCGTCTTCTCGGCGATGTCCCGATACGCTACCTTGATCTCGGCCTCCGTGCCGATCAGGAGCACGTCCGGGCACGTGACCGTGTACCACTGGCCGAGGCTCACGGTCTGCGGTTTGGGAAGCGGCGCAGCGGCGGAGGCGGAAGCCTGCGCCACGAGCATCGCCAGCCATGCCGCGATGGCACTTCGGTAAATCGGTTTGCACGTGGAATTCATGGCGATGCCCCTTGCTGAACCTTGTGGACGATGCTCGGAAACCTGGCCCCGCGGCATTATATCATAAACTAGCTTTGCAGCACGCGGGTTTGGTGTACAATAGCCGCCGAGGGGTGGAAGTCGCGGCGAGCCGTCCACCTGGAAAGGTTCTATGGGAGATGACTATGTCGTGCCCGTCAACGCGAGCGTGCCTCGGACTGTTGGTTGTCGTGTTTCTGGTGCCGGGAGCCCGGGCGGTAGAAGCGCCGCGCCATCCGGACGAGCTGGTTGGTCAACCGGCAGATATTGCGGCCAGCGCGTACCAGTACCGGGCGGATCGCAAGACGGAGGAGAACCCGCCGGAAAGCTGGCTGGTGCTCATGCGGTATTCCGGCCAGCCGTTGAACAAGCCTGTGAACGTGAGTGCGCCGGCCGTCAAGCAAGTCCTGTGTGCCCTGCTCTGGGAAGAGATCCGCCCGCTGCAGAGGGTGGAGTTGAGCTGGGGTCCCGATGCCGGCCGCCGGCCTGCGCCTGAGAATCTCGCGATCACGACCCTGGACCAGCAAGGCGCCGCCAGTTCCTGGTGGAACAACCTGGGCGCGAGGCAACAGGCTGTGAAGCCCGCCGTGTCCCCTGCCGGCCGGACATTCAGCTACGATCTGGGCAAAGACACCTGCGGCATTGTCATCAGCGTCGGCGGCGGCCACGCGGCGGCGGAGTTCGACGTGCCGGCGGTGCGCGCGGTGGTGGCCGACACCTGGAAGCGGATGGATATCGAGATCGAGTGGGGGTACGAACCGTCGACCGCCGGCAAGGACTACAGCGGGCGGATCGAGACGTACGACGGAAGGCTGAGTCAACTGGCGCCGCTAGACGGCGACACGGCCACGGCGGTGACAGACTTCTCTTCCTGGCGTTCCGCCGGCAAGGGCGGCCGGCGCCGCGGCGTGAAGGCCGGTCTGCTGTACCTGGGCACCTCAAAGTGGCGGCCGGTCCAGCCGTTCACCAGCCAGCGGGACGACGTAGCGCGAACCATCGTAACGTTGTGGACCAGGGCCGGCAACTTCTCCTTCCTGGCTGCGGACCTAGAAAACGGACCGATCCTGGCGCCCGAGTATGGGTTCTTCGTGCGTCGCACCGGCGGACCGGCCCAGACGGCGTCCCAGCCGCCGCTCAACTTGGCGTCGCAGGCCGCCAGCGCCCGGGAATTCATCACGGAACTCCAGGCCCGGAAACTGCACACCATCCGCCAGAAGACTCGCGCCCGCCAGGAACAGACCTGGGAGGGCGCCGTCACGGGGATGTGCGGCGACCGCTTGCCGCCGCACCCGCAACCACCGGCGGGATCGGAACCGGCCATGCAGGCAGAGGTGCCGTCGCAGCGATTGACGGCCCAATGGAAACTGGGAGCCTGGCACCTCGTGCGGCACTGCGGCAGAAACCCCGCCAATGGACGATTGTGGTTCAACGACTATCCCTACGGGGTCCTCGCCGCCGAAACGTACCTTGTCCTCGCGGCGCTGGACCTCATGGGTTCGCACAAGGCCGCCGAGGACGGATTCGACCAGTGGGTGTCCCTGCCGCTGGACCCCAATTCAAAAGGTCATCACGCTTGGGCGCTCCCGGACCGCCCCAACGGGCTCTTCTCGGAAGGCCACGGATGCCTGACCCACGCCGTGGGCCCCAACGGCGCCGGCGGCCACATGGACGGCGTGCATGCCTTTGGCCCGGGCTCCCTCGGCTGGGCCCTGGTCGAGCACTACCGGCTGACCGGCGACAGGGCATGGTTCAAGGCCTCCGCGCCGCGGATCAAGGCCAACGCCGACTGGATGCTGCGTCAACGACGCCTCGTATCGAGCATGGTCCCCGGCGGCGACCGCCTCTGGTGCAAGGGCCTGCAACCGGCGCTGCAGGTGACGCCGGACAGCGGCGGCATGTGGATGCAGTTCTACGAGTGCGAGGCGTACTACTGGGTCTTTGTCGCGCACTTCGCGGAGGCCCTGGCAACGATCGATCCCGCCGAAGGCGCGAGGCTCATGGCTGCTGCGGAAGCATACCGCAAGGACTTGCGGGCAGCGGTGGAGCGCTCCATCGCGCTCTCGCCGGTGGTCGCGGTGCGCGACGGCACGTTCCATTCGGTCATTCCGTTCGCCTGCTACGCGCGTGGATTGAGCACGGGCGCATGGGGCTGGCAGCGCGACGGATCCGGCAGCCACGTCGGACCTCTCTATTGGGAGACGGTGCAGTCGGCGGCCGCGCTGATCAGTCCGGCGGGGTTGTTGTCCCCGGACGACGTGCGGGTGCAAGGGTACCTCGACGTGCTGGAGGATCGGCTGCTCCTGGAAAATGAGTACGTTCGCACGCGGTGCAAAGGAGACTGGTTCCTTGCCGGCTGGCAGTATCAGGGCGGGCTGGAACGCACGGCGAACCTGCACCTGGCCGGCGACGACATCCCGGCCTTCCTCCGCTCGCTGCTGAACTGCTATGCCATCGACATCCTGCCGGACTCCGGCTACGTCTTCAACGAGCATGCGGTGCACGGTCCGCCGGACAAGATCTTCGAGGAGGCCGCCTTCCTCGAACGCTTTCGCAATTTGCTGGTCATGGAAGACGGCCGGCGCCTGTGGCTGGCGCGTGCGGCGCCGCGCGCCTGGCTGGAGCAGGGCCAGAAGATCGCCGTGAAAAACGCGCCGACGCATTTCGGCACTACGGCCTACGAGATCGTCTCCGACGTGGACAACGGTAAGATCACGGCCACCGTGGAGCTGCCCTCGCGCCAGCCGCCGCAGGAAGTGATCCTGCGTCTCCGCCATCCCAAGTCCGCGCCGATGAAGACCGTCACGGTCAACGGCCGGGACTGGTCCGCGTTCGACAATAACAAGGAAACGATCACCCTGAAAAGCCTGACGGGCACCGTCGCCGTGACGGCACAGTACTGAACGCGAGTAGACGGCGCCGTCGAGGACAAACGGCACGAGTGCCGTGAATCGTCTTATTGGAAAGGAGCAGGACCGTGTCGAGGTTCTTGCGTTGCTTTATCCTGGCCGGCGTGGCCGTTGCGACGGCATCGTCGACTCCCGCCGATGAACCGCAACCCGGCGTTCCGACCCTGAAGGTGACTCGCCAACGCGTGTGCCGCGGAGAGATCAGCCCCTGCCAGTGCGGCCAGTTCATCGAGTACCTGTGCGGGCTGACGCCGTCGATGTTCGCCGAGAAGGTCTTCGACGGCAGCTTCGAGGGGGTGCCCGCATACAAGGTCGCGTTTCGCCGGCAGACCGACCGCATCGAGCAGCCGTGGTATCCCGACGGCGCCGTGCACCGGGGCGAGTTCTCGCTCGACGCGGTCGGCGCCTTCAACGGTAAAGTCTCGCAGTGCATCCGCCAGAAGAGCGGCGATCCCTGCACGCTCGGGGTCTCTCAGGGCGGGATGAGCGTGCGGGCGGGCGAGACGCTCTGCTGCTCACTGTACTTGCGATCGCGCGACCTCGGCAATCCGATCCGCGTGGCGCTTTGGGGCGAAGGCAAGACCTATGCCGCCGCCGAGTTCCAGCCCGCAGAGCGCTGGCAGCGATTCGAGGCAACGCTCATTCCGGCGGGCACGGACAACCGTGCAACGCTGACCATCTCCTTTTGCGGACCGGGCACGCTCTGGATCGACCAGGTTTCGCTCATGCCCGCGGATACCGTCTTCGGCTGGCGGCGCGACGTGGCGGAGGCGATCAAGGCCCTCCAGCCGGGGATCATCCGCTTCGGCGGCAGCACCACCGAAGGCTTCGAGTGGCGGGCAACGATCGGAGAGCCCGCCCGCCGCGTCCCGTTCACAACCTGCTGGGGCGGATTGGAGCCAGGCAATGCCGGGCTGGAGGAGTTCGTAAAACTCTGCCGCTGGGTCGACGCCGAGCCCCTGATCTGCGTGCGTTTCAGCGGCAAGACGCCTCAGGACGCGGCCGACCAGGTCGAGTATTTCAACGGCCCCGCCGGCTCTTCTATGGGCAAGCTCCGCGCGCGAAACGGCCGGCAGGACCCGTATCGTGTCAAGTATTGGCAAATCGGCAATGAGCTGGGCGATGAGAAGTACCAAAAAGGCGTGGCCGAGTTCTGCCGGGCGATGAAGGCCGTGGACCCGGGCATCAAGCTCATGGGGGCCTATCCCTCGCCGGGACTGCTGGCCAATGCCGGCCAGTACCTCGACTATATCTGTCCCCACCACTACGGCTGCAACAACCTGGCGGCCATGGAGGCGAGTGTGGCCGCGTGCCGAAAGATGATCGCCGGCAACGGCCCGGGCCGGGACATCCGCCTGGGGATTACCGAGTGGAACACGACGGCCGGCGACTTCGGCCTCGGCCGGGCCATGCTCTGGACGCTCGACAACGCCCTGTGGTGTAGCCGCTACCACAACTTCATGCACCGCCATTGCGACCTGATCGAGATCGCCAACCGCAGCAATCTCGTCGACAGTTTCTGCAGCGGCATTATTCAGACCAACAATCATGGCCTGTTCAAGACGCCCGCCTATTATGCCCAGCAGCTTTACGCCACCCATGCGGGCCGATATCCCCTAAAGGTCTCCGTGCAGGGCGCCGCTGCCGACACGGCGTTGGACATCAGCGCGACCCTCGCAGCGACCGAGGATCGTCTTGCGATCTTCGTCGTGAACCCTTCGCTGGACTCGCACAAGAGAAGCGTCGATCTGGCGACGTTTCTGCCGCTGGCCGGCGAAGCCGACGTTTGCACGCTTGCGGATACCGCAAAGGCCGGCCAGCGCGATGCAGCCAACTCCTGGCGGGAACCGGATCGCATTCGCACCGAGTCGGCCAAGGCGGCCCTTGTCGAAGGCCGGCTTATCTACGAGTTTCCCCCCCTTTCTTTGACCGTGCTGGACGTGCGTCGCAAGTAGGCTCGCTCCGGCGGTGAGTGTCGCCTCGTCGATCATCATAGGCCCCGCGCAAGAACAAGCGTTACAATTGGGTAGCACGCCCTGAGGAACGAAGGGCGTGGAAGGCCCGCAGATAGTGGGTCAGTTTCAATTTTCCCCCTCCGGCCGGCGGGGGTGAGTCACTTCGGGCAATAGGTCCACCATTTCCTCAATGGTCCACTTGTGGTCGGCGATCCTGGCGGCCATCGCCGGCGCCATGCGGAGGGCCTGGTGGATTCGCACGAAGTTGTGATAAAAGAACGTAATCGCCACGCTGAACGCCAGCATCTCGAATTTCTTACCGAACGCATTGGTCAGGCGGGTGTACCGCCGGTTCTGCATCCGCACGTTCAAGTTCTGCCGCTCGACATAGCTGGTCGAAATCTCGGCGGGGTCCGGGTTCCCCAGGATGACCTTCTTCTTGGTGCCGTTGCACTTGGCGGGGCTGTACGCGTGCTCTGGCCCCTGCTCCCCTTGGCCGTGGGGCTTTTGGAGCATCGCGTAGTCGACAGCGGCAAAGTAGTCGAGAACCGCATCCAGGTATACCCGGGCACCATCTGTGGTCAGTTGGACGCGGTTGGCGAGTCGCTCCTGAACGTCCCGAATGAAGGCATGGGCGTTGGCCGCACCCCGGGGCCCCGAGCGTCCAAGAGATTAGCACCTTGCTGTCGGCGTCCAAGGCCGTCCAGGTCCACACGCTGCCGACCCCGGGCTGCCCTCGCATTTCGTCGGGCAGGTTCTTATCCTTGGCGTAACAGAACGCCCATACCCCATCGCACTGGACCCGTTTGGTTGTGACTCCGCGGACCACCTTATCGTGGTACTCCAGGACCGCCTTACCCAAGTCGCGGGTTAGCTTCTGGATGCTGTTCTTGGCCACCCCCGTAATTCGGGTGGTGCCCGGATGGAACACCCATCAGCTAGGCAACGAATGACGGCACAACGACCGGCGTGGGTTACCGTGTTCATACTTTTATTATACTTAAGCGGTCAAGCACATCACGGGGTTGGTTTCGAACTTTTATGCTTGCAACCTATAAACCTACATGGTAGAATCCGAAAAGATCAAGAGCAGTCCCCGACGGAGGCTGAGCATGAACGACCGCACGCCCCCCCCAGGGGAGTTAATTAAGACATTCCTGCGACAGCGCAATTGGACGCAGGCGGACCTCGCGAAGGTGATGGATCGGCCACTACCAACCGTCAACGAAATCATCTCCGGAAAGCGTCAAGTCACGCCCGAAACCGCCATTCAGCTTAGTGTTGTGTTTTGCAACGATCCCAAGGAATGGATGGAACTGGAAGCTGCATACCGACTGTCTCTCATTCGGAGTGACGAGGGCTCTGTTAGGCGACGGTCCGAAATTTTTTCTCTAGTGCCGGTCCAAGACATGGAACGCCGCCAGTGGATTCGCCACACAAAAACCGTTCAAGAACTGGAAGGCGAACTGCTCGCGTTCTTTGGTGTTGACAGGCTGGAGGATATCTCCACCATTGGGGCCAAGATGCGCCATGGTTCCGGCGTAACGACTCTCAACCCCGCCCAGTTGGCTTGGTGTTACCGCGCAAGGCAATTGTCCAGATCGGTACATGCGGAGCCGTTTAGCGACGATGCATTCAGGAACGGCACGCGTGAACTTCGGCACCTTGCAACGTGGCCGGAAGAAGTCCGCAAGGTTCCGCGAGTTCTTGCCGAAATGGGAGTTCATTTTGTTGTCATCGAACCGCTGCCCAGATCTCGCGTTGATGGAGCGGCATTTTGGGTCGGCGACCAACCGAGCATCGCCGTATCAGTTCGCTATGACAGGGTGGACAGCTTTTGGCACACAGTTGGGCATGAACTTTCCCATATTTGGCATCGCGATGGCCTGGGTGTCGATTCGGATATCGTGGGCGAGGATCGCCTGGCGCCTGCGGAATTGGACGAGACGGAGCTTCGCGCCGAGCGGGAGGCCACTGCGATGCTGATTGACCAAGCCGAACTGGATGATTTTGTTGTGCGTGTTGGGCCTTTATACAGCCGCGCGAGAATCAATCAATTTGCGAATAGAATCCGCATTCACCCAGGGATTATCGTTGGGCAGCTTCAGCACCGCGGCGAAATCAGTTATGCCACAATGCGCGATCAATTGGTTAAAGTGCGCGAAATCGTAACGTCTGAAGCCCTCACCGATGGTTGGGGGCATTTAGTCAACGTAAAGGAGTGAGATCGTGTCACGAGTCAGGCTGAAGAAATCCCAGAAAGAGGCGTACCAGGACTTGGTCGCCAAGTACCGCGAGGAGGGCAATCCGTGGCCGGCAAGGGCCATACACATCGCGAGCTATCTCTTGCGGACGCATCAGGCAAGGGCACCGGGAAGATCGCCGGAAGAAAGGCTTGCGCGCTTAATTAGAGAAGCCATGCGGGAGGAGTATTACACCGATCCCCAAGGCCGCAGAGTCCGTAAGAAACACGCCTTCCCTATGGAAGTTGAAGAGGGAGGGGAGAAGGTTCAGCGCACGTTTTGGTGTGACATTGAAACAGGCTCTCCGGACCAGCTTCGTTCGTCGTTTCAACAACGCCGCCGCCAAATTCAAGGCGACGTTAGGCAACTGAAGATCGACACAGATAGCTATAACGACAACAACCCATTCGGCGCTGTACTGCCAATCCAAACTGATTTCACGGCCGATATGGTGGAACTCGATTTGGACGTGAAGTACAATCCTCCTCCCCTCGGGCCGGAGGGGACACCAAAGAAGACAAAATAGATTGTCAGCCGTTTTGCGTCTTCTTAGCCCACCGCTTTTGAGCTGCCCTCCTGGCAATGGCTTTACGCTGGTCAGCCGTCAATTTGGCGGCCCGTGCCTTTCCGCCCTTGAGCCCTCCCAGCCTTCCCAGGGCCACGGCCGCCGGATTCTTCTCTGGCTTGGACAGGGCCGGCTCGGCGCCGGGAACCACCTGGTCGAGGACTGACCGGGCGAGTTCCTGGGTATCCTTCTGGGTGCTTGAGCGTTTATGCATGCCCGAAGCATACCGCCAATCATCGGTTCTGGCAAGCGGCAAAAAAGAGATTGACGCATGTTCAGATATTGCGTAGAATTCACTTGGGCTAGAATAATGGCGAATTCCGCCTCTAATCCCTCTGGGTGGTCCAAGATGGTGATCGTGCAGCCTCCTCCAAATGACGCGAAGCTCAAGGAATTGATCCTTTTTGTCGCATCGCGCTCACAAGACGATCCGCGCTTCGGATCGACGAAGCTCAACAAGCTCTTGTTCTTCGCGGATTTTCTGGCGTATGTGAAGCTGGGGAAGGCAATCACAAACCACCCGTACATGAGACTACCAAACGGACCAGCTCCGAAGGCTATGGTGCCGATTGTCAAGCAAATGGTTCGCGCCCAGTCCTTGGCAATCCAGGATCGCGATCACTACGGCAAAACTCAGAAAGTTCCAATAGCCCTGCGAGAGGCCGATCTTAGTCTCTTCTCCTCCGCGGAGATCGCGGTCGTTACGGACGTGCTGGATGCGTGCCGCAAGAAGAACGCCAAGGGGATAAGCTCTTTGTCGCATAAATTCGCCGGATGGAAGCTAGCAAAGGACCGCGAGACTATCCCTTATGAAGTGGCATTGGTCCAGTTCAAGAAGCCCAGGAAGCAGGACATCGAGAAAGCGCTGGCGATGCGCGTTGAATTGGCATCTTTGCGGAGGGAAAGCAGACGGTCTGATGGTGATAAGTAGAGGCGCCCTCCGCCACCCCAAGTTCTCTGCGTTGGTGCAAGCAATCCGCAGGCGCAATCCAGCGGCCGCGAAGATAATCGACGGTGCTGTGTGGGAAATTCAGCGCGACCCAATGGGCATCGGCATCCACATCAAGGAGATTGACGTTTGGCAGGCGCGGCTGATCATGCCGTCTCCGCCAGAACTGCTTCTGATGTATGGCGTTACCCGCCGCCTGGTTACAATGCTCACCATCATTGCTGCGGACGGGTCGAACTTGGCCTAGCGCCAGCGGGCTCCCCGCTCTCTAGCGGGGCCGTCAAAACTCGCAGGTCAAACTGACCCACTACCCGTCCGCACACAATGCTTGGCGCGGCGGGTGTGACCGGATAAAATGAAGGCTCTCGCGTTGCACTGGCTTTCCGGCCCGCGATAGGCCCGCCGAAAGTGGGAAAGGCCGGCCCGCCTTGGTTTTTCACCGTCCTGCCGCCCGAAAGGAATTTCCCTTGGCCAACCAACTTTTCTCGCGTCGCGCCCTGCTGCGCACGGGGGCGGCGGCGGCCGCGGGGATGGCCGCCGGCCTGACCCCTACGCTGACCATCGCCGCCGGCAATCCCGGCAGGGCCGACACCGGCAAGATCCTCAATTACAATCCCGACATGGAGTATCGCCGCTGCGGCAAGACCGGCCTGATGGTCTCGGCCGTCGTCCTGGGCGGACACTGGAAGCGGGTCATCCAAGTCATCGGTGGCAAGGAAAGCGCCGGCTGGATGACATCGAGCATCGATCAGCCGGACTTCCGGAAGAACCGCTACGACGTCGTCACCCGCTGCATCGAGCGCGGCATCAACTGGGTGGACGCCTGCAACATCGTGGAGATCCAGGCCTACTCCCGCGCCTTGAAAGGCCGCCGCGACAAGATGTACATCGCCTGCTCCTGGTGCGAAGAGGAAGTCCGCGACGCGAACTTCCGCACCTTCGAGAAGCTCAAGGGAGCCATCGACAAGGGCCTGAAGCAGGCCGGCCTGGAATACTGCGACCTGTGGCGGATCAGTCTCCTGACCGACAGCAGCCGCCACAGCGACGCCGAGATCGACGAGTGCGCCAAGGCCCTCGAGTGGGCCAAGCAGACGGGCCGGGCACGCTTCGTCGGCGTCTCCTCCCACGACCGCCCGCACCTGAAGAAGCTCATCGAGAAGTATCCGCGGGCAATGGAAGTCGTCCTCACCCCCTATACGGCCAAGACCAAGGTCGTCACCGACGAGCATGGTCTGTGGGCGGCCATGAAGGAGCACGACGTCGGCTGGTTCGGCATCAAGCCGTTTGCGAGCAATTCGGTGTTCAGGGGCGACAGCTCGCCGAACAGCCCGACCCGCGAGGAAGACAACCGCATCGCGCGGCTGGCGATCCGCCACATCCTCTGCAATCCGGCGATCACCGCGCCCATGCCCGGACTGATCAGCCAACAGCAGGTCGACAACGTGGCCCTGGCCGTGAAGGAGCGGCGCGAGCTGGACACGGTGGAGAAGGCGGAGTTGGAGCGGGTCATGGATCGCGCCTGGGCCGGCCTGCCCGGCTGCTACCAGTGGCTCAAGGACTGGGAATACGTGTGATGTCATGCGTCGATACTGCAAAGGACATCCATGAAGAATGACCTGGCCTGCCGGACTTCTTGCGTCATTGCCGGCCTGATCCTGCTCGCCGCGCCGGCATGGGCAGCGGCCGCCGACGAGGGGGGCCGCAAGTCGATTTCGCTGGACGGCATGTGGCAGATCGCCGAGGGGGCGCTGGCCAAGGCCCCGGACGTGTTTGACCATAAGGTAAGCGTGCCCGGATTGATCGACATGGCCCAACCGGCCTTCGCCGAGGTGGGCGTCAAGAGCCAGCGGCGCGAGGCATTCTGGTATCGCCGCACGTTCCGCCTCGAGGGGCCCATCCCCGCCGTTGCCGTGTTGAAGGTCCACAAGGCGATGTTCGGCACGCGAGTTGTCCTGAACGGGACCGTCCTGGGCGAGCACCTCCCCTGCTTCACACCCGGCCTGTTCGATGCCCGCAAGGCGCTGCGCACGGGCGACAACTGGGTCCTCATTCGCGTCGGCGCCTTTCGCGATGCTGTGCCCAGCCCCATTCCGTCCGGCTGGGACTACGAGAAGAGAAGGTTCATCCCCGGGATCTTCGATTCCGTCGAGCTGATACTGACCGGCTCGCCGCACATCGCGCGCGTGCAGGCCGTGCCGGACCCGGAGAAACAATCGGTCACGGTCCATGCCTGGGTGCGGCAGGCCGAGAAGGCGGACGGCGCCAGGCTCCAGCTTACGGTCCGCGAGGCCTCGACCGGCCGGGTCGTGGGCCAAGGGCAGTGCGCGGTTCCCGCCGCGGGCGATTGCCGGGAGCAAACCGCCGTCGCGGCGATTGCCATTCGCAATTGCCGCCTCTGGTCGCCGGAAGACCCGTTCCTCTATGAATTGGAGGTCCGCAGCCAAGCGGACGTGCTCGTAGCGCGGTTCGGCATGCGCAGCTTCCGCCTCGACCCGGCCACGGGACGCGCGGTCCTGAACGGCCGGCCCTACTTCATGCGCGGCAGCAATGTAACGCTGTATCGTTTCTTCGAGGATGCCCAGCGGGGCGACAAGCCGTGGCGCGAAGAGTGGGTGCGGCGGCTGCACAAGGCCTTCCGCGACATGCACTGGAACTCGCTCCGCTATTGCATCGGACTGGCCCCCGAAGCCTGGTACCGCATCGCCGACGAGGAAGGCTTCCTGATCCAGGACGAATTCCCGATCTGGAACATGGCGGCCAAGCCGGGCGATTTCGACGGCGATGAGCTGGCCGGGGAGTTCACCGAGTGGATCGAGGAGCGCTGGAACCACCCCTGCGTGGTCCTCTGGGACGCCTGCAACGAGACCAACACTCCCGAGACCGGCAAGGCGATCCGCAAGGTCCGCGGCCTGGACTTTTC
>Ga0181527_1003475_pt1 | contig 14088 bp, 14 predicted proteins | sample PEATcosm2014_Bin_30_FD_119762 | JGI IMG/M metagenome (GOLD analysis project Ga0181527, IMG submission 119762) | Peatland microbial communities from MTU Mesocosm Facility, Houghton, MI, USA - PEATcosm2014_Bin06_60_metaG | ecosystem: Environmental > Terrestrial > Soil > Wetlands > Peat | place...
GCATCGCATCCGCAGGCCAAGGCCACTGCGTTGCGCGACCGCGCCATTCTGGAGTTGCTGTACGCGGGCGGGCTCCGCGTGTCAGAGGTGGTGTCGCTCAATGTGAGCGATCTGGCTCTCGATGCCGGACGCGCACAGGTGCGCGGCAAGGGCGACAAGGAACGGATCGTTCCGCTGGGACGCTCCGCGCTTCAGGCTTTGGAGCAGTATCTTCGCGAGGGTAGGCCGCACCTGGATCGAATCAGCTCGGCGCGCAGGGGCCGTGCGCGGCTGAGCGTGCCGCGGCACGAACGCGCGCGCATGTTTCTTTCGCTGCGCGGCATGCCGCTCACGCGGCAATGGATTTGGCGGCTGGTAAAGACAGCGAACCACTCCACAAGCCCGCACGGGTTGCGTCACAGTTGCGCCACGCACATGGTGGAGCACGGCGCGGACCTGCGCAGCGTGCAAATGATGCTCGGGCATGCCGACATTTCTACGACGCAGGTGTACACGCACCTGGCGCTGGGCCGATTGAAGGCCGTGCATCGCATGCATCATCCGCGGGCTACGCAGCGACCGGCTGAGGTTGAGGCGGATCAGGTCGCGCGGCCCGGCCCGCGTCTCGTGCAGCGGAAAGTTGCGAGCCCCGAAGTTTCGAGCGAGGAGAAGCCATGACGGCCACGGCGGCGCCTCCGGTAGCTGCGACCAACCGAGAGCTGGTGGACGCCTACTTGCGGATGCTCGCCAACGAGCGCGGCGCATCCGCGCACACTTTGCGCGCCTACGAACGCGAGCTGCACGGGTTTGCAGCGTGGCTAAGCGAGCGCGGAGGTGCGCCGGATGTCGCGCAGATCGAACACACGCAGATTCGTGCCTTCCTGGGAACACTGTATGAGCGCGGATTGTCGAAAGCCTCGGCGGCACGGGCGCTGGCGGCCATCCGGAGCTGGTTCAAGTGGCTGGCGCGCAACCACCACATCGAGCAGAATGCAGCATCGCTGGTGTCCACGCCGCGGCTGCCAAAGCATTTGCCGCGCGTGCCTTCCATCGAGCAGATGAACCGGGTAGTGGATTCGGTGCGCGGCGATGCGGCCAGTTGGCCGGCGCGCGACCGGGCGATTCTGGAAATGCTATACGGATGCGGCATCCGCAATGCCGAGCTGACCGGACTGGACCTGGACGACATTCACTGGGCCAATGAAGCGGTCCTGGTGCGCGGCAAGGGGCAAAAGCAGCGCTACGTGCCGCTGGGCGACGCGGCGGCCGCTGCGCTGCGCGCGTATCTATCGGAACGGGCCGCGCGATTGGCCGCGGCCAGTGAAGAAAAGCCGGTGCGAACTCCAGCGCTGTTTCTGAATATGCAGATGCGCGGCCTTGCCAAGGGCGGCCAGGCGCGCCTGACTACGCGTAGCGTGGGGCGCATCGTGAAGCGCATCGCCATCCTGCGCGGGCTCTCTTCCGACGTGCACCCGCACACATTGCGCCACGCCTTCGGCACGCATCTGCTGGAGGAAGGCGCCGATCTGCGCGCCATTCAGGAACTGCTCGGCCACGAGCGGTTATCGACCACGCAGCGCTACACGCAGCTGACCACCGCGCAGTTGACTGCGGTCTACGACAAGACGCATCCGCGGGCAAAGTAACGCAGCCGCTCTACGACGAGTAGTCCGCGTTGATGTGGATGTATTCGTGTGTCAGGTCGGTGGTCCAGAAGACGCAGGAGCCGGAGCCCTGGTGCAACTGGATGGAGATGGAGAACTCGCGCTGCGAGATATAGGCGTGGGCCGCGGCTTCGTCAAACTCGGGTGCCCGGCCGCCGCCGCGGCAGATGGGCAGTTCGCCGAAATCGATGTCGATGCGATTGGGATCGATCGCAGCGCCGGAGTACCCAATGGCGGCAGCCAGACGCCCCCAGTTGGGATCGCAACCGGCCCACGCGGTCTTCACCAGCGGGCTATGGGCAATGGCCTTGGCCACGCGCAGTGCATCGGCATCGCTGGCCGCGCCGCTGATGCGCAACTCCACCACATGCGAAACGCCCTCGCCGTCGGCAACCACCTGATGGGCGAGCGAGGCGCAGACTTCAGTGAGCGCAGACGCGAAGGCCGAATTGTTGGCGCCGACGGAAACTCCGCTGGCACCCGAGGCAAGCAGCAGAACCGTGTCGTTGGTGGAAGTGTCGCCGTCGACGGAGATGCGATTGAAGCTGACCTCAACCGCGGGACGAAGATAGGCAATCAGATCGGCGGGCGCGATGGCCGCATCGGTCATCACATAAACCAGCATCGTCGCGTGCGGCACCAACTGGGGATGGATCATGCCGGAGCCTTTGCCGAAGGCGGCGATACGCACTTCGCGGCGGACCTCGCGCACGGCGCCATCGCTTGCGGCCAATTCGAGCCGGGCGAAGGCGACCTTCTCCACGGTGTCAGTAGTAAGGATGGCGCGCGCAGCATCGTGGAAGTGGCTGGCGTCGGCGCCGAGCGAGGCGGCAAGATCGGGCAGCACTGCGGCGAGCTTTTCCGCGGGCAGCGGAACGCCGATGATTCCGGTGGACGAGGGAAACACTTCCTCGGCGCGGCAATTGAAGGTTTTTGCAGCGGCGGCGCAGGTGGCAAGCGCGGCATCGAGTCCGGCCTGTCCCGCGGCGCAGTTGGCATTGCCCGCGTTGATGGCCACCACGCGGACACGGCCGCCGGTGGCGCTCAGGTGCTGCTTGTCAACGACGAGAGGCGCGGCAATCACGCGGTTCGCGGTGAATGCGGCGGCTGCGCTCGCTGTAGCGTCGGCAACAATCAGGGCAAAATCGGGGCGGCCGCTGGCCTTCAGGCCGGCCTTGCCGGCGGCAAAGCGAAAGCCGCGGGGGATGTCGTCGTGGGAGAGATCGCTCATGGTGTGGACCCATTTAATCTAGCAGGTAGGACCCGAAAAATGGGACCTGAAGAGCGGGAGTTGACGAGCGCGTGTCGAAGATTGAAGAAGCCAGCACCGAGTTTCTGGAACTGCGTGAGGTGAATGTGGCGCGCGGCGAGCGCGTGGTGCTGCACGACATCAACCTGAGCATCCGCACCGGCGAGCACGTGGCCATTCTCGGGCCGAACGGATGCGGTAAATCCACGCTCATCCTCGCCATGACCTGCCAGCTTTATCCCATCGTGCAACCGGGCATGCATGTGCGCATCTTCGGGCGCGAGCGCTGGGACCTGACCGAACTGCGACAGCATTTCGGCGTAGTGAGTGCAGGGCCCATGGGAAGCGAATTGCCGGGCGAAAGAACGGCGGTGACGCCAGGGCTCGACGCGGTGATTGCGGGCTTCTTTTCGGCTTCGACTCTGTGGCCGAATCTTCACGTCACCGAGGAGATGCGCGCCCGGGCCTGGGAAGCGCTGGAGCGCATGGAAGCCACCCGGCTGGCCGCGCAACTGGTGGGCACCATGTCGGCCGGTGAAAAACGCCGGATCCTGATTGCGCGGGCGCTGGTGCACCGGCCGCGGCAACTGCTTCTCGACGAGCCCTCGAATGCGCTGGACCTGGCCGCGCAACGCGAACTGCGCGAAGCCCTGCGCGGACTGGCGCGCGAGGGCACCGGCCTGGTGATGGTGACGCATCATTTGGGAGATATTTTGCCGGAGATCGAGCGCATCATTCTCATGCGCGACGGGCGCATTGTCGCCGACGGCACGCGCGAAGAATTGCTGACCGAGGCCCGGCTGAGCGAGCTCTTTCACACGCCGGTGCGCATCGGTCGCGATGCCGAGTGGCTGCACAGCTGGTAAAAACAGAGATCAGGGTCAGAGATCAGAAGAACCGGTGGGAGGTTCGCATGGAAGACACGCATCACGTGCCGCGATGGAAGACCCTGCTGGCATTCGGAATCATTTATTTTGTCTGGGGCGCCACGTTCTTCGCCATTCGCGTGGGCGTGCGCGAAGTTCCTCCGCTGCTTTTCTGCGCCATGCGTTTTGTGGCCGCGGGACTGCTGGTTTATCTATGGGCGTCGGTGAAGAAAGAGCAGCAGCCTACAGCGCGCCAGTGGCTCTCGGCGTTTCTCCTGGCATTTCTCATCTTCGTAGTCGACTATGGGTTCCTGTTCTGGGCGGAGCGGCGCGTGCCTTCGGGCATCGCGGCCGTGATTCTGGCGACCATTCCGGCCTTCATGGCACTTTCTGAAATCGTGATTCTGCGCACGCAGCGGCTTACCGCGCGACTTTCCGTGGCGCTGCTTGCAGGAATCGCGGGCGTTGCCGTGCTCATGAGCCATTCGATTGATTTGGGAAAGCTGGGCAAGTTGGGCGGAGCGCCGATCGATACGGCCGGAGCGGTGGGACTGATCATTGGGGCCATCAGTTGGTCGATCGCATCGGCGCTGGCGCGCAAACTGCCACTGCCCTCGTCGAAAGTGATGAGCTCGGGCGCGCAGATGCTTGCCGGCGGAGTGATGCTGGTGGCCGTTTCTGCCGCACGCGGCGAATGGCACGGATTTGATCTGCGCGCCGTATCGGGAACGGCCTGGATCGCGCTCGTCTACCTGGTTTTTGCCGGCTCCATCGCGGGATTCACCGCCTACGTGTGGCTGTTGCATCACGAATCGCCGACCAAGGTGGGAACCTATGCGTACGTCAATCCCGTGGTGGCGGTGATCATCGGCTATTTTCTGGGCGGCGAGCCGCTGGGCGTGCGCACGGTGCTGGGTGGAATCTTTGTTCTGGCCAGCGTCGTCACCATCACGAGCATGCGTGCCAAAACGCCCGCCGTGGCGGAAGACGCGGAATAAGCAGGGCCATGCCAGCGGCCGCTCCGCGGTTATAAGGCAATTGCACGCCAAAAATCTGAGGGTTGTGCTACTATTCGGGCAATCGGCCAACCCCTTTGGCCAGGAGGCGGAGGTCATTTATGCCGCACATTTCCAGGCGACATTTCTTGAAGGCCGGCGTTGCCGCTGGCGCGATTGCGGGCATGCACGGCTCGCCGCTTTTTGCCGAGCATGCCTCGGCCACCGACTGGGTGACGTTGGGAAAATCGGGCGTCAAGGTCACGCGTCTCGCATTCGGCACCGGAACCAACAACGGTCGCGTGCAGCAGCAGCTAGGACAAGAGGAGTTCACTCGGCTGGTTCGCTACGCCCACGAGCGCGGCATCCGTTTCTTTGAGACATCGGAGTCGTACGGCGCTTCGCAGCAGATGCTGGGTGCAGCGCTGAAGGGGCTGCCGCGCGACAGCTACAGATTGATGACCAAGGTGACGACGAACAACTTCCCTGACCCGGTGAAAAAGCTCGACCAGCTGCGCAGAAACAGCGACACCGAGTACTTCGACATTATGCTGCTCCATGTGCAGACCAGCCCAACCTGGCCCTCCGACAGCGCTCGCTGGCAGGACGCAATTCTCGAGGCGCAGTCGCGGCAGAAGATCGTGACGCACGGCGCATCGGTGCATGGGCTCAAGGCGCTGCGCCAGGTTCCCGGCAACAGGTGGCTCGATGTGGCCATGATCCGCATGAATCACAAGGGCGCAAAGATGGACAACGAAACGGACAACTGGAACGCGCCGGGTGATGTGAGCGAGGTGGTGACCCACGTGCACGAGGCGCGCGCCGCCGGCATGGGAATCATCAGCATGAAGCTGATCGGCGAGGGCGCGTTTACCGACCGCAGAGACCGCCAGCAGGCGATGCGCTATGCATTCCGGAATGCGGGCGTGGATGCGGTGACTGTGGGATACAAGAACACTGCGGAAATCGACGAAGCCATCGACAATCTGAACCTGGCGCTCGCGTAGCCGCAGGGCCAAGTCGCGCGCGGCTGCTCCAATTCATTGTGGTGGGCGCAATGGTGGTGGGCCCGGAGGGATTTGAACCCCCAACCAAGGGATTATGAGTCCCCTGCTCTAACCGTTGAGCTACAGGCCCCACTTTGAGAATGTGCGATTTTCGAACTTCTCTCTGCACCCCGTTGTGCCAACGTCTTCATTGTAAGCGGGGAAGTCTGCAGGCACGAGTGCTTTAATCAATATCAATGAAGTTGGGGAAGTTGGCATCGTGAATCAGCATAGTTTCGATGTCCTCATCCTCGGAGCCGGTGCGGCAGGCCTGATGGCAGCGATCGAAGCCGCCCGCCGCGGGCGCCGTGTCGCGGTGCTGGAGCGCGCGGAGCGGCCGGGCAAAAAGATCCTGATCTCGGGAGGCGGCCGCGCAAACTTTACCAACCTGCACACCGCGCCCGGCAACTTCCTTTCGGCCAATCCTCACTTTGCGAAATCGGCACTGGCGCGTTACACGCCCGCGGATTTCATCCGGCTCGTGGAGCGGTACGGCATCGCGTATCACGAGAAGACGCTCGGACAACTCTTCTGCGATGGGTCCGCGCAGCAAATTGTGGACCTGCTGATGAGCGAATGCGCGGCTGCCGGTGTGCGCGTGCTTCTGTCGACGGCGGTCCGCGAGGTGCGCCGCGACGATTCTTCCGGAGCGTTTACGGTGGACGCGGGCAAGGACGCTTACACGGCGCCTGCGCTCATCGTAGCCACCGGCGGGTTGTCGATTCCGAAGATCGGCGCCACGGGGTTCGGCTACGACATTGCCTGCCAATTTGGCGTTGCCATTGAAACCTGCCGTCCGGCGCTGGTTCCGCTGACGCTCGCGGGCGCGGAGCATGCGCGCTTCGCGGATTTGACCGGAGTTTCCGCGCCGGTGATTGCGAGCTGCGGCAAGCGCCGCTTTCGGGAAAAGATGCTCTTCACGCATCGCGGCCTGAGCGGACCGGCCATCCTGCAAATCTCGTCGTATTGGAAACTGTTCGAGGCGATCCACATCGACTGGTCGCCGGAGCGACGCCTGCTTGCGCCCTTGCGGGCAGCCCATGCGCGGCGCGATCTGGCCGCGGCGAAAGCGGCACTGCGCGCGCAATTGCCGGCACGGCTGGCGGATCGGCTGCTCGAGGCCGCATCGCCGCGGAGCTGGACCAATCACGCTCTCGATGAGTTGGAGCAGCGGTTGCATGCCTGGACGATCGCACCCAGCGGCACGGAAGGTTATGAGAAGGCAGAAGTGACGGCGGGCGGAGTGAGCACCAGCGCGCTTTCAGCGCAGACTATGGAGTGCCGCAGCGTGCGTGGGCTCTACTTTGTTGGAGAGGTTGTGGACGTGACTGGTCAACTGGGCGGATTCAACTTCCAGTGGGCCTGGGCGTCGGGCGCAGCGGCGGGACGCGCGGTCTAGCAGCCTTCAACCCGCATCGGCGCCTGAATCTCTCTCAATTTCCTCAAGCGTCTTGCCGCGCGTCTCAGGGACACATGTGGAGACAAAGACGAAGCCGAAAAAACACACGCCCGCGTAGACGAGAAACGCGCCTGAAGTTGTGAAGGCGCGATTGATGAAGGGGAATGTGTACGTAAGCACGAAAGAGGCGGTCCACAATGCGGCGACGGCCGCGGAAACGCCAAGGCTGCGCAGGCGATTGGGATAGATCTCGGAGATGAGCACCCACGTGACCGGCGCCAGCGACATGGAATAACAGGCGATGGCGGCGAGCGTAAGCACCAGCACGGCGCTGCCGTGCAGCCCCATCCGATAAGCGAGACTGGCGCCGAGGTGGCACAGTCCTACGCCCGCGCAGCCCAGAAGCATCAGCTTTCTGCGGCCCAGTCGATCCACAAACGTCATGGCCACCACGGTGAAAATCAGATTGATCGTGCCGGTGATGACGATGTTGAATAGGATGCCGCTGACGCCGAAGCCTGCGCCGCGATAAATCTCTTCGGCGTAGTTGAACAGAACATTGATCCCGCTCCACTGTTGCAGCGCGGCCAGCGCCATGCCGATCCAGACAAGGTTGCGCGTGCCTTTGCCGAAGAGATCCTTCCAGCGTACCCGCGATGCGGCCGAGGTGCGCAGCGTCTCTTCGATGGCCGCGAGTTCACGGGCCGCGTAGTCGTCACCGCCGATGCGCGCCAGCACGCGCCGGGCTTCATCCGCGCGATGCACGCCGGCGAGCCAACGCGGGCTCTCGGGGATGAAAAGCGCAAACAGAAAGAACAGGCCTGCCGGAACCGCGACCGCCGTAAACATCCAGCGCCAGCCGAATTGCGCGTTCCAGGATTGCACCAGGACGGCCGCTCCCTCGGGAACCTTTTCCGCGATGCGCCAGTTGACGATTTGCGCCGCGAGAATGCCGCAAACGATGGCCAGCTGATTGAGGCTGACAAGGCGGCCGCGCCACGCTGCGGGGCTGATTTCGGCGATGTAGAGCGGCGAAATGTTGGAGGCAAGGCCGATGGCCATTCCGCCGGCGATGCGCCACACAATGAACAGAGAAAAGGCCGGAGCCCAGCCGGTGAGGATGGAGGAAAGCGCGAACAGCAGCGCCGCAAGCAGCAACACTTTTTTGCGGCCCAGGCGGCTGCCCGTTACACCCGCGATGAGCGCGCCGATGAGACAGCCGATGAGCGCGCAACTGTTGGCCCAGCCGATGAGATGTTCGGAGCCGAGGTGAAAGTAGACTTCGTAAAACGGCTTGGCGCCGCCGATGACGACCCAGTCGTAGCCAAAGAGCAGCCCGCCCATGGCGGCGACGAGGGCTATGCCGCAAACATAGCCCGCATGAATCCCGGTCGTTGGGGATTGCGAACCATTCAATGGATGCATGCTGCTCTGCATCATCACTCCGAGTTTGCGATGCCACGCGGAACTTCTGCCTGGTCCACCGGCCCGAGATGTTTTGAAGATTCTATTCAGCCATCCTATGTCATCGGAGTGCGGATTTTTTATGTTGTCTTAGCGAATCGACAGGGCTGCTTTTCCACATTCGGGCACGTGGTGTGCACCGGAGCGGCGAGAGGGGCGTTGCGGTAGGCTGGAAATCGGAATGAGTGTGTGCACGATTTGCGATGGCGCGGGACTGGTGCGCGTTCGGGACGCGGCGGGAAACTGGGTGAGCCGCCCGTGCGAGTGCCAGGAGGCGGAGCGCGAGCGGCGGCGGCTGGCGGCGGCACAGATTCCCGCGCGCTACCGCGACTGCACGCTCGATACCTTTGACCCCTCGTACCCGGGGGCCGACCCCGCACTGGGCCGAGCGCTGCAGAAGGCGCGCCAATTCGCGGAAGCCTATCCAGTAGACACGGCTGGGCGCGGCCTGCTTTTTGTGGGCGCCGCAGGACTAGGTAAGACCCACCTGGCGGTGGGGATTCTGCGGCGACTGATTCGAGAGCGCGGAGTGCGAGGCTATTTCTGCGACTACCGCGAGCTGCTCAAAAGTATCCAGAACAGCTACAACCCTGAGGTTAAAACCACCGAGCTCGAGCTGTTGCAGCCCATCTTCGCGGCCGAAGTGCTGGTGCTCGACGATCTGGGCGCGCAAAAACCCAACGAGTGGGTGTGGGACACGGTCGCGCTCATCCTGAACACGCGCTACAACGATAATCAGTCGACGATCATCACCACGAATTACCCTGATCGAGTCGCCGGAGCAGGTCTTGCAATCGACAAGGACGGAATTAAGCCCGCAAAATATGAAGATACTCTCGGCGACCGAATTGGCGACCGCATGCGATCGCGACTCGCGGAGATGTGCGTGCGCGTGGAAATGAAGGGAGACGATTTCAGGCAGACGGTTAAGCGGGCACGCTTCGGTTGAAACGCCCGCCGCCGCACAACCAAGCGCTTTCAGAGCCAGTTGATTGACTGGATACTCACCCCGTGAATGAGCCGGCAGCGCGGCTCCAGACGATTTATCGTTTGAATACGTGCGTCCCCGCAAAGGAAGGTACCTATGCGTAAGTTCCTCGGGGTTGCTGGCATTGCCACGCTGGGCCTGCTGTTTCTGGTGACCGCGATCGCCCTCTACGGGCCAGATCCCCTGCCCGATAGGATCCCCACGCACTTTGACTGGACGGGCCACGTCGACGGCTGGGGCTCACCCTCCTTCCTGGTTTTTGTGCCGTTCATTGCGCTCATTCTCTACATGTTCATCTCCATCGTCGCACGGTACCCCGCGCTCACCCATTACGCGGTGGAAGTGACCCCCGAGAACCGTTCGCGGCTGGAGCATCTGGCCCTGGGAATGATGGCCTGGCTCAAGGTGGAGATGGTCGGAATCTTCGCCTGCCTCCAGATCACGTGGATTCAGGCAGCCCACCACCCGGACGATGTGGTGTCGCTGCTCGGAGTCTGGATCATGCTGGGAACGGTGATTGTTACCGTCATCCTGTACGTCGGGGCCATGATTCGCGCCGGGCACGCAAGTGAGCCGGCGGCTGATTCCTGACAAGCTTCATCGGGCTCTTGGAACCTGTTCACACGATCGAAGCGAACAGCCGGGGACACTCGATTCCACGGTTGCCGACGATCGACTGCTTTACCGGAACAGCCACAGGCTTCCCAAAATCCAAAGCATGGCGGCAATGGTCAGACCCTGATAGGTCCGTTCGGCCCACAGGCTCGGCTGCGGAGTATTGAGCGTGGCTGCGGGCAGCGTGCTGGACGCCGGCTGCGGGGAGGTGCGCATGGTGGGCCTGCCTTTCAACACCTTGCGGTGAAGTTACGGAACCAGCAATCTTCTGGTTCCCAATTGCCAGACTCTGGACTCTTGGCGGTCCTGGTCTGCATCTGTGATCTCTGCCTGTTTAGACGCTTGGGCTATTCTCAGGATGCCTGAAGAAGATGGCAATTTGATGAAAAGCGCGTGCCCGCCCACCGGTGAGCTGGTTGAGGGCTCGTCGCACTCGCCTCATCGGGAGACCATCGCATCGTGGTTCGCGAAATGGCTCGCGAACAGGTGTACAATTTCGCTCGTGAGTTCAGGTCCTCAACTCGTTCGTCCCCCGGCGGCAACCGAGCGCAACTGGCTTCCTGTGGTCGTGGCTTCAGCCATCGTGATTGCCGCCGTGGGCGCGTTGTTTCTTTTCTACGAGCACGGCAAGGGCGGGCCAACGGTAACGCCAATCTCCGCGGCTACCGATCCCTACGCCGCCAACCTGACCATCAGCAAGCTGGCGATGAGTGAATCGTCGAATCTGTCGGGAGGCAAGGTAACTTACCTCGACGGCCACATCGCCAACGGAGGCAACCGCACCGTGACCGCGATTACCGTCCAGGTTCTCTTCCGCGATGCGGCGCACGAAGTGGCGCAGAACGAGACCCAGGCGCTCCGGATCATCCGCACGCGCGATCCGTATGTGGACGTCGAGCCGCTCTCCGCGGCTCCGCTCAAGCCGGGCGATGCCGAAGACTTCCGCCTGGTGTTCGATTCGGTCGCGGACCAATGGGACGGCGCCTTCCCGGACATCCGCGTCATACACGTTGATACCAGGTAAGCGCGTCGATTCGAAGTAGGACTTTCTCCATCCTTACCGGGTAGAAACTACCGAAGCGTGCAAAATTTACGCGGCGGCGGCGGTGTTTTCGGCGCTGCATAGGCGTGTTCGACACGCCATCTTTTCATCTAACACATGCATCTTCAACAGACTACGAATTCCTTTCCGCGTTGCGCCCCCTTTGGCAACGGCCTTGCACTCTGTCAGAGCGAGCAGACGAAAGCGCTCAGCCCGCGGCAGGTCCAAACCGCCGGGAATCAAAAGGGGCAGAACAATGCAATCTCCGATTCGTTTTTCATTTCCGCGTTATTTCGCAGTTCTTGCGCTGGCCTCGGCCGTGGCCATTCCGGTCTGGGCGCAGCAGGCGCAGCCGTCCGATGCGGATTCCCAGAGCGCACCTTCTTCGGCAGCGCAGCAGCCCTCCCCTACGTTCGATCATCCCCTGAGCCAGCCGAGGGAGGGGTTCTGGGGCCGCGTCAATCCCTTCGCCAGCAAGAAGTGGGTGAAAAGGCAAACCGATCCGATCAACGACCGGCTGACGGAGCTGGATGACGTGAATGCCCGGAATGCGCGCGACATCAAGGACGTGGATGCGCGGTCGCAAGCCGGAATCCTGAAGGCGCAGGCTTCTGCCGATGCGGCGAACCAGACCGCGAACACGGCCAACACGCAGGCCTTGAACGCCAACAACACCGCGCAGCAGGCCTCGGGTCACGTCGACCAGTTGAACACGACGGTGAACGGCCTTGACCTGTACAAGCAGACCACGGATCTGGAGATCAAATTCCGCGCCGGGAGTCCGGCGCTCACGGCCGATGCGCGCGCCCAACTGGATCAACTGGCGGCCAGCGTGACCGGCCACGACGGCTACATCCTGGAGATGGAAGCGCACGCGCCGTCCGCGGGCAGCGCCGGCATCCAGAACTCGCAGCGCCTAGCTGAAGCGGTCGAGCGCTACCTTGTGACAGAACACCAGATTCCCGTCTATCGCATGCATTACGTGGCTTTGGGCAATGCGCAGGCGCCTGCCACCGGCGACGAAGCCCAGAAGCCGGAGCGGGTAAGGACGAGCAGTGTGCATGTGCGGCTGATGGAAAACAGTTTGGCGGCCAGGGCAGCAGCGTCGCCCCAGAGCGCTTCTGTCGCAACTGGCTCGGAGCGGCCGTAAATCGCGGCTTATCCTGCCCCGAGGCTCTGCTCCGCGCCAACGGCCACCCCGACGTCTGGCCGCCAACCAAGCTCTCGCAACGCGAGAGAACCAAGGCAACTTGGCCCCCGTTTCGGCGGGGGCCGTTTTTTTGAGGCAGGGACCGAGGGAACAAGGGAGCGAAGAGCAGGGACGAGGTTGCGACGCCCTTTTTCCGCGCTTTGGGCGGAAGGGGCGGGCCTGGTCCGTAAGTTCAATAAAATCATACAAAATGTTCGTTTATCTGGTGCGTAACCCCGGCCAAATGTTCGCTTAAGTGGTGCGGCGCGCCCCGGGAATGTTCGCTCCGGAGGTTGCGATTCTTTGAGACAAATACCGGGAAATTGACCATTTAAGGGGTGAGTGTAACCAAAGAATTTCCCATATAAGAGCAAAGGGTTGTAGAGAATTTCCCATAAACGCGTCCAACTGGCCTCTGGAGCGTGTTCTTGCGCTGTTTTTCGCGTGCTTTGCATGCCAGAAAGCGTTTTCCGGCGCGTTTTTGCGTGCTTTTTGCGTGCCAACCCGCACTTGCGAGGATGTATATCATTCTAATTTATGTTAGAATGGCAGTAACGACGAGGTGGCTGCTATGAAACTCAAGGTAACAACGGTGGGCAGCTCCGCGGGAGTTGTCTTGCCCAAGGAAGTCCTGGCCAAGCTCAAGGTCGTGAAGGGGGATTCTGTCTTCCTGACCGAGTCGCCCGATGGATTTCGCATTACACCTTACAACCCGGAGTTTGAGGAGCAGATGGCTTTGGCACGCAAGTTCATGCGCGAGCGGCGCGATGTCCTGCGGGAGCTTGCCAAGTGAGCGATGAAAGCTGGCGCTGCGTATCGGAAGACGTGGTTCTGGCGGTTCACGACGAGCAACTTGCGGAACATGGCGGTTCGGCTGGGCTGCGGGATCGATCATTGCTGCTCTCGGCGCTCGCCCGCCCGCAGCATCTTGCAACATACGGAACTCCCGATATCGCCGATCTCGCTGCCTCTTACGCCGTAGGAATTGCCCGCAACCACGCATTCATCGACGGAAACAAGCGAACGGCCCTGGTTGTGGCAGCCGGTATTTTCCTGCCTTTGAATGGCTACGAACTGGCCGCGAGCGATGGGGAAAGCGTAAGGGCAATGCTGGCCGTGGCCGATGGAACCATGCCGGAACCGGAACTCGCGATCTGGCTGCGCACCTACATCCGGCCTTGCAAGGCGGAGTGAACTTCTGCGCGACGACGCTGCCGGCGCGTGTTTCCTGCACAGCGCGCCCCTTCCTTGCCTCGCAGTAGTACTATTCCGTTAGCTCTCAAAAAGACCTTTAGGCCCAGCAGGAGACAACAAAGCGTCCCCATTGCCCGCTTTTGCGGACAACGACTGGCGTTCTGGCGCCGCATTTCTGGATTTGCAATTCTGCAAGGATTCCCGGATCACTTCGAAAAACGCCGGCAATGGCCGCTGGGTTTGCCGGTCACATTTGGACCATCAAAGAGCCAACGGCTCTTAGAACCTGTTTAAAAACTACGCATGCCTTCGCAAGAACAGATGAGCGGAGGCAACGTAGATCATGGTTTCGGCTGTGGTGTGAAGCAGTTCGTAGTCCTTGGACAAGCGGCGTGACC
>Ga0181527_1003477_pt1 | contig 14086 bp, 7 predicted proteins | sample PEATcosm2014_Bin_30_FD_119762 | JGI IMG/M metagenome (GOLD analysis project Ga0181527, IMG submission 119762) | Peatland microbial communities from MTU Mesocosm Facility, Houghton, MI, USA - PEATcosm2014_Bin06_60_metaG | ecosystem: Environmental > Terrestrial > Soil > Wetlands > Peat | place...
CGTAATCTTGCAGCCGTAGGTGTGAAACGCCTCGTACCAGGTCGAGGGTATGCCGAACTTGTGCATGCTGGCCGGATTGTGCAACGCCTCGTAGGCCTTGTTCTGCATGGCAGTGGCGGCCTCGCCCTGCTCCCAGCGATGGGGTGTGATCATGTAGAGGTCGAATGCGTTCGGCGAGCCCGGGCCCTCGCCGCCGTAGGCCTCGATGATGTCCAACTCATCGCACGGCGACTTGATGCCTTTGACGTGGTCCGTCATGTAATCGGTGAGCAGCCAGAAGGCCGGCCACGTGCCGATGGCGTTCGGAGCGATGAACCGGCATTCGAAGTAGCAGGGCGCCTTGGCGGTGATGCCCGTAGCGTCGTTCTTCATGGAACAGATCAACCCGGAGCTATGGGTCTTGTCGTTGGCCCTGATCCGCAGGTACGTATCGACCTGGGCAAAGGGGTTGTTCGGCGAATCGTGGCTGGTGAACGTATGCACGCTGAAGTCCTGCCAGCCGCTGGGCGGCTTGTGGTCGTAATAGGTGGCCTTGGAATCGGTGCTCGAGATCGACAACGGGTCCTTGAAGTCGTCGGCGAAGACCAGCGTCATGCCTTTGGCCGCCGCCGGCGGGTCCTTGGGCATTCCTTCGTTCCAGGAAACGCCCCCCTTGTTGTAGAGCTGGAGGTAGCAATTATCCTTGAGGCCGCCGTTCTTGCCACTGATGGTCACGGTGATGGGACCATGCGGGTAGGCATTGGCCGGGAACACGAACTTGCCGTTGCCTTTGGCATCGAGGTCCACCGTGGCGACGGTGGAATCGGAACCGAACTCACCGCCTTGCTTCCAGCATTTCACGGTCACGCTCTTGAAGCCGGGGGCCGCAAGCGTGACAGGCGTGTCGCCCTGCACGTCGCAGCAATAGTCCGGCGCGACCACCGCAATCTGGCTGCCCAAGGTCTCCTCCGCGCTCTTGCCAGAGTCGACGCTGAGAGCATCGAAGTAGAGATTGCCCTCGACGGCCTTGCCCGGAGTGCTGATCTCGAAGATAATCTTGCTGATCGGATAATCGATCTTGCCGTTCTTGTCGCCTCCCCACGTCTCGTGGGGAGCATCCAGATCGATGACGATCTCTTTCCAGCCCGTGAAATCGATCTTCATCGTTTCCGCGTTTCGATACTTATGCGTTTCATCGCTCACATCAAGCAGATATACCCCGTAACCAGATCCCGAGTTATCGCCATAGAGCATAAAGTGCAGTTTATGGATCGGCGCCTGGATTTTCTTGACGGGCACATTGACACCCAGGTATTGCCCATTCCCGGTGAAGTGGTAATGCAGCTTGAGGCACTGTTTTCCCTGGTACGGATGCTCGCTCGAGAGTTGGACCGAGGCATTCTCGTTGGGAATGCCCACGACCCACACGCTCGACGGCGGAGTAGCCTTCTCGAAATCCTGGACCATGATCGGGGTGGATTTCTGATCCGCGGCAAGAAAGCGGTTTTCGCCGCCAAGGACAATGACCATGCCCGCGAGTACGACCACCGCCGACATCGCACCATACATCTTCATCCTGGTTCTCCTTTCAGTGGGGACTACTGTTTCTTTGGTCGTGAACGAATGCCTGTCTTGGAACACGAAATGGCCAATGGCAAAACACCCAGCCCAAGAACGACCCGCTGCAAGGCAATGCCTTGCACGGCGTGCAACAGGGGCTAGATACGGTCGCTGTCTCGATACGGCAATCGTCGATGGGGCGCGGCCATCTCGGCCGCAATCTGCGGGCAGGAACCCTGAACCCCGCTATCGGCCATCGAATGCACCGTTATCCTGGCATGCCGCTGCAATCTTTGCAAGGGGTCGGACCGTTACCCGAGTTGCGAATCTTGGCGTATCTGCCCCCTCCGGAATGGCCTGTGGAGCATCGTTTGCCTCGCCAGGCCCTTGCTGGTCGTCCCCGGCTTCGGCCCGGCAGCAGCCTTCTCTTTGGCGGCATTTCACATCATTTCTCCAGCGCCAGGACGCATCCGTCCGACTGGCCGAGGATGAGCATGTTGCCCGCCCAGGCCAGCGCGCTGATGTCGTGCGGCTGCAATTGCTGCGTGTTGAGCGTGCCATCGGCCGCGAAGACCTGGAGCGTGCCGCCCCAGTAGGCCAGGGCCGTAAGGCCGGCGCTGGTGACGACGAATTTCGGCACGCGGTGGGGCGCAAGTTTCGCCGTCAAGGCGGCGGGCACGACGGGCTTGACGACCGCCGCCTTCTTCGCCACGGCGATTTCGGCCGGGCTTGCGACCCTTTGCGAGACCACCTTGCCGGCCCTATCGAGGACCGTGGCCGAACCGTCCAAGGAGATCGCCACGATGTCTCCTGCCGGGCCGACGGCCAGTGAGAGCACGCGGTCGGGCAGCACGGCCTGCCAACGAGCCACCGCCTCGGGTGGCTGGAGGTTCGTCGTCGCCGGCGTAACCGCCGATGCGGCGGGCAGCTCCCAGGGGGTCATCGGGTCGATGCCGGTTGCCGCCTCATAGAACGAGCCGACCGCTTCTGCCATGCCGTCGGCGTCAGCGGCCACGAGCGTTACAGATTCCTGCTGGAGCCCGATGGCGTCGCGCTGCCAAGCCAGGTAGCCGCGTCCCCGGCCCGGGAAGTCCGTGGCGGGCGCGTAGGGAAGGAAGCCCATCGAGCAGACCGCCTCGATGAGCGGGTTATCCGCCGGGACACCCAGCAGGATCGCTGGGCCGGCCAGCGCGAAGCCAACTTTGCCCGGGCGGTTGCCGTCGCCCGCCTCGGCGCGCCCGAATTCGAGGCCGACCCAGGTCTTCGCCTCGTCGGCCGTCAAGCGGCGCGGCTTGTTTACCTCGGCGGCCGCGACGATAGTCGAACGCACGCCCCACGGTTTGAGGATCGCCGCCAGCCGCTCGGCAGCGGCGCCGCAGTAGCTGGCCGTGCCCTTGACGATGGTGATGTTCTGTTGAGTGCGGATGAATCGGAAGATATTCTCCCGGTCATTACCGAAGAAGACCGCGCGCCGAGTAGCCCCGGCCAGCGCGCCGCACTGCATCGCCGGCCGATAGGTGAACCGCGCGGAGCCGGCGTGGTTGTCCAACAGCTCCTTCACGGTTACTGTCCACGGGCCGGATGGATCGTTCGCAGCCAGGGGCAGCGACAGCCGGAGGGTTCCCATCGTCGTGGCGCGGTACAAGTCGTAGCGGATGCCGCCCAGCGGGTCGATCACGCGGATCTGCATCGGCACGGCCCCCGCCAGCTTGGCGCCAACCATGTCGGCCAGAGTGGCGTCGATCGAGACGCTGATCGGCGAAGCATCCAGCGTAAAGTCTCTGGCAACAACGGGGGTTTGAATCTGCACACCGCCGATCGGGCGGGCCGTTCGGGCAAAGACCCGCATCTCGCCGGCGCCGAAGCGAAATAGCCCGCTGGTGAGCTTGCCTTTCAGCTCCGGCGCCGCCCCGCCCCGCACGGCATCGTAGACGGGCCGGCCATCGGCTGCAAAGCCGATGGTGGCGGTGGTCGGCTTGACCGAAAGGTAGGTGCCTTCCTTCTCGTCCCAGGCGGCGTTGACGGCGAAGAAGTATTCGACGTCGGCATGCGCTTGGCGGGAAACGACCACCTGCTGGTTGTCGCAATCGACGATCGGTCGAATCCGGGCGTCGGCTAGTTTCGCCTGCAGGGCGTCGGCCAGCGGTTTGACGGCGCGGAAGAACAGGCCCGCAGCCCGCATCTGCATCGATTCATTCTGCTTTCCGGCGGCCCAAACCCTTTCGATCTCGGTGGTCAGGTCCGGCGCGGCGGCGCCGACTCGCTTGGCGCCCTTGATCTGCGTCCGGCAGTCGTCGGTCACCAGCACGAGGCCGCCGCCCGCCGCGTAATCCTCCAGGACGGCGACGACCTTCGGGTCCAGATAGTTGATGTTCGTGAGGACGATCGCCTTGTAATCCGCCGACACCGAGCCGTCCAGCACGTCTTCTTCCACGACCGGGGTGAAGGGGACGTGGATCATCTTGGAGGCGAAATAGACCGTCAGCAGCCGGCCGCGTGTGAGCCCGCCACCCATGTAATTGTCCTTCATCCCGGACTTGATTTGGGCATCGACGCACTGTGAGAGCGAGTACAGCACGGCCACGTCGCCGCAACTCGGCCGCATCGTGCTGAAGATGGTGCCGAGCCGCAACCCCAGCTTGTTCGTTTCCACGATGCTCGGCGACGTGGCGGCGGCGTAGGGGGCGTTCAGCGAGGGATCGGGCGACTTCGCCAGGCCTTGCAGATTGTTCATGAAGCACAAATACTGTTCGAGCCGGTACAACTCGTCGCGCGTGGTGTTGCCCCAATTCGGCAGGTACCAGTTCGGCTTGTCCAACTGCCGCGTGCGGCCGAATTCCTGGTGGTAGGCAGGATAGAAATAGCTGCCCGGACCGTCGTCGTAGCCGCCATGCCCGCTGATGACCGGCAACGGGCGGACGACGTTGAAGTAGTAGCCATCGGTATAACCGTTCCAGGCGTACTGGCTCTGAGTGACGGAAATCAGCTCCGGCTTCACCTGGTCGACGGCGAAGCGGGCGTCTTTCCAGGCCGCCTCCAGGAAACCCTCTTTCCAGCGGCCCCAGAACTGCCACTTGGCCATCGACGCGGCATCGCCCGGTGTGACGGCCGTATGAGCAATGCGGTCGGCGCCGAAGGCGCTCTTGAACGCGCGGAGCTGGGCCGCCACGCCATGCGGCGTCCCGCCTTCCCAAGTGAGCCCCGGCTCGTCGTAGTAGTGTACGCCCAGCGCGTTGGGCTTGGTCCGGTCTATGAAGGCCTGTTGCGCCGCTCGGGCCGTGGCCCCCTTGAGCACGTAGGGGTCGGACCAGTCGCACTCCTGGCGCAGGTCCATCTGGTGCGCGCCGCTCATGGTGCAGCATTGCATGTAATCGGCCCCGCCGCAGAGCGTGGCCTGCGCATTGGCCAGGTTGGCTTGCAGGCGGTAGTCGCCATAGAGCAGGTTGAAGCCCATGCCGTCTTCGCCGAGGATCGCCATGTCCGGTCCCTGAACGCGGCTGCCCCAGTCGATCGTCTTGAACGTGCTGCGGCGGAGGTGGCTAAAGATGTCGATCTCGGTCGAGGCGGTGGCGCCGTAGACCGCGACAGTGATTTTGTAGTGCCCCGGACGCAGCAGCCAGCCGCTCAGGTGCAGATGCTCGGTGGCCGCCGCTCCCTTGGCGCCGGCCGCCACCGCCGCGACGCGAAACACTAGCGCGATCCGGCTGCCGTCGCCGGCGGCCAACGTGAAATTCAGGTCCGCCGCCGCCAGGGCCGCTGCGTCGCTGCGTACGACGCATAGGTCGATCTGTTCATTGGTCTGATAGGCCGTGCGCCCCAGGGGCAACGACAACTTCAGCGTTGCGGCCGCAAGGGGCCGCGCCGTCAGGACGAAAGCCCCCAGTGTGATTCCTGCCAGCAGAAGAACTTGCTTTCGCGTCATTGAATTTCCCCTTTAATCGCGTAGGTGTGCCTCAGGTCACCGTTCAGGCTACCGTCCACGCCGAGCAGTCCGCCCGAATCGGATACCATCTTACGATAATCCCTCTGGGAACTGAAGGCGGCCTGGGATCGCTTCGTGGGCGAGCAGCCTGTCGCAGCGGCGTAGCCCCACCGACCGCAACCCGCTGATTCCCGGCCGACGCTACTGGCGCCATGCCCACCACCCAATCCTGGCAGCCGTCCGCTCGATCGGCAGCCAGGGTTGGGGCTCTCTTCGACTCGCGACCCTGCCCACCCGCTTTACGAAGGAGGTGTTACCTGATGGATCTCTTCCCCAAAATCGCCGTGGCCTTCGTGGCTGTGGGTTTCATTTCGGTGATGTTGCTGCCACGGCTGCTTGAGGGCATCGTCCCGATCACAGTACTGGCTATCGTGCTGTTGGCAATCTACGTCGTGGCGCGAGGATTGTCCGACTAGGCTCCAGTGTGAAAGATTGCAGCCGCTCCACGACCAGCAGGTTTCCAGATCGTTGGCAATGTCATGGACCCCCGCCACATGCCGCAGCGATCCTTGGGGCACCCCTGGCGGCGCGCGAGTCTTGCCGGCCCATTGGGCTGGGATCTTCGGGTCCTGGCCCTCCGCTTAGCTCTTACGATGGGAGGCGGGGCGGGGTAGAGCGGCGGTCCAGGGGTCGGTGTCCAAAAAGTGGGGACGTGCCCACTTTTGCTCGGCCCCAGCCCTCATTTTTCCCAGTCGGAGATCACTGTTTTGTTGGCCGCTTCACGCAGAGACGGCACGAAAAACGGGCACCAGCTTCGCCCTTTGACACGCCAAGAGGGAGTCTTCAGGTCCTAGTCGACTTTCGCCGCAAGGTGCAGGCCAGCAGGCTGATGGCACCGACACCGAGGAGGGCGAGGGCGGAGGGTTCGGGCACGGCCACCACAAGCTGTTCGGCCGTAGGCGTCGATCGCAAAGAGAGTGTGTAGCCGTTCAGGGAAGTCGTCACTAGGTTGAGGTAGCCCAGGCCGCTGGCCTGCCCGTTGGCGAAGCCGAGCAAGTCGTAAGTGCCGGGGGCGAAGCCGGGCAGAGACGTGATACTGATCATGGCTCCGCCGGGGTTGACGACCAGCTTGCCGGCCGTAGCCTGGATTCGGTCGGCGGTGGCGCCAACCTCGAAACACAGGAGTGACGTGCTGCCGGCCGTGTTGCCCCCGATTGTCAACACGGTATCTGCCGAGATTGCATCGGAAAGCGTCAGGGTGTTGGCTGCGCCGTCCGCCAGGCTGATCGTGCCCCACGTGCTGGGACTGCTCCCGCCGGCCACCGTGACGCTGCCGCCGATCGTGCCCGTGCCGCCGAGGGTTGCGCCGCCGCTCACGGTGACGGCCGTATTGCCCAGCGAGCCGGAGACCACAAGCTTGCCTGCACCCACCGTCGTGCCGCCGCTGTAGGTATTGGTGCCGGCGAGCACTTGCGTCCCGCTGCCGCTGATGACCAGGCTGATCGTACCCAGGGTACTGCCGCCCTGGATCATGCCGCTGAAGGTGGTCGAACCACCGGTGGGGCTGAGGGTCAGGGCCGTCGCGGCGCCCGTATTGCTGTTGATGATGCTGCCGCCGCTGCCGGGAGCATAGTCGGATAATGAGGCGACCTGCTGGCTCCCGCCGCCGAGGTCCAGCGTCGCGTTGGCCCCGATGGTTAGGGCCGTGGTGATGGGCAAGGTGTTGCTAGAAACGCCCCCCGTGTTGGAGAGGGTCCACCCAGTCTGGAAAGTCGAGTTGGCGAATGTCACGCTCTGGTCTGCCCCGCTCTTGTCGTCGAGCGTAACCCAATTGATCCCGTTGTTACTGGCTTGAACCGTCCATCGCACGGGATTTCGCCCGGTGTAGGTGCTTGTATCGTTGCCGGTCGCCCAATTATAGGAAGTGAAGGCCCGGGGCGAGGTAAAGGTGAAGACGATCGGGATATTCACGCCGTTGTCGGTGCCATATTTCGTAGCGGTGTTGTTGTCATTGATGTTGCTCACCGGCGAATCGCCCCATGTTATCGCGCTGCTGGAGACGCTGTTGGCCTGGACCCGCGTGCCGCTGGGCAGATAATACTGGAGTTCGGACATTTGGAGCTGCGTGCCGCTGTATACCTTCGTGGGCGTGAAGCGGTACTCTGTATAGGCCAAGGGGGAGCTGCTGTCGAGTTTCAGCACACCGCCGCCGACGATGGTGGGGCCGCTGTAGCTCTGCGCGGCGGTGAGCGTCAGCGTGCCGGTTCCGGTGTCGGTAAACGAGCCATTGCCGGTAATTACGTGATTCCAGGTGACCGCATCGCCATGATTGAAGGTGAGGTTCGCGCCGTTGGACAGCGTAATGCCGCTGGTGCTGCCAATCGAGGCCCCGTTGCCGCCGTTACCGACCGAGAGCGTGCCGCCGCTGACGGCGGTGGCGCCAGAATAAGTGTTCGAGGCCGTCAGCACGAGCGTGCCCGGCCCGGCCTGGGTCAGCCCGCCCGAGCCGCTGATGGGGCCCGATGCAGTCAAACTGATCGTACCGGAGTCTTGGGCGAAGATGCCGCCGCCGGAACTCAAGGTCATGCCGCGGTTGGTCGTAAAGCTCGCCGTGCTGAGCAGCGTTCCGCCCGTGCCGAGGGCCAATCCGCCGGAGGCGCCGCCGAGGTTGTTGTCGGCACTGACGCTGACGGTTCCGCCGCTGATGTTCGTGCCGCCGCTATAGGTGTTGGCGCCGCTGAGGACTAGCGAGCCGCCATAGGCCAGGGTCAGCGATTGGCCCGTGCCGGCGATGTTGCCGGAAATCGCCAGCGTGCTGCTCGAGGAAAGCGAGATTACCAGGTTACTCGCCAGGCTCACGGGGGCCGAGATCGCGTGCATGCCCGAGGTGACGATCACTTGGGCGCTGTTGGCGGTGTTGCTCAACACCAGAAGTTGCGACCCCCCGGCCGAGCCGGAGGTTATGTTGTAGCCGGTCGTCTGGCTGGCGGTGTTACTCAAGTAGATCGTGCCGACAGTTTGCTGTCCGTCGAGCGTAATGTTCAGCAGCGAGGGCGAATTCGTCGCCGTTTCGATATAGACGTTTGTGCCGTCGCCGTTGGCGGGTGGTGAGTTGGCGGTCCAATTGGAACCCGCGGCCCACGAGCCGCTGGTTGCGACGGCCCATGTTGAGGAGACCGCCAACGCCTGACCGAGGTACAGGTAAGCGCGTGCCACGGGTGCCTGATTATTAAGGTCCCATGAAGATAGGGCACCGACTTGCGGGCCGCCGCGCCCCCAGTACAAGCCATAATTGCCGTTGGGGTCCCGCATGTCGCTGTAAAGGTACTGCATTCCGCCCGTCGTGGCGTTCAGCCAGCGGGCATTGTGATCGACTTGGTAGAGGTCCAACAGGCCGTCGGTGAGTTCGAAAGCCCAATACCCCTCGTCGTTGATAGCGCCGGTGCTCGAGTTGAAATAACTTCCCAGCGTGGTGTTGGCGATCGTTTCGGCCTCGGCCAGATAACTGGCGTTGTGGGTCGCCTTGTAGAACTGGACGTTGCACGAGATGCCGATTCCGGCGGCGTTGACCAGGGGCGTGCCTTGCGCCGTATTCGCGTTGGATCCGCTAACGGAATACCCTTGCATGAACAGGCCGTTCGACTGCTGAGTGTGAGAGGCCGCCCAGTTGTAGAGTTGGGTGGCGTCGGTGAGGTAGCTGTTTTGGCCGGTGCTCTCGTAGATCAGCAGTGCGGCCCGGGCGCCTTGGAGCGTGGCGATGCTGTCCTTGGAACCGCATCCTGCGGTCCAGTAGATCCCGCCTCCGCCTGCGGAATCCGAGCCGGAGAGCACGAAGGCCTCGGTCTGTTCCGCGCGGGTGAGGTAGACAGGGTTTCCGGTGATTTGGTAATCCTGGGCCAGGGCCACGGCGACGTGGGCGTTGTCGTCGTAGTAAATTGTGGAGCCGGTCGCGGTCCCACTCTGGTAACCGCCACCGGCGGCGTTCCAGTATTGACTGTAGAATTGGTTGGACAACCCCAGCAGAACGGGGTCGTACTTCACGGGGTTCAAGGCGGCGAGCGAGCCATCGACGCGAAGCATCGTGCTCAGCGGCCAGGCATAGGCCGTGCCGTCAGATCCGCCCGACTGCCCTCCGCCCAACGATGCCACTTCAGCGAACAGACTACTGCCGGGAATTCCTAACGTGTTGCCGATTTGCTGGTACACCGCCGTACCCCGGCTGATCCAGGTCTGCGAGGTAACGTCCCCCAGGACCTGCGGCGGGGCCGCCACCAAGGCCGACACCAGAAAGCCCAGAAGCACGAAACGAGAATTACCGTGACTCATAGCCTACCTGAACCTCTCGAAAAGGTCTGATCCTTCATGGGGCTCTTACTTCGTCATGCTCGCCGCAACCCATTCAGCGGCAGGCCGACGACTACGATCTTCATTGCCAAATAGCGAATCCCTACAAGGTATCAACCTGTCTAAGCGGTCTTTCGAGGACGAAGGCAGACCTAATGCTGCTAGCCTAATCCGGCACCGGAGCCCGGTCAATACCCCCCCCGATCTAGCGAGATGCCCGCAAGTGCCCCGGGAGGCAATCGGCCGGCAGCATCGGGAAGAGGCCGGGAAGGGCTCCGGACGCCGCCCCGAACCCGACAAAGACCAGCCCGTCGCCCGGCCCACCAAAGGGCTGCATCGAGGTCCAGGACCCCGAGGCCGTGCAGGACCCCACCAGGTGCTTGGTCAGGGGCATCAGCGTCAATGCTCGTGGTGCCGGCCGTCCGGATGAAGGCCTGGGCCTGTCCTTCAATCCCGATGAGGCTGTTTCTACCGTTCTGGCGGAGCGGAAACTCGACGGGACGGCTCAGTTCCGTGCAGGGTCAGCGGGGCGGGGCGGTGAGGGGTTGCAGGAACGGCAGTGTCCGCTCGGTGGGCGGCATCCATGCGGCCTCTACAGCGACTCTCGCTTCCGCTCGGTGTTCAGTTCCGGCCCGACCTTGCGGCGCTTGTAAATCACGCTGTAGCTGACGAACTGCTTCTTTCCCTGCTGCAGGTCGAGGAAACACTTCACGTGGTTCTGGTGTACCCGCTCGACGTGGCCGGGGATCGTGGCTCTGGGGCTCGGATAGCAGCGCGTTCACCTGATGCCGACAATACTCCAAGCCTCTCTCCTTCTGGCCGCCTTGGCATGGCAAGCCTACAATTACTCTCGTTCACGCAGCATTTCACCGGTTTTCGGAGGTTGCCATGAGGATTCTCGCCCTGGGATTGGCTATGTTGATCGGGAGCGGCATGGCCAACGCCGCCGTAAAGGCGAAGGTGGTCAACTACAAGCAGGGAGATACCGCTCTGGAGGGCTACCTGGCATGGGATGACGCCCTCCAGGGCCGGCGGCCGGGCGTACTGGTCGTCCACGAATGGACGGGGCTGGGCGACTATGCCAGGACCCGAGCCAGGAAGCTGGCCGAGATGGGCTATGTGGCCTTCGCCGCGGACATCTACGGCACGGGCATCCGGCCCAAGACGCCCCCGGAGGCGGCGGCCCAATCCGGCATTTACAAGACGGATCGCCCACTCATGCGGGTGCGGGCACAGGCCGGACTGGACGTGCTCCGCCATGACCCGATGTGCGATCCCCAGCGGATTGCAGCCATCGGCTACTGCTTCGGCGGCACGTGCGTACTGGAACTTGCACGTAGCGGCGCCGACATCGCCGGCGTAGTCAGCTTCCACGGCGGGCTGGACACGCCGACCCCGGCCGACGCGAAGAACATCAAGTGCAAGGTGCTCGTCCTGCACGGCGGCGACGATCCGCATGTTCCTGCCAAGGATGTGGACGCCTTTGAGACCGAGATGCGGGCCGGTGGCGTAGACTGGCAGCTTGTGGTCTACGGCGGCGCCGTCCACGGCTTCACGAATCCCGCTTCGGGCAACGACAAGTCCAGGGGTGCAGCGTACAACGCTCGGGCGGACAGCCGCTCGTGGCAGGCCATGCGGGCGTTCTTCGCCGAAATCCTCAACGCCGGTCAGAAAGGCCAGAATGCGGCAACCAAGGGCCTGGGCTTCGCCTGCTGCCAAGAGAAGGGCGAGCCGCTCGTGGAATCCGGCCTGCTGGGCCCCGTGACGCTGCGCGCCGTCGAGCGGCTCGATGCGGCTGCTCCCTGACGGCGGAACCAGCCTTTACGCCGATCCGTCTCGGTCAGCACGTCCAGATTTCGTTGACGATGATCGTTATGACAGCACCGGTTCTCTGCGAGTGTATCGGCGCACGGCCGCCTTGTCCAGTTTCAGGCCGCGGCCTTGAAGATTCTTGTTGTATGGCATATTACAATGGCAGACTCTGTGACCCCGAAGCGGAGAACCGACGGTGCAGATAATGAAGGCGAAGGCAAGCACTGGACACGTTGCCCGAGGGATTTTCGCGGCCGCGCTGGCCGCCCTGGCCATGCTGGCATGGATGCCCGCGGAATCGCGGGCCCTGATCAATCCCAAGTTCACCCCGCTGCACCTGGTGCAGCAGTCGCAGGTCATCCTGGAGTTGAAGTTTCAGCCAGAGATCAAGCGGGGCAAGGCCATAGCCGCCGTCGTGCGGGCGCTCAAGGGGACGAGCGAAAAACGGTCCCTGGAGATCGACGTGACCAGCACCACGTACGCCGATCAGGCATCGCTAGTCCGGAAAACGATCAAGCAGGTCAAGGACAAGCCCGCGCTGATGTTCTTCGGTGGACTGAGCGACAAGCCGGGCGAGCAGGCGGCCGAACTTTCGACCCCGCAAGCCAGGTCCGGCAAGGCATACCTTCACCTGGAGGGGATGTGGATTGCCTTGGACGAGGACCAGAAGGGCGTCTGGGCGTTCGACCAGGTGAGCCAGCCCATGGTCGCCACCTGGAACGGCGGCACGGACATGCTGTTGCGTGCCGTGGAGTACATCCTCAAGAGCCCCGCGGCGGAGATGCCGGTCAGGACCGGCGTCACTTGGGCGGCGGCCATTCCCGCCGGCCGCGTCGCGGGAAAGGTATCGGCAGCCGTTGCGGTGGACCTGGCGGGAGATGGCAGGTTGCTGTTGATGGTCGCCTCGGACGCGGGCGATCATCTCTTCGCCTTCCAGGGCAACGCCGCCCAGGACGTCACGGCCAAGCACAACCTGCAAAGTAAGTCGCTGGCCTTCGCCTGGGCCGATTTCAATGCCGACGGCCGGCTGGACCTGGCCAGTTGGGACGGCAAGTCACTCACGATCCACGTGCAGGGGCCCGATGGAACGTTCTCGCCGTCGCCGGGCGGGAACGTCAGGGAGTGCATCGGCCTGGCAGCCGTGGACGTTGGAACCAAGGGGAAGGCGGGGGTAATCGTCAGCACCCATGCCGCCCCGCTGCTCTTGCTGCCCGGACCGGAAGCGGAGCCGGCGCCGCTGGCGGCAGCCGCCTGGCCGGGCGGCGAGCTGGGCCAGCCGGGGCCATGCCTGGTGGCCGATTTCGACAACGATGGCCTGCCCGACGTCCTGCAACCCTTGGCCAAAGGAAGCCTGCTGTACCGCGGCACGCGGCCGGGCGACTTCGCTCCGCCGGTCGCTTGCCCAGTGGCTCTGGGGCCCCTTCCCGCCAGCGTCTGCCTGGGTGATTGGGACGGCGACGGCTTGCTCGACCTGATCGTTGCCGGCGAGGATGGCTGCCGGCTGTGGCAGAACCTCGGCGGCGGGCAGTTCCTCGAATGCCTGAAGCTCTCGGGCGAGATAGGCTACGTGGCCCGTCGGGGCGCGGTGGCTGCATACCTCGGCGACCTGAACAACGACGGACGCCAGGACGTGGCGATCCTGTACTCCACGGTGGCGCCGCAGGTTTTCTTCAATCGCGGCTTCCGCAGTTTCGGGTTCTCGCAGTCGCTGGACCTGGAACGCGGAAGTGTGATGCGGCAGGCGGCCCAGGGGCAGCAGGCCGGCTGCCTGGCCGACTTCACGGGCCATGGGGCCCAGGATCTGGCACTGGTGCTCCGCGACGGGACGTGTGCCCTGCTGGTTCGCACGCCCAGCGGCTGCGACCTGTGCGGCCGGGCGATCCTGCCCGCAAAATCCGGTTCCGCCGGTCCCGTGGCGGTGCAGGGCGCCGTCGAGGATCGGGCGCTGGGAGCGTGGAACGTGACGGCGGGCGGACCGGGAGCATTTCTCGCCCGGCCCGAGGCCGGACCAGTTACCGTCAAATGGCGATTCCCCGGCGGCAAGCAGCAGACACGACAAGTGATCCTCGAGGACCGGCCGGTGACGATCGTGCTTGAGCCGGAAGAAGAGAAACGATAAGGAATAAGCATGCGATTTCGCATCGCGTTTTCAGCCGTGCTGGCGGCAATGGTATTGCCAAGCCCCGGCGCGGGCGCAGCCGCACTCAGCACCCCCCCCCCGGAACCGGTCGAGGTAACGCTGATTCGCATGGCGCCGGGCCTGCGATCGTGGACCGGCGATTCGACCCTCTGGCGCTACTATGAAACCTGGCAGACCGACGTGGCGCGCCTCGATTCCGGGCAACTCATTCGCGTGGATCCGCTCAATCCGCGCATCGGCTTCTCCGGCGCCAAGATATGGAACGAGCAGCAATCCGGGCGGAATCCCAAGGAGCTGCGTTTCCCGGTCCGCGAGGCGAGCAAGGTCAC
>Ga0181527_1003479_pt1 | contig 14084 bp, 10 predicted proteins | sample PEATcosm2014_Bin_30_FD_119762 | JGI IMG/M metagenome (GOLD analysis project Ga0181527, IMG submission 119762) | Peatland microbial communities from MTU Mesocosm Facility, Houghton, MI, USA - PEATcosm2014_Bin06_60_metaG | ecosystem: Environmental > Terrestrial > Soil > Wetlands > Peat | place...
AGTCCCGCCATGCGGCTTGTACGCTTTCGGGATCCGAAAATCCGCCGCGCTTGGCGAGCCCCGGCAGGGCATCGAGGGCGCGATTCAAGAGTCCCGACAATTCCCCCGGCGCCTGCAACTGGGCATCGAGGATGTTCCTGGGAATTTGCTCGTTAGGCGCGAAAGTCCGGTCAAAGGGGATCACAATCCACCGGCGGAAAAACGCATGGGAACTATCGCCGCTCCGCGGTGGGTGGTTGGCAGAGAATACAAGCCGCGCGAAGGGCGTGAAGTCGAAAGAGTCTCGGAACTTGTACTCTGCCGGGAGCGGGTCGTTACCGGTGATGGCCTTGAACACGCTCGTGCCCTCCAAGTGGCGACTGGGCAGGTCAGGGCAGATGTTGGCCAGTTTGCCGACCAGACGGGCGACGGCAAACCTGTCCTGCTCCAGCCTGTGCAGTGAGATTGCAGAGACATTGGTCTTGCCGAGGAAAGCGGCCAAGAGCGCTAGGAATGTGCTCTTGCCGTTCGCGCCTTCGCCGGTTGCCAGGATCGCCTTTTGGATCGACGTGTCCGGGCGCATCAGCCAAGCGGCCAACTCCCACGCCACGGCTACGGCATCGGCTGGAAAAACCTGGGAGACAAAAGAGTCGATGGCCGGGCATCGCGCCGCCGGATCGAACACCACCGGCAACTGTACCGATGATAGATGTGCGTGCGTGTGCGGTAGCAACTGCTGGTCCGCCACCCGCAACAGCCCGTTCTTACAATCGACGATCTCCAGCGGTGGTCTCTCCCAAAGTTCGGGGGCGTCGGCGTGGATGTACTCGATTACCTCCCGTGCAAGATGGTCGCTCCATTTCGGCGTCATGTTCCACTCTTCCAGCCAGTGCTTGACGGCGCTTTTGATGTATCTCTCGGCCTGCTTGCGATAGCTGCCGTCGATGTGCCGATAGAGTTTGCCGCCGGCATCTTGGGCGAAATGTTCAGTAATGCCGATCACGTCGGCGAGCATCTTGACGGTGCCGGCCTTTCCTCCCTTGGTCGGCTTGGCCGTCGCCTTTCCGCTGCCCCTGCGTCCCCAGTCGTACACCTCGCCGCCTTCGGTCAGTACCTTGCGAATGGTTCCCGGCAGATAATCGTCCCGATCCCACTTGTCGCGCGCCAGGCCGCTGCCGCGCATGATGCGTTCGATCTGCTCCGGGTCCTGCGTCCAGAATCGCAACATCCCGGCCAGCGCAAAATCCGCCTCGCTGCCGGAGGAATAGCCCGATACATCGCCCCCCATGAGGGCGCGGAACTTGTCCGCGTTGCCGGCGCTGCTGGCCTTGTCGATGATCGCCTGGTCGCTGAGTATGTAGCCGTTGCCGGCGGGCTTGCCCTGGCCGTTCTTGTCTGCGGCTTTGCCGAATACGGCAGCGTGTAGCGCCTTGATCGCCGCGCTGCAGTCGTTGACCGTGCCGGGCACGCCGGGCAACTTCTGGCCGGTGATGGTCAAGTAGTGCTCTGCGTTGTACATCTCGATCCCGTCTCGGCACTCGCTGCCCTTGCCGCCGATCTTGCGCCGCCCGTCCGGCAGTTTGTTGCCGCACACAATCCGTATGCCCGTGCCGCTGGGCGAGACTTCCGCATAAGTCTGAAGGCGGGAGAGAATCACGAGCGGGTCGTCAACCGATGCGCGAAACTGCGCCCGCAATTCAGCCGACCACGGTGTAAGGCTGCCGGAGTCGGCGCAGCGTACATGATCGAGGTCTAACAGCGTCAGGTCGTCGCCCTTGACGGGGGCGAACCCGATCCCATCCCATTTGCCGGTCTTGTAGGCGGTGCATACCGCGCCGAAGCTGCTCCAGGTGTCGGGGTCGGTGGCATCGGCGGAGCGGCCGTTAGGCTGTCTCGGCGGCTTGTCCCATACCGCCTTGTCCGCTTTCCACTCGTAGCGCCACACCAGCCACCTGCGCCGCTGGCGTAGTGGCTTGGGGATGTTCTCGACTAACACGGGCAGGACCTTGGGCTTGGGCGGAATGGTCGCGGTCTCGTTGGTACCCATTGGCCAGGCCTCCTAGAAATACTGGAACGTCCACCCGCTCTTTGCCCGCCTGCGCTGCGGCCGCGCTTCGGGCTGAGCGGCCCGACGTTGTTCGAAGACCGCCACGTCGGCAGGGTCAAGTCGCCAGCGAGGGCGCTTCCCGCGGCTGCCGACGTTGATGGCACGCAATTCGCCGGTTCTGATCCATCCCAAGACGGTGTGGACGTCGACCCGTAACTGCCTGGCGAGTTGGGGGGGTGTGAGCGCGGTGCCGCTCATTGAGATGCCTCCCACCGTTCTGCCAGCCCGAACACTTCGCTCTCGACCGGCTTGGCGCTCGGAGCGACCATTGTGAGGAGATCAGTCTCCGGAGCCACTACCTGCACGAGGAGACCTCCTCGACGGCCTGCCGCTGCTCTGCCAGCCTGAGCAGTTGGCGGAGGAGTTTCCCCTTGCGAAGATTCTCGGTTATTCGCCGCTTGATCTCATCCGGCTTAGGAACCTTGTCGAGGAACTCGGCAAGTGTGCTGTCTGATTCCGGCATAAGAAAAACTCTCTGGTACCTTGGCAACGATCATCATCGTCGCATTCATGGTACAAGAGAGGTGCCGGCGAAAGATAAGGCAGAATTGAGGGCGAATTGAGGGAGTTTTGCCCTCTATTTTTGCGGATGCTTCAGGTAGTACAACCCGCCGTTGCGCTTCACGGTGGTGTGGGTGTATCCAAGTTCGGCGAGCCTCCGGTTGAGATAATCGACCGCATCCTCTACGGTCTTCTTCCTGTTCGTGACCTTTTTTCCCTTCCAGACCGCCTGGAACAACTGCTTCTCGGAAACATTGTCTCGTTTCCAGAGATAGACCAGTAGTGTCCGACTGTTACCTCTCAACCTCCGAACGAGGTCGGGGTCCGGATCGGGAACGTCGGGGTTCTCGCTGTCGTGGCCCTCGACTGCCGGAGCCTTCCTCCGTGTGCTGCGCTGAATCTTCGGTGCTGTACGGGCGGCAGGGTGACTTTTGCACCACCTGACCAGCGCGTCCGCTGCCTGCCGGATTTCCGGGGCCGCGGCCGGGACAAAGAGAGCGTAACGGAGGTTGTCCGAGTGGCGCAACCAGTAGCAGCCGTCCAGCGAGTCGTTCCCACCCTGACAGACTATCGACCAGGCCGCATCGCGCCAGGCTTCCAGCAGCGCTCGCGTTGCCTTGGGAACCTCGGGCCAGCCCAACAACTGATCCAACTGCTCGTATTCGTGGCGAACGTCGCCGACCAACTCCCGGCTGCCCGCGTGCTGGAAGTGTTTGACCAGGCGTTTCAGTAGGACATGAGCAGATTTCTGGCAGAGGATACGCTGTTCTTTGGCGAGGGCGCGCGCTTTCTTGTCGCGGGCGCGCTGTTTCCTAGCCTCAAGGGAATTGCCCAACTTTGGCAGCGCGGGCTCCTTCGGTAGGACGGGCTCCTTCGGCTTCCACTTGCTCAACGCCTTCCGTGCCTTTTGCTTAGCGGCCAAGTATTCGCTTCCCTCCCCCGTCAACGTCTCACAGAGCGTGCCACGTCGTTGGAGTTCGTCGGCCGCGCCCGGCTCGCGGGATAGCGCCTCGACAAAGCGTCGGGCCGCGTCGCGAAGCTCCGCCGGGTTGATGTCGGGGAGGGGCTCCCCATTCCGCACCCGTTCGGCTTCTTCTTTTGCCGTGAGGGGCGCCGGAATAACATGCAAGAGGTTCTTGTGGGCGGTAAGGAGTGCATCGGAGACAGCCATGATCCTGCCTTTCCGTTCGCTTTCGCGCGTCTTGGCGGCCAGCACTTCGATAGTCCGTGCCGACGCGGTGAAGAAATCGTCGTCCAACTCTCGCACCACAAAAGCGGGGTGTTGCCGGGTGCAAGGAATCGACACTTCCTTGACGAACCGCATCCCGAGCACGACCGCCAGCCATCGCGCCTCAAGGGGGTCCGTCATCGCGGGGTGCAACCAACACTGCGCCCCCATCGTGGGCAACCCAAACTGTGAGGCAGCCGCCTTACTCAGCCGCTCGATCTCCTTCGTGGCCTCCCTGAACTCGGCATGCGATACGTCAGAATCCGAATAGCTGAAATACCAGCCGGCCGTCCATTCTTTCCCGTCGATGAGAACCCGAAGCCGGGCCACATCATTAGCAGCGCTGTGCGGGGCCGCCTGCAACAATCCGCACCATTCCTCGTCGGAGACTCCGTGCCCTCGGTCCAGCCGTTGGATCGCGCCGCAGCGCACGAAAGAAAACTGATCGGCCGCCCTGAGAACCCGCTGATGAAGCCGGGCAATCCGCTTGTCTGAGAGAGAAGCCATGATCCCGCCCTTTCAACGGGCCGGACCGGGCAGGGGCCGCCGAAAGGCAGGAGAAGGCGACTCCCTGCCGGGTCCGCTTGGTCGCCCAGGTGGCCACCCGGACAACCATCCCGAATCAAGCATTGGGAAGGTGGCTCCCCCTTTCACTTCCAGGGGAACCGACCCCAACTCGTCAGTATAGCAAAAGCCGGCCGGCCAGCCTACCGCCCTGGTCCCACTGCCTCGCTGCCGACGTTCTGGCCAGCCCCAGGATCATCGGCCCGCCGCCCCTCGACGTGGGCACCGCGGGGGCCTGGCCGCGCTTGGCCCCGCGGGGCCAAGCGCGGCCAGACGTGGCCCCCCCTTGCGTCACATTTTGCGCCCTTCTATCCTGCCTCCTTAGACCCCGAGCCGGGAGAAGAACGACCATGACACGCGACGAACTCAAGAAGGCGGTTCAGGCCGTGATTGCTCGTGGTAGCCTGACTGGAACGGCAGCGTCTGGAGGCGGGGGACGGATGTACATTTGGAGTGGATTCGTCCCACCAACGCACGAGGAGCAGCTCTTGCTGGAGCAGCATAAGGCCGAAGTATTGAGCATCCTCGAGGAACTAGACCGCTTCGGTTGCTGATTCCGCCGTCCGCGCTCTTTTCGCGCGACCCCGGCTGCCCCGCGGGCTTTTGGCAGGCCCCGAAAAAGGATTCCGAGCGGGTGTACGTACACCCGAGAGGCCCCAAAATGGCACATTTTGGCACATTCCCAAGAGAGTGAGCGAACATCAAGAAAACCCCATGAAAGCAGGGCTTTTCTTGCGTTTTGCGAGGGCTGGCGAGAGCGGCCGGATTTGCCTTATGAGTCCCCTGCTCTAACCACTGAGCTACGGGCCCGGAAGCCCCGGTTTTCTTGGAGCTTGGTGACGTTTCCAGGGGTTGCGATAGAATCAGGTGTTGAGCTTTGTACACCCGCTTCTACACCTGTCACCGCAAAACCCCCAGGAAAACGCCTGTGTCGAAGTCTACCCGAAAACGCCGACCCGGCAAAGTGGAGAAGCCCCGCCCGGACTTCCCCTTCTTCCCCCACGCCGCGGGCTATTGGGCCAAGAAGGGCAGGGGCAGGCTCCATTACTTCACACTGCGGAGCCGGTCGGCGTGCGTCCGGATTGGCATGTGCTGGCTGATGGCCTGGTTGGCCTGCCGGGCTGCATGCGCTTGCGGTTGGGCGGCCAGCGAAATCATTCGGCCCGATCGGCGAATCGATTGGTCGCCGGGCATCGCCGGTGGGATCCCCACCTATCCGGTGGGCATTAATGTCAAGGATGCGCCCTATTCGGCCAGGGGCGACGGCGTGGCCGACGACACGGCGGCCATTCAAGAAGCCATCAACAGTTGCCCCGCCGGAAAGGCCGTGTTCTTGCCCGCGGGAACCTACCGGACGACGGGCGAGTTGGCGATCAACGCCAAAGCGATTGCCCTGCGCGGCGCCGGCCCGCTGAAAACGCGCATCAAAGGCGACGGCACGAGCGGGAGCATTATTATGGCCGGCGGTTCGGGTGGCAGGGACTTCACCTCGGTCAGGGGAGGATTCGAGAAGGATTCAACCCGCGTCACCGTCAGCGATGCGGCCGGACTGAACGTCGGCGATTATGTCGAGATCCTAGAGGACAATGACCCGGCCGTATGCGAAAGACTGTACGACTATATGCTTCGGGCGATCGGCCAGACGATGCAAGTCGTAGCCAGGAATGGCCTGACTCTCACCCTCAATCGGCCCCTCTATTACAGCTACAATTCCAAGGCTTTCGGCGGCGTCAACAAGTGGGACATGTTTCCCTTGACCAGGGACGTGCAGGGGCTGCGGGACGACCTGGCGAAGAACGGGTACCTGGACGAGAAGTCGTTCATCCTCAAGAAGTTCGTCACGTTGCACAGTGCCTCCGAAATGGCGCTGGCCGACAAGTACGCCGCCAAGAAGCAGCAGATCTTCGACTTCGTGTCCAAGCACGTCGGCAATGTCAAGCTCTTCAAGGTCTACCCCATCGTCGGCGCGGGTGTGGAAGACTTGTGTGTCGAGCGGGGCGTCAGCGGCGGCTACGACAACATCACGTATTCCACCGCCGCGAACTGTTGGATCAAGAATGTGGGGAGCTACAAGACCCGCAAATGGCACGTGCGGCTGAGGGGCTGTTATGCCTGCGAGGTGCGGGAGAGTTACTTTCACGACGCCTGGGAGGCCGGCGGCGACGCCGATTACGGGGTAGGCTGCTTCCAACGCTGCACCGACAACCTCATCGAGAACAACGTTTTCGCCCGTTGCCGCCATTCCATGATCCTCGAATACGGCGGCTGCGGCAACGTCTACGGCTACAACTACTCGCGCGACCCGATCAATGAGAATATGGACAAGACGGATTTCATGATGTCGGACGTCGCCCTGCACGGCGGCCATCCCTACATGAACCTGTTCGAGGGGAACGTCGCCGCGCATATCGACTGCGACAGCGTGTTGGGCTCCAGCCGGCACAATACCTATTTCCGCAACTTAATCGAGCGAAAGTCCATTCCGACGGTCAAGTACGGCATGTGGGGAATCGAGGTGCAGATGGGCAACCTCTACGAAAACTTCGTGGGAAACGTGATCGCGCCGGTGCCGGCGTACGCCCCGCCTACCGACGCCTGGCGGATCGGCTACGACCAACTCGCCCCGACGGCCGGCGACCCGCGGGTGGCGGCGACGATTCTCCGCCAGGGCAACGTCGATCAGACCACCGGCCAGACCGAGTGGGACGGCAAGACCGCGGAGCGGAAGCTGCCGGCTTCGCTCTACCTGAAGGCCAAGCCGGCGTTCTTCGGCGACCACCCCTGGCCCGCCATCGGCCCGGACGTGGAACCGCACGCGAGCTTCTTGCCGGCGAAGGACCGCTACCAGCGGGAACTGAGCAAGGCGACGGCAAAGTGAAAACGGAACCAATCCAGGCTGCCCATCGTCTAACCTCGGGCATGGTGGCGGAACTGCCGGCCCCGGATTACGATGGAGAGTGCTTCTTCCCAAGGAGATTGCGATGTGCAACCACCTCCAGTGGCTGTTTCTGATGCTGGTCGTAGCGGCGGCGACTCCCGCCCTGGCCGCCGTGGACCTGGTGACGCTGCCCACCCGCGAGGGCACGCAGCTCACGATCTACAACTCCGAAGACATCACCATGGTCCGGGAGCACCGGCTCCTGACGGTCAAGGAAGGCGTCAACCGCATCCAGTTCTCCTGGGCCAACACGCTGATCGACCCGACCAGCATCGAGTTCAGGATTCTCGACCAGCAGGAGAAGGTCGATCTGATCGACACGACCTACCCCGCCGGCCGCAACGATGCCCTGCAATGGAACATCAAGAGCCAGATGGCGGGCAAGATCCCCGTCGAGATCCGCTACTTCACCAGCGGCATCACCTGGGCAGCCGATTACGTGGGCATCGCCAACGAGGACGAGACGAAACTGAACCTGACCGGCTACGTGCGGGTGACCAACAACTCGGGTGAACTGTACGACAACGCCCAGACGCGGCTGGTCGTCGGTACGATCAACCTGGTGGAGAAGATCGCGGACTTGGCCACACGTCCGTCGCCGAGCAATGAAAAGATGCCGGTTATTGCCGCATGGGCACGAATCCCCGAAAAGAAGCGTGCCGCAGTTCAGACAGAACTCCGCCATGCCATTGCCCGCGGGGAGGAGAGCGGCCAAGAAGAGAGTCCAGTGCATCGCCCCAAGGAGGTGATCAAGCAGGGCCTCTCCGAGTACTTCCTTTTCACCATCGAAGGCCGCGAGGACATCAAGGACAAGGAACCGAAGCGGCTGGTGGCCCTGAAAGCGGCCGACGTGCCGCTGGAGTGCATCTACAAGCTCACCGACCGCGACGGCGGCCAGCAGTTCACCAAGTTCTACCGCTTCAAGAACCAGAAGCTCCTGGACGAGCAGGGCAAGGAGAAGAAGCTCTCGGCGATGGAGAACCTGGGCCTGTCGCCGCTGCCCAACGGCACGGTCCGGCTCTTCTCCGAGTACAAGAGCAAGGACCTGGCCTACGTCGGCGGAACCGAGACCAAGTACGTGCCCATCGGCGACCGGGTCGAGGTGAACGTCGGCCCCGACAAGGACATCACCATCCACCGGCGACTCAAAGACCAGCAGATCGCCAATGTCAAGGTGCGACAGTACAAGCGGCGGCTGGATGACACGTTCGTGCTCTACTACGACCTGCTGGACTACGATGAGACGTTTTTCTACGAGGAGGAGATGGTCTCCGGCAAACCGGTCGTGGCCAAGACGGAGCTGGAACGGCAGTTCGACGCCAACGTGGTGCTGTGGGCGCCGGACGGCCACCCGCCCAAGGATTGGACCTCCAACGAGCCGGCGGCCTACGTGGACCTGCACAACGTCCCCGGCCGCGTCGAGCGGGTGGACCAGCAGCACGTCAAGTATTTTCTCGACCTCCAGCCGGGCAAGAAGCAGGTGGTCAACTACAGCGTGACCTACAAGCGCCGCAAGCTGGGGCCGGAGCTGAACACCGAAAAGAAGCGCGAGCCGCTGTAATGGGCGTCGGAACCTCCGGCTCGCGATCGAAATGACGACGCGCACTGGAGGCATCCCGTCCTTCTGGCCGCTGGAGGCACGTTACGGGAAGTGGGGGCTGCCGATGCACGGTCCCCAGGCCGTCGGCCAGTCACTCCGTGCTGCTGTGAGCAAAGGAGTCCATGATGGGAACTCGCGGACGTGCCGTCATGCTGTGGGGCGTGGCCGCTACGGTGCTGGCGGAAGCCGTCACCGCCTACCTGCGATTCCATCGCGGGATCGCCGCCGCTGAGTTCAATAAGACGGCCCCGCTCGTGTTGCAGATCCACCACATGTTCTGGAGCATCCCGCTGCTGGTGGTCGTGCCCTTTGTCTGGCGGAAGCCCAGGCTGAGCGGCGCGCTGGTGGGCATCGCCTTGGGGTTGATCCTCAGCGATCTCCTGCACCACTTCGTAGTGCTCCCCTTGACCGTGGGCAACACGGGTTGGCACTGGCCGTGACCGGCGACCGCCGGGCTGCCCGCTCCGTGCCGAGATGCCGCGGGAAGAAGCCCTCGATGTCCGCAGCCCTTGCCAGGCAGGCACTACTTGCCCGAATCATCCCGCGCGCGAGTGCGCCGCGTGATCTTCGGCCAACCAGTCTCGCGACAAAACTCTTGGGGGGATTGACAATGCCAAGGCCCGCGACGAAACTCATGTTCGTCGGGCTGCCGCTGGGGAGTCCCGGTGGCCACGACAAAGCTCGGGACCCCGTGGATCGGAACATTATTTCGGCAGTACCAGAGAGAACTCGGCCATGTGCGATCATTGCATGAACCGCAGGGAGTTTTCGCTAATGACCAGCGCCGGATTGGTGGGCGGCGCGCTGAGCTTGTCCGCGGCGTTGGCGGCCGAGGGAGCGGGCCTCGAACCGTGGGATCCGGACAAGCCGCCGGTCGTTACCGGTCGTCCCTTGCGCGTGCAGCCGATCCTTGCCCATGACGTGATGGCGCCGCGCGAAAAAACTTCCTGGCGATGCTGGAGCGACATCATCAACGAGCCGGCCGCTGCCGAGGAAATGAAGCGCATCGCCGGGGAGTTGAAGGATCTCGGGGCCAAGGCCGACTTCGCCCTGGAGATCCTGCCCACGGCCAAGGTGACCACCGGCGAGCAGGCGGCCAATCTGCAGAAGGGCGATTTCGACGCCGTGTTGCTGTACGCTGCCTCGAATGCAGGCTTGTTCCGCCCGTGCTGCGCAAGCGACCCGCGGCGCGATACGGTGGTCTTCGTCCGGCACCGGTCGGGTCCGAACTACTATGGCTACGAGTGTCTGGGCACCCGCTACTTTCAAGTCCCCTCGCCCGAGCTCTGGCAGCGCAACAGCGCCGACAACCACGGCGGGGTGACGCTCGACGACGTGGTGGTCGACGACTATGACGAGGTGCTCTGGCGGCTGCGCGCCCTGCACGGCCTGAAGAATCTTGTCGGGCAACGCATGCTGGCCTTGGGTGGCGCGCTGGGGAAGTGGGACAGCAGTGCCCCCGAGGTTGCCCGCAAACGCTACAAGCTGGACATCGTGCCGATCGACTACAAGGACTTGGAGGTCCGCTTGCAGGCGATCAAGTCGGACGCGAGACTGCAGCGGCAGTTCGCGGACTGGACCGAGCGCTACCTGGCCATGCCCAACACCACCCTGGAGACGAAGAAGGAGTTCATCCAACGGGCTTTCGGCGTGTACACGGTATTCCGGCAGTGGCTGCGCGAGTACCGTGCCCCATCCATTACCGTGGCCTCGTGCATGGGGACGATCTTCGGCGTGTCGGACACGGCCGCCTGCATGCCGCTGAGCTGGCTGAACGACGAGGGCTACATCGCCTTTTGCGAGTCGGATTTCGTCGTCATGCCGGCGGGGATCCTGCTGCACTACATTGCGGGAAAGCCGGTGTTCATGCACAACTCGACGTTCCCGCACAAGGCGATGGTCACCTGCGCCCATTGCACGGCCCCGCGGCGGATGGACGGCAAGCGTTACGAGCCGGCGCGGATCATGACCCATTTCGAGTCCGATTTCGGCGCGGCGCCCAAGGTCGAAATGCCTATCGGGCAGCACGTCTGCGCGATCAGTCCCGAATACTCGAAGCCGCGCTGGGTCGGCATCAAGGGCATCGTGCGCGATCACCCGTGCTTGGCCGTTTGCCGCAGTCAGCAGGACGTGGAGATTCTGGGCCACTGGAAACGGCTGATCCCCGAGGCACGCGATTCCCACTGGATGATGGTCTACGGCGACTACTTGCGCGAGATTGGTTACGCCGTTCACAAAATCGGCCTGACTTGGGATAATGTCTCGGATACGGATGCGTAAGGACCGGCCGACAAATAAGTCGGGGGCTGTCCCGATTTTCGCCCCAGCGAAAATGGGACCGGGTACCCTCTGGGTGCCCTCGAAATCGGGAAGTTATTCTTCGGCCGGTCCTGAGAAATGCCTCGCCGATGTCTGTCAACGTCGGCAGTACCCCGCTTGAATTTCCCAGCCGACAGGGCGGTTGAACTATGTGCGACTCGTTCCTTGGCAGCGACGCGGGCACCGATTCGCGGGAGACGCGGGACGGTGTGTCCGTATACCGGGTTACCGATTACGCGAGCACCGATTTGCTCTTAGCGCTCGAGCTCTGCAACCAGATGATTCCTGTCCAACAGCGGCAAGGAACCCCAGCGGAGATCCTGCAACAACTCCGCAGCGCGCAAGACCGGCGGGCGCAAGGGATGTGTCCGTTTCAAGATTACCATTTTGTGGCAAAACTGGCCTCCGCAGTGTGCGGCTACGCGCAGCTTTTCTTTCACCCAGTGGAGAAGTTCGCATTTGTCGGTTTCTTTGTGGTCCGCGCCGGTCTTTCGCTCGGAAAGCAAATGGCATGGGTGACCTCGCGCATGTGCCAAGAGATAATACGCCAACTCGCACAGGACAATGAATTTGGGGCGTGTGATCGGATGTTTCTGGAGCTGGACGATCCAGGTCGTGCGACTGACGAGAAACAAAGGAGGAGAGGCGTAAGAAGAATCACGCGATTCGAGGTGATCGCCAAGCAGTGCGGCAGGGAGCTGAGACTCCTGGACTTCGACTACCTGCAGGCGCGGCTTGGCCTGCCCGCGGATTGGCCGGGGCCGGAACGGCCGCATCTGTTGGGCTATGTCTCAAAGGGGGCGGAGGCGTACATGAAGCGTGAGATGGTATGCAACGTCTTGCGTCTCGTCTACACGCGGTTGAACCCGGAGGGGGTCTACGACGGCAAAGCCGAGCAGGACGACCTGTACCGGTCTTACTTGCAAGAGCTTTGTAGGAAAGAGTGCGCGCGGGTGCCCGGCGCAGTGCGGCTGCTGACCGCTCGTGAGATAGTAGCCGGGGCCCCTGGCGCTCAGAACAGTCTCAGGACTCGCGGAACGTGAGTCATGCCCTCGACGCAGCGGTCAAGCCGTCGTTGACGTGCAAGCAGCAGGGCACTGCTTCATGCCCGCAAGCCGTCCGGTACGTGACGGCATATTTTTTCAAGAACGCAACCGGCCGCAGCAACATCTTGAACGTTCGCAATCCTGCAATGCCGAGGTCCTCTTGCACGTTGAGATATCGGCCGCCGCGGTCGGACATTGCGCGGGCGGTGGCCTGATAAAGGTAGTGGGACAGCCCGCTGAATCTGGCGTCGCACTTTGCAAAGTGCCCCATGCCGTATCCGCTTTCCAGCAACTCGATGATGGAGAACGCGATCAGGCTGCCATGCCGGTAGACACCGGTGCCCAGCAGGTGCAAGGCCGTTGAAACGGCGAGCAACCGCTCGATTGCGGCCTTTTCATGTGGAAGCGTCACGCCTTTATTGTGGGTCCACGTCGTCTGGAGCTGGTCTATCTCCTCGCGCACGCAGGTGCTGCCGAGATCCAACTGAACCACGCGAACGTCGGGGCAACTTCGCAGAAACCTGTTGACGTTGCACCGCGCATGGGCAAACGCTGTCCCGGCATACAGCGACAAGTTCCCAACGTCGACGATATAATCGTCGCTGGCGCGATCTTCCCAGAAAAGCAAATTCGTGCTGCGGAGCGGTGCCATAACCTCTTGCGGAACCAGTTTCAGCCTCGGCTGATGGCCTTCAGCGCAGGCTCGGGCCAAGAGCGTCTGTGCCACCTGAAGCGATTGCGAGCCGCCTCTGCCCAGGAAGGAATAGAACGGCTCGCCCGTCGCCTCATCCGTGCTCTGCACGACCAGGTGCTCCGCAAGGCGGCAGATGTGGACGCGGTTCTGCGTGTCCCAACTCCACATACTCGCGAAATTGAAATCGGAATAGGGAGGGAATTGTCTGGTGAACGCCTCGATATCTGCCTGGTTGCTCAGTTCGAGCCGTTTTAGTTGCGGGAAGGAGAGAATCATTGAAGTCCGCCCGGCAAGAAACAACACCTGCCCAAATTCTGCGACTACGGTTGGTCAATCGCCCACCCGTTTTTCATCGGCGATCCCAAGGCGCGGCGGGTTCTAATTTCGGGAAAGAACGAATACTCGGCATTTCTTACCAACGTGTAGGGTGGGTCGAGCAAACCCAAGTCCTGGTGAGGCCTCGGTCGCGGCTTTTGCGGTGGCTATCGGCGAGGCGCGAATAAGCGTTTGACGGGTTTGCGAGCCCCACCGGCAGTTTGCGACCTCGACCCGCCCTACGGTGGGAAGTCATTGCCAGGCAAGCAGTTGTTGTCCGAATCAGCCCCTGTGCGCGTGCGCCGCGTGATTTTCGGCCGGCCGCAGGCGCGATAGTTGACAGCCCGCAGGCGGCGGTCTAGGCTGGTGGTCGTATACCCCCTCCGCTTGGCAGGCCGCTGTATGGTTGCCGCTTCAATTGGATGCGGCAGCCCGTTCCCGCGAGGTGGCCGTAGACTGGCTGCTTGCTCGCTCCGTCCAGCAGCCGACACCCGTTGCCGTTGCGGAGACGGCTGGTGAACCGGCGGCGGCCGGGCAGGCCGCAACCTCCGGCGGTTAACGCCGCCGCATTGAAAGAGGCAACGGACGAGATTCTTGGCGGCACGTTGCGAGCCACTGGGAAGAAAGCCACGGCACACTCCAATGCCATCCCCTCCGCGGCTCCCGTTGTGAGCCTGGTGCGGAGTGCCGTGGACGTGCTGGTCAAGGCCCAGGTGGAGGAACAATTGTGTCGCTACCCCCCTCTATCTAGGTATCTAGGAAATCAGTTTCGTTATCTAGACAAATGGGGCCA
>Ga0181527_1003481_pt1 | contig 14076 bp, 11 predicted proteins | sample PEATcosm2014_Bin_30_FD_119762 | JGI IMG/M metagenome (GOLD analysis project Ga0181527, IMG submission 119762) | Peatland microbial communities from MTU Mesocosm Facility, Houghton, MI, USA - PEATcosm2014_Bin06_60_metaG | ecosystem: Environmental > Terrestrial > Soil > Wetlands > Peat | place...
TTCCAACCCTTCGACCAGTTCGAGGACGCCTTGGTCGAACGCCTGGTCGCCGCCGAATTCAAAATGCGCTCGGTCCGCTACCTGGATGCCGGCCTGTTCCATTACCAGGCCGAAACCGACCCCATGCCCGAGAAGTACAACAAGGAAGGCCGCACCAATCCCATGGCCTGGTCCTTCCACCAGGACTCCAAATACTACAACTCGTTCTCCAAGCTGATCCGCTACGAGGGCTTCCTGCAGCGTGAGTTCTCCCGCGCCCTCCGCGAACTGCGCATGATGCAGGACGAACGCCGCGCCCGCGACGCCGAAGCCGCCGCCGCCAAGAGTGAAGCCGCCGAGACACAACCCCGGCCCCTGACCCCCGACCCCCGGCCCCGCGAGCAAAGCCCGCCCCAGGCCGCGCCCAAAACAGAGAAAACGAAACGAACCCAATTTCCCGAGGGAACCGCCGTCCCAAACGCCCGCGTCGAGCCCCGCCACCGCCAAAATCCCAGCCCGAATCTGCCCTCCGGCGGAAGCTGATCCCACTCAAAGGAATAATTTGACCCAAAATCTCCTTCAGTTTAGCCCGCGGCCCCGTTCTCACGCCCAAGCTGTCGCTGTTTGCGGTCCGACGCAACCCTCAGGCGCCATCGGGCCGGCGAGCCTTCGCGTCCCCCGGTATAATTAAGCATGCCCACCAATAGTTTCGGAGCCGCGTCCAGCCTGCGCGCCGGTAACACCGATTACCGCATTTTTCGCCTGCGCAGCCTTGAAGAGCAGGGCGTCGGCGACGTCGCCCATCTGCCCTTCACCACCAAAATCCTGCTGGAAAACCTGCTTCGCCAGGAGGATGGCCGCCGCGTCACCCCCGCCGATATCGAATATGTCGCGCGCGGCGCGAGCGGGTCCGCCGCCAAAGAGATCAGCTTCATGCCCGCGCGGGTGCTTTTGCAGGATTTCACGGGCGTGCCCTGCGTCGTGGATCTCGCCGCCATGCGCGACGCGCTGGCCGCCATGGGCGCGGATCCCAAGCGCGCCAATCCGCTGCTGCCCGCCGACCTAGTGATCGACCATTCCGTGCAGGTGGACGCCTACGGAAGCGCGGATGCATTCGGGATCAACGCGCTGCTCGAATTCCAGCGCAACCGCGAACGCTACATTCTGTTGCGTTGGGGCCAGACCGCGTTTCAGAATTTCCGCGTGGTGCCGCCCGATACCGGCATCGTGCACCAAATCAATCTCGAATACCTAGCCTCGGTGGTGTTTCGCCTCCGGACGGGGGCGCCCTCTGGGCCCGTTTGGGAAGCGTATCCCGACACGCTGGTGGGCACGGATTCCCACACCACCATGGTCAACGGTCTCGGCGTGCTCGGTTGGGGCGTGGGCGGCATCGAAGCGGAGGCCTGCATGCTCGGCCAGCCCGTATCCATGCTGCTGCCGCCAGTGGTCGGGTTCAAGCTGCACGGCCGCATGCCCGAAGGCTGCACCGCCACCGATCTCGTCCTGACCATCACCCAGATTCTGCGCAAAAAGGGCGTCGTGGGCAAGATCGTCGAGTTCTACGGCCACGGCCTCAGCGCGCTGAGCCTGGCCGACCGCGCCACGGTGGGCAACATGGCTCCGGAATACGGCGCGACGGCCGGCTTCTTCCCGGTGGACGCGGAGACGCTCGCATACCTGCGCTTCACGAATCGCGACGCGGGCCTCATCGAACTCGTGGAGGCGTATACCAAGGAGCAGGGCATCTTCCGTACCGACGACACGCCCGATCCGGTGTATGCGGATACCGTGGATCTGGATCTGGCTACAATCACGCCGTCGATGGCCGGACCGAAGCGTCCGCAGGATCGCATGAATCTGCCCGATGTGAAGAAGAATTTCAACGACGCATTCGGCGGCGCGCGCAAGCCTGTGCCCATCGCTATGAACGGCAGTAAGGCGACACTCGATAACGGATCGGTCGTGATCGCCGCCATCACCAGCTGCACGAACACCTCGAACCCGTCCGTCATGCTCGGCGCCGGACTGCTGGCCAAGAAAGCCGTGGAGCGCGGGCTCAAGCCCAAGCCGTGGGTGAAGACCAGTCTGGCGCCCGGCTCCAAGGTGGTTTCGGATTATTACCGCGCGGCGGGGTTGACGCCTTACCTCGAAGCGCTCAACTTCCACCTGGTCGGTTACGGCTGCACCACGTGCATCGGCAATAGCGGGCCGCTGCCCGAGCCGGTGGCCGAAGCCGTACAGCGCGAGAACCTGACGGTGGCGGCCGTGCTCAGCGGCAATCGCAATTTTGAGGGCCGCATCAACGCACAGGTGAAGGCGAATTACCTGGCGTCGCCGCCGCTGGTGGTGGCGTATGCACTGGCCGGACGCATCGATATCGACCTGACCACCGAGCCGCTCGGCGAGGATTCCGCGGGCGCGCCGGTGTATCTGCGCGACATCTGGCCCAGCGACGAAGAGGTGCGCGAGACGGTGCGCACGTCCATCCGCCGCGATATGTTCCAGCACGAATACGAGAAGGCTTTCGAGGGCGACGCCAATTGGCGGAACATGGCGGTGCCCACGGGCGATATGTTTGTGTGGGACCCCCAGTCCACCTACATCAAGCGTCCGCCTTATTTCGACCACATGGTGGATCCCGAAACGTTCGTCCAGGATCTGCGCGGAATGCGCGTGCTGGCGCTGCTGGGCGATTCCATCACCACCGATCATATTTCCCCCGCCGGCTCCATTGGCAAAGATACACCGGCGGGCCGTTATTTGATCGCGCAGGGAGTGCAGCCGAAGGATTTTAACTCCTACGGCGCGCGACGCGGCAATCACGAAGTGATGGTGCGCGGCACGCTGGCCAACGTGCGGCTGCGCAACCAGCTCGCGCCGGGGACCGAAGGCGGCTGGACCCAACATCTGCCGGACGGCGAGAAGCTGTACATCTACGATGCGTCCATCCGGTACCAGTAGGAAGGCGTGCCGCTTCTGATTGTCGCGGGCAAGGAGTACGGCTCCGGCTCGTCGCGCGATTGGGCCGCCAAGGGCGTGCTGCTGCTGGGTGTGAAGGCCGTGATCGCAGAGAGCTTCGAGCGCATCCATCGCACCAACCTGGTGGGCATGGGGGTGCTGCCGCTCGAATTCCTGGATGGCGAAAACGCGGCCAGCCTGTCCCTCACCGGGCGCGAGTCGTTCAGCGTCGAGGGCGTCGCCGAGGCGCTGAGCGGTGCGGCGCGCCGCGCCCGCGTGCGCGCGGACGAGAAGACTTTCGAAGTCATCGTGCGGGTGGATACGCCGCAAGAGGTCGAATACTACCGGAACGGCGGCATCCTGCCCTACGTGCTGCGGCAAATCGCCGCCGCCCTCTAGTGAGGCTCGCATAATACAGTGACAGGCAGCCTGGACCTTGTGGGGCGGGCAATTTTGCCCGCAGCCGGCTTTCAGCCGGCCCGAGCCGCCTGAAAAGGCGGCTTTAGAAGCCCGCGCCGACAGCCATACGAAGGTGAATTGTGAATCGTCCGAATGCGGAATAGTGATTCAAGAACGCGAACAACTTTCGTCGCCGCCCTCGGCGCCGCCGCGGAAGCGATCAGAAGGTGAAACGACCACCGACTGTCGGAGCAAAGTTGTTGTTGTAGTTATAGGGGACGCCGGGTTTATGAGGAATGGCGATGGCCAGGCCGCCGCTCACGTAGGAATACGCAATTCCGGCAAAAGCGTCGAAACGCTTGGTGAAGTGATGATCCGCATAGAGCGACTCCTCGTTGAGGGTGCCCGCGCAGGAACTGCGGAAACCGGCTTCGGGCGAGCAGATCGTCGGAACACGGAAGTCGTTCTGCAACTGATGATACCAGGACACAGTGATGTCGGTTTTGCTGTCGAAGGCGTATTTCAAGCCCGTCCACCAGATCTGCACGTGTTTGGGAGAATCGAGATTGTTGTCTTCGACGCCGCTCATGAGATAACCGCCCTGGTCCAAGGCGCCAACGCCCAACGGGTTCGACGGGTTAGCCTGCCGGATGTATTCGTAGCCGGCAAACAACTTGAACGGGTCCCACGTATACTTGGCAGCGAACATAATGGCGCGGTTGTCGGTCACGATGCCATATACGGTGTTGGTCGTTCCGATCAGATTGGCCCCGGTGATGGTGTTTGTATTGATGCTGTTGGTAGTCGACTGATATGACGCCGTCGGACTCTGAGGCCCCAGCAAGGGGTTCAATACGCTGATCGCCTGGTTGTAACGTTGGTAGACGACGTCGGCGGAGAACCTGCCGTAGTTTCCGCCGAGGTCGAATCCATAGGCGTTGTTATGCGCCGCTTCCGGCGCGCAGGTGGCGGCAGTCCAGGTTGCGGAGGCCGAGTAGCAGCCGCCGGAACCATCGGCGAATTTATACATCGCGCCGAAATGGACCGGGCCATAGGTGAGGCGATACTTCAGGGCGTCGTCCCAACGGCTGTCCTCGGTGTCGCCGCCGCCGGCCATCGTGCCGTTATACCCGATGTACGAAAACGCATAGCTGCCGCCCGCCGGATCGTAAACGAGCATCGCATCGGTACCGAGAGCGCGCTGACGACCGAAGGTCAGCGTGCCGAGATACGCGGACGATATACCGGCATAGAATTCGTCGTTGAACGGTTGGCCCGCGCGCGCGCCGTCGATGGCTATCGAATAGCTGCTCCTGGGAAGGCCGTTGTTGGCGATGTCGGTGGCTGACGCGTTGGCGAGCTGGCCGGACTGCGGATTGATGCCAGTGGAAGCGTTGAACACAACGGACCAGCCAGGCAGAAACTCTTCCTTGCCCCGGATGCCCAGACCCGTCTGCTGCAGGTTGTTCGGTGCGATGAGGAATCGATGTTGATAGCCGTTTCGGTTCACCAGAGATTCGCCTTCATAGTTAGTGGCGTTTTCCGGTAAGCCGTGGCTGACCCAGCCGACGCCGACGTCATACGCACCGTACAGCGTGATGCCGTGCCAGGTCAGCGCGCAATCGGTGGTGGCGAACTCGTGGCCGCTCGCGCAGGCGTCGGGGGTGCGCCGCTGCATCTTAATGTCGACCGTGGCGTCCTGGCCAACCGCCAAGCCGATTCCCGTGCGCGTTTCATCGGCGAACCCTTGTTTTGCCGCTCGAATCTCGAAGCGCCCCGGAGGCAGGCCGGACGCCTGATAGTGCCCCCCGCCGTCGGTTGCGATCGTGCGCGTTGCACCCGTGCCGGCGTTCTTGATTGTCACCGCGACATCGGGAAGGGCTGCGCCGGTTTGGTCCGTCACCACGCCGGAAAGGCTCGCCCCCGTTTGGGCCCACGCCGGGAACGCGCCCATCGCAAGCCACAAAAGCAGCAAGAACGGTTGGGTCAGCAGCAGTGAAACAGCCGTTGGAACGTAGCCGGCGCGCGTCGAAGTTTTCCGTCGCCTCCCGTACCGGAAGAGGATCTGCGAGCGGTCGGAGCGTTTCACGATGGATCGCCTTTCCTTTTTCATAGTGTCTTGTTAACGAGAAGATGTTCTGCTTAAAAGACAATACCACAGCTCGCCCGGCGGGCGCGATTGGCACCGCCGTGAACTGCGCTACGCTGCGCCGGTTGCAAGCGGCGGCCAAAGCAGGTACGATTGAGTTTCCCGCCCCTGTTTGGTTTCGAGCACAAAAACTGGCACATTCTTATGCCGCAGCAACACAAGAAGGTTCTTGCAGTCTTAAGCGATCTGTTCTTTTCCGTGAAAATCGCCGATGCCGCCAAACGCGCCGGCATGGCGGTGGAACTGGTCAAGGACCCGCACGAGCTCATGCTCAAAGCCAAGGCCAAGCCGAGCGTCATCATCTTCGACTTGAATTTCGAGGACGCGCAGCCGCTGGAGTTAATCGCCAAGCTGAAGGGCAGCCCGGAGTTCAAGGGGGTGAGCCTGATCGGCTATCTGTCTCACGTGCAGGGAGAGCTGAAGCAGGCCGCGCAGGAGGCGGGCTGCGACATGGTGATGGCGCGCTCGGCCTTCTCGCAGAATTTACAGCAGATCCTGAAGCGGCACTCCGGCGTAATCTAGTTGTGTCGTGGCGCACGCTTTAGCGTGCAGCGGCGAACTTCAGTTCGCCGTGCTACAGTGGCTGCGTAAACCGGACCAACGCTTCCGCCTTCCCCCGCGCCGCGCCGGAATCGATGGCGCCCGCCGCCAGCGCTACCCCTTCCCGGAAATCGCGCGCCCGTCCAACAGCCACTAACGCCGCCGCGGCGTTCACCAGCACGATGTCGCGCCGCGCCCCGCGCGCGCCATCCAGAACCTCACGGGCAATCGCCAGGTTCCGGTCCCGATCGCCGCCCTTCAAATCCTCCGGCCGCGCCATCGCCACGCCGAACTCATCCGGCGTGAGCGTCCGCCGCATGACCTCTCCATGCCGGATTTCGAAGGCCAGAGTCGGACCAGTAGTGGTGATCTCATCCAAGCCATCGGAGCCGTGCACCACAAATCCGCGCTCCAATCCCAGAGCCGCCAACGCGCCGGCGATCAACTCCGCGAAATGCGCGCTGGGTGCTCCGGCAAGCTGCGCGCTGGCGCCCGCCGGATTGGTCAACGGTCCGAGCAGATTGAACACCGTGCGCATCTTCAGATCGACGCGCACCGGGTGCGCATGTTTTGTGGCGGTGTGGATGGCCGGCGCGAACAGAAAACCGATGCCGACCTCGCGGATGGCGCGGGCGCATTCGGCGGGCGGCATAGGAATGCGCACGCCCATCGCCTCCAGCAAGTCGGCGCTGCCGCACTGGCTCGAAATGGACCGGTTGCCATGCTTGGCCACGCGCACGCCTGCGCCCGCCACGACAAACGCAGCTATGGTCGAAATATTGAACGTGCCCAGGCCGTCGCCGCCCGTGCCGCACGTATCCAGCAGGGGCTCGCCGTGGAGCGCGGGGTCGATCGGCTCAGCCATCTGCCGCAGCGCGCGCGCGAACCCCACCAGTTCGTCGACGGTCTCGCCTTTCATGCGCAGAGCCACCAGAAATCCGGCGATTTGAGGGGCCGTCGCGTGGCCGCTCAGGATGATGTGCATGGCCTCCAAAGCCTCGGCGCTGGACAGGTTTTGGCGGTCGGCCACGCGATGCAGGTAGGGCAAAAGCGACATGCTATAGTGAGGATTCTAAGTCCCCGTTATCATAAACGTTATCATAAGGTTTCCATGAAAATTCACGAGTATCAGGCCAAGGGCATCCTGGGCCAATACCACGTTCCTGTGCCGCGTGGCGAGGTGGCGTTCACCGCGGATGAGGCCGAAGTGGCGGCCAAAGCGATCGGCGGCAGCGTGGTGGTGAAGGCGCAGATCCATGCCGGCGGACGCGGCAAGGGCGGCGGCGTCAAGATCGCGCGCGACGCGGCGGAAGCGGCGGAGATCGCGCGCAAGATGCTGGGCATGAAACTGGTGACGCACCAGACCGGTCCGGAAGGCCGCATCGTGCAGCGGCTGCTGATCGAAGAGACGCTGCCCATCGAGCGCGAGTTGTATCTCGGCATCGTGCTGGATCGCGCGCAGGGCAAGCCGGTCTTCATGGCATCGGCGGCGGGCGGCATGGAGATAGAAGAAGTTGCCGCGAAAACGCCGGAGCTGATCCTGAAGGAGGCGTTCGATCCGGGCCTGAGCCTGATGCCGTTTCAGGCGCGGAAACTGGCGTTCGGCATGGGGGTGCCGGCGGCCAGCGTGAATGCGGCGGCGGCGGCCATGGGCGCACTCGCCAAGGCCTATGTCGCCAAGGATTGCTCGCTGGCCGAGATCAATCCGTTCATCCTGACTAAGGACGGCAAAGTATATGCGCTGGATGCCAAGATCAATTTCGACGACAGCGCCCTTTACCGTCACAAGGAGTTGTTGGATCTGCGCGACCTCAACGAAGAAGATCCGCTGGAAGTGGAGGCTTCGCGGTTCGGCATCAACTACATCAAGCTCGACGGCACGGTAGGCTGCATGGTGAACGGCGCGGGCTTGGCGATGGCCACCATGGACATCATCAAGTACGCGGGCGGAAGTCCCGCGAATTTCCTGGATGTGGGCGGCGGCGCCAGCGCCGAGCAGGTGAAGAACGCGTTCCGCATCCTGCTCTCGGATTCGCACGTGAAGGCCGTGCTGATCAACATTTTCGGCGGTATCCTGCGTTGCGACACCCTGGCTACCGGCGTGGTGGCGGCCGCGCGCGACCTGCACATCGCGGCGCCCATCGTGGTGCGGATGGAGGGCACCAACGTGGAATTGGGCCGCCAGATTCTGCGGGAGTCCGGTTTCAATTTCACGGTAGCCGACGGGATGCGCGATGCCGCGGAGAAGGTCGTCCGGCTGGCCGCGCAATAGAACGCCGCGCAGTAGAGGAGACGATGAGCGTACTGGTTGACGAAAATACTCGCCTGATCGTGCAGGGGTTCACCGGCAAGGAAGGCACATTCCACGCGCAGCAAGCCATTGCCTATGGCACCAAGGTGGTGGGCGGCGTGGTGCCCGGGCGGGGCGGCTCAACGCATCTGGATCTGCCTGTATTCAATACGGTGGAGCAGGCCGTGCGCGCGACGGGCGCGAACGCTTCCGTGATTTTCGTGCCGCCGCCGTTTGCCGCGGATGCCATCATGGAGGCCGCCGAAGCCGGCGTGCCGTTGGTGGTGGCGATCACCGAAGGCATTCCGGCGCTCGACATGGTGAAAGTGTGGGCCTTTCTGCGGGGCCGGCCGACGCGGCTGGTGGGTCCCAACTGCCCGGGCGTGATCTCGCCGGGCAAGTGCAAGATCGGCATCATGCCGGGACACATCCACCTGCAGGGTCACGTAGGCGTGGTCTCGCGCTCGGGCACGCTGACGTACGAGGCGGTGGGGCAGTTGACCGGATTGGGTATCGGCCAATCCACTTGCATCGGTATCGGCGGCGATCCCATCATCGGCACGACGTTCCTGGATGCGCTGACGCTATTCAACGAAGACCCTGGCACGCACGCCATCGTGATGATCGGCGAGATCGGCGGCAACGCCGAGGAGACCGCGGCGCGCTACGTGAGCGAGCACGTGCGCAAGCCGGTAGTCGGGTTCATTGCGGGGCAGACAGCGCCGCCGGGCCGCAGAATGGGCCATGCGGGCGCCATCATCTCAGGCGGTTCGGGGGCGGCCGTCGACAAGATTCTGGCGATGCAAGAAGCCGGCATCACGGTGTGTTCGTCGCCCGCCGAAATTGGGGAGAAGGTAAAGAGCCGTTTATGAGTGTGGAACGCACGTTTTCGATTATCAAGCCGGATGCCGTGGAGTCCGGGCACGCCGGCGAGATCCTCGCCAGCCTGGAGCTGGAAGGCTTCAAGATTGTGGCTTTGCGGATGACGCGCCTGAGCAAACAGCAGGCTGAGGGGTTCTACGCCGTGCACCGCGAGCGGCCGTTTTTCGCAAGCTTGGTGAAGTTCATGACGGAAGGGCCCGTCATTGTGATGGCTCTGGAGCGCGAGGACGCCATTGCCAAGCTGCGGGAAGTGATGGGCGCGACCAATCCGGCGAATGCGGCGGAAGGCACGATTCGCAGGCGGTTCGCGGAATCGATCGAGCGTAACTGCATCCATGGTTCGGACGGGCCGGACACGGCGCAGGTGGAGCTGGCGTACTTCTTCAGCACGTTGGATCTGTCGGGTTGCTAAGGGCCGCCGTGGCGCACGCTTTCAGCGTGCTGTGGCTAGCTTCGGCTCGCCATCTTCGGATGGCCGTCAGGCCGTAGGCTGAAGCCCACGGCGGCACGCTGAAGCGTGCGCCACGGCACTGTTATTGCATAACAGTGCCTCTCGAGTTTCTACATTCGGTGAGCACAGCAATGGAGGGCGGGCTTGAGCCCCGCTCTTCGGCGAGCAAAGCTCGCCCAGGGGCGCGCTTTGCGCGCCGGGGCTAGGGATCGGGGGCTGGGGGCTGGGGTTGTGTTTAGCACAACTCGCCGCATGCGAATATCGATAAATGACCCCAAAGCCTCTCGCCTTCTTTCTACTGTTCATCTCGCTCGGCGCGGCGCAGGCGCCTGTCGCGATCTCTTACACCGTCCGTATCCCCGCCCCGCAGACGCACTACGTGGAAGTGGAGGCCAGCATCCCCACCGCCGCCCAGCCGCGCGTCGAGCTCATGATGGCCGTCTGGACGCCTTACGTCATCCGCGAATACGCCAAGAACCTGGAAGCCGTGACGGCGCGCACCGCCGACGGACGCCCGCTGAGCATCGAAAAGTCGCGCAAGAACCGCTGGCGCGTTGAGACTGCCGGCGCCGATCCCGTCGTCGTCTCCTATCGGGTCTATTGTCACGTCATGGGCGTGCAGGACAACTGGATCGACGATGAATTCGCCCTGCTGAACGGCGCGCCCACATTTCTGACATTGGCGGATAGGGTGGCGCGTCCGCATGACGTCCGGATCGTCCTGCCGCCCGAGTGGAAGACCACGGCCACCGGCATGCCGACCGTGCCCGGCGATCCGCACCACTATCGCGCGCCCGATTACGAAACGCTGGTCGACTCGCCCATCGTGGCCGGCAACCCGGCCGTGCACGAGTTTGCCGTGGAAGGAAAGCCGCACTACCTGGTGGATGTGGGCGAGGATGGCGTTTTCGATGGCAGCCGCGCGGCCGAGGATCTGGCGCGCATCGTGCGCGAAGACGCCCGCATGTGGGGCGGCCTGCCCTACGACAAATACCTTTTCCTGAACATGCTGACCGGCGGAGGCGGAGGCATGGAACATAGCAACTCTACCGCGCTGATGTCCGACCGTTGGAATACGCGCACACGGTGGAATTACCTGCGCTGGCTGGATCTCGCCAGCCACGAGTTCTTCCACACGTGGAACGTGAAGCGGCTGCGTCCCGCCGAGTTGACGCCGGGCGAGTATGAGACGGAGCCTTATACCACCAGCCTGGGCATCGCCGAAGGTTTCACCAGTTACTACGCGCCGCTGATGGTGCGCCGCGCCGGCCTCTCGACGGAGGAGGAGTTGCTCGCCGTTCTCTCCCGCGAGATCCGCGAGTTGCAGACGACTCCGGGCCGGCTGGTCGAATCGCTCTCGCTATCGTCCTTCGATACGTGGATCAAGTTCTACCGCCCCGATGAAAACTCCGGAAACACGGCCATCGGCTATTACACCAAGGGCGCGGTAGCCGGCTTTCTTCTGGATGCTCGCGTGCGCGCCGCCACCGAGGGCGCAAAGTCTCTCGACGATGTCATGCGCCTGGCCCTGGCGCGCAATCCCGTTGGCGGCGGATACACGCCCGCGGCATTTCGCGCCGTGGCGTCGGAGGTAGCCGGAAGCGATTTGGGCGGCTGGTTCGCGCGGGTGTTCGACTCCACCGCGGAACTCGACTACCGGGAAGCGCTCGACTGGTTCGGGCTGCGATTCGCGAGCGAATCGTCCAGCCAGCAAGCCTGGCTGGGCGCGGAAACCAAAGCAGAGGACGGCCGGCTGATGGTCACGCACATCCTGCGCGGCACACCGGCCTACGAAGCCGGCCTGGATACCGGCGACGAGATCGTGGGCTTCGCCGATTTCCGCGTGCGCCCCGCCGATTGGGACCGGCAGCTCGCCAACTACCACCCGGGCGACCGGCTCCCGCTGCTGGTGGCGCGGCGCGGCCGGCTCGTGCCGGTCAGCGTGACGCTGGGCCGCGAGCCCGCCACGGCATGGACGCTGGAAGCCGTTGCGGCGTCGCTGCATAGGGATAAGTGGTGAGGCGAAGAAGAAGTCAGGAGTCAGGAGTCAGGAGTCAGAATGGCTCGTGCGCAGGCGCGATTCTGACTTCTGTCTCCTGTCTCCTGTCTCCTGTCTCCTGTCTTCTGTTTTTTCAGCCGCAACGCCTTCCTGGCCGTCGTGCTCAAAGGCAGTGAGGGCAGAGTCTCCATGGGAATCCACTGCAGGGGCGCCGGCGCGCGCGCCTGCCGCGCGAGGCTGCCCGATCGCACGGTCACCCGGTATTGGCGATGCGTAATGTTGTGGCGAAACGCGCCGATCACCGGCAGCGCGGCCGACTCCGGCAGTTGCTCGGGTGAAGGCAGCTCCCAGAAACCGCCCAGCCGCCGCGCATCCGCGGCCCTTTGCCACAGCAGCAGGCGTCCGCGCCGCTCGACAATTACGACCTCCATCGCCACCTTCACCGGGGCTGTCTTTTGCAACTTCACCGGCAACTGCGACTGACGGCCCGCGCGCCGGGCTGCGCACACGGCCGCCAGCGGGCAGATCCCGCAGCGCGGGTCGCGCGGGAGACACACCGTCGCACCCAGTTCCATCATGGCCTGGTTGAACGCGCCCGCCCGCCGGCGATCCAGCCCATCTAGATGATGCTGCGCGATCCCGCGAAACCGCGCGCGCGTGCGGCTGGCGCCGATATCGGCCGAATCGTCGGTCAGGCGCGCAACCACGCGCATAACATTTCCATCCAGCACGGCATAAGGCAGCCCGAAGGCGATGCTCGAAATCGCCGCGGCCGTGTAGTCGCCCACACCCGGCAGGTCCCGTATCGCCTGGTAGCCGCGCGGGAAAACGCCGTCCATCAGACGCGCGGCTTTGTGCAGGTTGCGCGCGCGCGAATAGTAGCCCAGGCCGCTCCAGATCGCCAGCACCTCTTCGGCGGAAGCGGCTGCCAGCGCGGCCACGCTGGGAAAGCGATCCAGGAATCGCTGGTAATAGGGGATCACCGTCTCGGCGCGGGTCTGCTGCAGCATGATTTCGGAGACCCAGATGCGGTAAGGGTCGCGGGTGCGCCGCCAGGGGAGATCGCGGTGGTGGGCGGCATACCAGCCGAGGATCCTGGCGGCGAGGGAACGCGGCGCGAGCGAGATCATTCGAGCGTTTGAATCCACTCGGCAATGACGTACTTGATCTGATCCGGCGTCAGGTCGAAGGCTTCGTACTCGGGGTTGAGCGGCTCCAGCCGGACACGTTCGTGGCGCCATTCATCTTCACCGGCGGACGATTTCCGGCTGGTGTACCGTTTGACGGTGAACCTCTCGTGCACGCCGATCAGCTCCACCAGCACGATCTTGCCCTGGCGCGAACCCACCACCGGCCCGCGGAAGATGTTCAGGCTGCCGTCCGGGATGCGCGGCTCCATGGAGCGGCCCTCCACGTGGGCCACAAACATCCCCTCGGTGAGGCGCAAGCCCTCCGGCGCGCGCACCCAATCTTCTTCCCCGGCTTCCACTTCTTCGTCGGCGCCGAACTTGCCCGCCGCCGCGCGCAGCGTGTACAGCGGCAGATGCGTGCGAAACCGCTCGACCGGCAACTTTTCGACGTGCCGCTCGAAGATCCGGTCCGCCACGCGCGAAAACGAATCCACCGGAACGGCTTCCCGCTCCGAGACGCGCAACACGTGCGAAAGCGAATCCTCCCACGACTCGAGCAATCGCCGGGCCCCCATCTCCGCAATCTTGTCCTGGAAATCACTCTGGAGGGCCGCCAGATAAACGGCGTCCTCCGGGCCGGCCAATTCCTCCCAGTGGGTGCGCAACCGCAAGGCGTGCCGTGCGGAATCCGGGTCCGCATCCACCAGCAGCACTCCCACGTCGTGCACGGGCTCGCCCGGCAGCGCGAGCTGCAACAAGACATACTCCCCATGGCGGCGGGCGCTAATGGGTATGACGGGGGCCATAGGATACCTTATCGGCCGAACTTGTGCGGGTCTGCCAAAGATAAATAGGCCGCCGATGAACGCCGATGAACGCCGATAAGACAAATTTAGCTTCCTCGGTTTTCCATCGGCGTTTATCGGCGTTCATCGGCGGCCTATTTATGCTTTCCGCGGCTGGCTAGGGTGCAAACGGATAATACCCCTTGCGGAACCGCACCCTGGCCTGCGGCAAATCCGGCACTACAATCTTGATATTGCGGAACTGCTTTGCATTTGCCGGTCCCGTGTCCGGCACGTAGCGCAGAATGTACTGGGTGGTCACCTCGCCCGCAATGGCTGCAATCGCGTGGAAAATCCCGGCGGAAACCTCGGAAGCATACGCGCCGATGCCCACCGTCATGGCGTAATTGCCGTCGTCGGAAGGATGCGAAAGGTAACCATCCACGTCGGAATACAGATCGTTCAGCGGGTAGACCAACCGGCCGCCGGTCTCGCTGGTCAGCCGCTGCAA
>Ga0181527_1003485_pt1 | contig 14065 bp, 9 predicted proteins | sample PEATcosm2014_Bin_30_FD_119762 | JGI IMG/M metagenome (GOLD analysis project Ga0181527, IMG submission 119762) | Peatland microbial communities from MTU Mesocosm Facility, Houghton, MI, USA - PEATcosm2014_Bin06_60_metaG | ecosystem: Environmental > Terrestrial > Soil > Wetlands > Peat | place...
AAGAGAAGGTTCGTGAGGCGCAAGCGAATGTGGATCGCCAGCGCACCGAAGTCGAAGGGAAGAAGGAAATCGACGAAAGGCTTCTCGCCAGCACGCTCAATTCCCAGCAGGCGAATCTGAATCAGGTGTTGGAACTTTACGGCAAGCTGGTAAACCGAAAAGTCCTGCGTTCCCCCTCTGTGCCCTCAGCGGCTTTCGACATAAAAGCGGCAGCATCGCTGACAAGGGATGAAGCTATCCAAGTCCTCGACAGCGCCCTAGCGCGCCACGGGATCACGATGGTCAATGTAGGGAACGATGTCGTCAAGGCGTTGCCTCAAACACAGGGCAACACTGCCGGCGCGCCTTTGAATCCAGTGATTTCAGGCAACTCAGAACCAACGCCTGAAGAAACACCCAAACCCGCTGCTCCCGCCCCGATCCCCCAGCCCGAAGTCCAGACTACCGACAATGCCTTCTCGACCTTCTCGCTCAACGTCAGCGACGTGTCGTTCAAGCTGGCGGCGGCGAGCCTGGAGAAGGGCGTTATGCCCGAACCCGCCACGGTGCGCAGCGAGGAGTTCATCAACGCCTTTGATTACCGCGACCCGGAACCGCCGCCGGGCGTGCCGGTCGCCTTTGCCTGGGAACGGGCGCAGTATCCGTTTGCGCAGAACCGCGACCTGCTGCGCTTCTCGATCAAGACCGCCGCGCTGGGCCGCCAGCCGGGCCGCCCGCTGAACATCGTGCTGCTGCTCGATAACTCCGGCTCGATGGAACGCGCCGACCGGGTGCGGATCATCCACGAGGCGTTGCGCGTGCTGGCCGGCCAACTCCAACCGCAGGACATATTCAGCGTCGTCACCTTCTCCCGCACTGCCCATTTGTGGGTGGACGGCGTGCCAGGCAACCAGGCGGCCCAGGTCGCCGAAGAGGTCAGCGGCCTCACCCCGCAAGGCGGCACCAACCTCGAAGACGCGATGAACCTCGCCTACCAGACGGCGCTGCGCCATTACTTGGCCAACGGCATCAATCGCGTCGTGCTGCTCACCGACGGCGCCGCCAACCTGGGCAACGTTGATCCCGAGGCCCTCAAGCAGAAGGTCGAGGCGCACCGCAAGCAGGGTGTCGCGCTCGATTGCTTCGGCATCGGCTGGGAGGGTTACAACGATGACTTGCTCGAGGTCCTCTCGCGCAACGGCGACGGGCGCTATGCCTTCCTCAACTCGCCCGAGGAAGCTGCGACCGAATTTGCCGCCAAGTTGGCCGGCGCGCTGCAAGTGGCCGCTTCCGACGTGAAGGTGCAGGTCGAATTCAATCCGGCGCGCGTGACGGCGTATCGCCAGATCGGCTACGCCAAGCACCAGTTGACCAAGGAGCAGTTCCGGGATAACACGGTAAACGCCGCGCAAATCGGCGCTGCCGAAGCGGGCAACGCCCTCTACACGGTGGAAGTCAACCCAGCCGGCACCGGCCCGCTCTGCACGGTGCGCGTCCGCTTCCGGATTCCCGGCACCGCCGACTACCGCGAGCACGCCTGGGATGTGCCGTTCAACGGCAACGCGGTGGCGCTCGAGCAAGCCAGCCCCGCAATGCGCCTGGCCGCCACCGCCAGCGCGTTCTCCGAATGGCTGGCATCGAGCCCTTACGCGGGCGAAGTCACGCCGGACCGGTTGCTCGGCTACCTCAGCGGTGTGCCGGTAGTCTATGGCGCAGACGCCCGGCCGACGAAGCTGGAATGGATGATCCGGCAGGCGAAGAGCATCGCGGGGAAGTAAGACACGGGTGTGGCCTATGAAACGCAAGTTCACCACAGAAGAAGATCCGCAGAGACGCGAAAGAAGCAGCGCAGCGAAGCTGCAATGGAACAGCGCGAAGCGTATGGAGTGCGAGGAGCTTGCTCCCGCTTTCGAACCACCGCCACCTTACGACAGCGCCAGCAAGCTGGACGCACTCCAAACGCTTCGCGTGGCAATTTACCCATCGAGAACCGTTCCTGCGGTTGCGGCATTGCCGCGCTGCGCTCAGCGCGTCTCAGCGGTTGTTCTGCCTTCACCTTTTGCTGACGGTAACCCCGTGGGTTGCGCATCGCGCCTCTGATCAACTATGACCTCCAAATGAAAACTCCCATTACATCCGTTGATTCCCGCTCCTGGCACGCGGGCTTGGTGTCGCTCCTGCTGGTCTCCTTGCTGCATTGGTCCGGGCTGCCGGCCGCTGGCGCCGCCAGCACCACCGCGGAGGTCAAGAACCTCTCCCTCAACGGCGGCCTCGAAGACGGCAAGGCCCGACTGGTCATCGAGGCCATCCTCAAGGGCCTGCCCGGCGACCAGGAGAAGGCCATATTCTCCACTGCCCTCCAGCATTCCATTAAGATCACCCGCGACAAGCTCAGCGATTCCATTGCCGCCACCTTCGACATTCTTGCGGGCGAACCTAAGGAGCTGTCGCTCACGATCACGGGCGAAGGCGAAATCCGCCAGGTCACCGGTGCGGCCCTGGAGGACTGGAGCATCCGCCTGGAAACAAACGGTGTGCGCAGTCTCGTCTTGCGGCCTCGCAAAGGCGACAAACCTATCACCCAGTTGGCTGTCAGCATCGCTGTGGAGCGAGAGTTCAAGGACTGGCCGAACCCGCTCACGCCGCTCACCCTGACCCCCGCGCAGCCCGCGCTCTTCAGCGGCTACATCAAGGTCGAATCCACGCCCGACCTAGATGTGCAGCCTGGCGACATCTCCGGCCTGATCCCCATCGAGCTCAAGTTCCTCCCCGAGCCGATGCGCGGCGAAACCAAACCCGACGAGCCGGTGGCGCTCGCATTCAGGTTCCAGGGCGCGGCGTACTCTTTGCCGCTCAAGTTAACCTCCGCCGACCCGGAAGCGCGGCGCGTGGTGCTGCGGGATTTCAAGCTCACGGGCCAGCTCAATGATCAGACCGCGGCGTTTACCCTCACAGCCATCGCGCGCGTGAAGAATCCCCATGGCGCTTCACTGACCTTGCTGTCGGGCGACGTCGCGCTCACCGATCTCGAACGGCAACCCGGCTGGCGCATGCGCTCCGATCAAGGTCGCCTTGTGCTCGTCTTCGACGGACCGGGCGATTTCCCAATCCAAGTCAAGTTCAACGCCGCAGTCCGCCACAACGGAAGCTGGAATGCGATTGATTTCCACGTCGCCCCCAGCGCTCTGCAACCAATCATCTTGCAGGGGCTGGGCGCGGACACACAGTTCGAGTTCGCGGGCGCGGCCCGGCCTGAGCGTACCGGCAGCGACTTCACCAGCTTCCTGCCGTCGGATGGCACGGTGAAGCTGTCCTGGAAAGCGTCGCCGCCCGAGGCCGAAGGCAAACTGTTCTACGCCGCCGAAATGCTCTCGCAGATCACCGTCAGCCCGGGCCTGATGCGCCAGGTGGCGCTGCTTGATTTCAAAGTCATGCAAGGCGAGCTCAACCGTGTGACGCTGCTGTTGCGCGGGCAGGGCGAGGTCACGCGCGTGCAAGGCGAGCAGGTATTGTCCTGGGCGGTGGTGCCGGGGCCAGACGCGTCGAACTCCTGCCTGGTGGTCCGGTTCAATCAGCCGCAGAAGGACCAGTTCTCCCTCCAGGTGCAGATGCAGACTCCGCTCGGCGCGTTCCCACAGACGGCGGATGTGATGCAACTGAGGCCCGACGCCGCCACGCGCTTTGCCGGCTATTTCCGCATAGTGAATGAAGGCGCTGTGCGGCTCGAGGTCTTGCAGGCCACCGGGTTGTCGCAGATTTCGCCCGATCAATTCCCAGAGAGCGACGCCACCCGCGCCGCGTTGCGGATGACCGGGAGCCAGCGGTTTGCCTACCGCTTTTCCGGCGCGGACTTCGCGCTGCGCATCCAGGCGGATCAGATCCTACCCGAGCTAAGCGTGTCGCAAGTGCTGGCGTATCACTTGGGCGAGAGCGAATTGGCGATAGATAGCGAGATCGAGCTGGATATCCGCGAGGCCCCTCTGCGCGAGTTGGTGCTACGCGTGCCCAAAGGCTACGCCATTGCCCGGCTCACAGGGTCAGGCTTGACCGACTACTTTCCGCTCGAGACGGATGACCAGGCTGACAGCAACCTGCGGCCAGTGCGGCTGGTCTATGGCCAGCCAGTGACGGGCCGGCAACTGATCCAGCTTCGCCTCGAACGCAACCAACCGTTGGGCGAAGCGACGTGGGCGTTGCCGCGCGTGGAAGTTCCGAAAGCCAAGTCAGTGCGCGGCCATGTCGCCGTGGCGGCGGACGCGGGCTTCCGCCTGACGGCCGAGCGCACGCAGGGCCTCACCGAGATCGCCACTGCCTTCTTTCCGCGCAAGGTCCCCGGCATCCAGTCAGCCTTCCGCCTAAGCGACCCGGCCTGGCAGGCGACCCTCCGCGTCGAACGGCTGCCGCAGACCGTGCAGGCCGACGCGCTCCACATCTTTTCCATCGGCGAAGGCATTGCCTATGGCAGCAGCGTTCTCAACTATGTTGTTTCCGGCGCGCCCATGGCCGCTTTTAGAGTCGTCTTGCCCGACGACTTTGTGAACGTCGAGTTTACGGGCAAAGACGTCCGCAACTGGCAGACCAACGGCGGCGCCTATGTGGTGCAATTGCATACGCCTGTCTCCGGCCCATACACCCTGCTCGCCACTTACGAACGCACCTTCAAGCCCCATGGCGAAACCCTCGCCTTCACCGGCGCGCGCCCGCTCGACGCGCAGACCGAGCAGGGCTATACGATCATCATCAGCGCCTACCAGTTCCAGGTGAAGCCCGAGGCAGTGTCTCCCGGCCTGCTGCCGCTGGAGACGGGCGAAGTGCCGCCCGAATACCGCCTGTTCTTCGACGCGCCCATCCTTGCGGCGTATCGCTACACGTCGCGCCCATTCGATCTGAAGCTGGCGCTGAGTCCGTTGGCGCAGGGCGATTCTCTGAGCCAGGTGGTGGACCGGGCGTTGTTTACCACTCATATCTCGAAGGAAGGCCAGGCGCTTACCGACGTGCGTTACTTCGTGAAGAACCGCGGCAACCCGCACTTCCGCCTGAAGCTGCCCCCCGGCACGCAGTTGTGGTCGGCGACCGTCAACGGCGCCGCCGTTGTGCCCGTGACGGATGCGCAGGCAAACCTCATCCCTTTGCCCCAGCACGCGGACCCGAATGCCGTGCTGACGCTCGACCTGAAGCTGGCGGGAACCAACAACGACCCGAAGCTCATTGCGCTCGCCGCGCCCATCGTGAACGCGCCCGTGATGCTGGCTGAATGGAAGCTGGAGCCGGACACCGGCCAGCGCCTGGTCTATCGCCACGGTTCGCTGACGCCTGCGGGCGGCATGCCGGACATCTCAGGTTTCGCGGAGCTGGCGCGGGTGTTCAGAGGGGACGAAGGTGGCCGCGCGCTGATCTCGCTTTTGGCCGCGCTGCTGTTGATGGCGCTGGCAGTGGTGGCGTGGCGTTGGACGGACCAGGAGGGGGTCTATCGGTTCAGCGCCCGCCACCTATCCGGCACGCTGCTCGGCCTCATCGCCTTTGTGCTGGCGATCGTAGCGTTCATCAACTTGGCCGACTTGGCGCAGAGCCAGAGAGGCAGCGTGCCACGCGACGTGACATTGCTGGCGCCGGTGCAACAAGCCGGCAGCGTCTTGACCGTCGAGGTCGCCAACCTGGCGGACAAGCCGTCCGTGCTCAGCTTTATTCGTTGCGCCTGGCCCGCGCTGCTCGCGCTGGCAGTATGGGGCTTCGGCTGGATAACCGACCGGCAGGGGTCAAAGACCGTGGGCTGGGTTCTTGGCTGGGCCCTGCTTGCCTGGGCGGCGCTGCGATGTCCGAATGGCGGCACGGTATTCCTCGCCGTGTTTGCCGCCTTCATGCTGGTGCAGGTCATGATTCCCGCGCTGCGCAGACTCTGGCAGTTACCGCGCCGACCGCGACCCACTCGGCCACCGTCAGCTCAGAGCGGCGCGGCGCCCGCGGTGACCGCGTTACTGCTCGGCGGCCTGTTGTGGCTCGGTTGCTGCAGTACAACCCGCGCGGCGGCACCTTCGGATGGTGCCAAATCTGTGCTGCCTGCGAAAGAGGCACCACTAGCCGAGTCGGTGACCCAGGATATCCGCATCGAGGACAAGTTCGCGCTGGCGACGGCGAAGATCCATTGGCAAGCCGAGAAAGGTGAGATGCTGCCGCTATTATTCGAGCCGACGGTGCTGACGCGCATTGGCTACCCGACCGACGCGCTGGAACTCGTGCGAGCCCCGGCGGGCTCGCGGTCAGCCCAGCAATTGCTCGCCCGGAAGAAAGGGACTTACGACATCAAGGTGCAATACCAGTTGCCCGTAACCAAAAAGGATGCCGAGAGCGGTGTCACCCTGCCGGTGCCATACGGCCTCGTCAACCGCCTCATTCTCACGGTCGTCAATCTCGACGTGGACGTGCTCTCGCCGCAGGCCGTTTCCGTCCAGCGCGATACCGTCGGCAGCAACACCGTCGCGACCCTCGTGCTCTTGCCTGCCAACGACGCCTGGGTGGCCTGGAAGCCGCGCAGCCGCGACGTCAAGCGCGAGAAACCGGTCTTCTATGCGGAGATTTCCCAGCTCTACGTGCCCGCGGCGGGAGTGATTGAAGGCGCCCATTACGTCTCCATCCGACCGGCCCAGGGCGAACTGAGCGAGCTGGTCATGGACGTGCCTGCTGGAACTACCATCACCGATGTCATTGATCCGGCCCGGGCCGCCGTGCCAGCGGACGCCAGTAAGGGCGCGGCGGCTTCCCTTGTATCGTTGTGGCGCTTCGACCCCGACACACGCAAGCTTCGCGTGACGCTCAACCCGCCGCAGTCGCGGCCTTTTGCGCTGCTCGTGCGGTCCCAGGTTGCCAGCGGGCCGCTGCCCTTCGAGCAGTCGGTCGGGCTGCTGGCCGTGGATAACGCCGCGGGTCAGATCGGCTTGCTCGGCATCGCCACCGGCAACGAGGTTCAGCTCGATACCGTCACTGCGGAAACCTCCTCCCCAATCAACCTGGAGGACTTCCCCGCGAATATGGTGGCAGCGCTCCAGCCGCAGATTCCAGGACTGACCTTGCGCCGCGCGTTTCGTTACTCGGACTCGAAGGCCACCGCTACCCTGAAGGCCTCAGCCGTCGAGCCGGACGTGCGGGTCGAGACCCAGGACACCCTCTCGCTTAGCGAAGACCGCACGGTGCTAGCGGCCAATGCCACGGTCAACATCACGCGCGCAGGCATCTTCCGCCTGAGCTTCGTCATGCCCGCGGGTTTCGACGTAGAATCCATCAGCGGCTCGGTCTTGAGTCATTGGACCGAGCTGAAGTCCGACGCCGGGCGCGTGATCACGCTGCACCTGATCGGCAAGACCGAAGGTCAGCAGCAATTCGCCATCAGCCTTGCCGGGCCGGGCATTAAGGCCACCAACGTTTGGACGGTCCCGCAGCTCATCCTGCGCGAGGCCAGCAAACAGCAAGGCACCCTCCTGCTCGTGCCGGAGCAAGGCATGCGCCTCCAGGTCGTCACGCGGGAAGGCGTCACGCAACTCGACCCGCAGAAGTCGGGCATTCGTCAGAAGGGCGTGCTGGGGTTCCGCGTTATTCAGACGCCTTGGAGCCTGACGCTCAGCATCGAACAGGTGGAGCCATGGATCCAGGTTACCAGCCTGCAGCATGCCACCGTCAGCGAGGCCCTGGTGAAGGTGGCCGCCAATTTGCAGTATCAGATCGAGAACACCGGGCTGAAAGCTTTCCATGTCTTTGTTCCCACCAACGCCGAGAGCGTTCGGTTCCAGGGCGAGCAGGTTGCCGACTTCCTGCCGATGGCCGGCACCGTCACGAACGGCATGCAGGAATGGGAAGTGAAACTGCACCGGCGCGTCATCGGCTCCTATCTCCTGCAAACCAGTTACCAGACCCAGATGCCGGAGCACGCGACCGAGACCGTCCTGCGCGGCCTGCAAGCCGCCGACGTGAACCTCCAGCGCGGCTTCGTGACCGTCCAAGCCGGCGGACGCCTGCAAGTGCGCATCGACGCTCCGCCCGCCGCGTTGCAGCCCACCGAGTGGCAAAGCATCCCGCGCCTGCTCCAGCAGAACCTGCCCGCCGCCGCGGCCAATTTCGCCTATCGCCTGGTGGAGCCGTCCTTCCAGCTCCCTTTGCAGCTCGAACGTCACGAGGCCACCAAGCTGCTGCCCGCCCGCGTCAACAACATCACCTTCACCTCGGTCATCTCCGACGACGGAGAGATGCTAACCCAAGTGCGCATGGAGATGGTCCCCGGCGACAAACGCCTGCTCAAGCTCACGCTGCCCCCAGGCGCCGACTTCTGGTTTGCCTTCGTCAACCAAAGCGGCGTCTGGCCCTGGCGCGAGCAGGACAGCATCCTGATCCCGCTCGAGCAGCAGTCGCGCGGCGGCAAAGCTATCGCGGTGGAAGTGTTCTATAGCTCCCGCGTCGGCGCGACCGGCAGCCGCACTCTCGACCTGGAGTTGGTGGCGCCCAAGTTCGACCTGCCGCTCGAGAACCTTACCTGGAACGTCTCGCTTAGCGACAAATGGCGCCTGAAGAACTGGAGCGGCTCGCTTCAGTTGCAGCAGGAGGACGTGGTGCCACGCGCCACCACTGTTGACCTGCAAACCTACCTCCAAAACGAGGCCAGCCAGCAGCGCGAGCGGACCAAGGAAGCCGAAGAACTCATGGCCGCGGGCAACAGCGCCCTGACGCAAGGCGACCCGCAACAAGCTCGCCGCTCCTTCCAGGCGGCTTACGGCCTCTCCACCTCCGACGCCGCTTTCAACGAAGATGCCCGCGTGCAACTGCACAATATCAAGCTCCAGCAGGCACTCGTCGGCTTGAACGTCCGCCAGGCCGCGGCGGGCGGCGACGCGGCTGTGCTCGGCGGCAAGCTCCGTGACCTCCGTGGCCGCAAGGAGGTCAATTACACCCAGCAGGACGCCAAAGACATCATCGACCGCAATACCGCCGACGACAACGCAGCGTATATGCGTTTGGCCGAGCGGATCATCCAGCAGCAGGACGCCGCCGTCAGCAGCCCCGCCGCCATCCGTGCCAGCATCCCCGAACAAGGCCGCGTGCTGACCTTCAAGCGCGCCGTGGTTGTGGATACCTGGGCCGATCTGAAGATTCACCTCGCCGCTACCGCCGCCAAAGCCGCTTCCTGGGGCGTGCGCATCCTCATCCTCGCCGCCAGCCTGCTGATCCTGGGCGCCTTCGCCTGGGCCGCGCGCTCCTTCCGCGCCGGCAAGCGAGACCTGGCCCGGAGCTGAGTCTCCGCCAACGTAGGACAGGCGTCTCGCCTGTCCCGGCAAAGGGCAAGGAACCAAGAGACCCGGATAGACAGACGGGCGCTCGGGCTCCCGACCGATTCCCCGTCAGTTCAATCCTGAAAGGATTGCGTCACTCAGCCCAGCGTTGGACCGCCGGGGGAAAAGGGGTGGCGGTCCTACGCTGGGAAGACTCAGTCAAGAAACGCTATGTTGCTTGGAGACACATCAACCAAGTGGATGCCTAGATCCTCAAGCGCGCTCATCACAGCTCGCACAGTTGCCCAGCGCCCGCCAAACTGCTCCCGCTTCTCCTCTTCCCACTCCGCCCAAATGGCCTCTGAAAACTCGGGCGGCGCGCCAACATAAGCCCCGGCAAAATCCAGCACGAAGGGGCGGGTGACGATTGTCATCTCAATGACCTGCAACTCATCGTCAGCACGGATGAACTGGGGCACGTGGAATCCCAAGATGTCGCTGACCCCCGCACCGCTCAGCCGCTCATACACCGCACGCTCCCTCAGGTAGAACTCCGTGATACGATGCGACTTGATAGCCGACTTGGCTCTTTTGATCTTGTGTTCGACTACGTGTACAGTACCGTGGATGCCGAAACCGAGCCGTTCGCCGAGCTGGAGTGCATAGCGCGCGGCGTAAGCACCGGCATTTTTAATAGCGATGTCAACCATGGGTTCCATGTTCAGCAGTCACGGCGGTCATTCCGCTGATGTCAGGATCAGTCTCATATTCAGCGGGCACTCTATCCCGGTGGCCCAACTGGGACCAGATTTTCTGCTGCTCGACGCACCCGCCGATCATCCTCCCGGTCCCGCCAGTATCCTTCTGCGTGTGGATCAGAGCGAGCGGCGGTGGGATATTCGTCTGCCCGACGGCATCTCCGCAGCCTCGAAGCGGGTAGCCATTTCGGCCTGCGTATAATCGGTCCGGGGCAGCCCGTCAGCTCGTCGCGGGTAGCCCAGTCAGCACCATCTCGCCAGCCGGATCGCCCTCTGCCCCCAAACCCTCAACCATCAACTCTCAACCATGAAAGAAAACGAAATCCTCGCTGAAATCCACCGCATTCGCGCGGAACACGCGCGGGAGTGCAACTACGACGTGGACGTCATCTTCGCTGAGATGCGCGAAGAACTCAAACGCTTGCAAGCCGAAGGTTGGCAGGTCGTCTCCCCTGCGCCCCGCGAAAAGGAAACCGCATATTCTCTGCGCGAAGAACCGCCCAAACAAAAGTAAGGACCACACCAGCGAAATTGAATCCAACTATAGCCGCCAGAGAACACAAGGACGGTACTCAGCCAGGTAGGGCGGGCAATCCTCTGCCCGCCGCCGAGGGTGATAAAATGTTCGCATTGCCGGCCAGTTCCCGACGGCGCGCACGGAGTGTCGCGCCCTACCCGCGTCTCAATTCTTTGCGCTCTCTGCGTTCCTTTGCGGCAATCGTCGTCAGCCTTTCATTTGCTGGCACAGCGGCGCAATGGAAAGAGTCAACCCGTTGTAACCGGAAACCCAAGCCCGCGTTGCTTATCCAAGCAGGCTGCGAGAATAAATGCGCCTCTTCATACCACGTGCCAAAGGGCCGGAACTTCCTCCCGCTGCGGCGGTTTGCACAATGCATCGGCCAATTCCAGGAGCACCAACTCCGTGGTGCATTGATTAACCCAGGATGCCCGCCAATGCAAGCCAAGCCGGAACGAGGCTCGCTCCCAACTTTGGACTTTAGACCTTAGACTTTGGACTGCGACCCCGGCAAGCTGGCCAGCGCTGCCCGGCTGCGGAGCGAAACGACCCTGCCGATCAAGCGGATTGCGGCGCGGGTGCAGATCGGCACGGCCAAAGGGGCCAAGTCCGTGCTCCCTCATCTGGCTCAGAACCAAGACCAACGCAAAATCGCAAGCGCCCTCGAACCCTGCGCCCAGCTCGAATTCCAATCTACGGTTTTTCATGGTCTGTTCTCGGTGAAGGTCTCGCCGGCGTCACTCGGGCTTGCCGGACGCGGGCATGGACGTTACCTTGGCAAGCATGAGCACACTCGCTGAAGTGGAAGCCGTGGTGCGTCAATTCTCGACGGAGGAATTGGCGGAACTCGAACGGTTCGTCCGGAACGCCCGGTTGACGAAGGCCAAGGGCAGTGGCCGCAGCGCCCTCGACTTGCCGCCACTGGACTTGGGCCGGATGCTGAAATCACTGGGCGCGCGCGAGGAATGGTACGACGACATGCTGGGAGGCCGGGTGTGACGCACGGGCTCGACACGAGTTTTCTCGTGGCGGCAGAAGTTACGGGTCACGCCGACCATGTGGCGGCCCGGACGCTCGCCGCTTCCCTACGCAACCAGGGCGACCGGTTTGCTCTCGCGCCCCAGGCACTCGCCGAATTCGCGCATATCGTCACCGACCCGAAACGATTCACAGCGCCCCTCACCATGCCGCAAGCGCTGGAACGCGGGCGGGTCTGGTGGGACGCTTCCGACGTGGAGCGTGTGTGGCCGGATGAACCGGCTGTCGCCTGGTTTCTCTCGGCCATGACCAAGCACCAGTTGGGCAGAAAACGAGTGCTGGATACTTTGCTTGCCGGCACGTTTAGAAGTGCGAACATCGCCTCGCTGCTGACGCTGAATCCGGCGGACTTCGCGGTGTTTGGCGAGTTCACCTGCGTGCCTCTCGCCTCTCCGATCGCGCAAAGGTAGCGTCCCCTCGCACCGCTCCAGTCCGCCCGCCGCCCACCGCCGAGCCTGATTGGGGGAGAAGATTCACCACGGATTTCACGGATCACACGGATAAGCTACTCCTGCCATTCCCCATCTGGTTGACGAGGTCGCTGAGGGTGCGAACCGTAGATTGGTCCGGGTGAATCGGGCGGACAGGGGGGCAGAGGTGGACTGGCGGTTTTCGGTGTTTGATTGGCGGGTGGTGGCCGGACATGGTTGGGTTCATGCCGCGCGCCATGCGCGTGGACCGCTTGCTGGGCGAGCACGGCATTGGGCAGGACTCCGCAGCGGGGCGTCAGGAGTTCGAGCGGCAGATGGAAAGGCGCCGGCTGGAGGCCATCGACGAGGAAGCGCTCAAGCCGCTGCGGCGGGGCTGGTACTTGGGCCGCGAGCAGGCTATTACTGCCCGGCTGCGGAGCGAAACGACCCTGCCGATCCAGTGGATTGCGGCGCGGGGGCAGATCGGCACGGCCAAAGGGGCCAAGTCCGTGCTCCCTCATCTGGCTCAGAACCAAGACCAACGCAAAACCGCACGAACCATGCGTCCAGCTCGAATTCCAATCTGCGGTTTGGGAAAAGGAGCTGTTGGCGTGGTGGTTGTGCCAGCACACCACGGCGCGGCGGCGATGGGTGAGCGAGCGGTTGGGGATGGGAGACGAATCCCGAGTGACGCAGGCCATTGGCCGGCTGAAGCGGAAAGGGCGGCCGGAATTGGAGCGGCTGAAAAGGCGACTGGAGCAGGTCTATGAAATCCATAATGCAAAAGTGGAGGCACGAATATATAGATTCCGGGAGACCCTTTTACTTGCGGCGGGCAACTCCGGCGGCCGTAGAACCCATTTGACAAACCATGCTTCGTGATACATTGTGTTTCACATGAAGACGGCCTCAGTCAGAGATTTGAGACAAGACTTCGCCCGCGTCCTCGCCTGGGTTCAGGCGGGGGAGGAAGTCGCCATCACCATGCGACGGCAGGCGGTGGCCCGGTTGATGCCGTTGCCCCGCCGGAAGCCGGGCAAAAGGCCGATGCCCGACCTGGCGGCCCGGCTCACGAAGGTGTTCGGGCCGCGGGTCATTGCGGACAAGACGATGAAGGCCATCACGGACCTGGATCGGGGGCCTATTTGAAAGCCTACGCCGACTCCAGCTTCATCGTGGCGCTGTATGTGCAGCAACAGAGTTCGCCGAAAGCCATTGCGTTCATGGAGCGTTACGGGCAGGCCCTGCCCTTTACGCCCTGGCATCGCCTGGAGGTTCGGAACGCCCTCCGCCTGGCGGTTTGCCAGCAGGTGATGGATTCGCTTCAAGCCAAAACGCAGCTCAAACAAATAGACGCCGACCTCAAGGAAGAAGCGTTGCTGGTCCACCAGGCAATTGATTGGACAGCCGTGTTGCGCGAGGCGGAGAAACTGGGAGCAAACCACAACGAGACTATCGGGTGCCGCAGTGCTGACCTGTTCCATATCGCCGCGGCAGTGCAGCTTGGATGTGAGCAGTTCCTGACTTTTGACATCAAACAGACGGCCCTGGCCAAAGCCGTTGGACTGGCCGTGAAGCCCTAATGTGGATTGCGGCGCGGGTGCCGATCGGCACGGCCAAAGGGGCCAAGTCCGTGCTCCCTCATCTGGCTCAGAGCCAAGACCAACGCAAAACCGCAAGCGCCCTCGAACCCTGCGCCCAGCTCGAATTCCAATCTACGGTTGACCCTTTTCCGGTTGGAAAACCTTCTTTACCCGGGGCGGGTTTGTGGCTATCTTGGGTCCATGACTGTGACAGCCGAACGTGTTTTGGCGGAGATAAAGGCTTTGCCGCCGGCTGAGTTGCGCGAGGTCTGGCAGGGACTCTCACTGACGTTGAGCGAACCGGCGACCGCCCCAACTCTGAGCGCCCAGTGCGCCCTGCAAATCGTTCATTCCCTTTACGGACGCTTCGCCGGTGGCAAATCGGTCGTTCACCTCTTGCAGGAGCGGGCGCGCGACCGGGCGCGTGAGGAGGACAAACTCCATCGCCTTTCCCGCAAACATGCCTGAACGATTTCTGCTCGACTCTTCCGCGCTCATCGCCTTCCTTCAGGCAGAGCCGGGCGCGCCA
>Ga0181527_1003488_pt1 | contig 14056 bp, 10 predicted proteins | sample PEATcosm2014_Bin_30_FD_119762 | JGI IMG/M metagenome (GOLD analysis project Ga0181527, IMG submission 119762) | Peatland microbial communities from MTU Mesocosm Facility, Houghton, MI, USA - PEATcosm2014_Bin06_60_metaG | ecosystem: Environmental > Terrestrial > Soil > Wetlands > Peat | place...
AAGCATCTTCGGGCGATTCGGTATCGGGCGCAAAAAGTGGAAATTATTTTCCACTTCGTGCGCAAGATCTTGCTCAGTGCCACGCCAGTCCACCCCCAAACTTGGCGAAAACGGCGCAAATGAGCATGTCTCGAATGGCACCCGGATTGCATAACAAGGTTGAGGCTGCAAACTCGTCAAGTTTAGTTCCCAAGGAGGGCACTAGAGTGAAAGTGCAAGATCTTCTCATGAAATCCCTGTCAGTGGTCGCAGTCGGCGCTTTTGCGCTGGCCGTATCCGTCCCCGCTCACGCCGGTACAATTTGGACCACTTGGAACTGGGACACCCCCGGCAACACGGGCGGGGCGAAAGGCACGTTGAATGGCGGCGAGGTCTGGTACAACGGCGAGACCGCGTCAAGCATGCTCAGCATCCAGTATGGGCCTACGATCGGTGCGACGTACCCCGGTGACAATGGTAACGGCTTCTGGAACGGCCCTATCAACAGCAGCAACGACAGCTTCACCGGCTACGTCGCCGGCACCTACTCGGGGGGTGTGTGCATAAGCTGCACCTACACGGAAACCCCCGGCCTCACCGCGCCGCCCACCAGCTACGATTCAGTTCCCATCGTTGGCGGCTACGGGGGCACCGAGACGATAGCGTTCGACGCAGCCCAGAATGTTCCGACCACGGTCACGGATCCCATGATCGCCATATGGAGCCTCGGCAACGTGAGCGGGGACACCCCCGGCGTGTTCATTTTCAACGAGCCGTTCATACTGGTAGCCGGCGGGCCGGACGCGCAGTATGGCGGCAGCGCCCTCCAAGTTTGCACCGGCACAACAGCCACAGCACCCTACACGGGAACAGGCTGTAAACCCAACGAAAACGGACAGTACGCTATCGGCACCGTCGCTTACGGCAATGAAGGCAGCGGAATCCTCTTGTTCCCCGGCACCTATTCCAGCATCACTTTCACCACGCCGGACTCTGAGGGCTATTACGCCATCACCGTTGGCGAGCCAACCCCGGAGCCCGAGACCCTGTCACTCTTCGGCCTCGGCCTGCTCGCTCTGCCCCTCCTTCGCGCTTCACTTGCCCGCCGCCGCCGCGCCTGACGCGGTTGGCGCTTGATTGAAAGTTCGAGTTGCAGCTTGATGGCCGGTTTTCCAGCTCCCGCTTTTGGGGGCTTGGAGAACCGGCCATTCGTATTCCGCCCTCCTTTCGCGCTAGAATAGAAGCAGCATGACGCTCCATCGCCCCATCCCGGCCCTCCTCTAGCGGCGCCCGCCGCCGATACCCGTTCCGCGCCCATTTCCATCCCACTTCTTTACTCCAAAACCCCGCACCCCGGAGGGGCCATGATCGACCGTTTGCAACAGATGGAGCAGCGCTACGACGAGCTCTCCGCCCAACTCGCTTTGCCCGAGACCGTCACCGACCGTGAGAAGCATCAGAAGGCCGGCCGCGCCCTCAGCGAACTCGAAGCTCCGGTGATGAAGTTCCGCGAGCTGAGGCAGGTTCGCCAGGCGCTGGCCGAAGCCCGCACGCTGCTCGCCGAGGCCGACCCCGAGATGCGCGCCATGGCCGGGGAAGAGATCGCCGCCCTGGCTCCCCGCGAGACGGCCCTCGAAGAAGAGATCAAGGCGTTGCTGCTGCCCAAGGATCCCAACGACGAAAAGAACATCATCCTCGAAATCCGCGCCGGCACGGGCGGCGACGAGGCCTCGCTCTTTGCCGCCGAGATCTTCCGCATGTACCAGCGCTTCGCCGAGCAGCACCGCTGGAAGATCGAGCTGCTCTCGCTCTCCGAATCCGGCGTCGGCGGCTACAAGGAAGTGATCGCCATCATCGAGGGCGAGCGCGTCTACTCGCAGATGAAATACGAGAGCGGCGTGCATCGCGTGCAGCGCGTTCCCGTCACTGAAACCCAGGGCCGCGTCCACACCTCCGCCGTCACCGTCGCGGTGCTGCCCGAGGCCGAGGAAGTGGACGTGAAGATCGAGGCCAAGGACATCCGCATCGACACCTTCTGCTCCTCCGGCCCCGGCGGCCAGTCGGTCAACACCACTTACTCCGCCGTCCGCATCACCCACATCCCCACCAACACGGTGGTCAGTTGCCAGGACGAGAAATCGCAGATCAAGAACCGCGAGAAAGGCATGCGCGTCCTGCGCTCGCGCCTCTACGAAATGGAGATGGAGCGCCAGAATGCCGAGCTGGCCAGGGAGCGCAAGCAGCAGGTGGGCACCGGCGACCGCAGCGAGAAGATCCGCACTTACAACTTCCCGCAAAACCGCCTCACCGACCACCGCATCGGCCTCACCCTCCACCAGCTCGACCTGGTGATGGAAGGCCGTCTGCAGCCCATCGTCGATGCCCTCATCACCCACTACCAGGCCGAGCAGTTGAAAGCCGACGGCAGTCAGGCCGCCTGACCTTGGCCGCGCTTCGCAACCTCGTTTCTGAAGGCGCGATGCGCCTGTCCTCAGCGTCGCATCCCGGCCGCGCCCGCCCGGATGCCGAAGCCTTGCTCCTCCACGTTCTCGGCAAGAGCAAGGCCTGGCTGCTGGCCCATTCCGAGGAGCAACTCCCCGATGCCGAAGCTAGCCGCTATAACGAGCTTCTCGAACGCCGCTACCGGGGCGAACCGATTCAATACATCACCGGCGAAGCCGAGTTCTACGGCCTGCCCTTTCGCGTCACGCCCGATGTGCTGATTCCCCGCCCCGAGACCGAGCATCTGGTCGAGAAAGCCCTCGAACTGGCCGACCGCTTTCCAGCGCCGCGCATTATGGATGTGGGCACGGGCTCCGGCTGCATCTCCGTCACCCTTGCCCACCATCTGCCCCACGCGCAAATCACCGCCATCGACCTCTCCGGTCCCGCCCTGGCAATCGCAGAGGAAAACGCAAAGCGCAATGGAGTTGCTATCCGCTTTCTCCGAGGCGACCTGCTCACCCCCGTCGCCGGCGAACAATTTGAGATCGTCGTCTCCAACCCACCCTACGTTCCCTTGACCGACCGCGCCACGCTTGCCGTCGAGGTCCGCGACCACGAACCCGCCCTCGCCCTCTATGCTGGCGCCGACGGCCTCGAGATCTGCCGCCGCCTCATCCCATCCACCTTCGCCGCGCTCATCCCCGGCGGCCTTCTGCTGCTCGAAATCGGCCACGGCCAATCGCAGCCCATCAACGAGCTGCTGGCAGCCTCCGGATTCGGCCAGATCGAGTTCATCCCCGACCTGCAATCCATCCCCCGAGTTGCTTGCGCCCGGCGGCCGTAACCCGCGATCCCTTCACCGTCTTGTTGTAGAATTCACTTCGAAAGGATTCCCCTCATGCCCTCGTCCAAAGGCTACGGTACGCCCAGCGCCCAATCCCCGCTTGCCCCGTTCAACTTCACCCGCCGCGAGCCCGGCCCCAGCGAAATCGTCGTTGACATCCTCTACTGCGGCGTCTGCCACACTGACCTGCACATGACGCGCAACGAGTGGGGCAGCTCGATCTATCCTCTCGTTCCCGGCCACGAGATTGTGGGCCGCGTCACTGCGGCCGGCAGCGCTGTCACCAAGTTCAAGGCGGGAGGCATCGCGGCCATAGGCGTCATTGTCGATTCCTGCCGCCAGTGCGCCCCATGCCATCGCGGCGAAGAGAACTACTGCGATGATGGTCCCACGCTCACATACGCCGCCACCGACCGCGTTGACGGCTCCATCACCATGGGCGGCTACTCCTCGAATTACGTCGTCGACGAGCGCTTCGCCCACACAGTTCCAGCGAATCTCGACTTGGCCGCCGTCGCACCGCTCCTCTGCGCCGGCATCACCACCTACTCGCCGATGCGCCATTGGAAGGCTGGCCCCGGCAAAAAGGTCGGCATCGTCGGCCTCGGCGGCCTCGGCCACATGGCGCTCAAGTTCGCCCACTCCCTCGGCGCGCACACCGTCCAGTTCACTACCAACCTGCGCAAGCGCGAAGACGCCCTGCGGCTCGGCGCGGATGAAGTCGTCCTCTCAACCGATGCCCAAGCCATGAAGAATCACACCAATTCCTTTGACTTCATCCTCGACGCCGCCGCAGCCCCGCACTTGGTCGACCCCTACACCGCCCTCCTTAAGCAGGACGCGACAATGTGCCTCGTCGGTCTGCCTGACCAGCCTCCGGCCGTCAGCATATTCAACCTCATCTCACGCCGCATTTCGGTTGCCGGCTCCATGATCGGCGGCATGCCCGAAACGCAGCAGATGCTCGACTACTGCGGCCAGCACAACATCGTCTCTGAAGTCGAAGTCATCCCCATCCAGCAGATCAATGAAGCTTACCAACGGATGCTCAAGCAGGACGTGAAATACCGCTTCGTCATCGATATGAGTTCGCTCAAGTAACTCCGTCGTTCATCCGGACAATATGGTTGCCGGGTGCCCCACCTGGGCGCCCTCTGGGCAGCGCGGCTTTGTTTTTGCGGCTAGGGTGGGATGCGACCGCCCTCAATCGCAACGCGCGAAGTGGCGCAGTCAAATCCTAGCGGTTCTTTCCCTGGCCACCGAGCAAATCCCCCAGTCGATCCAGCCGCCGTTCCCAAACCGAGCGGCGATCGCGGATCCAGTGCTCCATCGCGTCGAGCCCGGTGGGTTCGATGCGGCAGGTGCGCACCCGGCCCAGTTTCTCGGTCTGCACCAAGCCGCACTCCTCCAGCACCTGAATATGTTGAACCACTGCGGCCAGGGTCATCTCGAAGGGCTCAGCCATGCGTGATACCGACATTGGGCCTTGGCTCAACTTCTCCATCATGGCCCGGCGCGTGGGATCGCCGAGGGCGCGGAAGATACGGTCGATATTGGGTTTCTTTCTTTTCATGGTCCCGCGCCTTCCCACGCCGCCCCGCGATTAGCTCTCAAGCACCCTTGCCAATTTGTCGAGCAGCCCGCGCCATCCCGCTTCCCGCATCTCGGGACCATCGGAGCCCTCGAGAAATGCGCTTTGAAATGTGAGGATCAGGTCGGTGCCCTTCTCGGACGGCAGAAGCTCAACCGTGCCCAGAGAGACCGAGATACACTTGTCTGCCACGGCCATGGTAGAGGTGAAGATAATGCGGCGGTTCGGGACGATATCCCGATACATATTCTCGCTTTTGAGCGAGAGACCCATCAGCGGATGGCCTTCTTTGAAGCCGAGAACGTAGTGCTCCCTGCCTCCAACGCGGAAGTCCTGCTCATAGCCTTCTACCTGATTATGCTCGCCTTCGGCATACCAGCGGCGCTTCTGGGCGGAGTCGGCGAAGGCGGCAAACACGCGTTCCGGCTTGACGGGATAGCTGCGCTCGACGACAAACGTGTTGTGGATTACGGGTTGATGGTCCATCATCTTCTCCTCCAAGGGGAATTGGTTAAGTACATACTTAAGTATTCATCGACTCGGTTTATTTGTCAAGTGGAAACTTAAGTATTTTTTTAATCACTGCGTCCGCCGGCCGGTCTTGTTCAGCTCGCTATAAAAACCAGATCCACGCCTCGCACCTGCTTGGTGATATAGGCAATCTGTCCATGGTGCATCCCGAAATCTTCCACTACTTGGTAGGCGGCATCCTGTCTGCAATTCACGAAAGCACCGTGAGCGGATAGCGCGTCTTCTCCTAGAATCCAGCCGGACGCTCAGCCGCAACACCAAACGCATTCTCCAATGCCATGCCCGCTTCTGCAAGCGTGCCTTCGTCAAACAACCGGCCAATCAAGGTGACGCCGTGGGGCACGCGGCGCGGCGGAGAGAATTTCGGCAGCGGATGCCGCGGGTCGGGAGCCCAGTCGCTCCGCGCCTCCGACACCTCGACAAAACCTGCGCGCAGCGTCAGGGAGGGATGTCCGGTGAAATTCGTAATCACCAGCATCTCGTCGCGCAACGACGGCACTAGCAGCAAATCCACCTCAGAGAAGACCAGCGCCATCCGCTCCGCCACCTTGCGGCGAAACCGGTCAGCCTGCACCAGATCCACCGCCGACAAGAACCTCGACTGGCGAAAGACATTCGGCCAGGCGTCGGGAACCTGCGCCTTCAACTCGTCCACCTTGTGGCTCAGAGTCAACTCTTCAAACGCGGCCGCGGCCTCGGCAAACAAGATGAGCTCCAGCGAGTCATAGGGCCAGTCGGGAATCGAAACGGCAACCGGCTTCATGCCCAGTCTCTTCACCGTTTCCAGCGCGGCGCGGTCCACGTCCGTAGCCGGCGCTTCGTTCATCCAGGCGGGAAAGTAGCCAACGCGCAGGCCGGCAACATCCGCGCCGGCATTGAAGTTCAGAGTGCTCGGCACACTCGCCGCGTCTCCCGCGTCCGGTCCTGAGATCGCCTGAAGCACCAGCATCGTATCTTCAACACTGCGCGTCATGGGGCCAAGCTTGTCCAGCGACCAGCACAGTGTCATGGCTCCTGTTCGCGCCACGCGGCCATAGGTCGGGCGCAGGCCTGTCACGCCGCAGCGCATGGAGGGACTCACGATGCTGCCGTCAGTCTCGCTGCCGATGGCAAAGCCCACCAGGCCCGCGGCGGTGGCCGCGCCCGGACCGGCGCTGGAGCCGGAGGAACCTTCCTCAAGCAGCCACGGGTTCATGGTCTGGCCGCCAAACCAGACGTCGTTCAGCGCCAGGGCGCCCAGGCTCAGCTTGGCCACGAGGACGGCTCCCGCGGCATTCAGCCGCTTTACCACCGCGCTATCCACCGCGGGGATGCGATTCCGGAACGGCTCAGCGCCATAGGTGGTGGGTATGCCCGCGGTATCGAGCAGGTCCTTCGCGCCCCATGGAATCCCGTGCAATGGCCCGCGATACCTGCCGGCCGCAATCTCAGCGTCCGCCTTGCGAGCCTGCGCCAGCGCATGATCGCGAGTCAGCGTGATGACGCAATGCAGCTTTGCGTCGAAGCGGGCTAACCGTTGAAGGTAGATCTCTGTCAGCCGCTCGGACGCGAGCTGGCGGCTCTCAATCCAGCGCGAAAGCTGTACCACCGAAGCAAAGGCCAGGTCTTCATCGCTCGTGGGCAAGGGAACTCCCTTGGCGGCGCTGCGGATGAAGCTGCTGGGCGCCGCATGGTCCTGTTTGTCCTGAGGATCTCCGATCGACGACGGATTCCATTGCGTGGCCGGCGCCAGGGTTGATTCGAGCGCAATCTTGCGCGGCCCGGTGCGGAACTCGTACAGCGGCGCTATCTGCATGCGCCAGTTGCTTGCCGCCATGGCTCGATCCGCGGCGGTCATCTCCACTTGGACCAGCTTCTCAGCCTCGTCAAAGGTAGCCGCCGACACTTCGGGGCCAACCGGCGGCGAGGTGCCAAATGCGGAGGGAGCGCCGGGGGGCAACTCCGTGCTCTGTGCGGCTGCAACCCGCGCGCCCGGGGCCTGGACCGCCGCTCCCATCAGCCCCAAAGCGCCGTAGGTGAGAAACTCTCTTCGTGAACTTGGCATTCTCTCCCCTCTCGAGTTCCTGCAGTTCGAACAGGATTAAGGAGAATATACTCCCCGGCCTGAGTGCGGAATCTCATCCCCTGGACGATAAAGACCGCCCAATCTCTCAGCGATTCCCGAACGAGACCTCTGAACAACTCCACATCGCCACTGGACTTGAAAGGGCACGGCCGGGCACCGGGGAACCCTCTGGGCCGGGTGTCCCAGGTTCCGCGTTTGGGATATGGGAATCCGCAACCGTCATCCCCCGAGCGTTATCCCCGTTGTATCGCAATGTGGGAATTCAGTCCTTTCTCGCAGCGTTTTTCGCTGCCAAATCGGCTTCAGAAATGCCAAAAACCGGCGGCAATGCGCCCAAACAGGATGAAAAATGGGAATGTGGGCCACTCGCCTTCTCATGCCCGCACAGCAGCACACAACCTGAAATAGGGAGAAGATTTTCCGGCGGATGGCCTCAACTTTCCCCAGGAATCGCGTCTATACTCACAGTGCGGTGACCGTGGAGGGCCCGGCCCTGATCTCCTGTGTCCCGCAGAGCTTCGAGCGCGAAGAGCCCCGGAAGCCTGCTCAGGAGAATCGAGCCAAGCATATTGCCCTTCGTCACCGCGACGTGAATGCGCGGGTGAGCCAGCCTGAAGCGCTCCCGCCCGCCAAGAAGGAGCACTATGCGGAAGGCTTTGTCCATCCTTGCCATCTTCGTCACGGCCGCCGTCGCGGCCTGGTTGTGCGGTTGCAGCTCGGCGATGACCAGCTTGAACCAGGGGACGGGCGGCTCGAACCAGACTCAAACGCCCGCCAGCACGGTTCCCGTCTCCCTCACCATCACAGACGACCCGCCGGCCGGCGTCTCGGTCCTCTTCTTCCAGGTCAGCCTGACGGCTGCCTCGCTTCAGCCCGCTTCGCAACAGTCCACCGCGGGATCGCCGGTTTCGCTTCTCCCCAGTGGCAATCCCATCGAAATAGACGTCACCCAGCTCCAGGCGCTCTCCGCCTTTCTGAGCACCGTCAATGTGCCGGCGGGGAGTTATTCGAGCTTGAGCCTCACCTTTGCCAGCCCGCAACTGGTGATCTTCAATAACTCGGATCAGTCGATAGCCGGCACGTGCGCCGTGGGCAGCGTGTGCCAGCTTACCCCGGTCATCGACAACTCCGCCACTGTCAATCTCTCATCCAGTCCATTTCCCGTTACCGTGGCGCCCAACTCGCCGCTCGGCTTGCTCATCGACTACCATCTCAACACCATCATCCAGTCCGATCTTTCGGTGAATCTCGCCGCCCCCAATGGCATCTCGGTCTCGCAGTTGCCCCCGTCGGCTCCCTTACAGCCTCCGCAATTCGGCTTCCTGACGGGAACGGTTGAAAGCGTCAGCGCCAGTCAGACCCAGTTCACCATGCAGACGGCATGGGGCCGGACCTTCACCATCGACACCAACAGCAGCACGGAGCTTGTCGATTGGCCGCCCTGCGCCTCCCCTGGGGCTCTCTCCTGCCTCTCCGCCGGGGCAATTGTGCGGGTTCAGATCGCCAGCGTGGAGAGCGACGGAGATCTGCTAGCTGCCGAGGTCACTTGGCTGCAAGCCGCCGGCCAGCAAACCGTCGTCGGCACCATTGTCGGCATTCCTCCCCTCCCGCTGCCTTTCGGTGAAACCATCATCCAGCTCATCCTCCACCAGAACCCCACCGCCAGTACCAACTTGCCGATCGGCGCCATGGCCTTGGTCGACGTCTGGGCGCCGGGAATCGGCGGGCACGCCGCCACCACTTACTCCATCGACGCCAACGGCTTCACCATCCCCTCCGGTTATACGTTCGCATCCTCCAACGACCTTGCCGTCGGCCAAACCGTTCAGGTCACGGTCGCGCCCGGATCGTTGCAACCGCCCACGCCTGTTGCGTCGCCCAATATGGGCGTCTGGGGACCGCCGCCCGAGCCCTCTTTCACCGCCAGCAGCCTGCAGTTGGAGCCCAGCCAGTTGACGGGAACCGTCTCGGCGATCTCCTCTCCTGACTTCACTCTCAGCGTCGCCTCCTTTCCGCAATGTGGTGTGACCGACAGTAATACCATTGCCTGCCCCCAATATGTCGCACTGATTCCCTACGACGCTGTCACCACATCGCAGACCACGTATCAGGGTTTCAGCAGCGACGACTTTGGCGGCTTGGCCGACAACGACGTGGTCTCCGTCAACGGCTGGCTCTTCCCGGCCAGCGGTTCCACATCCGCGCGGACCATCGTGCTCAAAAACGTCGTCCTGCGCGCGGATGGCATTTTTTGACAGCCGGCAGGGGAACGGCGGACGGATGGCTCACGTCTGAAGGGCGAGTGTACAGGGCGCAGGGTTCCCGAGGAAGGTCAGGCGCTGCGCCACAAGCTTCTGGGCAGGCCGCCCTGCACCAGTTCCGCCGAGCTGAGATTGTAGGCGGCGTCAAGATTGGTCACCTTGTTCTTGATCAGATCCTGAACGCCGTACACCCGCCCTTCGCGCATCTGCCATGGATCGCACCAAACAGCGTCTTCTCCCCACGTACTGGGATCGCGTTCCTGACTGCCATTGGCACGGCCAATGACCACCCAACAGTGGTCGTACGCTGGAGGAGGGGCGCCAAACGTCATATAGTCCAGCGGCAGCACGCGGTTCTCCTCCAGGTAAAGGAATGCCATCGCCGCCAACTCTCCGCAGTTACCCGCCTGATCGTAAATCGCAGCGGTACGCATGGCCAGCATGTTGGTGTGGAAGTTTCGTTGCTGGCCTTGGTTCAGCCAAAAAGCTGCGGCCGCTTGAAATGTGGAGTAACGCTGTCTGATAAGTGCGTCGCGCAACGAACTGGGGAGCTTAAAGACGTTCAGTTTGTTGCCCCTCTGGATCGGCGGGGGATCGGCTGGCACGGTTGCCGCCTGGGTGAAGAACTTTACCTTGTCTTGAACCCGGGCACCGGGATCGATGGAAGGACCAGCTGCATTTGCCTTGGCCTGCTCCATGGCCTGGGCCTTCCAGGCCTCCCACTCTTGCATATACGTCGCAACCAGATCGCCCTTCTGGTTGGGGGATTTGTAGGCCAACAAACTCTTAACCTCGGCGACTGCCTTTTCGCCCCAATCCAAGTTCTCTTTCAATCCCATTCGTCGTTCTCCTTGGAAGCACCGAAAGCGTATGTACGCTACACCGCGCTTTTCGCCTCGGCCCTCGACCGCGGAAAGTATATCACCGGCTGCCGGTTGGCCCTGTTCCGCTTTTGGGGCCTGGAAGCTATGAGCGATCCCGCCTCCTGCGGCGGAACGGCGATCTATACTGGCGCCGGATTGAAATCCGCCCTACCGCTGCCTGGGAGCGGGCTGCATGGCCACGACTAGGGCGCGCGCCGTCAATGCAAAGAGGAATCAAGAGCTCCTCTTGGGAAGGTCCACCCGCAGGCGGCGGACCATGAATTCTCGGCGTTCGCGCCACGCTCGGCAGGTGCGATATTCTCCATGAGGGTTCGCTCTGGGATGAGGGGCTGCGCCACGGGCCACCCGATTCGCGTCGGCGCCGGTCTTGTCCAGGCGTCTTTATGTTGAATCCGAACGGAGTTGATTCTGTTTCGATGCGGGAACCTGCGCGAATTGCCATCGATTTAGGCGCCGAAAGCTGCCGCGTCTCCCTGCTCCGCTGGCAGGATGGAACTCCGGCAATCGATCTCGTCCATCGCATTCCCAACGGCCCCGTTCATCGCGGCATGTCGCTTCACTGGCCCATCGATGCCATCCTTGCCGGCCTCGAAACGGGCCTCCGCAAGGCCGCCGAACTGGCGCCGGAAGGTATTGCCTCCATAGCCGTCGACGGCTGGTCGGTGGACTACGCGCGCCTGGCCCCCGGCGGCCAGATCCTGCGCGAGCCCTTCTGTTATCGCGATGAGCGGACCGTCCCCGCCAAGGACGCCGCCGACGCCATCCTGCCGCCCGAAAAGCTCTTTGCGCGCACCGGCACGCTTCCCCACCGCATCAACACCGTCTACCAACTGCTGGCTGACCCCAGGGACGGCGTAGACGCCCACGCTCCCTGGGTCATGCTGCCGGAGTATGTTCTCTACTGGCTGGGCGGACGCCGCGTGGCCGAGTACACCAACGCCACTCACACCGGCCTCGTCGATCTCAAGACCGGCGACTGGGATCGCGAACTCTTCAGCCTGCTCGATCTTCCTTTTGAAGCCGCTCCACCGATTGTCCGCGCCGGCGCCATCCTGGGCCGCGTGCGGGGTCCCCTGGCGGCGCTTGACGCCTTCCGCGAGACCCAGATCGTCGCCACCGCCTGCCACGACACCGCCGCCGCCATCGCCGGCATCCCCACCAGCCTCAGCTCCACCGCCTACATCTGCTCGGGAACCTGGTCGCTGGTGGGCACGCTCACCAATGCGCCCGTCACCACCGCGGAGGCCCTCGAAGCCCGCTACACCAACCTCGGCGCGGCCACCGGAGAGCTCTGCTTCCACACCCTGGTCAACGGCATGTGGCTACTGAAGCAGTGCATGGATGCCTGGAGCGCAGAGGGCCGCGTCTGGGTGATCGAAGACCTGATCGCCCAGGCCGCCGGTTCCAGCTTTCCCGGAGTCATCGACGTGGATGCCGAGCCTTTGCTACTTAGCTCCGGCATGCCCGAGCGCATCAACCACCAACTTCGGCGCCGCCGCCTGGATACGATTCCCGACGTGGCCGGCAACGAGCCTGTCTTTGCCCGCGTCATCTTCGAGAGCCTCGCTGCCCGCTACGCCTCGGCGCTCGCCAGCCTGGAGCGGATGCTGGGCCGCAGGCTTGAGCGCATCCACATCCTCGGCGGCGCCAGCCGCAACAAGCTGCTCACCGAACTCACCGCCCAGCGCACCGGCCTGCCCGTCGAGACCGGTCAGACGGAAAGCTCCACCATCGGCAACCTGGCCGTGCAACTAGCCGCCGGAGAGGCCAACGGCCAGCCGCTCAGCGCCAAATCTGTTCGCCAATGGGCCGCGCTTCTTTGCCGGAGTTCGACCGGCAAATGAGCATCCCGGGCGGCGCGGCAACGCCTGATTGCCTTGGCGCGTGTGGGATCGGGTTGGAGCCTCGGCGCCGCCGCGTTCGCGGCGCTAGCGCGGCCGTCTGGAAACGGCAGTATCGGGAGGCGGTCCTTGAGGCTGGAATCTCCGGCCGGCAATTCAGAAGGCCCTCGGTCCTGTTCTAAGAGCCTATCCGCAAATTGTAGCGCCGGTCTCCAGACCGGCTGTACTGGTGGCTTCCAAGCCGCCAGGGGCGGTGGGTGAAGGTCTGGAGACCTGCACGACAGCCGCTCTGGAGACCGGCGCTACAAAATTCGCAATTTACGGATAAGTTCTAAGTCGGGGCAGCGGGCGAGCAGGGCTGTTGGCAACAGCGGAGGTTGGTGCGGGCAAATCGGCGAACGCTGGCCGACACACGGGGAGTAGTCCTTGGAAAAACTTGTAATGAGAAGAAAACATTACCGGTTGTCAGATTCATGTTCTATGCGGTTGGAGGATAGGAATGCGCGAAAAGAAGGGCGTCTTGTCGCCCCGTGCTCGTTGAGTATCGGTGATTTGCACCCGCCGTCCCAATGAAGTCTGTAACGTCGTTTTTCCAAAGTATTTCTAGTTTACGATTGTTGGAATCACGACCTGCCTGACGCTTTTGCCCTGGCGAATCGACACGACCGCACCGGCGAAGATGAGGTGATCCGAGAGGAATTGCTCCATTGCTTCGAACATCGCCTGCGCATTTTCGCCATAGAAGATAAGAGTGATGCTCTCTGGAGTCAACACTCTGCCGCCGGACTCACCGAGTTTTGCTTCGGAGAGAATTGAGAATATCTGTTCCAGCACTACTTCTGCATCGCGTTTACCGTACCTTCCTCCCGGCCTCGGGCCGAATGCCAGTTCGACCAGCACCGCTCCTCCCGGCTCCGCAGTCAACGTGCTCACGTCCACGCTCGCATTCGGAAAGGCCCTCATTGCTTCCCTCGCGCTGGCCATTCTGCGTTCCGCTTCGGCGGCGTCATCAGTTCTTCCCAAATGTCTAAGGGAAGTGATTTCGTATCCGAGGTTCTCGATAATCAACTCATAGTCCGGGTTTGGCTGCTTCTGACGTTCTGCATAGCTTCTTTGCAGCCAATCCACCGCTTCGGCATCATTCCCGGCGTCGTGGAAGATTTGACCCTTCGATCCGTACGCAGATGCGATCTTTGGAGTGTTCTCCGAATTGAGCATTCCGATCGCCCGATCGATCAGCCGTAGCGCCTCCTCAAAATCACGTGAACGCCGGTGGCAATTTGCGATATTGTTCAAGAGCGTCGCAACGCGGATCGGTGAAATGCCGGGCGACTTTTCCCGGATCTCCAATGCCCTCTTGTAGTAATCCAACGCTTCAGAGTTGCGCCCTTGTTCGCCGTAGAGAGCGCCAAGATTGTTCCATGCTACAGATGCTGATTCCAGATGAGCTTTTGCTACGTGAATATCTGCGACCTCTTTATAGAGTTCCTCGGCCTCGCTGGGGGAGCTCTTTCGGAGCGCATTGCCCAATCCGATGAGGACTTCGGTGAGACTGGGTTCCTCAGGATAGTCGCGAAGGATCTTCAACGCAGCTCGCAACGGGATCGCCGCTTGA
>Ga0181527_1003491_pt1 | contig 14049 bp, 10 predicted proteins | sample PEATcosm2014_Bin_30_FD_119762 | JGI IMG/M metagenome (GOLD analysis project Ga0181527, IMG submission 119762) | Peatland microbial communities from MTU Mesocosm Facility, Houghton, MI, USA - PEATcosm2014_Bin06_60_metaG | ecosystem: Environmental > Terrestrial > Soil > Wetlands > Peat | place...
ACTACGCCCTGACCCCCAGGGCGACTGGCTGACACGAGCCACGCCCCGACCAAGCCTCGGCTAGCTTCGCCGCCAGCATCTTGACGGGCGGCCGTCGACCCTGCAGTCGCGCAACCGGCAAGAACCACGGCGGCTAGTAGACTTAGGAGAACAGACCTGATCCGCCACATGGTGTCCCTCCTCTTCCCGTCGCGGAACTACGCGTATATGGTTTGTACACTCCGGGGAGCCGGGGAGGACTCGAACCTGCAACCTCGCGGTGCGCTACGCCAGCACGCCTGGGTGGCTAGGGAGCGCCAGGGGTAATGGCTCGCGTCACCCGCCATTAGGTGCCGGGGTGGGAAAAAATCGAGAGTAGAGCCAGTGTCACACGCGATGATTCCGTATCACTCCCGCTCACTCACCGACCTCACCGAGGATGAGGACGCCGGGAGCGGCTGGCGGGCATTCTACCCCCCCTCGCCTCTGGGGTGTGGTCCGCAAACACTCCCTCTCCTCACGCCGCCGCCCGCTCTAAGCGGTTTTCGTGCTGGAGAAAAAACCGCAGGGAAGGCTTGGCATCCGCTCCTGTCCCAGGCCCAGTGGGCTTTGGTGCCCAAACGGAGGACGGAGTGTTTGCGAACCACGCTGTCCTCTCGACCTTGACAATGGCATGAGGGGCGGGGTAGGCTCGAACCACATCGGCGAACAGGCGGCCCGCCGCGTTGGCGCGAGGGAGACGCGTAGCCGCCTCGCCGACCTGGGATCGGGCGACTCGCTTCCATTGCGGCTGGCAGATGGGCCTAGATCTCACGACGAGAACGGAGAGGCTCCTGACGTGGCTCGGCATGTGGGGGGCCATGCAGGGGTTTGCCCCGCTCGCGGCCGCCCTCATCGGTTCCGTCGCGCTCCTGGAATCCCTCACGCCTCCGGTCGCTCGGCTCTTCGCGTCTGTGCCTGGGAACCTCCTCCATGTCTTCGCGGTCGGGATCGGTTTACTCCTCGGACTGCTCGGATACTTCGCCGGGGATGTTTGGGACCGCGTCTTCTTCGAGGCGTACTACGGCCCGCAGGGAACGTGGCTCGACGCGGCCCGCAGGCCGCTGCTCGTCTTCCCGGCGGGATCGGCGCTCCAGCGGCATCGGAGCCAGGCCGCCCATGCGCTCCCGCGGCCGCCGGACAGGGGGGAGGGGATTTACCGGGAGGCGGTGAAGGTCGCGAGGCGCCAGGTGGAGCGGTGGGAGCGGATCGAGCACCCGCTGCTCCTCGCCCGATTCGTGCGAGGCTTCCTCTGGCCCTGCCTGTGCGTGGCCTTCCTGGCCGCCTGCGCCGCCGCGATCTGCCGGCTCTTCGGCGCTGCGACGGAAGCCCCGCGGCTCCTGGCGGCAGGCGGAGGCTGCCTCGTGCTCGGGCTAGTGCTCCTCGTCCCCTACAGCCACCTCCGCGTCGAACACATGACCCGGCTCTACCAGGACGTGTCGAGGCATCCCGGCCAGAAGAAACTGGAACGCGGGTGAGGCGGAACTCCCATCGCGTCCTGTTCTCCCGGGGCGACGGTATGCCTGAGCTCCGCAAAGACTCCGTCCATATTTTTCGCTGACCTCCGCTGCAGGGCACCAGAGGGGTCTCCGGATCAAGTTTTTGCGCACCAGTGCGTCCAGCGAAGGCTAGTCTGCTCAGTGGGGGATAGTCCCACCGGGGGAACAGTCAGGACCCCCGTAGCTTGGGGTGCCTCCGGGGAGGAAACGAACCGGAGGAAGCCACCTGACCAAGCCATCTTCGGGATGGTGAGCGAGTCACCGGGCCGTAACGTGAGTGAACCCAGAAGTGGCCTCGAGAAAAATGAACTCCGAAGGCCGAGTCCTTTCGTCCGGGACGAAGGCAGCAGGGCCTGCGGCAACCTGACCGACGCCGCGTGGCACTTCGGCGGGGTGGCAGGGACAGCACGGTGGCACAGGGCATGTCGAGCAACTGGAGAAGCCGTCCTTGTCCCGTCGCGAAAGCGGCGGAAGCTGGGTACGCCCTATAACCGGGAGTCCCCCGGGAAGGGGGCGGACGATGAGACGGTGGCGGATGGGTCCGCAGTGGCGACGAAGGCGGGTAACGCCGCCGGAGCCAAGGGACCCTGCTGCTCGTATTCCTCTAGCAGCAAGGGAGGCAGGGGCGCCTGATAGAAGCGCCCATCACTCTGCAAGACCAAGCGACGGAGGATTTACGCCCCGGCGAAGGCCGAGTCGGCTGGATGAGGTGGAGTAGGCGGGGGCTCTCGGAGTCCTGGCCGAAAGCGCTCCCAGTCGAGTGGTCCCATAACCCGGGGCGCGAAGCGACCAGGAAAGCCCGGTGCTGGAAATCAGCCCGCCGGGTTTGACCGGGCGGGGGCCGGAGACGGGCCCACGGCGAACCTAATCGGGCACGAAGCTGGAAACGGCGGAGACAGCCAAGGGGAGCCTACGGGGTACCGCACCAGTCCTCCACCGTACCAGGGGCAGGGGTCTCCCGCGAAAGCCCTTGACGGACGGGGGGCGTTGCCCTAGAAAGGTCGTGCTACGCGCATCGCCTGCCAGGGAGGTGCCCCGCATGGAAAGACCTAGTTCCGTCTCGACGCAATTTGCAGAGCACCTGGCCGCCTTCCGTCTGCGCGACGTTCCGCGCGAGGTCGTCTCCCACGCCAAGCTGATCCTCCTGGACACGCTCGGGGCGATGCTGGCGGCCTCCTCGCCCAAGTACTCCGCGACGCGGATCCTCGTGGATTTCGCCCGCCGTCTGGGAGGCCGCCCCGAGTCCAGCCTGCTGGGGCAGCGCCGCAAGACATCCTGCGTGAACGCGGCGCTGGTGAATGGCACCCTCGGCTACTATTGCGACATCGAGCCGCATCACGTCGGCGGGATCCTCCACGCGCCCGCCGTGATGGTGCCGACCGCCCTCGCGGTGGGCGAGAAGGAGGGCGCGACAGGCGCCCGCTTCCTGGAGGCCATGCTCCTCGGCATCGAGGTGACGTGCCGCGTCAGCTACGCCCTCAACCCCACTGCGCTCTACAACCGGGGCTTCCACCCGAGCGCAATCTGCGGCGCCTTCGGGGCCGCGGCCGCCGCGGGACGCCTCTTCCGCCTGCCCGCTCCACGGATGGCCACCGCCCTCGGCCTCGCCATGCAGCAGGCTTCGGGCCTCTTGGCTTGGGCCAGCGACCACACCGAGAACTCGCGCCCCTTCAACCCGGGCCTGGCGGCGCGGAACGGCACGACGGCAGCGTACTTGGCCCACCTGGGCTTCGGCGGGCCGCCGACGCCCTTCGAGGGCAAGTACGACGCCTTCACGGCCTTCTCCGGCGAGAAGCACCCCGAGGCCCTGCTCGCGGACTGGGGAAAGCACTACTACCTGCCCGAGCTCGCCTATAAGCTATATTCCTCCTGCTCCTTCACCCATCCGGGTTTGGACGCCCTTCTAACCTTGGCCAGCGACCACCACCTGAAACCTGCCGACGTGCAGGAAATCATCCTGCGGTTTCCCAAATCGGGCGCCCACATGATCGACAACAACGAGCTGAAATCTCACTGCGCCCAGTACATCCTGCCGGTCGGCCTGGTCTTCGGCCAGGTCATGATCGACGACATCCTGCAGGATCGGATGCGGCATCCCGAGGTGGCGCGCCTGCGGCCACACACGCGCTTAGTCGCCGATCCCGAGCTGGACGGTGGCTGGCCCGAAGCTTACGCCTCCATCGTCGAGGTCACGACCAGGGATGGCCGGCACCTCTCCGCACGCGTCGATCATGCGAAGGGGACCATGGAAAATCCCCTCACGCCGGAGGAGATCCATCGTAAATACCAGACATTGGCGACGACCGTGACCTCCGCCGCGCATGCGGAGCAGATCGCCGAGATCGTGGAGAAGACAGAGAAATCCCCGGACCTCACTCGATTGACCGGGCTCCTACGCACCCTGAGGCCGGCGGCGAGTGCGAGCCGGACCCGAGCGAGCACTGCAACCGGTCGGGCAAGAGCGCGGCGCAAGGCTCGCGCGTGAACTGAACCGCTTACAGGAGGGACGAACATGGGACGCCAGAAGACAGGGGACGAGTTCCGGACGAGCAGGCGGCAAGTGCTGAGGGTGGGGGCGGCCGGACTCGGCGCTCTGATCGCCCCTGCCGTGATTGGCGTCAGGAGGGCGAGCGCGGCCGCCGCCCCGCAAGAAACCACCATCGACCGCATTAAGCGCACCGGCGTGTTCAATCTGGGCGTGCGGGATGCCGACCCACCGTACGGGTTCCTCGACAACAACAAGCATGTCGGCTTCTCGACCGAGATTGCGGAGCGAGTGCACGACCGGATGGAAAACGAGCTGAAAGGCACGGTCAAGCTTAACTACGTCACGGTCACCAGCCGGACGAGAATCCCGCTCCTCCTGAACGGCACGGTTGACATGGAAGCCGGCGCCACGGTCATCACGAAGGACCGCGTCAAGGTCGTGGATTTCTCGATCCCGTTCTTCATGACCACGTCCTACCTGATCGTGCCTGCCGACAGCCCGATTCAGCGAGTCGCTGACGTCTCCGGCAAGCGCCTGGGCGGTCCGCGCGGCGGGCTCCAGGAGATGCTGTTCACGAAAAAGCTGCAGGCCCAAGGCACCTTCCGGAGCCCGGTCCGGTATATCGGATTCGAGAACCCTTCCGAGGGGTTCACGGCGCTCCAGGGGGGCTCCGTGGACGGCTACACGAACGATGGACCGCTCGTGTACGGGTTGCTGAAGAGTACTCCGGACCAATCGAAATGGCGGGTCTTTGATTTGGGTGTCGACGTCTCGCCCCAAGCGTTTCCGATCCGCCAGTACAGCTCGAGTTTTGCCACCCTCATCAACCTGACCATCGTGGATCTTTGCGAAGGTGGTCGGTGGCAGGAGTTGTATCAGAAATATTTCGTGCCCGCCGGCCTTCCCAAGGAATCGGACGAAACCTTAAAGTTCCTGGTTCGCATGAACTCCTGGTCGGATTAGGCGGGGAACCTCCGGCTCGGGCTCTGATCGCTGACCAGACGGACGAGTCGAATTCGGAGCAGTTCGTCTCCAGGCGGATAACCGTATGGGATATGAGCTGCAGTGGTCGGTCCTTTGGGACCACCCGTACCGCGACTGGATCCTGGAAGGGCTCTATCTCACGATTCAGATCTCCCTGATCGCCTGGATCTGCGGGCTGGCGATCGGAATCCTGATTGGCATGCTGTCGGAATCCCCCCGGCGGCCCCTCGTGCTGCTCTCCGTTGCCTACGTCGAGATCTTTAGGAACATTCCCCTGCTGGTCCAGCTGTTCTTTGCCTATTTCGTGCTGCCTCTACTGCTGCCGCTCCCGATTCGCCGGCAACTGTACGAGATCGGCTGGGAATGGGGGAGCGCCGTCCTCACCCTGACCGTGTACACCTCGGCCAAGGTCACAGGCCACGTCCGGTCAGGGCTGAACGCCGTGGGCGCGGGCCTCCGGCAGGCGGCGCTCTCCACCGGTCTTTCCTGGTGGCAAATGGAGCGTTGCATCGTCGTTCCCCTTCTGCTCCGCCTCATCGTCCCGAACATCACGACGGAGTTCCTGACGGCCTTCAAGGGCTCCTCTCTTGCCATGGCCGTCGGCGTGATGGAAACCACCTATATGACGCAGCGCATCGGCTTTCAATCCTTTCGCTGGATCGAGGCCAACACCGTCGGCACCGTCGTGTACCTGCTCCTCGCCTGGGCCGTGGCGATCCTCATGAGTGTGGTGGAACGGAAGGTCCGGGTCCCCGGCCTGCTGCAACGCGGCCACGCGTGACGCGATGACCCTGTCCCAGTTTCTCGGCGACCTGGCCAGTCTCATCCTGGCGCTGCTCCGTTACAACCTCGCGCTGACCGTTCTCGCCATTGTCGTGGCGTTTCCCGTGGCCAGCCTCCTTGCCTTGGGACGCCTCTCGCGATACCACCTCATCAGTTATCCGATCGCCGGGTACATCAATGTGCTGCGGAGCAGTCCCCTCCTGATGGTGATGTTCTGGACCTATTACACGTTTCCGATGCTGGTCGGTGGTGCCAACCTGAGCGTATTCTACGCCGCGCTGTTCGCGCTGACCGCGTTCGAGGCGGCCTACTTCGCGGAATTCATCCGCGCCGGTATTCAGTCCATCCACAGAGACCAGCGGCTGGCCGCACTCGCCACGGGCCTCAAACCCTGGCAAGTGTCCCTATACGTCATCTGGCCTCAGGCGATCCACCGGATGATTCCGTCCCTGCTGACCCAAAGCATCATCGCGTTCCAGGATTCCACGCTGGCCAGCATCATCGGGCTGCGGGAGGTGGCCCAAACCACCACCATCATCAACTCCGTTCAGGTCAAACCCATCTGGGTCTATTTCATTTTGGCGGTGCTCTATCTCGTGTCGTGCTTCACGTTCAGCCGGTGCGTGCGGCGGCTCGAGCGGAGGACGGCAAGGCTGTTGCCCGCCTGATCGAGCGGGAGGACCCCGTGAGAATCACCAAAGTCGAAACCCGGGTTGTCAAGATTCCGGTACGGAGCCCATATGTCTTCTCACACGGAGTCTTGAAGGCTTTCAGCAACGTCCTGGTGTGGTTGCATACGGAGAGAGACATCGTCGGCGTCGGCGAATGCTCGTTCGTCCCCGGCGGAGGCGTGTCCGAAGAAACGCCGGAAAGCACCAAACCCCTGATTGACGCCTATCTCGCTCCCGAGCTGATCGGGGAAGACCCGTTTGACGTCGAGCGCATCCACCGGAAGATGGATGCGGTGGTCCCGAGAAACCTCGTGGCCAAATCCGGGATCGACTTGGCGATATGGGATTGCCTCGGGAAAGCCGTGGGGCAGCCCGCCTGCAAGCTCTTGGGCGGGATCGTAGACGCGAAGATCCTCTGCACGTTCACCTTGAGCATCAGCACGCCGGAGAAAATGGCCGAGGACGCGTATTTCAGAAAAACCCAGGGATACAAGGCGCTGGTCGTGAAGATCGGCCGCGATCCGAACGAAGATATTCAACGGCTCCGCTTGGTGCGCGAAGCCGTGGGGGACGACATAAATCTCCGGCTGGATGCGAATGAGGCGTATTGGCCGGACCAGGCAATCACTGTGATCCGCAGCATGGAGCCCTACCATCCGGAATTTGTCGAGGAGCCGGTCAAGCGCTGGGACCTGGACGGAATGAGCAAGGTAGCCCGGTCCGTCGGCGTGGCGATCAGCTCCGACGAGAGCAATACGTCCCTCGACAGCGTCTTGCACATCATCCGGAGGGGGGCGGCAGGGATCATCAACATCAAGATTTCCAAGAACGGGGGCCTGTATCGTTCGAAGAAGATTGCTGCGGTCGCCGAGTCCGCCGGCATTCCGTGCATCATCGGCGGGGCCAACACCTATGAGATCGGTCGGCAAGCCTCACGTCACTTCGCCGTTTCCATCGGCCAGACTCAGATGGGCATGGGCTCCGAAGGCTGCGCGCCCGCGTCCCAGTCGAAGGTGGACGACGTCACCACGACCGTTTTGACCTACGACGATGTGACGCGGGGAAACGGGTACGTCGGCCTCATTCCCGGACCGGGTCTCGGCGTCGAGCTTGATGAGGAGAAGATACGAGAATACAGCGTGGCGTGATTCTCTAAGGAGGGAGGCACGCCCTTACAGGCGAACGTCATGGGGGAAACTTCTAGGCCACAATTCTCCCGGTTGTCGAGGCACACACTTCTACAACCCTGGCCCTCCGCCGAGGGCGATCAGGCACTCAGGCAATCCCACGAATGGCGGTTTTCGAATCGCCCGGCTGCCAAATCGCCTGATTGCTCGCTCTTGTTGCCTTGCGGTTCTCTCCGCTAGCCTCCAGGCTCTCAACCCTCAGCTCTTCGTCTGAAGATCTCCAGCGCCCCGACCGGTCCCAACTGATCGATGGCATTCGCCTCGGCGATCTCGGTCACCGGGCCGTCGAAGACTCGGTTCCGTTCGATGAGGTGGCGATGGACAGCGCAGCGGGCGGGCGGACCGATCAGGAAGACCGACGTGTGGGTCGGGAACCGGAGGGTCTTGAAGTCGCGGACGCTTCGGAGGTCCTCGCCGGCGATGATCGACTCCAGGAACAGCTTGCGCTCGTACCACCGCGTCTGCATGAGAACGTGCATCCACTACCGGCACAAGCGGTGCAGGAATCGCACCGTTCCTGCGGAGAGGCGTCTTGGGCGGGCTCACCTCGTGGCGGTAGCCATGCGCTGGCAGGCTGGCGTAACTGTCCCGGCCGTCCGTGTGCACGAGGCTGCCCGGGGTGACGGCCTCGACGATGAAGGGCTGCAGACTGCCCGCCGAGGCATCCGGGATCCGGCGCATCCGGATCCGGCCGACCCCATGGGGCCTCCTCCGTCGGTCATCACGGGGAGGGGTAACGGTCCGAAGGGTACGCCCGGCCTCCTCGGCCTGTCAAGAGGACCTACAGCCAGACAGCCTGCCCGCAGGGCTGATCGGACGCACCTACTTCAGACAGGGGGCACCCCTGCGATCCTGGATTCAAACCCTTTGCAGGAGAGTATGCAGACCTGAACGGAGGTTTTGAGGACCGCCGGAGCTCACAGAGTGCCGCGCCAGTCTGTTCCGCATGGAGGGGACCCTGCTCCGGCTGGAGGAAAGGAACCATGTCTGCATTAGGGTGCCGGAGGAGCGACTCCCAGCGACGCTGATGCCGATGGCGCGAACCATCCGATCCGTCACTGGCAGGCAATGGAAGGTGATCGGCACTGGGTAGGGTGCCGAGGGAACGGTCCCCTAATGGAACAGTGGATCACCTCTCCCGCTGGCCGACCTTGGAAGATCACTTTAGCAAGATCCGGGTAGATCTCCAAGGGGGGAATCAGCTCAGGGAATCAGCTCAGGGTTGAGTCGACCTGCCCCCTTTCTCCCGTATTCAAACAGGATCACATCGCTGCGGTATAGGTCTAGCATCGTCCACCCCCGTGTCAGTAAAACGTGGGGGTGTGTTTGCCGTTGACACCCCGCAGGAATGGTATAAGTTTGCTACTGCCCCGAGCTCGTTTCCCATCCTGCGATTCCCGGGCTCGGATGCGGAACCCAGAGAATCTCCCGACTGCCCCGGTACTCTTGATCAATCCCACGATTTGTCAGCCCTCTCTGGCGTTCGGTGGGGGGGCTTCTGTGGACTCTACGCCAGATATAGTTCTTATGCAGAAGCCTTTTATGCCTTGGGCAGACCGATCACCGCCAGCTAAAGGTGGACCATGAAGCCGCAGTCCTTTTCCGTTCCATTCGCAGCCCGTCGGTACGGCGTTCGCTCGAGGCTCGTCCTGCTGGTCGCTGCAGCGGCGCTCGTAGTGTCAAGCCGCCGTGCGGCGCAGACGGATGCGCCGGGCGAGCCTGTCACCCTTCCTGGCGCCGAAATCTCCGGCTGGGGCCAGGTCGGCGAGGTGCCGGCCCGCTTTGGTCGTCCGGCCGGTGCGCGCCCAAGGTCCCGGCGGTGCTGATTCTTCACGGCAGCGGCGGCGTCGACGGTCGGGGCGCCTTCTATGCACAGGCGCTGCAGGACGCGGGCATCGCCACCCTGGAAATCACGATATTCCGGCCGGGCGGGCGTTTGGGATTGACCTTGGGGATTGCCACAGGGATTGCCCTCGACAGGCTACCACGGCATGCATAGACTCCCTTCGGTCCCGTGGTCCACACCGCGTTGTATTTGTAGCTTTGATCGCCCTTCGATCATCAGCGAAGGCTTCAGAAGAGTGCAGGGCAGCGGGCATGTAGGCGTGTACCTCGAAGCGGGACTGGTCAAGGGACCCACGGGAGCGAGTGGGTGCGACTCGCGATAGGCCGGAGAGGACGACGGAAGGTGTGGAGGGCGGCGTTTTTTGTCGCCTTGTTCGGATTTGCCGGCTTCGTCGCCTTAGACCTTGTGTTCGACGCCTTGAACGTGGACGACCTTGAGGTGTTCGGGTTCCCTGACGATGATGTGACCTTCGTGGGAAAGACGACGGTCGAGGATTATGTCGGGCCTTTCTTCGGCCGGGATCTTCCCCCCGCGGATTCGTCTGGCCTCGTTCCTGTTTCCCTATTGGCGTTCCTCCAAACCGAACCACTCGACAACCCTCTCCGGAGGGATCCCGTTTGTGTCCGGCGTAATTCTCTGCTCCCTCGGGTGAACCTCCTCCACGAGAAGGCCGACAGTAGTTCCCCGGCCGATCCTGCATAGCCGCTACCCCTCAAGATACAGTTCCTGAAAAACGGCTAACTCGCACACCTTCCAGACGTCGGATCGGAGAAAAGCGTTGCAACTCCGGTCAGATCAGGGGTGCCGCCCCGGCAGTCGTTTGGATCCGGGCGAACAGTTCCTGGTGAGGGTATTTGGCGGGCAGCCAGAGAATGCTGCTGCCACCGCGTTTGACCCACTGGGCCGGCAGCCACCAGAGCTCCCGTCGCAAGGTGGCGATATTCCAGTGCTGCACCTCCGGGGGCAAGCAGAGGAGCTGGAACGCCACCACCAGATCGTACGCCCAGAGGACCAGTTCCAGGTAGGTCGCATTCGCCCAGAAGCTGCGGGTGGGAATTTGGGCCAGGTGGTAGGCGGACTTGAACTCCCGCAGCAGCAGCTCCTGAAAGCCGCGGTCGCAGTAGAACCGGTAGAGGGGGGCCGGCGTGATCTCGAGGTTGGTCACCAGCACCCGGTGGTAGGTGTAGCGTTTGAAGGTGAAGAAGTGCCGCTGGAGCTCCTCCGGCTCCAGGGCGGCGGGGCGTCGCACCGCGATGAAGCGATGCCGCTCCCGCCAGTGGAAGGGGGTGGAGGCGAACGCGGCGGCCTCCCAGCCCGCAGCGAACTCGTGGTAGCGGGCGGCCACCATGGACTTGCCCAGCCGCTCGGTCATGCGGGCCACGATGGCGTAGCCCACGCGCTCCTCGGTGAGGGCCTGGACGATCGCCTTGTCGTAGAAGGCGGCGTCGAGCCGGAGCCGCGCGCGGCGAGGGGCGATGGAGGTGGGGAGCTTCCCCAGCACCCCCTCTAAGAAGGGCCCGGCCCCCCGGTTGGCGGGGACATTCCCGGCCCGGAGCTCGCCCCCCAGCGACAGCCCGCGGCAGCCCTCGCTGGCGAGCAGCGGTGCGTAGGAGCGTTGGCGATGGCGCCGCTTGCGGAGGTACCCCACGGCCGTGCCCTCCTGCTGGCCGTGGGTGACGAGGGCCGTGGTGTCCGCGTCCACGATGGCACTGTAGCGGAGGCCGAGCCGCGGGAAGAGGTGGGCCCGGAGTTTGTCGTGGGCCGTTTGCAGGTGCTGGAGGTCCTGGGGTCCGAAGCGCCAGAGGAAGGTCCGCAGGGTATCGCGGTGCGGGAAGTCGGGTAGCCCCAAGAGGGGCGGCAGGAGACCGTTGTGCACGAGCGACTGGGTGCTCTCGATCCGACCAATCCCGGCTACGCTGGCGAAGAGGTGCGCCAGGAAGAGATCGGCGGGATGGTAGGTTCGATGATGGGAACCTGGCCAGCGAACGGAGAGCTGGAGGAAGTGGCGACACCTCAGAGATTTGCAAAACTGGTGAAAAAGGCACAGGCCGCCAAACCGGGTCAAGCCCGCTCTCTCGAAGGCGAAATGGAATTTTCGGGGTCCTTTGGGCATGCCTCAGAAGTGTATCAAAATGGTGGGTTTGTGAGGAACGCGTTTTACCGTCGAGAAGCGGGCATTCATAGACGCGATTCAGGAATTAGCCGTTATTCAGGATATGATTCCGCATCAGAGGTAGCTTTTCTACGAATCCGTCATTCGGCATTGGGGCTCACCATCCATATGCCCAAGAAGGGGGGGCAGCATGGCAGCAATTGATCGTCCCCACGGCTTCCCCTCGGTTCCGCATCAAAATCCTCCTCGCTCTGCCCGTCGTCACCAGCTTCGTTTTGCATCTGCCCTTGGCGACCTGGTTCCGTTCTGGATGGTTAAGAGCGACCGGGCGGCCCAGGTGCCATTTGCCTACGTTGTCGCGATGGCGGCAACCGTGGGCGCGGTGGTCGTTCGCTGGGCGATGGACCCCCTGCTGCGCCAGGCCGAGCCTTTCCCGACGCTGTACGGCGCCGTGGCCTTGGCGGCCTGGTATGGTGGCTACAGACCGGCCCTGCTCACAACGGGCCTGGGCTATGTGGCCGCCAACTATCTCTTCATCGGAGCTCGGGGGGCCATCGACTTCCCGGGAGCGGCCGAGCTCCTCGGGCTGCCGCTCTACCTCATGTCCTGCCTCATCATCACCGGCTTCGCCGGCGCGATGCGCGCCGCGCAGGGCCGGTATGAGGTCGCCGCTTCTGAAGCACTTGACAGGCAGAAGGAGCTAGAGCGCGAAATCGCTGAGCGCAAGCAAAGCGAGGAACGGCTTCGGTTGGCTCTCGCCGCCGGCCGCATGGCCACGTGGGACTGGAACCTCCGGACGGACGAGCTCAGCTCTTCGGAGAACTCTGAGGGCCTCCGCGGCCACGCTCCCGGAGCCTTCGACGGAACGTTCCAGGCCGGCTTGGGTCTGATCCACCCGGAGGACCGGGAGCAGGCGCTCCAGGCCATTGCCCGAGCGGTTGGACAGCGGACAGAGTACGAGAGCGAGTTCCGCACCCTCTGGCCCGACGGGAGCACCCACTGGATGCTGCGGAAGGGCAAGATCCTGACCGACGAGCGGGGCCAGCCCGCGCGGATGATCGGCGTGAGCATGGACATTACGGAGCGCAAGCAGGCGGAAGAGGCGATCAAGGAAGCCGACCGCCGCAAGGACGAGTTCCTGGCGATCCTGTCCCATGAGCTGCGGAGCCCGCTGAACGTCGTCCTCCTCTGGGTCCGGTTGCTCCGATCGGGGGTGGTCGACGCCGCCACGGTGCAGCAGGCGCTCGAGATCATCGAGGAGAACGCCGGCCTGCAGAATCGGCTCATCGCCGACCTGCTGGACGTGAGCCGGATCATTGCGGGGAAGCTCACCTTAGACATGTGCGCGGTCGATCTTGCCCGCGTCGCGGAAATCACCGTCAACTCATACCGTCCTCTGGCGGCCGCCAAGCGCATCCCGATCAATGTGTGCGTGGAGCACGATGTCGGGTCCATTGTGGGGGATCCGGCCCGCCTGGGACAAGTGATCGGGAATTTGCTCTCCAACGCCGTGCAGTTCACGCCTGAAGCAGGACGTATCGACGTTACACTTCTCCGGGCGGGAGATAGCGCGCGGATCATCGTGACCGATACGGGCAAGGGCATCAGGCCAGAGTTTCTGCCACGCCTGTTCGAACGCTTCCAACAGGACCCGGGCGCGCGGCCGCATGCGGGTCTCGGCCTGGGACTGTATACGGTTCGGCGGCTCGTCGAGTTGCACGGCGGCAGGGTGTCTGCCAGCAGCGAGGGAGAAAACCGCGGGGCGACATTCACTGTCGAACTGCCGCTTGCTGGGGCACACGGTGCGTCGGCGTCGCCGCCTGCGGTCGCGGCTCCAGAGCCGTTGCCCGTTGACTCTCTGAGCCTTGCCGGGGTGCACGTGTTGGTGGTGGACGACGATGCGAGGACCGGTGAGGTGCTGACGATCGTGCTGCGCCAGCACGGCGCTGAGGCTACCGGCGTCACCTCGGCACGAGAAGCCCGAGAGGTGTTACAGAAGACCGTGCCCGACGTGCTACTGTGCGACATCGCGATGCCCGAAGAGGACGGCTTGACCTTCATCGCAGAGCGACGAGCGCGGGGAGATGAGCGCGGGGGTGCGATTCCCGCCGTGGCGCTGACGGCCAGCGCATCCAGCGAGGACCGGGATCGCGCCCTGCTGGCGGGGTTCGATCGCTACCTGCCCAAGCCCGTGGAAGCTGGTGAGCTGTGTGCCGCCATCGGCGAACTCTGCACCCGACGTCCCGGGCGGACGTGGCCGCGGCGATAGCAGGGAGCGGGGCAAGGAGGCGCAGGGTGACCAGGAAGAAGATCGGCGTCGTCATCGTGGACGATCACGAAGTGGTGCGGCACGGGCTCCGCCTGGCGCTCGAAGCAGAACCCGACATGGCCGTCGTCGGCGAGGCACGGACCGGCGAGGAGGCCGTCACCGTGGCCCGGGAGACGCAGCCGCAGGTGATG
>Ga0181527_1003493_pt1 | contig 14044 bp, 14 predicted proteins | sample PEATcosm2014_Bin_30_FD_119762 | JGI IMG/M metagenome (GOLD analysis project Ga0181527, IMG submission 119762) | Peatland microbial communities from MTU Mesocosm Facility, Houghton, MI, USA - PEATcosm2014_Bin06_60_metaG | ecosystem: Environmental > Terrestrial > Soil > Wetlands > Peat | place...
ACGAACAGCTACAAGCGGCTGGTGCCGGGCTACGAAGCGCCGGTGAACCTGGCGTACTCGCGGCGGAACCGCTCGGCGGCCTGCCGCATCCCGATGTACTCGGCGAGTCCGAAGGCCAAGCGGGTGGAGTTCCGGCCGCCGGATCCGGCGGCGAATCCGTACCTGGCGTTCGCGGCGATGCTGATGGCGGGGCTGGACGGGGTGGCCAACAAGACGGATCCGGGGGAACCGCTGGACAAGGACATCTACGATCTGTCGCCGGAGGAGATGCGCAACGTGCCCTCGATGCCGGCGTCGCTGGAAGAGGCGCTGAGTTGCCTGGAAGACGATCATGGCTTCCTGATGAAGGGGGACGTGTTCACCGAGGAACTGATCGAGACGTTTATCGACTACAAGCGCAAGAACGAAGCGGATGCCATCCGGTTGCGGCCGCATCCCTACGAGTTCGCGCTCTATTACGACGTGTAGGACAGGCCTCCCGGCCTGTCCTATCTGACTCATGGCCGAAGCCACCATCATCCAAATCAACGTCTCGCTCGGCGGCATTCCCAAACGGCCAATCGCGGCGGGCATGATTACTCCGCTGGGTCTGGCTGGTGATGCCTGCGCGCACCCGCAGATCCACGGTGGCCCGAGCCAGGCGGTGCTCCTCATCGCCGCGGAAACCATCGACGAATTGAAAGCGCGTGGGTATCCGGTTTTTTACGGCGCGCTCGGCGAGAACCTCACCACGCGCGGGTTGGACCGCCGTCAATTGCGCATCGGCCACCAGCTTCGCGCGGGCGCGGCTGTCCTGGAAATCACCAAGGTCCGGGGCCCGTGTGCGGCGCTGGATGTTTACGGTCCGGCCATCAAGCAGGAGATTTACGACCCCCGCGTGCAGGCCGGCGACGCAACTTCACCGCGTTGGGGAATGAGCGGCTTTTATGCGCGCGTCATCCAGCCGGGCCCCGTGCACCCGGACGATGCGATCTTGATTCTCTCGGCGCTGTGCTGAAATAGCCATTTATTCTGGCTATACTGAATCCAATGGATGTCAGTATCGCAGATGCAAAGAACCGCCTGACCCAGCTTGTGCGCGCAGTCGAGGAAGGTGAATCCGTAGTCATCACGCGCAACGGCAAGCCCGTCGCGCAACTTGCTCCTCCGCCGCCCAAGCGGCGCAAGGTGCGCTTCGGAAGTATGCGGGGCCGCATTCACCTCCTGCCGGGCTGGGACGCTCCTGTGGATCTCGACCGCTTCCTCGAGGGCGAAATCTGAACGGCTACCTGCTGGACACCAACATCGTTCTGCTGGCCATGGCGGCGCCGGACCGGCTGTCGCGCGCCGGCCGGGCGGCGATCAAGTCGGGGCCGAACGTGCTGAGTGTGATTTCGTATTGGGAAGTGATGCTCAAATCCGCCAAAGGCAAGCTCGAAGTAGGCGATCCGCGTGCATGGTGGGAGATTGCGCTCGGCGATTTCGCCGCGACCGTATTGCCACTGTGGCCGGTTCACGTTGCCGGAATCTACGGCTTACCGGCCATTCATCAGGATCCTTTCGATCGGGCGCTGATTGCGCAGGCCACCGTGGAAGATCTTGTCCTGTTAACCACGGACGAGAGCGTCGCGCAATATGCATCGGATCGCTTGAGAGTGATCCGGTGACGTTATGTCATTCAGAAACGGAAGCCTATGTCTCCCGTGAGCATGAACCAGCGGTCCCTGGCGTACTGGCCGTTCGCAAGCATGATGCGCGGCGTGGCTCCGAGCCAAAAGTGCCTGCCGTGGTCGAGTGCGACGGCAGCCGAGGTCTTAACGTATCCGCCGAAGGCATTGTAAGAGTTGTAAGAGTATCCCCCGCCGGAGATATTCTCATAGAGTCCGCCGACGCCCGCCGATAGTTCAAATCGATCATGCTTCAAAGGAAGAACAAAGCGAACTCCGAACGGCACCCAAATGGCACGGCTGTCAGGGGTGAAGCAGCCATTAAATCCGCAACTGCCCTCCATCGGGTTGATGGCACCGAACGCGCCCGCCTCCAGCTCGATCGTCCGTGTGATCCGATATCCGTATGTGGCGCCCAGACTCACCACTGTGACGTATTGGCTGTAGTTGCTGACATCCCAGCTCGTACCGCCGCTGAATGTAATGTCGTTTCTTAGAAAGGACTGCGCGCTCACCGCGGAGGCAAGAAACAAAAGCAGGACGACGCTTTGCATGAATTGCTTCAAGCAATCCGATCTCCAAAGGCGTCGTCGGTTGACCAACAGTCGACCTTGGGCAATCCTGTGAATTCGGCGCGCCGCCAGATATAATCGATGGTAGTGGCCCCGTCTGCCTGATTTCATGCAGCGCTTGCTGGAAGCTGTCGAATTTCGCAATCCATGCCGCGCGCGCGAAGATATTGCGCGCCTGGGCGGCGGCATTCCCGAACGCATCATGGCGCGGATTCAGGCGCTGCTGGCATCCGTCCCCGATCCCGACGAGGCGTTGCACTTCCTGGAGCGGCTGCGCCAGGATTGCCCGGCTGCGTTCAACCGCATCGCCAGCTCTCCCGCCGTGTTGCGCTCCCTGATCACCACATTCTCATACAGCAGATTCCTGTCCGAAGCCGTGCTGCAGCGTCCCGAATGGCTGTTGCAGGCAGCCGATCCGGGCGACCTGCACCGCATGCTGGCGGCCGAGGAATTCGCGGAACGCTTGCAGCAGTTCCGCGCCGCCGAAGGCCCCGATCAGCCGGCGCCGGTGACCCTGGCGCGCTTCCGGCGGCGGCAGTCCTTACGCATTCTGCTGCGCGACGTGCTGGGACTCGCCGCGCTGGCGGACATCACCGGCGAGTTGTCCAACCTGGCCGATGCCATCCTGGACTTCGCCTATCGCCAGGTTCGCGCGCAACTGACGGCGCGTTATGGCGAGCCGCTGTTTGAGGATCCGGACGGCCAACGACGCGCCTGCGGCTTTGCCGTGATCGCGCTGGGCAAGCTCGGCGGCCAGGAGCTGAACTACAGTTCGGATGTCGACCTGATGTTCGTATATTCGGCCAACGGCGAGATGCCCGGGCCCGGCGCCATCACCAATAAGGAGTTCTTCAAAAAGGTAGCCAATCAGTACACCGAGTTGCTTTCGACGTACACGGCGGACGGCTCGTGCTACCGCGTGGATCTGCGCTTGCGTCCCGACGGCCGGCTCGGCGAAGTTTGTATTTCGCTCGATGGCGCCAAACGCTATTACCAGGAGCGCGCGCGCGACTGGGAAAAGCAGATGCTGATCAAAGCGCGCGTGTGCGCCGGGGACCTGGCCTTGGGCCGCGAGCTTTTGGAATTTGTCGAGCCGCTGATCTATTCGACGACACTCGATTTCCGGGCTGTGGAAGCGGTGTCCGAAGCGCGCGAGCGCATCAGCGAGAAACTGGCTGCCAAGCGCGCGCACGCCGGATTGGATATCAAACTGGCGACCGGCGGCATCCGCGATATCGAGTTCCTGGTGCAATGCCTGCAACGACTGCACGGCGGCCGCGAGACTTGGGTACGGCACGGCGGCACGCTGTTTGCGCTCTCCCGTCTGCACGACAAGAACCTGCTCTCCACCAGCGAGTATGCGCGCCTGGCTTCCGCCTACGAATTCCTGCGCCACATCGAGCACCGGCTGCAGTTCTACGACGACCGGCAGACCCACACCTTGCCCACCAACACGGAAGAGTTGGAGGTGCTGGCGCGCAAGATGCCCGCCGAATCCGGCGAGCCGCTCACCGCGGAATCGCTCCAGGTGCGGCTGGAGGAGCACCTGGGCGACGTGCGGGAGATGTACGCCCGGGTCATCCAGGCGCGAAAGCCCATGTACTACATTCCGCTGGATGGCGACGCGGACGATCGCTGGCAGCCGCTCGATCTGGACCTCCGGCCGTTGGCTCCGAGCAACCTCACGCGCTACCTGGTCGAGCGCGCCCCGCAACTGGCTGCCGCGCTGGCGCGCGCGAAACTGAATCGCGGCCGGGAACGTTTCGAAGTTTTTCTGGACAAAATGCTCGCCGATTCCGAATGGCTCGCGCGCCTGGAAGAGAATCCCAAGCTGATCGAGGGTGTGGCGGATATCTTCGAACACAGCCAGTACTTCGGCGATCAGCTTCTGCGCCATCCGGAGATGCTGGCCGGCCTGGATTCGGCCGTTGCGCCGCCGGAGGAAGCCCCCCAGGAAGCGATCGCCGACAGCGCTGCGTTGCGAAGCTATTTCCGCCGCCACATGTTTCGCATTCAAAGCGATAGCCTGCTGGGCCCGGGCCCCATCTTCGAAACCCTGGAGCGCACCTCGGATCTGGCCGACGCGGTGATCGCGGCGGCGTACCGCATCGCGCTGCAGGAAGCCCCGCAGCCGGCCAATCCGCATTATGCGCCCGCGTGGCAGATGATGGTGGTCTCGTTGGGCCGGCTCGGCATGCGCGAGTTCGACCTCGCTTCGGATGCCGATCTGGTCTTCGTCATCCCCGACGAGGACGCCGCGGAGCAGGTGTTCTGGACCGCCGTGGCGGAGCGCATGATCAACGTCATCAGCGCGTACACCGGCGATGGCGTCATGTTCACGGTAGATACGCGCCTGCGTCCCGACGGCCGCGAGGGCGCGCTGGTGCAACCCGAAGCGACCTATCGCGAGTACTTCGCGAAACACGCGGAGGCCTGGGAAGGAATTGCGTACATGAAGTCGCGCGCGGTGGCCGGGAACCTGGAGCGCGCCACGGAATTCCTGCACAAATTGCAGGAGATCGATTGGCGGCGCTACGGACAAAGCGGCCGGTCGCGCAAAGAACTGGCGCAGATGCGCGCGCGGCTGGAGAAAGAGCAGGGATCGCGCAATCCGCTGAAGGCGGCCGTAGGCGGCTTCTACGATATCGACTTCGCCTTGATGTATCTCCGGCTGCGGGGCGCCGGGATATTCTATAAGGTGCTGAACACGCCCGCGCGCATCGACGTCGTCGAGCAGATGGGTCACCTGGAGCGCGAGGATGCGGACTTTCTGCGCGACGCCGCGGTGTTCTACCGCGCGATCGATCACGGGCTGCGCGTTTCGAGCGGCTACGCGGGAGGCCACCTGCCCACTTCGCCGTCCCAGTCCGAAATGCTCGCGGAGCTGGTCCGCCGCTGGACTCCCGAACAATTGCACGATCAGCGGCTGGATCTGAAGCTGGGCGAGATCCGTCAGAAGACGCGGGAATTCTTCAACCGCGTCTTTGGGGCCTGATGCATCCCAAAGGAGGGCGGGCAATTGTGCCCGCAGCCGGCTTTCAGCCGGCTCTGGCCGCCTAAAAGGCGGCTGCGGCCAAGATTGGCCGCCCCACAACGATGACTAAATCCCGCATCCGCCGCGCCCTCCGGCTGGTCGCCGCACCCGCCATCGTCGCTCTGGTCATCGCATTCTACTTCCGTGTCGTCTCGGTCAACAACACCACGGTAGCTTTAACGCTGTTGCTCGTCATTTTCGTGATTTCGGCTGTCTGGGGGCTGCTGGAGGCGACCATCGCTTCACTGGCCGCCGTGCTCGGATTCAATTACTACTTCATTCCACCGGTCGGAACATTCGAGGTGCAAGACCCCCAGAATTGGGTAGCCCTCACTGCATTCCTGGTCACTTCCGTGATGGCCAGCCAACTCTCGGCACGGGCCAAGCGCCGCACCCAGGAGGCGGTCGAACGCCGCCGCGAAGTCGAAGGGCTATATGCACTGAGCCAGAGCCTGCTGCTCAGCGGCAGTGCGCGCACCGCCAGCCAGGATCTGGTCAGCCGGGTGGTGAAAATCCTGGGTGTGACTACCGCCGCCTTCCACGCCAAGTCGGCTCACGAAACGTTTCGCTGGGGGCCGGACGATCCGCTGATTTCGGACGAGCAACTGCAGGCTGACCGTGACGAAGCACTCATCGATCGAGACCGGGGTTTGGCCATCGTTCCCGTCCGCCTGGGTGGACAGGCGCTGGGCAATCTGGGGCTGACCGGCCACTTGCCCTCCGAAGCCGTGCTCAAATCGGTCGCCTACCTGGTGGCCATTGGAATCGAACGGGCGCGCGCGCTCGAAGAAGCCAGCCGCGCCGAAGCGGAGCGCCAGAGCGAGGTGCTCAAATCCGCGCTGCTGGACGCCCTGGCGCACGATTTCAAAACGCCCCTGACTTCCATTAAGGCCGCCGTTACGAGCCTGCTGGGCCAACCCCGCCCGGATGCAGAGCGCGAGTTGATGACCATCATCGACGAAGAAGCCGACCGGCTGAACCGGCTGGTGGCCGAAGTGCTGGAGATGGTGCGCATCGAAGCGGGGAAGCTGCATCTCGAGAAGCGCCCGCAGGATATCAGCGAGATCATCGGCTCCACGCTGGCGGAGCTCAAACCTGTACTGCACGACCGGCCCGTTGAAGTCCGGCTGCAGGACGCGCTGCCGGCGGCGGATGCCGATTTCGATTTCTTGCTGCAGGTTTTGAAACAGCTTCTGGACAACGCCCTGAAGTACTCCCCGCCCGGGTCGCCGCTGACGATTTCGGCGCGGGCAGGCGAAGGCCGCATCGTGGTCAGCGTGGCCGATCGCGGCAGCGGTATCGACGAGCAGGAGCAACTGCGCATCTTCGACAAATTCTTCCGCGCCCGGGAGCATCGCTTCCGCGTGCCGGGCACCGGCATGGGTCTGGCTATCGCCAAAGGCATCGTGGAAGCACACGGCGGCAAGATCTGGGTGACCAGCGAGCCGGGGCAAGGTTCCGTATTCAGCTTCTCGTTGCCGGTGTACCGTGGTGAAATGGTTTCGTGAGCGCAGGAAAAATTCTAGTGGTGGACGACGACCCGCAGATCCGCCGTGTGATGCGGGCCACGCTGGTCGGGCACAAATACGAAGTCATCGAGGCCCGCAACGGCGAAGATGCTCTAACCAGGATCTCCGCGGAAATGCCGGACCTGGTCCTGCTGGACATGAACATGCCCGGCATGGGCGGCTTGGAAACCTGCCAGCACCTGCGCTCCGGATCGGACGTGCCGGTCATCATTCTTTCGGTGCGCAACAGCGAGAAGGATAAGGTGGCCGCGCTCGATGCGGGCGCCGACGATTACATCACCAAGCCTTTTGGCATGGAAGAACTGCTGGCGCGCATCCGGGCGGCGCTGCGGCGTTCGCCCACATCGCCGGAAGGCGGCCCACGCTCGATGGCCACATCGGACCTCGAAATCGACTTCGATACGCGGCGCATCCGCGTCAAGGGAAAAGAGACGCGCCTCACGCCCAAGGAGTTCGACCTGCTGCGCTATCTTGTTTCGCAAGCCGGTAAGCCCGTGCCACACCGCGAATTGCTGCAAGCCGTGTGGGGCCCGGACTATGGCGATGAGCCGGAGTACCTGCGCGTTTTTGTCAATCAGTTGCGCAAGAAGATCGAGCCGAACCCTGCCAAACCGAAGTACATCCTGACGGAGCCGTGGGTAGGCTATCGTTTCGCGGTGCCCGGCGATACCGGCGAACGGCAGAAGAAGTAGCGGACCTGCACGATGCTTCTCGTTCCACATTACTTCCTCTCCTCCCTGGCAAAATGGCTTATAACTTCGATTGCGATAGTTCCTTGACGTCCAGTTCCCCGTTCTTGTCCTTATCGAGTCTTGCGAACTCCGCTTCCATAAACGTCATGAACTCTTTCTTGGAGATTTTGCCGTTCTTATCGGTATCCATGAGGAGCAGCAATTGCTTGACCTCGTCCTCTCGGAGTGCAACCTTATCCTGCGGCTTAGGAGCCGATGCCTTCTGTGCGATCGCGGTCCCTAGCGTGGCCCCGTACAGGACCAGCAGTGCGAGAACCACGACGATCCATAAGATGTTCGTTCGTTTCCGCATGATTTACTCCACCGAACTCCTGCCATATACAGCGCCTGCCTTGCTGAGCCGTGACCGTCAGGGAGCGGTGTGCGCCTCTACCGTTCTTCCCATTCAACCCCGCGCTTGACGCCGGCCGCGTGGCGGAAACTGGTTTGGAATCGAATTCGCCGACACCCACACTCCGAGCTTAGAGTTCTAGCCTGCCCAGGAACTTCATCTCCGCGAGATCGAACGGTTGCAGCACAACAATCCGTCCGATGTGCGCCTCAAATTCGATCTGTCTGTCCCTCGGGGTGATCTCCGCAGACAGCGGGAACAGGTAGACAACCACCAGGCCTTCGGCCCCTTGGAAAACCTCGACGCGCGACGGCTTCACGTCTTTTTTCCCTTCGCGGCGCAGGACCGCTTCATTCTTCAGCGGAGCGCCCAACTTTTCCGGATCGCCGCTAAGGTAACCGCCGGGAAGGCCATAGACCGCGATGCGATAGCCGTCGCCTTCCAACGTGGGCGGTTCGATTTCGTGGGATTTGAGCTCCGCGATGCGGACCGGGAGGGCGCTCTCCCAACGCAGCCTCAACATCATGCTCCGAACCGTGGAGCGGAGACTGTGGCTGTCCTTCCCGGTGAAGACACTCGAGAGATCCGTTGGTAACTTGACTCCGCTGCCTTTTGGATCTACTCCGTCATAGCCGATGCCGCGGGGCTGCCCCATCTGTCCGCTGTCCCTGAGTTCATCTTCACTCAGCCGCCGGGCGATCCCCGCCTTAACCTCCCTCGCCCAGGGAGACGCAGTGAGAACCTGCCTGGCGTCCTCTTCGGTCCACTCGGCGGTCGGCTTGGTCTTCCAAGATGGATCCGCAGCTAACAGCGCTGCCGCGGACCCGCAGATTAGCCACAATATTTGTCGTTGCCAACTACCCATTAGTCACCTTGCAGACGCGCAGAGCGGCATCTATCGGTCTACTTGCCTACGGCCGGCCTAGCGGCGCGGATTCGCGATTGTAACAGTTCCTTAGGGTCCAGCTCCCCGCTCTTATCCTTGTCCAGCCTCTCGAACTCCGTCTCCATGAATTGCATGAACTCCTTTTTGGAAATCTTCCCGTTCTTGTCTGTATCCATCAGGAGCAACAACTGCTTGACTTCATCCTCGCCTAGCGCAAGAGTCCTTTGCGCCTTAGGTACGCTCTTATCGACCTTCTGGGCGCTAAAGGCTCGTGGCGTCGCTCCTAGCGCGAATAACCCTAGGAAGCCCGTAATGGCCAATACAGTCCGCCGTTTGATGATCATGATCGAAACTCCCTGTGCCGTATTGTATCTAAAGCTTGACCATTATCGAAAGGCTCAGCAAGGCTTGTCCCTCGCGGAGATCCGGGAACCAGACGCTGCCGGGTCCGCCGCAAGCTGTATACGCTGCCGCCAGGCTGGCGGTTCCGGCCGTGGCGCCACTGTTACACACGTAATATTGAGGGGAGCCGTTGTTGCCGCCGGGAGGCGTGATCCCACCTCGACCCGACCAATACGGATAATTCGTGTGGCGAAAACCAAATTCCAGACGGAACGTAGTAAACTGGCTGGGCATCCAGTCGAGAGTCGCCGTGCCGTCGTACGCTTTGAGCGGCAGCCCGGGGGCGGCCGGGAAATACGGCGTTCCGGAGATAGCGTCCGCTCCGTTGACCGGAAGCACTAACGTCAGATACCGTCCGGGATTGTTCATTTGCCCGCCGCCGAGTGTGAAGGCGAGCAGGTCCTTATGCCACCACCAGCGATTGTAGAGCATGTAGCCCAGGAACGACTGCTTTGGGCCGCCTTTTCCCGTAGCGGCGTCATAAGGGTGGTCGCCGGCGCAGCTCACGCCTTGACCGGTTTCGCATCCCATATCTCCGGTAAACGTAAACGCAATTCTGTCGATGCCATAGCCCGTTTTCGGCTTATCGTAATATTTGACCTCGACGCTGTCGTCCGTGTGATAGCGCGTCCGGCGAGGAAGACCTACGTTATCCTCTCCGAAGCCGTACTGATTGAGGATGACATTCAGCCAGGGCTTCGCGGTCCATTTCAACTGCCCTCCTAAACCGGGATGGCCATTGTACTTGTTATACGACTGCCATCCGTTGATGAACCAGGGCTCGATCTTCAGGTGATTGGTGGGGAACCATTGTATCCGGACTCCGTTAAAAAACCAAGGCGTGTTGGATGAAACGTACGAAGGTTGGTACGCCCAGTTGTCGAAATTGTGGTAACTGAACAGCCCGACGTATGACACGAAGATGCCCGCGTCGATGTTGAGCCCATGGTTGACATCGAAGTGGTACCCGCCGTATGCCTCCGATACATACCTGTAAGCGCTGCGGACGTCCCATTGGCCAATGGCGGCGCTGGCGTCATTGCGCGGCGTTGTGGTGGCAAACATTCCAAACAACGTCAGCACCCTGCCACGCATGTGGCCGGCGTGGAAGTCGCCTCCCAGGGACAGGTCCTCAAGCTGGACCTCGTCGCTTCGAAATACTTCGCTAGATCCGCCCATAGAGTGGTCTATTGGCTGGTTGAAATCTTCCCCATAGAAGGTGTCCGCTCGGAACTCTCCGCTGAAGTATTTCGTATCGAGTGGACTGTCATGCTGCCGGGAGTTTCCGTTCAGCCAGGTCCAATCCGCGTCTGCAAATGGCGTTTGCATATCTACCGGGACAGGCGTGGCTGGCACAGCCGGGGCATCCCCTATGTCCTGAGGCAGAGCCGCCGCGGCAGCGGCGGCAGCCGGAGCCGCCTGGTTTTGCGCGACTTCCACCGGCGCCGGCTGGGGCACCGCAGGGGATTGCAAGGGAACCGTGGGCGCAAGATCAGTTGCCCTCGGCTCGCGGATGGGCGCACCTTCGAGCCGCTCCGCCGTCTTGTTCGCCGTCTGCTGCACCGCGGCGATGTTCACCGAAGCCGGCATGCTCGGGGCCGTCGGCGCGGCCGGAATGACCTCCTTGGGCTGAGTCGCTTCCATGGCAGCTAAGCGCCCCTCTAATCGCTCAATGCGGTCGAGTAGTTGCTTTTCGCGTTCGGTGAGAGGCGCATTGTCTGGCCTCTGGACTACGGCTTGGCTTCCCGGGTTCGGTTTGAGGGAGACCTCGGCGCTGGCAATCTGGTTCTGCGCGATGTCCACCGTGGTCGGCGCCGCATTGGCGAAACCTTCCTTGGAAGCTGTGATCTCGTACGATCCCGGCTGGAGAGCTTCGACCGTGAACGTTCCCCTGCTATCGGTCACCAGCCGGCGTTCCATAGAGCAGTTCGAGCAGTGGATAACGACACTGACTTCCGCCAAGGGCACCCCGCCGGGCGCCAGGGTCACTCCATGAAGCGACCCAAAGACTCTTTGCACGGCGGTTCCGCTGTCCGCAGCCGCTCCCTCGGCGGGTGCGACCGACTGCGCCAGTCCTGCCGCCAGTCCCAAGATCAGAAGACGTCGTAAATGTTTGTGAGCGTTCATATTCTCATTTCCTCGCGAATATCCAGAGAAACCCATGCGCCGGAATTGTATTCCATGCTATGCACGCCGGCAGGCCGTGTTTATTAGCCGTTTCGTAATCATGTCGACTGTATTCGCCCCCTGTTTAGAAAGACTCCGACTGCGTGACTCCTGAAGTTCACGGCATCATCAGGATCCGAGGCATGCCTGTCGATTTTATATCTCGCCGCGAACGAGGCGGGGCTAGAACCTCAGCCGGAGAGTAAAGTCTTCCGTAGACCGTCAGTATGGCAGAGCGATAATCTCAAAGGCATAAGCAAGGCATAAAGATGCGATAGAGACTCCTTATCGCCGCAATTAGATCTTTCGATGCTCTTTGGATCCAACAGACACCACCGTAGCGCGGTGGCCGTAAGGAATGTGTGAGAAAGCTGTAAGGGTTGTATATTAGCTGAGTGCAGGCTCCGGGTCCGCCGTCCAAACACCTTCGAAATCAACGTAGTAGCACACCACGGAGACCTCCGGCAGGGCTTGCCGCAGGCACGCCGCCGCGCGCCGCAGTTCGTCCCCATGATGGCGCGCCTCGGCCTGCGCATCGCCGCCGAACGCCGCCAGTCCGCCGTAGGCTCCGCAGTCCGAATGCACCATGAGCACCACGCGATCCGTGCCGTGCAGGCGCCTAGACTTGCGGATTTGCTCCAGCACGAACTCCCGCTCCGATTCCTGGTCCGGAGTGGCCAGGCACTTGGCCCCGCCCGCCACGCGAATCGGATCGGCGTGCTCGATACCGGCGCGCTTGAGCAGCTTCCGGAATGCCAGCTCAAAGCGGTTGTCGTAACACCAGACCACTGCCGCATCGCAATGATACTTCTGCCGCGGCGAATCGAAGTGAAAAATCTTTCGCATGGTTTGCCCCATCGATTAACATAACGGATATCGGATGAGCCCCGGACGCATCGTCGATCTCAGCCAACCGGTCGGCGCCGGCACGCCCGTTTTCCCGGGCGACGGCCCGGTGCGCGTTACCGTTCTCGACCAGAGCTCCATGAACGTGAGCCGCATCGATCTCAGCGTCCACACCGGCACCCACATGGACGCGCCGTTTCACTTCTTCAGCGGCGCGGAAACCATCGACCGCATACCGCTGGATCGCTGCGTGGGCCCCGCTCGGCTCATCGATCTGCGCGGTATCGCCGCGGGGGCCGAGATCCGCCGCGAGCACCTTCGAACGCGCCCCGATACGCCGCTGCGCGCGCAAGCGGCCATCCTGCACACGGGCTGGTCAAAACAATGGGGCGCACCGCGTTACTTCAGCGATCATCCGTGTTTGGCCGCCGATGCCGCGCAGTTCCTGGTGGACTGCGGCGTGCAGCTCGTAGGCGTGGACATGCCCTCCGTCGATTGCGCGCCCTATCCCGCCCACCAAATCCTGCTGCGCGCCGGCGTGCCAATCGTGGAGAACCTGACCAACCTCGACGCCATCGGCGCCGATCTGTTCCAGATCGTGGTGCTGCCGCTCAAACTGGCGGGACGCGATGGCTCGCCCGTGCGCGCCGTGGCGATCATGTACTAAGGGGACCCCTGTAGCGCACGCTTCAGCGGCTTCAGCCGACAGAACGGCGAACTGAAGTTCGCCCCTGCACGCTAAAGCGTGCGCCACGTACCGGAGTCAAGTTCTCCGACATTGGTGACGACCCGCAGGGTCGTTGGCGCTGAAGCGTGCGCCACCTATTCGCAAATCAGATTAATCTGGCCGATCCCACCGTTCACACTCACGTGTATGGTCGCGTCCGTCTCTCCCGAAGGCTCGTTCACCCAGCGGTCGCCGCGTTTGTCGAGCCCGCGCGCCGAGATCTCCCCGATGCCTCCGTGCGCCTCAACATCCAGGCGCGCACGCCGCGGCAACCGGATGGTGGCCTCGCCCACGCCGCCGTGCACCCGCACATCCATCTCGCCGTGCGGATGGCCGGTCAAGTCCACCTTCATCTCGCCCGCGCCAATTTCCACGTCCAGGCTGCGCAGGGCCGTATTGCCCAAGTCCAGACGGCCCTCGCCGGCGCCCATCTTCACTTTGATATCCATGGGCACGTCTTCGTTCAGCCGCAGCTCCCACTGATTCTTGTCGTTGTTCCCAATGGTGTGGCGGCTGGGTTGCCGCACAGTGAGCGTGCCGCGCGCGCCGCTCACGTCGTATTGCACCTCAGGCTTGCCGTCGCGGGCGCGATAGCGGAAGTCGGCATCCATAAGCTGAGCCGCGCCGCCGCGCATGATCAACTCACCCGCGCCCATCTCGATCTGCACTTGGACGGACTTGGCGCCCTTCAAATCGACGGTCCGGGAGTCCCGCTCGACAATCCCCGAACCGTCGGTACTGACGTAGCATGCCGGGGCTAGCAGCGCCAGCGTGGCGGTTCCGGCCAGCAGCGCGATGGTTTGGAACTTGGTTCGGTTCACAGATGGCCTCCAATCGTTAGCATACGCGAACAAGGGGCCGTGTGTTCCTTATTTCAAGCTTATGGTAAGGCACGGTGGACAGTGGCGCACGCTTCAGCGCGCTGTGGCGAGCTTCAGCTCGCCATGTTCGGATGGCCGCCAGACCGTAGGCTGAAGCCCAGGGCGGCACGCTTCCCAGAGATCCACTGCGCAAGTCACTGATCTAGCGAGACTAACGTCCCGCAGGGCGAACTGAAGTTCGCCCCTGCACGCTAAAGCGTGCGCCACGTACCGGAGTCAAGTTCTCCGACATTGGTGACGACCCGCAGGGTCGTTCGCGCTGAAGCGTGCGC
>Ga0181527_1003499_pt1 | contig 14020 bp, 13 predicted proteins | sample PEATcosm2014_Bin_30_FD_119762 | JGI IMG/M metagenome (GOLD analysis project Ga0181527, IMG submission 119762) | Peatland microbial communities from MTU Mesocosm Facility, Houghton, MI, USA - PEATcosm2014_Bin06_60_metaG | ecosystem: Environmental > Terrestrial > Soil > Wetlands > Peat | place...
AAATCCTTCGGTTGAGCCTTTTTCAGGAGTCGCGGCGATGTGGGACTATACCGATAAAGTGAAGGACTACTTCTTCAATCCGAAGAACGCCGGCGTGCTGAGCGAGGCCAATGCGGTCGGGGAAGTTGGCGCGATCGCCTGCGGCGACGCGCTTAAGTTGATGCTCAACGTCGATCCGACCACGCAGATTATTCTGGACGCGAAATTCCAGACTTTCGGCTGCGGTTCAGCGATTGCGTCGTCTTCCGCGCTGACCGAACTGGTGATCGGCAAGACTCTTGACGAAGCCTTGAAGATCACCAACCAGGATATCGCGGATTTCCTGGGCGGATTGCCGCCGGAAAAAATGCACTGCTCCGTGATGGGCTACGAGGCGCTGCAGTCCGCCGTCGCCAACTTCCGGGGCGAAGTTTGGAAAGACGACCATGAAGAGGGCGCGCTCGTTTGCAAGTGCTTTGGCGTCGACGAAGGCTTGATCGAACGCGCCATCAAAATGAACAAGCTCACGAGCGTGGAGCAAGTGACCGATTACACGAAGGCGGGCGGCGGCTGCCTGACCTGCTTCGACAAGCTCGAGGAAATTCTCAGCCGAGCCAATGCGGAATTGGTTGCCGAGGGCATACTGGCCGAGCACGAGTCCTATCGCGTCGGCGCGGCCGATCCGAAGAAGCTCAAGGAAAAGGCCAAAGCCGCCAAGACACAACAGGCGCCGATCGAAATTTCCCCGCTCAAGCCGTCATCGCCAATTCCGCCGCCATCGGCTGGCATCACCAACTTGCAGAAGATACGTCTCATCGAACAGGTCATCGAAGAGCTACGCCCCTTTCTGCGCAAGGATGGCGGCGATTGCGAATTGGTCGACGTCGACGGCTCCAACGTGCTGGTCAATCTCTCGGGAGCGTGTGTCGGCTGCCAAATGTCGAGCGTGACCATATCCGGGATTCAAGAGCGCCTAATCGCGAAGCTAGGCACGCCCATTCGCGTCGTTCCGGTCGGCCGCAACGCTCACTGATAGCTAGCTTGGAGGAGAGTGGCATGAACGCTGTCTATCTTGACAATAACGCGACGACGCGAGTCGACCCTCTGGTCGTCGAAACGATGCTGCCGTTCTTTTCCGAGCAATTCGGAAATCCGTCGTCGATCCATTCGTTTGGGGCCAGCGTCGGCGCCGCCGTAAAGACAGCGCGCGCGCAGTTGCAGGGCCTGCTCGGCGCCGCGCATGATCACGAGATCATCTATACCTCCGGCGGCACGGAAGCCGACAACACCGCTATCCTTTCGGCGCTGGAGGCTTTGCCGGATCGCAACGAGATCGTCACGAGCAAGGTTGAGCATCCCGCCGTGCTCGCCTTGTGCCAGCATCTCGAAAAGATCGGGCGCGCCAAGGTTCATTATATCGGCGTGGACGCGCTTGGCCGCATCGACATAGAAGCCTACCGCGCCGCCTTGTCGGACAAAGTGGCCGTTGTGTCTCTCATGTGGGCCAATAACGAAACGGGCACGATCTTTCCAATCGAAGGACTCGCCGATCTCGCCAAGGAGCACGGCGCGCTGTTCCACACGGACGCGGTCCAGGCGGTTGGTAAAGTTCCGATCTCGCTGAAGGACAGCGCGATCGACATGCTGTCCCTGTCGGGCCACAAGCTGCATGCGCCGAAGGGCATTGGCGCGCTTTACGTCAAACGCGGCGCGCGCTTCAAGCCGCTGCTGCGCGGCGGTCATCAGGAACGGGGACGGCGCGCCGGCACCGAAAATACGCCGGGCGTCATAGCCCTGGGCAAGGCCGCGGAACTCGCCGCTCTCCATATGGCCGACGAACAGACTCGCGTGAAAGGATTGCGCGACCGGTTGGAGGGCGCGCTGCTTCAACGCATCCCCAATTGCTTCGTCAATGGCGATCTGAACGATCGTTTGCCCAACACCTGCAATATCGCTTTCGAATATGTGGAAGGCGAAGGCATATTGCTGCACCTCACACGCGCGGGTATCGCCGCTTCGTCCGGATCGGCCTGCACCTCGGGCTCCCTTGAGCCGTCTCACGTGTTGCGCGCGATGAATATACCCTTCACGGCTGCGCATGGCTCGATCCGCTTTTCGTTCTCCCGCGACAATGTCCCGGAGGATGTCGACAGGGTCATCGACGTCCTGCCAGGCATTCTCGAAAAGCTTCGGGAATTGTCTCCCTTTTGGTCGAACGCCGACAAAAGCGGAAAAGAATTCAAACCCGTCTACGCTTGAGGCGCGCCGTGAGCGAGGATCAAACCCGCATCTTCATCAATGACACGACCTTGCGCGATGGAGAACAAGCGCCTGGCGTCGCCTTCACCAGAGCCGAGAAGCTCGCGATCGCGCGAGCGCTCGCCGCGGCGGGGGTGGACGAGATCGAGGCCGGCACGCCCGCGATGGGCCCCGACGAGATCGAAGCCATCGGCGAAATCGCCTCCGACGGGCTGCCCTGCCGTGTCAGCGCCTGGTGCCGAGCAAACCAGGCCGATGTGGACGCGAGTCTTCGCGCGGGCGTTAGTCACGTCAATATATCCTCTCCCATGTCGCGCTTGCAGATTGGCGTGAAGCTTGGCGTCGACGTAGATGGCGCGGCGGAACGGGTGAGGCGCGTCGTCGCCTATGCCATCTCGCGCGGTCTTTCCGTTGCTCTCGGCGGCGAGGACTCCTCGCGCGCCGATCCTCGGGACATCGGGAAGATTTTGGGCGCCGCCGCGAGAGAGGGCGCCACGCGCTTTCGTTTCGCCGACACTTTGGGTCTTCTCGAACCGTTCGGCGCCTATGAGTCGATCAAGCGCGTGCGGGAAGAAACAGATTTGCCAATTGAGTTTCACGGGCACGACGACGTGGGTCTGGCGACCGCGAATACCTTGGCGGCGATCCGCGCGGGCGCCCTGCACGCTTCCGTGACGGTGCTTGGACTGGGCGAACGCGCTGGCAACGCCGCGCTTGAAGAAGTCGTCGTGGCGCTTGGTCATGTCGCGCGCGGCCGCACCAACGTCGACCCAAGGAGACTTCAAACACTGGCGCGAATCGTCGCTCGCGCGGCGCGGCGCAACATCGGTCGCGCGAAGGCCATCGTTGGCGCCGATATTTTTACCCATGAGTCGGGGATTCATGTCGCGGCGCTGCTCAAGGACGCACGAACCTATCAGGGAATCGATCCGGCCTTTCTGGGACGGCGGAACAAAATCGTAATAGCCAAGCATTCGGGCCTCGCCGCGGTTACGGGTAAAAGCGCGGAGTTTGGCGTCGAACTGGACCGCGCGGCGGCGATTCGCGCTCTCGACCACATCAAGAACCGGACGCGCGTGAAGAAGGGCCCACTTAGCCGGCTCGAATTCAGCCGCATCATCGAGCGCGCTCGCCAGGAGAGCGAGCAGCTCTCGTCCTCCACTGAATCGGAGCGCGCCCCGTGAGCGAGATATCCCTGCCGATGTCGTCATCTCCGATCGTTGCTTCCAATGAGAAGCGGGCGAAGCTATTGCCCACCCTTTGGGGTGATATCGCCTGCGTATCGCAGCGCGACCCGGCGGCGCGCGGGATGATTGAAGTTTTGCTGCTTTACCCCGGCGTTCACGCGCTGATCTTCCATCGATTCGCGAATCGGCTGTGGCGCGCCGGCTTCAAGTTTGTTGGCCGCTTTGTTTCCTGGTTCGCGCGACTTCTGACAAATATCGACATTCATCCCGGCGCGACCATTGGCGAGCGCGTATTCATCGACCATGGCGCGGGCGTCGTGATCGGAGAAACCGCGATCGTCGGCGACGACGTCACCATGTATCACGGCGTGACTCTTGGCGGCACGTCGTGGGCGGCGGGCAAAAGGCATCCGACATTGGAGAGTGGCGTCTTGATCGGCGCGGGCGCCAAAATCCTTGGACCGATCACCGTTGGAGCCCGCGCCCGGATTGGCGCCAACTCTGTCGTTATCGAGGATGTTCCGCCCGAAATGACAGTCGTCGGAATTCCCGGACGAATAGTTCGCGAGGAACGGCGCCGCGGCTGCGCGGATGGCCGCATCGACCTTGAACACCACCTGATTCCCGATCCGGTCGGCGACGCCATGGCCGCTCTTATCGACCGAATCGATTTTCTCGAAGCCCGATTTTCTCACTTGCAGCTCAAGGTGAGCAACGCGGCGACGGAAGCAAGGCTAGAACGCGAGACGAATGGGAGAGCAGCACGATGACCATCCTTGACGATTTGCGAAAACTCTCTTCAGCCGAGGAGTTCTTCGAGGTGCTCGGCGTGGACTACGATCCGGCCGTCATCCGCGTCGCGCGGCTGCATATCTTGCGGCGCATGGGCGAATATATTCACAGCGCGGATCTGAAAGACGCCTCGGACGAACACGCGAAAGAGGCGTGCAAGACCCATTTGGCGAAGGCCTACACGGATTTTGTAGCGTCCTCGCCCATTGAGCAACGCGTATTCAAAGTGCTCAAGGACGCCGTAAAGCCGAAGGAAGAGCCCAAAATTTCTTTCGTTCCGTTGAGCGTGCTTACGACAACGACCGTCGACAACAGCTAACCCGGGGAAGAGGGAGAGCCGCCGTGAAAATTTTGGTGTGCATCAAGCAGGTGCCCGACAGCGCGCAAATCCGGGTGCATCCGGTGACCAACACCATCATGCGCCAGGGCGTGCCGACCATCATCAATCCTTACGACCTCTTCTCGCTCGAAGAGGCGTTGAAGCTTCGCGACAAGTTTGGCGGAGAAGTGACAGTTTTGACGATGGGACCGCCAATGGCGTCTGAGGCGCTTCGCAAAGCCCTGGCCATTGGCGCCGACCGAGCCATTTTGTTGACCGACCGCTCTTTCGCGGGCTCGGACACTCTCGCGACGACCTACGCGCTGTCGCAGGCTATCCGCAAGATCGAACAGGTCTATGGAGCTCAAGACATTGTATTCGCCGGGAAGCAGACCATCGACGGCGACACCGCCCAGGTGGGGCCAGGCGTCGCAAAGAGACTTGACATTCTTCAGCTGACCTATGTTTCGAAGATAGAAAGCTGCGATCCCGACAAACGTGAGATCATTCTGGAACGCCGCGCCGAAGGCGGCGTCCAAGTGCTGAAGACCAAACTCCCCTGTCTCATCACAATGCTGGAAGGCTCCAATGAGGTCCGCCGCGGCACGATCGACGACTCCTTGCGGGCCGCGCGCGCGCAGATCGTGACCTGGAGCGCGAAGGACGCCGAAATCGCTGATTTGACAAAATGCGGCCTCAAGGGCTCGCCGACCATTGTCAAGAAAGTCTTCGCGCCTACGCCGCGCACGGAGCGCGCCGCGTTGATCGAACCAGCGAAAACTTCCGCCGACACGGCGGAGGCGTTGATCGGCGCCATCTTTGCACGGTCCGCTTCGCTCGAAGAAGACATGACGAAACTGGCGAGCGGATTTTAAACGAGGAGAGCGAGATGTCCCAAGCTCCAGCACCCCAGCCCGCGAGCCGCGCCTCCGCCAAGAAGGAGCTGCCGGAACACTTCCGCGGCTATAAGCATGTGTGGGTGTTCATCGAACAAGAGCGCGGCGAGGTTCATCCCGTCTCATGGGAGTTGCTCGGCGCCGGGCGCAAGCTTGCCGACAAACTTGGCGTGCAGCTTTGCGGCGCCGTGTTGGGCGCTCCTGGAGAGGCGACGCGGGCAGCTATCGCGGAAGCATTCCGCTACGGCGCCGATGTCGCTTATCTTGTCGAGGATCCCATTCTCTCCGACTACCGGAACGAGTCCTATTCGAAGGCGCTCACGCAGCTCGTCAACGCCCATAAGCCGGAGATTTTGTTGCTTGGCGCGACGACGCTCGGGCGCGATCTCGCGGGCTCGGTCGCGACGACCCTGCTGACCGGGCTTACCGCTGATTGCACGGAACTGGCCGTTGACGCCGACGGTTCGCTCGCCGCGACGCGCCCGACTTTCGGCGGCTCGCTGCTCTGCACGATATATACGCTAAACTATCGCCCGCAAATGGCGACCGTGCGCCCGAGGCAGATGCCGATGCCGCCGCGAGACGCCGCGCGCGTGGGACAGGTTATTCCGTTCAAGGCGGACCTGAACGAAGATGAGATCATCACAAAGATTCTCAAGTTCATTCCGGATCGCGACTCCACGAAATCCAACCTCGCCTTCGCCGATGTCGTCGTGGCCGGCGGGCTTGGATTGCAGAGCGCCGAGAACTTCCAACTGGTGCGCAATCTCGCCAGCGTTCTTGGGGCGGAGTTCGGAGGGTCGCGGCCGCTGGTGCAGAAGGGCTGGATCGGTTCCGACCGTCAAATCGGCCAGACCGGCAAGACCATTCGTCCCAAGCTTTATATCGCGGCTGGGATTTCCGGCGCCATTCAACACCGTGTTGGCGTCGAAGGCGCCGATATGATCCTCGCGATCAACACGGATAAGAACGCGCCGATATTCGACTTCGCGCATCTTGGCGTCGTCACCGACGCCATCAGATTGTTGCCCGCGCTGACGGAGGCTTTTCGCAAACGCCTGTCGCCGCATAACCGCGATCGGCTTGCCGGCTGACCGTTCATCCGGATCGTAAAGGAGGAGCAGTCCCATGATCGAAGAGAAATTCGACGCGATCGTTATCGGGGCCGGGATGGCTGGAAACGCCGCCGCTTACACCATGGCGTCGCGCGGCCTAAAGGTGTTGCAGCTCGAACGCGGAGAATATCCGGGCTCGAAGAATGTGCAGGGCGGCATCCTCTATGCCGACATGCTCGAGAAGATCATCCCGAATTTTCGCGAAGAGGCGCCGTTGGAGCGCCATCTGGTCGAGCAGCGCTTCTGGATGATGACCGACCGCTCGCACACCGGATTGCAATATCGCTCCGACGACTTCAACGAAGAAAGTCCGAACCGATACACGATCATCCGCTCGCAGTTCGATCGCTGGTTCTCCAAGGAGGCGCAGGCGAAGGGAACCATCGTCATCGCGGAGACCACGGTCACCCAACTCGTGAGCGACGCCTATGGCAAGGTGATCGGCGTTTCGACCGACCGCCGCGGCGGAACGATCTTCGCCGACGTCGTGGTTATCGCGGAAGGCGTCAATGGTTTGCTCGGTTCCCGGGCGGGCCTTCGCGAAACGCCGAAAGCCGACCACGTAGCTCTCGCGGTCAAGGAAATGCATTTTCTACCGCGCGAAACGATCGACGCCAGATTCAATCTGCACGGCGACGAGGGCGTGGTTATCGAAGCCGCCGGAACCATCTCCAAGGGGATGACCGGCATGGGCTTCATATACACCAACAAGGAGAGCATTTCGGTCGGCATGGGCTGCCTGGTTTCGGACTTCGCGGGAACCACCGAAACGCCCTATGGCTTGCTGGAAGCGTTCAAGAAACACCCGTCGGTGGCGCCCCTGCTGGAGGGCTCGGAGGTGAAGGAATACGCCGCGCATCTCATTCCCGAGGGCGGCTACAAAACCATTCCCGAACTCTTTGGCGACGGCTGGGTCGTCGTCGGCGACGCCGCGCAGCTGAACAACGCGATCCACCGCGAAGGCTCCAATCTCGCGATGACCTCGGGGCGCTTCGCGGGCGAGGCGATCTTCCAGTTGAAGACGCGCCGGGAGCCGATGACGAAGCAAAATCTCGCGCTTTACAAAAAGCTGCTCGACGACAGCTTCGTCATGAAGGATCTGAAAAAATACAAGGATATGCCGGCGCTGCTGCATACGCAGGCCAAGAACTACTTCCTCGCCTATCCCAAGCTGATGTCCAACGCGATGGAAAATTTCCTGCGCGTGGACGGCACGCCCAAAATCGAAAAGGAAAAGGCGTCGATCCGCGCTTTCGTAAAGGAACGCAAGTGGACGGGTCTGTTTGGCGACGCGGTGCGTCTGGCGCGCGCTTGGCGCTAACAAAGCGGCCCGGGTCGCTCCGGGCATTCAAACCTATGGCGACAGGAGAATGGTCATGTCCATACAGCCAGCGCGTGTCGAAGAAAAACTGTTCCAGAATCGATATCTCGTCGATGCCGGCAAGCCACACATTTCAATCGAGCCGCACAGCAAGCCTTCGAAAAATCTCTTGGCGATGACGACGCTGTGTCCAGCCGGCTGCTATGCCGAAAATAGCGCCGGACAGGTCGAAATCACGCCAGACGGCTGTCTGGAATGCGGCACCTGCCGTATTTTGTGCGAACCGTCCGGCGACATCGTTTGGAATTATCCGCGCGGCGGCTATGGCGTGCTGTTCAAGTTCGGCTAAGAAAAGCCGCCGCGCGGCGGCCACTCCTTGACGGGCCGCGCGGCGCCGAATGGCGGCGCGCCGGGAGACAAACGCAAGCAGGCGCGCCTAGGCCGACGGCGTTTCAGCCGCCATCGCGCGGGATTGACGCGATCTCGCCAGAAATCGACGCGGCCGCTAATCAACGGGCAGGGATTGGCCGGCCTTATGCGCGGCGATCCATTTGCGGAGTTCGGCCGCATGACCGCTCTCCTCCTCGACAAACTCCTTCGCCAGCGCCCTGATTTCCGGATCGGACGTCGTGTCGAGCACGTTTTTGTAATATTCGTAGCCCGCTGTTTCGGCGTCGAGCGCGATCTCCAGAGCCTGTTCTCGGCCAATGAACGGATCGGCGGCCCAAATCGCCGCCGTCTCCGGGCTTTCCAACCCGGGCCACACGAAATCCTCGGACTTCATCTTTGGAATTTCGCGAAAGCCGGATCGCGCGCGCGCATCGGCGAGATGCAGTCTGGAGTAGTCCGACAGCCGACGAAACAGTTTGCTTACGTCACGATTGCCGCAGGCTTCCATCGCGTCGGCCAGTTGCCCGAAGCGGCTCGCCGCCTCCGTTTCGACATTGATGGCGTAAGCAAGAAATTCTTCGACGGATTGCATTTTCAGCTCCTCGCGAGTTGATCGCGTTACGGGAAGGAAAAGCAGGGGCCGGCTTCGCCGCGCCCCCCCTTCACAACCTTCAATGGACGAAGGTCAGGCGTTCTCGCGCGACTTTGCGTTCTTCACCGCCCATTCCTCGCGCGTGATCCAGGCCTCGAGAATTTTGACATGCTCGGACTCTTCCTTGACGAACTCCTTGGCCATCGCCTCGATTTCCGGCGACTTGGTCTTCGCGACCACGGCCCGATAAAATTCGTAACCCCTGCGCTCACCTTGCAGAGCCGCCTTCAAGCCGTCAAGCCGCGACAGCGACGGATCGGCGGCCCATAGCTCGGTGCGCTCCGGCGTCGCGTGACTCGGCCACACATAGTCGGGCGGAATGACCTTGCTGAGGTCGAGCGAGCCGGCGCGCTTCTTCGCCTCGGCGAGATGAAGGCGCGAGAAGCCGGCGAGCTGACGAAATAGTTTCGCCACTTCATGATTGCCGCAGCCCTCCATGGTCGTCGCGAGTTCGTCGAAATGTATGGCGGCGTCCTCTTCGACCTTCACGGCGTAACCAAGGAATTCGTCGACCGTGCCGATCTCCATGCCGCCTTTGAAGCGATTGGCCGCATGTGTGATATGCGGCCCTTGCGCCGGAAGGGTCTGGTCGCCTTCGAAGGTGACGATGATGTCCTCGTTGCGCACGAAACATTGGCAGGCCAACCGATAGCGCGGCGGCATGTCGTTAACTTCCGCGTTTTCAATTTCAGCCTTGGTGATTTTTCCCAATTGCCGCAGAACTTCTTTTTCCTTCTCGGTCAGGGCGATCCCGTATTTAACGTCGGGGCTGAGATGCTTGACCTCGACGAGGCAGGAGCCGCATTCGCCATCCTGACAATCGAAGGGAATGGGGATTTTATGAGCCTTGGCGACGGCCAAAATCGTGCCCCGATCGCCGGCGATCGCATAGACCGTGATGTCGCGCGCAAGCACGGGTGATGAAAAAGTCACATTGGCCAAAGCTATCCTCCTGATTTTTCGACCGTCGACGTCGACGGCTCTCGTCTGCTTCCGGCGGACAAATCGCAACATGCGGGCCACCAAGGCGACGAAAAAATGGGTAATATACGGCCGTTACCGCTTATCCAACAGACAATATACGTTAGTTCACGACATTAGTGAACTAACGCAAACAATATTGTTCGCTCGTGCGCGCCAATGCTCGCTTTCATATAACGTTTAACTGAACCTAGAGCTTTTCACGTCTTTGCGGTGAGCTTTGTTTTGCTTTCCCGTCTCGACGCAAACCTTGGGCTTAAGCGTGGTCGACCTATTCGGACACGGCCCTGCCCGGCTTTTCGCGTCCGCCCAATGAAGCGGTTCGCCGTGCACGCCGCCGCCGCGCCTGGCCCGGTCGGCGGATTCCCGTCGAAAGAATGGCGCCCGAATTGCGATGACTGGGCATCATCTCATCGCAAGCCGCAGATCGAAGCGTGGGCCCTTATGAAATTCTATATGGCGCCAGGATCCTGCTCCACGGGCATTCACATTCTGCTTGAGGAAATAGGCCTGGTTTTCGAGGCCTATATCGTCAATCTCCCCAAGGGAGAGCATTTGACGCCCGAATATCTCGCGATCAATCCCAATGGGACAATTCCGACATTGCTTCGCGACGACGGCGTCGCGCTGACCGACTTCGTCTCCATCGCGACATGGCTAGCCGACGCCTACCCGCGCCGAAAACTGTTGCCTTCGGACCCAAGCGAGGCGGATGACGCCATTGAGACGTTGAACTTCTGCGCGCATCACATCCACGGCGACGGTTTTCGCCGCGTGTTCACGCCCGAGCGATATGTTTCGAAACATCAAACAGTGGAGGCTATCCGTGCCGATGGACGAAAGATCGCCGCGGAAGCGTTCGCCGTCGTCAATGATCGGCTCGAAGGAAAGTCTTATGTCGCCGGCGCCTTTTCGATCGCCGACGCCGCGCTGTTCTATGTCGAATTCTGGGCCGACAAGATCGGGATGGATTTGCCGGTCAATTGCCGCGCCCATTACCAGCTGATGCGAACACGACCCGCCGTGCGGCAGGTGCTGGCGGAAGAGGGATATCGTTGAGGCAGGGGCTGCATGACATTCCATCAAGCCGATAGTCTCCCAAGCGACATCAGCGGCTATCACAAGCGCACCAAACACGCGCCGAACCACTATGCGCTCGGGCCAGCCTTTCTCGACTGGACTTCGCAACCCTCGCCCTATCGCTCCTTCGCGGGAAGCCCGCGGATCATGCTTCCGCTTCACGATGGCGGCGACACACCTTCGTTTCCAGGCCCCGCGCCCCGCGCGGCGAAGCTCGATCGCGACGCTCTGGGATTATTTCTGGAACTCGCTTTCGGCATCAGCGCCTGGAAGAGCGTCGAGGGTTCGACCTGGGCGCTGCGCAACAATCCCTCGAGCGGCAATCTGCATCCGACGGAATCCTGGTTGATTCTGGGAGCGGACGATGTCGGCGCTGACAGGGCCGCGCTCTATCATTACGCGCCGCTCGATCACGCGCTGGAGTCCCGCGCCAGTTTCGCCGACGCGGACTTGCTTCCGCCAGGCGGCTTTCTGCTGGCGCTCGGCTCCATTCCGTGGCGGGAGGCCTGGAAATATGGCGAGCGGGCCTTTCGCTATTGTCAGCTCGACGCCGGCCATGCGATCGGCGCGGCGGCTCAGGCCGCGGCGGCGCTCGGCTGGCGCGCGCATGTCCTTAGCGAGCCGTCCGACGACGAAATAGCGGCGCTGCTTGGCCTCGCGCGGGAAGACGCCGCGCATCGTCGCGAGCGCGAGCACCCCGAATTATTGGTCTGGATCGAAGTCAATCATGCGCTCCCCGCGCCCTTCGACCTCAAAGGCATTATCGACGCGGCGCGCGAGTGGCGGGGAACCGCGAACCAGCTGAGCGAGGATCACGACGGTTGGCCTCTCGTCGATCTCGCGTTTCAACTCTGCCGCAAACCGCGCGGCGCGGCGATCGCCGGCCCGCCGCCAAGGGCGTGCTCGACCGCCGGCGCAAGCGGACCATCCATCGCCGAGGTCGTGCGCGGGCGACGCAGCGCCCAACGTTTCGACGGAAAATCCTTTCTCCCCCGCGCCGCGTTTTTCTCGATGCTGGCGGCGACAATGCCGGGCGCGGAGCCGCTGCTCGCCGCGTTCCCATGGTCGGCGGCGCTGACGCTCGTCTTGTATGTCCATCGCGTCGAGGGCTTGGAGCCCGGGCTTTACCTGCTGGCCCGCGGCGCCGACATGGCCGAGCGATTGCGCGCCGCCTGTTCTCAAGGCTTCGATTGGGCGCCGGTCGAGCCGAGCGACCTGCCCTTGTTTCGCTTGCGAGCGGGCGACGTCCAGCGCGAGGCGACGCGCCTTGCCTGTCTACAGGCGATTTCCGGCAAGGGCTGTTTCAGCCTCGCCATGATCGCCGATTTCGACCGGACGCTCGATATGGAGGGAGCCTTCGCATACCGGCGCCTGCATTGGGAGGCCGGCCTCGTCGGACAGGCGCTCTATCTCGGCGCCAGCGCGAGCGGCTTCGCGGGAACCGGCATCGGGTGCTTCTTCGACGACGAGGTTCACGCTCTGCTGGGCCTCACGAGCGATCAAACCACGTTCCAGGATGTCTACCACTTCACGGTCGGCGCGCCGGTCGAAGACGCGCGCATTCTGACCTTGCCTCCCTATCCAGAAGAGAGACGGACACGGCGATGAACATTCAGATCGAACGAGCGCATGTCGAAGCCTTGATGGAGAGATTCCCGGCGCATTCCGGTCTCGCGGAGCAGTTGAGGTTCAGCGAGCGCGTCGAGATCGAGCTATCGCATCTCTCCAGCGAGGAGCTCGACTTTCTGGAGGACCGTTACCGAGGATCGGGGCCGGACATGCGCGCCAAGGCCGCGCAACTCGCCACTCTTCGGGCCGCGCTGCTGAACGACGGCGTGAGATTCGAGCCGGGCGATCTCGAAATGGCGCTCCCGGCGCTCGTGCGGCATTTGACCGCGAACGCCATTCGCGGCTGGCTTTTCACGGCGAGCGTCGCCAGCAAGCCCCTGCCCTATCTGGTGACGCGCTTCGACTATGTTCCCTCCTCCAACGACGAAGCCGGCAAGATTCTGGTCGAACTCAAAGCCAACGCGAAAGGCGTGCTGCAATCCACCTCCATCCGCATCATGGCCGCCGACGTCGCCGGCCGCACGATCAGCGAAATCCTCGCCGCCAAGGGTTTCTTGCGCGAAACTCCGGCGTTGATCGAGGCGTTCGACGCCGCGACCGACATCTATTTCGATTGGCGCGGCCGCTATGGCGCGCAATTCACTGGCAGGGGAACGGGTTTCCACGCCGAAGATCCCAACGCGTCGCATCGCGACATGGACTGGTCGCGCAAGGACATTATCGTCTTGTCGACGAGCGGCGGCGACGCGCGACTCGTGAATGACGAAGGCGTGCTATCGGCGCGCAATCTGACGCTCGAATCGCCCGGCGACGTGCTTGGACATTTCGTTCGCAAGGCCGCGAAGAGCAATCGCTTCGCCGCCGAGGACGAACTCCTGGAGTTGCGCGCGCAAATTCCAGAGAGTCTTTTCACGCGCGTCCCCGTTCATCCCTATATTCTGATGTTCCATCTCGACTTGCATCACCATTTATGGGTGCATGTCGACGAGATGGCGCCCTATCGCTACCAGCCCGAACTCAAGCAAAAGCTGGTGCTGCCGCCCGAGCAAACCGACCTGATCGACATATTGACGGCAGAAATGGACATGTTGATGGACGATATCGTCGCGGGCAAATCCGGGGGAACGACGGTGTTGTGCGCGGGGCCTCCCGGCGTCGGCAAGACGCTGACGGCGGAAGTCTATTCGGAAATCATTCAACGCCCGCTTTACCGCGTGCATTCCGGCCAACTCGGACTCAACGTCTCGACGATGGAGACGGCGCTAAAGGAAATCCTGACGCGCGCGCAGCGCTGGGGCGCGGTCATGCTGATCGACGAGGCGGATGTCTACATCAAGCGCCGCGACGACAATATCGCCATGAACGCCGTCGTCGGCGTGTTCTTGCGCGTGCTCGAATATTTCAACGGGCTGCTGTTTCTCACGACCAATCGCGTCGACGACATCGACGAAGCCATCGTCTCGCGCTGCATCGCCTTGAT
>Ga0181527_1003503_pt1 | contig 14006 bp, 10 predicted proteins | sample PEATcosm2014_Bin_30_FD_119762 | JGI IMG/M metagenome (GOLD analysis project Ga0181527, IMG submission 119762) | Peatland microbial communities from MTU Mesocosm Facility, Houghton, MI, USA - PEATcosm2014_Bin06_60_metaG | ecosystem: Environmental > Terrestrial > Soil > Wetlands > Peat | place...
GAGGAACTGTGGGCTGAGGCCCTCCTTGCCGACTTTCAGCTTGGCCTTGAGCCGCTGGGCCTGGGCTTTGCAAACACGTATTTGCGCGTTGGTGAGCGGAACCATTGCGCTAAAATACCCAGAATTGCACAGAACACCATGCGGAAATCAGGCGAGAGATCCCGTGCAACTTTGTCAGCACATCCACCTGGCAGGCTGGCGGACACAATGTTAAATCTGGTAATTCCCAGATTGCGGCACCTGCGAATATTATTTCGATGTTTTGACCGCATGGCTCGGGCGAACCAGAAACGCCGCATAAAACCTCCAGATTTCCGGCATCAACTCAATCTGACAGCCACGATCTCACCAGGGGCGGTTGAGGTCGGGACGCCGTTTTCGGTTTTCCCGACTGCGCGCTTCCAGACTTGGGTTCGGTGAACTTTCGGGACGCACCCCCGCCCGATTCGCTGCGGTGTTTATTGCTGTCATCTCGTCGTCGATTACCCCAAGCAACTCCTGCCGACCCTGCCGGGTCGTTGCTGAACATGTGAAAACCGCTGGCAGCTTTTCAAACCACGCCGAAATGAGATCAGTAAAGGCTGCGATGTTTGTCTGCGCCGTGACGGCGGATACCTTGTCGGTTTTGATGAATACGAGGACGAACGGCACGGCGTGGCGCACGAGCCATTCCACGAACTCCAGATCTATTTCTTGCGGCGCCAGACCAGACTCGATCAACGCAAAGACCAGGCAGAGGTTCGGGCGATTCTCCAAGTAATCGTTCACGCTTTGGTTGAATCGGGCTCTGTCCTCCCGCGCGACGTGGGCGAATCCATAGCCTGGCAGATCCACCAGCCGCCAACATTTGTTCATCGTGAAGAGGTTAATGAGCTTGGTGAACCCCGGCGTGGGCGAGACGCGGGCTAATCCCTGCTCGCCCGCCAGCATGTTCAGCAGCGAGGACTTGCCGACGTTCGAGCGGCCGATGAAGGCGAACTCCGGCAGTGACTCGTCCGGACACGAATCCAGATCCGGCGCGCTGCAGTCAAAAATGGCGGATGAAATGTTCACGATGGAAAACCCACAGCCCATTGTCGCACAAATCCACCGGATTGATACCCGTATTGTCAGAAAACGGGCTGTTCAATCCACCAGGCTTGACACGCGATGGCCCCCGTGGTCGCTTTTCTTACGGGCTTGGTAAGCGGCTCTCTTTTCGGCTTCGCGCAGGAAGCGGAGTTCGAGTTGGAGTTTGAGGAAACTGTCATATCGCTCGCGCGGGAGCGTGCCGGCGGCGAGCGCTGCGAGCACCGCACACTGATTCTCCTTCGTATGGGTGCAGTCGCGGAAGTGGCAGCGTACAGACAGCGCGTCGAACTCGGGAAAAGTTTGCTTCGATCCTTCACTGGCAATCCAGAGGTGGAATTCTCTCATGCCCGGCGTGTCAATGACCACGCCTCCTTGGGGGAGGAAAATCATCTCGCGCCACGAAGTGGTATGCCGGCCTTTGGCGTCACTTGTGCGGACTTCCACCGTGGCCTGGATGTCTTCTCCATAGAGGCGGTTGATGAGACTAGACTTGCCGACACCCGAGGTGCCGATGAACACGGCGGTGTCGCCGGGCTGGATCAGTTGCGCCAATTTCTCCACGCCTCGCCCGGTGAGCGCACAGGCCGCGAGCACCAAAGCGTCGCCAGCCACGCGAGTGGCGTCCGCGAGCCTGGCGTCAAGGTCCTTGCACAAATCAATTTTATTGAGAAGGACCACCGGGCGTGCCCCGCTCTCGTGGGCCATGACCAGCATCTGCTCCAGACACGCCGCGTCGAAGCTCGCGTCCGCGGCGGTTACCAGGAACGCCGTGTCAATATTCGTGGCGAGGATATGCTCAGTGCTGCCACGGCCGGTCGTCTTGCGACAAAGCTGGGTGCGTCGTGGAAGGATGGCGTGAATCATGGCCTTCTCCTCGTTGGCAACCAGTTTTACGGCAACCCAATCCCCCACCTTGGGAAGTCTTGCATTGGACCCGCGGGCTTCGTGGAGGCAATGGCCGGTGACTTGCGCGAGAAGTTCCGCATCCGCGGTCCAGACGCGGAAGAAATGTTTATCCTCCACCGCCACGCGCGCCGGAACCAAACCCTTGGCCTGGTGGAGCGCGAATTGCTGGTTAAGATCAGCATTCCAGCCCAACTTCGTCAGGTCCATAGGGGCGTGTTGATTGAATCATTCATGGCCTACAGCTTACGCCCTAGCCCCGGAGGGTCAAAAGATTCAAGCAGCTTGCGGAAAGCACGTTTCGAAGCTATTGGGCAGTTGGGTGAAATCTCCCAGGCTTGCGTAATCGCCCGCCGTCACCCAGGCTAATCCGAATGAGGCGCATGCTTTAAACAGTAACTTGAAACCGAACACGGCCAATACCCTCTCCGACCGGGATGCGGTGGATGATGTTATCGCCTATCACGACCGGACGAAGCATCATCCGCAGCGCTACGCTCTTGGACCGGGAGGTCTCGACTGGGCGACCCAGCCGAATCCGTTTCGCCGTTTCGATGGTTCGCCCGTGTTCAAACTGCCGCTGGCCGACCGCGACGACACCCCGCCAGCAGCCGTCTTGTTCGGCGAAAGCGTTGCGCCACCGCGACCTTTCACCCTCAATGCGTTAGGTTTGTTCTTCGAATTGTCCATGGGCCTTTCAGCTCGGAAGGAGATTCCGGGCATGAGCTGGTATCTGCGGATGAACCCTTCCAGCGGCAATCTGCATCCGACCGAGGCCTATGCCGTGCTGCCGGCGCTGGAGTGGTTGCCTGGCGGCGCAGGTGTTTATCACTACGCACCGCTGGATCACGCCTTGGAACAACGGGCGCGCCGATCGCAAAGCACCAAGCCGGACGCCGTTGGATTTTGCGTTGGACTGACTTCCATCACCTGGCGCGAGGCGTGGAAATATGGTGAGCGGGCCTTTCGCTATTGTCAGCACGACGTGGGACACGCCTTCGCTGCTCTTCGTTATGCGGCCGCCGCGCTGGGCTGGCGCATGGAACTGTTGCCGGAATGGGATGACGCGCAACTCGCCCGACTGCTCGGCCTTGACCGCGTGGAAGATTTTACCAATGCCGAACGCGAGACGCCGGAACTGCTCGTCAGGGTGATGGTGAACGGAGTGGCAGAGCCGCCTCCGTCACTCGTTGCCGATGCACCTGTTGAATGGTTCGGACGTGCCAACCGCTTGAGCCGCTCCCATGTTGGGTGGCCAGCGATTGATGAAGCCATTGCTGTCTCGGAGCGAAAAGCCTTAATAGCGGCCAAATCCTTCGTCCGAGATTCGTGGCCGCCGCCCTCGCCGCCCGCCTGCGCTCTTTCGTCCGGTCAAGTTATCCGCCAGCGCCGCAGTGCGGTGGATTTCGATGGTGTCACCACCATCACGCGCGAAACGTTTCTGGCCATTCTGGATACTACGTTATCGCGCGCATCCGCCACGCCGTTTGACGCGTGGCCATTTTCGCCTCGGATAAACCTGGTTTTGTTCGTTCATCGGGTCACAGGGCTGGATCCTGGAATGTATCTCTGGCTGCGAAATCTTGCCGACATGGAAGCTCTGCGGCACGCCTTCCACGACGTTCGCGACTGGGAAGTCCTGCGGGACATGGCCCCCATGATGCCACTCTGGCGTTTGGGCCGGGGAGACCTTCGCGATTTTGCGCGGACCCTTTCGTGCCACCAGGACATTGCCGCCGACGGAGCATTCAGCCTTGGCATGCTGGCGCGATTCGAACCGGTCATACGGGAACGCGGCGCGTCGGCTTGGCGGGAGTTGTTCTGGGAGGCCGGAATAATCGGCCAGTCACTTTATTTGGCCGCGGAGGCCGCTGGAATACGAGGAACAGGGATTGGCTGCTATTTTGATGACGATTTGCACCGCGCTCTCGGTTTGAAGGGGCATGATTGGCAGAGCCTATATCACTTCACCATCGGCAATCCCGTAGAGGATCTGCGGCTGCGGACCATACCGCCGTATGCCCATCTGAAAATGGTAGCGCGCGACCCCTGACCGATTGTTACACGCGTGCAAACGGCTTGCTCAAATCCGAGTCTTGGGCGATATGGGGCCTTGCTTCAGTCCTCAAAAGGGTTGTATTCCAAAATTAGCGAAGAAATCTAAAAATGCCTCGTTAGCAGAATCTATGGGTAAATTCTTCCGGCTCCGGGAGCCGTCCTAACGAAAAAAGATAGCATTGACCGGAGCGGGGGCGGGGGCGGGAAAAGGGGGCGGAGCGTCAAGGCTATCGTCGGTTGAACGAGCCCGGTCAGTTTTTCCGCAGCCGTTCCCTTTGCGATTTGCTTTTGGAGATGATTTTGCGGCGGGCGGTTCTGGCCGGGCGCGTCCCGGCCGCCGGCCACCCTTTCTGACCAGGCTGGCCAGGCTCGTTCTCCGATCTTCCAGTCTGGCAGGGGACCAGGGAGGGCAAGAGATTCTCTTTTCCCGATGGGCGGCAACACCGCGCCGTGACCCGAAGCGGATTATTGCTTTGGGCGCCCACCGCGCTGTCATGGAGACGGTTCATCGGGGGGTGTGGCTACGGAGGGGCGCGGGCGAGGGTGGCGATCCAAAGCAGCGGGATGGCGCAAACCGGGCACAGAGGGGGAAGGACCGGACTGGCCGGGCGGGGGTCCGGCTTCCAATCCAGCAGGGCCAGGATCCGTTTCCATCTGGTTTTGGCGGCGGGACTCAGCCAGCCGTAATAGCGGACGCGGGCAAAACCCTTGGGCAGGACGTGTTGGAGAAAACGGCGCAGGAACTCCGTCACGGGCAAGGTCAAGGGATGCCAGCGCTGATCTTTACTGTCTTTGTATTGGAAGGTGATCCTTCCGTCTTGGTCGTTGAGGAGGCGCTGGTTGCCCAGGGCGGTGCGATACACGTAGGCGGAAAGATATTTCAAGGCGGCTTCCCCGCTGCCCGCCGGTTGCACATCCACCACCCACTTCTGCCGCCAGACACCCGGGGGGATGCGCGCCAGTTCTGCCGGGTGTTCCTGGGCCAGCCGCTCTTTGAGCCGCTGGCGAAACCGGGCGGCCAGGACGGCTTGTGGCAGGAAAAAGTCCGGGGAGGGCGGACGCATCCACCGCAAGCCATCCTCGCGCAGTCCGCCGGCGGGCACGACGCAGTGAACATGGGGATGATACTGTAACTGGCGGCCCCAAGTGTGGAGCACATGCAAAGAGCCCAATTGAGCGCCCAGATATTTGGGCCGGCGGGCGACGTCTTGCAAGGTTTCCGCGCTTTGGCGCAAGAGCAGCGCATAACCCAGCTTCTGGTGGGAACGCAGCCAGGCCCGCAACCCCTCCGGCACGGTGAAGGTCACCAGATAATAGGGCACCGGCAGGAGCTTGCGTCTTTGGTGTTCCAGCCACGCGGTGGCGTCGGCGTTGCCACATCGCGGACAGGCGCGGTGGTTGCAGGAATGATAGACAAAATGATGGGTGCCGCAGTCCGGACAGCGGTAAAGCTCCCCGCCCAAAGCGCCGGTGCGGCAGGCCAGAATGCACTGCACCGCGCGGCGATGGGAGGGGAGGAGGTCCGCCCCAAACTCTCGTTCATAGGCCGGCCAATGCCGGCGCAAAACTTCCGCCAGCGGGATCACCCGGCGGCGTCCGTGTTAAATCTTCAAGTTTTCAGCGGCTGGAAGAGCGTCTGCAACGCCGCCTGGGTGCGCGCTTCGCTGATGGCCGTCAGATGCGTGTAGCGGGCCGTGGTGTCCAGAGACTCATGGCCGAGGTACTGGCTGATTGGCGCACGGAAACCCCTTCCTCCAACAGGTGGGTGGCGTAACTGTGACGCAAGGTGTGCGTCGTGGAAGCCGGATTGACCCCGCCGGCCACCCGCGCCAGACGATAGGCCAACTGGACCGAACTGGTGCTCATCGGCGCGGCGCTGTGCTGCAAGACCTGCCGCAAAGCCAGCGCGCCCTTGCTCCGGCCACAGTCCGGGCATGGAAACAGGAAAGTCCTGTTCCGGTGGGTCCTCCACCATTGCCGCAGTTCCTCGATCATGGGCGCGGCGATGGGCACGTAGCGGTCCTTGCCGCCTTTGGCGTCGCGGATATGCAGACGCGGCGGGTTCTCCCGGCCATGAATGTCGTGGATGCGCAGGCTCACCGCCTCTCCCACCCGCAGCCCGCAGTGATACATCAAACGCAAACAAGCGCGGAACCGGGGCTCCTGCACGGCGGCCAGCACCGACTGCACTTCGGCGCGGGACAAAACCAGCGGCAGCGTTCGCGGTTCGGCAATGCGCAATTCCTGGAAGACGCTCCACCCTTTAACCTTGAGGCATTGAACGTAGAAACAAAGCAGCGAGTACTTGGCCCCCTTCATCAGAGACGGGGAGTAATGTTTTTCCTGGCGCAGAAACAGGAAATACTGGCGCAACTGGTCTTCGTTGAGCGTGGCCGGATCGCACTGGAAATGTGCCGCCAGTTTGCGGACGTATCGCACGTACTCTTTCTTGGTCGGCTGGCGATAATCTTTAAGCTCGACGAGTTGTTGGAACTGAGTGATAGAGGGCTAGGTTATATGCATAGGCCGGGAAGGATGCGCCCGTGTGGGCGCGACTTCCCGGCCAAAGTGTCTTCAGCCGCGCCCCGGCCAAAAACGCCCCCTCAGCCCTGCCGCGAAGCGGCTCAGTTCAACGTGTGATACAAGGCAATTTCCACCGCGTCGTAGGTGCGGAAGCCGTAGGAACGTCTGGTGACCACTCGAATCTTGTTGTTGAGGCCCTCCACCGCGCCAGCGGAAATCTCGCCCTTGGCTTTGAACCAGTTCATCAGAAGGTCCTCATGAGACCGCAGCATCCGCGCCACTTTCTTCATCGGCTCCAGGCGGCTGCGTAGGGCGCGGGTCGTCCAGACGTCCAGAAAGGCGCTGGCCCAGGTCAGCGAACGGTAGCGCCAGAAGTCTTGGAAGGTTTCCTTGAGCATCCAGGCCCGGCCGGTGGCCAGCTTGCTCTGGAGCAGGCCGCAGAGCCGGCGTTTGGCCCGCCCGCGCACCCGGCTGCCTTTGCGCAGCAGTTTCCAGCGCATCTTCTTGAGCTTCTCGGCCAACGGACGGCCCCGCAGCCGCCCGCTTTCTGCCCGGCGGACTTCGTCCACCGCCTGGTTCAAATGCGAGGTGATATGAAAGCGGTCCAGCACATGCAACGCCTGGCCGGCCTTGGCCGCGATCACGGTCAGGTAAGGCCGCCACATGTCGCTGCACACAAAACACAATCCCTTCACGACCGGCTCCCCCAACGCCGCCAAGCCCCGGCGCAAGGTGGCTTTAGTGCGCCGCTTGCCCACCCACAACAGACGGCGGCAATGGCCGTCAATCTGGTAAATGACCGTCAGGAAATTATCGGCCCGTTGGCTCTTGCCCCAATGGATTTCATCGATCCCGATGGCCCTGATCCCTTCCAATATACGGTGCGCCAGGCCCCATTGCACAAACCACTGGACCGAGCGATAGACGCATTCCCAACTGGTGCCAAAGGCCCGCGCCGTCTCGCGCCAGGACAGCCGCCGCGCCCAACGGGAGAGAAAACACATCATGGCGATGGTGATCGGCCGCTTGCCATCGCTCCAAGGAACGTGCTCGACGGTGGACGCAAGGCCCGGTCAACGACCGCAACACTTCTTGAATTTTTTGCCGCTGCCGCACGGGCAGGGGTCGTTGCGTCCGACTTTGGGTTCGGAGCGACGCACGGGCATCGCTGGCGCAGGGAGGGAGGTCGTCGGAACAAAAGGCGCCTGCGGGGCTGGTCGCTGCCGGGCCAGGAGTTGAAGATTGTATAAGGCCATGAACTGGTGCATGGCCTTTTGGTCGCACATATCAACGCCGGCTTTCTGGGCTGCCATCGCGAAGGCTTTGGCTGGCCCCCAATGGCGTTGATCCTGCGACGCGGCAACGATTTCCTCATCCAGTTCGGCCACGATCTTGGCCAGAGCGCGGGCATTGCTCAGCAGGCCCTTCTCCGCCAGGAACGTGAAGAAGGCCGAGAGTACCGGGGCCACCGCCTGGAAAAAGGCGAGTTCGGCTGACATTTTTCCGGGCAGAATCTCGACACAGCACTCGGTGAGGCTACCAGGGTTCCACTTCTCCGGTGCCATCCCGATATGGCGAAAACTGTATTCGGCAAAGCACCGGACAACACCCGGTGCCTTGTTCTTTTGAGTTTCGGTCAAGGGCTCGTACTGAGGGCTGTTGACGAAACCATCGAACCACCCGCCAACCTGCTCGTGGATGGCTTCCAGTTCCCGATCCGCATATTCCTCGCTCATAAGACTGTGCTCTTGGAACGGCCTTTCTCGGGTTCTTCGACAGGAAACACATAAGACCTGAGAACTCGTTTGCCGGTGTCGCAGATAAAGACCATGATTTCGCCTCCGGCTATGGCATCCATGTATGTCCGCCGCGCCTGCTCCCTGATCCGGTCGGTTAGGTCGTTGATATAAGGCAGGGCCGGATAGGCATAAACGATCTTTTCCCGAAGTCGGTACTCAAGGATGGGCTTGAGGTGCTTGAAATCGTCATAGGCTAACAGGATGCTCGGCCAAATCTTGCCCAGGGCGAGCAAATATGGGTCCTTCCCTTTTTTCGATCTCGATTTCGTTGTCGGCCGCTTGTTCATCCAGCAACGCTGGCGGACAATGCCAGGTCTGTCCAGATCCGCCGGAGGGGGAGTTGGGCGCCCGCAACTGCCGACCGGCGGCGGCGGTAGGTTGTCCGGCACCCGTGCCGCCCGTGCATTCGGCACTTGCCGAAGAAGTCCTAATTCGCTTGCTGCCGGAGGGAACACAATATCACCTGTCAGCGCGCATGTGTCCAACGCACCGCCAGCGGATTTTCCAAAGCGTCCGTGACAGGCTCAGGGCAGGGGATCCGCTCTATTTGGCATCCACACAAGTGATTGAAGCTGGCGTCGATATCGACTTTCCCACCGCCTTCAGGGCCGTGGCCCATTGGATTCCATCATTCAGACGGACCGCCGGTGCAACCGGGAAGGAAAACAGGCAAAACCGTGCCCGGCTATGCTTTTCACCCGGAAAATGGTACAATGCCAATGGGCATCTACCAGGTGGCGACCGATAAAACTTCAGCTTTTCTCCGCGCGAATCCTGATGCTCCGGTATATCAACCCTCAACTTACGCCGACTACTTGAGCGAGCTTTATAGGCTGGTCAGTCTCGGCAAGGCCAATGCTGACCAAATGTTCAATTTGTCAACCGCATTCGATTTTCCAGCAATTGCACTGGCCTGGCTGAGCCAAGAACTGGATTAACCGGAGGAAGACTGGGATGGCAAGACGCCGTCAGAAGCGAGGGTGATGTTGTCAACCTTGGGTACAGATCTGAGTATTCCTGGGAACGGCCCTCCTAAATGCTTGCTACACACCCCGGAAATGGTCGTCATCATGGGCAACTTCTTTCGGTTAAAGCCATGCAGGATTACGAAAGGCGACTGACCGTAAAAAGGAGGCCAAACTAAAAGAATACGCCTAGAGCATAAATTGAAACACTGAACACTTTATGAACAACACACCTGATAACGTGACTAGTGCCGTTACAGACGCTGGCTCCGCAACAACGCCAACCCTGTTTAACCTGCTGGATCAGTTTGTCGACGCACCAACCCTCCGCACTCTTCTATGGGCCCCTGGTTGCAGGCCGTCGCTTAAATGGATACGGAAAGAAACCAACAATGGGAACATTCCGCATTTTCGCCGAGACAAGCGCGTATGGTACCAACCGCGTGCAGTTCGGGCGGCGATGCTTTTGGTCAAACCTCGGCGTGGTCCAAAACCAAAGGGTGTGCAGTAAAAGGTCCTCAATGTTTTGATGATAGATAAAATAACTTGAGAAATTGCAATAATTATGCAAAAGTGATGTCCATATAGCCTGAATCCGGCGTGGAAAGCACCGGTTTCTGTGAAAAATGGCCCAAAATAGGGGTTTTCATCAAACGGTTTGTGCAGCAGTCGATGAATTTTCAGAGTATCGCGCTTACTCGTCCAACGGTTTGAGCTTGTGAATGCGGCTTTGAATGTGCGCGGTCCATTCTTGCACCGCTGGCCGACCCGGCAAACGCAAGGTAGGCCGGTTCTGGGGGCGAGTCAGTTCTCCCGGCAGCCAGAACAAGCGGTGGCGCAGTTTGGTTAAGGTAAGAGATTGCCAATCTACCGGCAGGCACGTTCGTTGGAAAGCCGTCACCAAATTATATGCCAGGCGGACTATCTCCAGGTAGAGCGCGTTGGCGGCAAAGGCTCGGGTGGGAATTTTTCGCAAGGCGTAGTCCTCCCGCAGTTCGCGAATGCGCGGCTCCATCCCGGCGCGCCCCTCGTAGAAATTCCAGACGCCGGCCGGCGTCAACGCCAGATTGGTGAACCATCCCCGGTAAAGATACCGATCCAAGGCAAACAACGTCGGCTCCGGTTCAGCCTCCTCTATCTTGCGGCGGGCCACGATGCAACGGCGAGCACAGGGCCAGCCCGTCAGCCGGTGTTCGAACTCGGCGATCTCCCAGCGCGCATTGAGCCGGTGGTAGCGCAGTCCGCCCAGCATTCGCTTGAGCGCCGTCGTCAAGCGCGCCACCACCGCGTATTGGGAGGGTCGCTGCTCCAGCACGGCCAGCACCGGATCAAAGCCAAAGCCCGTGTCCGCCCGCACCCGCACCTCGCGAATGTCGGCCGGAATGGAAAGAAAGGAACTGGCCAACAGTTCGTCGCTGCCAGACCAAGTGCCCGCGTTGCCCGGCCGCAACTCGGTGTCCCAGAGGAAGGAGGAGTTGGCTTCCAGGCACAGCAATGGATCGTAGGATCGTTTGCCCCGGTAACGAGGATTGTAGCCCACCTCGGCTCCCTCTTGGCGGCCAAAGACGGTGACGACCGTGCTGTCCAAATCCAGAATCAAGCGCGAGCGGTGTTCGGGCTGGTGAATGAACCGCCGCAACAGCCGGTCATTGAACCGATGCAACTGCTGGCGCAATTCCGGCGGCGCCTGCAACAAAAACCGGCGCAAGATTTGCGGATCGGGGTAGCTGGGCAGCCCCGTCAGGTATTGGAAAGTGCCGTTGGCCTGCAAAAGCGCCGCCGTCTCCAAACGATCCAAACCCAGGATAACAGGGTAAACCAGAGCCAAAAGTAACTGCGGCAAACTATACCGTTGATGGGGTCGCGGATAATCCAAATTCCAGGAAGCAAAACGCCGCCATTGCAGCACTTGAATGAATTCGTGGAAGAAGACGACACCGCCATAGTGCTTCATCCCCTTGTGATTCCAAGCGATTTTTACATTTCGAGGCGATCTGCGCATTTCCACCCTTACTTCACCAAAAGTGAGGTCAGTGTGGAAGCACAAAAAGTAAGTCAAAACCCCATGAACATTGGCGAAAAACGTTCCATCCTATGCGTTTTCACGCCGGATTCAGGTATACAGAAGGCCAGTACCAAGCAAACGGCAAATGGGGATTTCGCGCAACAGATTATGCCGGCAATCCTATCAAGCGGCAGGGTGCAGATTCTGAAGCAATACGGAGACCGGGCAATTGTAAGTGGGGCACCCATTACAAGGCCCGGTGTGTTGGTCGAAATAGAGGCGGGTGGCAACGACGCCAAGAACCTGTTCCTGCGATCCACGGAGCAGCCGGCTCGAAAGCCCCGTTCCATTTAATGCCGGATAAAGGCAAATAGTAGGACTTTCAAGGACTCTTAAGGACTCTCCATGACACTTAAGCAGCATACACGGCTTTTACCGGGGCAAAACACCGACATTGAACGCCCTTGTACAGGCTATTAGCAAGATAATGTCCATCTACTCGGCAACAAGATACGGAATATTTCTATAGCGATTATAACCACCGCAATTACAGCTACATACAGCCGATTCCAATTCATTTATAACTATTTGTGCCACTTTATTTTCCACATTTATTCAGCGCCGCACACTCCAGGGCCCTAAACTGAAGTAGGTCAATTGAGCGGCCAACAAAACAATACAAAGATTATGGAACTTGCTAATACAATAAGAGTAAAACGGGGTAAGCCCAGGTGTAAGTACGAGGACTTTAAAACAAAAGCCGGGACTCTGGGGTTTTCAGGTACAAACTTCGACGGCGACCCAGTTTCACGGCAAGGCGCTACATCTCAGATCGAATTGGAACAGTGGAAAACAGCCCAGCGCAATTTGGATAATGCGATGCGCATAGCAGCTGGTGAAGCGCCGATTGAAGCGAGGGCCGTTCATCACATCGTAGCCAAAGAAGATGCCAACGTGATCATCTGCGATCCGGCCGACAATTACTCCAAAGAGCTTCACCGTGGGGTACTACGCGTGCTCCAAGAAGCGCGGGGCAAGGGTTGGGATGATTGGGTTCCCGGTCTACCTCTGCCCAACGGCAAACCTGGTCCCGATCGTTGCATCATTCAGGCAATGTTCGATCACTGCCTTGCCACAAAATTTGACCCGTTGGCGACCTTGAAACTGCTCAATGACAAAGAGCTCGCAAAACTTTACGATGCCATGTGTGATCGTAGAGAGGCTATCGACATCGGAAAACGGGGCGCTATCACTCACGAGACCTCGCTGAACAAAAAGCGTTATGGTGAAAAACTACGTGGGTTTTTTGGCCCCACTCCTTTGTCCACGCTAGCTTTGGAAAAGACACAGAAGGCTTTGTTCAATCCCGTTTCTCTGTCGACCTTGAAGATAACCGATTCACAACGGGATGATTTGGCCGTTGCCCTAAACGAACACCTTAAGATTGCGCGAGCCCATAGTTGGGTGGGAGAATACAACAAACTGTTTTTTGGAAAAGATCCCGTACTTGAAATTCACCCTGCTCCTATGGGGATGATGCAGCAGCAATTCTCGAACGCGTGGAAGATACAATTGGATTATGACGCAGCCTTCTATGCAAAACACCCGATCGATGGTACCGCGTTCTTTGCAAAGACAATTAACCAACTCGCAAAAGCTTTGAGCGTAGGCAGAAATAACGTTGTGAGGTGGCAAAAACAAAAATTTGACTTGCCTCAGGACGAGTTTCCGAAACTTGGGCCCGACGGCTACGATGTTATTGCGTCCCGTAAATGGATGTACATGAACGCCCAAAATGGGATACGTGGCCGGATTGGCGAAACTGCGGCGGAAATGCAGTGCGGCCTGCGGCCGTCCGAATACGCTAAACCGGGTGGATTCATCTATGCTAACTTTTCAGGAATGCGCGTCAGCCGCCTTAATAAGGTTCGCAAATCACGCTTGATAGTTTTCTCCCAATTGACCCGAATTACCTTTGCGTATATGCATGAAAAAGGGTGGTTAGGACGAGAACAAACCCGGAAAGGGGTTAGAGTTATCATCCCCTTTACCTCATGTGGGGCATCCAACTGCCGGGCCAAATTCCGGGGCATGTGCGGTATACGATTGTCTGACGCCCATGTAAAGAGTTTTATGTCTCAGGAGGCAAAGTATGCCGGGACTCCATTCGCCGAAATACCCCAGGAGGCAGTTGATACGTATCGTAAGCATTTCGAGGCGAAGTACCCGCTTATGATTGACCCGGAAACAAACAAACCTTATGAGCGACCAGATGATGGTGAACGTAAGACCAGCATAAGCGCGATGGTTGCGGCCTCTGGAAACTCAGACCTGGAGGGCGCCGCGTTCGCCCACGGAAACTCGGGCGGAATCATCACCGAACACTACGACAAAGAGTTTGAGCCTGAGCAGGCTTACTGGTACTATACCAACATGGTCCCGGACCAGATCAAAAACAGTACGCCGATTGCAGGCCTTGATGCGAACGGTAAACGTCTTTTAAAGTTACCCGAATTCTGGCACGCTAAAACGCCTGATCAAGCGGAAGTCGAAAAGGCCCAACTCGGTTTTGACATTGCGACCATTATTAGAGAAGGCAAAGAGTATGATGCCGAATGCGCTAAAGAGGCTGCCGAGAAAGCTGCCAAAGGGCAAGAGACCACCAAGACGCAAGAAGCCGCC
>Ga0181527_1003511_pt1 | contig 13992 bp, 3 predicted proteins | sample PEATcosm2014_Bin_30_FD_119762 | JGI IMG/M metagenome (GOLD analysis project Ga0181527, IMG submission 119762) | Peatland microbial communities from MTU Mesocosm Facility, Houghton, MI, USA - PEATcosm2014_Bin06_60_metaG | ecosystem: Environmental > Terrestrial > Soil > Wetlands > Peat | place...
GGTTCTAGGGCTCGTATCCACCGCCCGCGGCGAGGACTTTGTGCTGGAGAACCAGGTGGTGCGGTGGACGATTGCTTCCGCCGGCCAGAGCAAGTCGCTGGTCGAGAAGCGAAACGGGCGGGAGTGGGGCCAGCCCTGCCCGCTGGCCCTGCTCAAGAAGGCCGGCCAGTGGCAGGCGGCGTCGGGCATCACGCACCGCGGAGAGTCGTGGCGGATCGGCTTCGGAGCCACGGGCGTAACGGCCGATTGCGGCATCACGGTACACCCGCGATACTTCGTCGTCGAGTTGGCGGCCGTCCAGGGCGAGGGCGTCGAGGAACTCTGCTTCGCCCGGCTGGACGCCGCCGTCCCGGGCAACTACGGCGGTTGGCTCAACGTGAAGTGGAACAACGAGTTCGCCGTGGCGATCCTCGGCCTGAGCGACCGGGTCAACACGGGCGGGCCGCCGGGTTGGGCCGTGGTGCAGCCCGAGTTCGGCATGCAGGGCCAGAAGGCGGCGATCATCGCCGTGCCCAAGACGCAGCTCATGGACGTGATCCAGGAGGTCGAGCGCGACGAGAAGCTGCCCTCGCCCAAGATCGAGGGGCGCTGGGCAAAGACCTCGCCCGACGTGCGCCGCGGCTACCTTTTCAGCGATCTGACCGAGGCCAATGCCGACGAGACGATCCGCTACGCCAAGCTGGGCGCGTTCGGCTGCGTGATGACCTACGACGGCACCTGGTCCGCCTCGCTCGGTTCGTACCCGATCAACACCAAGAACTTTCCCAAGGGCGAGGAGAGCCTGAAGGCGGTGGTCGTTAAGTGCCATGCGGCCGGGTTGAAAGTGGGCATGCACATGCTCACCAGTTTTGTGGGCAAGAACGATCCGCTGGTTACGCCCAAGCCCGATGGGCGGCTGTTGGTGGACGGCCGGAGCCGCCTGGCGGCCGACGTGAATGCCGCGGCGGTGGAACTCCGCGCCGCCGGGCCGCTGGCCGACTTTCCGCGGGAAGGCGCGTTCTACGGCGACGCCAGGCAAGGCATGGACTTGCTGGTGGACCAGGAGATCATCCATTACGCCGGCATCGGCGGACCCGGCGGGCAGACGTTCCTCGGATGTGCCCGCGGCTTCGCCCGCACCGCCCCCGCGCCGCACAAGGCCGGCGCCACGATCCGTCACCTTTGCGAGCGATACGGCAGTTACCTGGTCGATCTGCGGACTTCGCTCAAGGATGAATTGGCCGAGCGCGTGGCGGGGGTGTTCAACCGCTGCGGCTTCGACATGATCTATTTCGACGGCGGCGAGTGCAACATGGCCGACGGCCCGTACTGGTATTGGGTCAGCCAGCAGCAAATGGCCGTCTACGACCGGATCAAGCGAGACATTCTGGTGCAAGGCTCGGGCGGGACGCCCTGGACGTGGCACATTTTCGCCCGCGGCTGTTGCGACGACTTTGCCGCCGTGGCCCCCAAGCAGTATCTCGACCTTCACAAGATCGCCGACTCGTGGCGGTCCTACACCGACAGCTTCATGCCCGCCGAGCTGGGCTGGTGGAGTTTTCTGGAAGACACGCCGCACAACCCGGCTACCAGCCCGGACGAGGTGGAATACTATGCGGTCCGCATGTTGGCCCTGGATACGCCCGTCTCGCTGGAGACGAACCTGTCGGCCTTGAAGCGCAACGGGCGGACGGAGGAACTCTTGGAGCTGCTGGGCAACTACGAGCGGCTGCGGCTTGCGGGCGGCGTGCCGGCGGCCCTGCGCGAAAAGCTCCGCCGGGGCGAGTGGCACATGAGCCGGCCCGGGGAAGGGGACAGTCCCATTTTCGCGGAACGAAAATCGGGACAGTCCCCAGGTTATTTGTTCCGGCCGGTTCGCTACGACACGCAGCGGGTGGCCCTGCCGGGCGAGGCCCGTGCCGTGAATTTGTTCGCCGCGCAGCCGCTGCGGTTCCGCTTGCAGGCCGTGCCGGCGCTCGCGGCGGTCGGCGACAAGGCGAACCAGGTCTTGCTGCGGAGCAATCCGCCGCTGGAGTTGAAGTTGCCCGGTGTGAAAGATGCGATGCCCGGGGCATTGGCCGGGGCCGTCGAGTTCCTGAAACCGGCCGGGCAACAGGCGGTTGGGCTGAAGCTCGGGCCCCAGGCCGTGCTCGGCGGCGGCGGGAAGCCGGTCAATCTGCTCAAGCACCGCGCGGTGGCGATCAAGCTCCGCGTCGATGCGCCGCCGCCGCCCGCGACGCCTTGCCCGGTGCTCAACGTGCAGCTTGAGTCCTGGGGCAAGACCTATCGCGACTACTATCTGGACCTGGATTTTGCGGGCGAGAAGACAGTGGTTATGGCCGAGCCGAGCACCGAGCGGATGCTGCCGGAATTCCGCCCGGCCGCGCAGAACTACGAATTCAAGGCGGCGATGTACGGGTTCGACTATCAAGGGATCGTGGCCCTGAATTTCCGCTGGATGCGCGTTGCCACGGGTGCTCCGCTGCGATGTCGCGTGGAGTTGGTCGAGGCGCTCGCCGAATCCGATGCCCCGCTGGAGAATCCCGCGATCGTGTTGGGCGGCCGGCGGCTGGTCATTCCGGCCGCCCTCCACCCCGGCGACTATGCCGAGTGTTGGGGCGAGGGGCCGTTGCGGGTTTTTGACCGCAACGGGGTGACACTGAAGACCGCCGCGGCTCCGCCGGCCGACCTGCATCCCGGCGAGAATCGCCTGACGCTCGAAAGCCAGTCAAGCGGCACGGCCAGGTTGACCGTTATCACGCTCGGCGAGCGGGCAGAGCCATAGGCCGCCGCCCTCCAAATGATCGAAGGGCCCTCGCCGCCCCCCTGCGCGGAGGTCGCGATGCCACTGCGCGGCGTCCTCTACCGCTGGCAGTGCCGACGAGGGAATTCTATAATGACGAGTTGGCCGCTGCTCGCTGGATGGATCAGGGGATCGAATCACTCAAGATTGTGGAGATTCAGCCATGAGGGTGGACCGACTGACACTCAAGGATTTTACGGTGTTCGGGGAGGCCGATTTCGAATTCTCGCCCGGGCTCAACGTCTTGATCGGCGCCAACGGGACGGGGAAGTCGCATGTATTGAAAGTCCTTTACAGTGTCCTTCGGGCGATGGGTGCCGCTCGGACGGATGCCGAGACGGGGAGGTCGGTTCTTGCCCGGGATCTCCGGGTATGGGACAAAGTGTTTCCCGTTTTCCGTCCCGAGCCGGCCTCTCGTGCTGACTTGGGACAGGGTGCCTATCACTCCCTGACGCGTCGTGGGGCGAAGGACCTCCACCTCGAAGCGACCGGCGATTTTGGAGAGGTTATGCTGGACGTCAAGGCCGGCGCAGTTCCGCTGGAGGGCTGGGAGGTTGTGCCGCCGGGGGGCCACACGGTCTTCGTTCCGGCCAGCGAGGTGCTTTCGATCTACCCCGGTTTTATCGCGGCTTATGAACGCCGCGAGTTGTCCTTTGACGAAACGTTCCGCGACCTGTGTGTCGACCTTTCCGCAAACCCGCTACGGTCCGTCTCTCCGGCTGCTCTGGCGGAGCTGGTTGCCAAGTTGGACGAGGCGGTCGGGGGCAAGACGGTCCTTCGTGGAGAGAGGTTCTACGTTTCGGTTTCCGAGGACTGGCTTCTCGAGGCCCCCATGCTGGCGGAAGGGCTCCGTAAACTCGCATCGATAGCGCATCTGATCCGCAACGGCTCGCTCGCTGAAAAGAGCGCGCTGTTTTGGGATGAGCCGGAGACCAACCTCAATCCGAAATTGGTCACGGTCGTTGCAAAATTGCTCCTGGACCTCGCCGGCGCCGGGGTGCAGGTGTTCATAGCGACCCACGACTATTTGCTCACCAACGAGCTCTCGGTTGCCGCGGAATACGGCACGCCGGAAGCGCAGGCGGCGAAACCGCGGTTTTTCTGCCTCGGCCGATCCGGGCGGGAGCCTGTAACAGTTCAATGGGCCGATGCCGTCGCCGACCTTGTCTCAAACCCAATCTTGGAGGAGTTCGCGGCGCATTACGACCGGCAGCAGAAGCTGTTCGCACAGGCCGGGGCACCGAAGGAGTAGCCTATGCCGACTGCGTTCGTGGAAGAGAACCTGCGTCTCACGTTTGACGACACCTGGGTTGCGCTCAAACTTGACCAAGATGTTTTCTTCCTGGAGCGGCTAATGCCCATACAGCTCACCCGAGCTATGGACCTTCTTGGGTTACATCGCCAATCCGAGTTATATCTGATTGAGGTCAAGGACTTCCGGGGATCAGCGATCGAGTTGAAGAACCATGACAAGATGTGCGCGGGTGACACGCTGCTCCTTCAGGTCGCTCGCAAGGCGAAAGACAGCGTCGCCTGTGTCGCCGGCGCGGCCAGGTGCTTGAGGGACGCCTTCTGGTCGCAGTGCGCCGACGTGCTTCGCAAACCGGAGTCCATCGTGAAAGTGGTCTTCTGGTTGGAATTCGACCTGGGGCGGCGAGGGAATGGGCGGCCTCCCGCCTGGGTCGAGCAGGAAATGAAAGTACAAGCAACTACACGGGAGAACCGGCTCAAGGCGCGCCTCAATTGGCTCACCAGGCAAGTGGTCGTTACGAACCAAACCATCAACCCGCGCGCGTTACCGGGCGTCAGGGTGGAGAACGTCGCACGGGCAGGGCGCCGATGACGCGCACGCACCGCGTCGAACACCTGGTCACCAACTTGCCCTTGAGAGAACAACCCGTTGGAGATCCAATGCTCGCTTTATCCATGCTTCCCCGGTTACTGGCGATTGCCTTGAGCGGCGCGGTCTTTCTTGCGGCCGGCCCCCCGTCCGCTGCCGAGCCTTCGAGCCAGACGGGCGCGCCGCTGGTGACCCTGGACAAGCCCTTCACCTTTGCCTACCTGGCTTGGGAGAAGAAGGTCAAGATCGAGAAGGGCGTGGTCGTGCTCGACGCCCAAGGCCTGACGCCCAAGGGGGGCGCCGGGGTGGCCGCCGGCTACGACCTGAGCGGCCACGCCGAAGATTGCCCGGCCCTGCTGGTGAAGGTCGGCCCGCGCAACACGATGCGCGCGATCAGGCTGCTTTTGGGCGACGCGGGCGAGCGGACCGGCACGTGGTCCTTCCCGTTGCCCAAGCCGTCGGACAAGGCGGTGCTGCTCCTGCCCGCCGACGGTGCGCCGTTGTCTTGCGCCAACGAGCTTGGCAAGAGCGGTGCGCCCGCGCTAGGCAAGATCGTGCAGTGGCAATTGATCGGCGACTGGAGCGGCGACGGGCCGGTCGATCTTCGCGTGGAGGCGATCCGGGCCGTCAAGCCCAACGACGAGATCCGCAAGGCCCGCGCCGCGCTGGCCGAGCGACTTGAGGCGGCACGCATCCAGGCGGAAAAGGACCGCATGGCGGCGCGGGCCCGCTACAGCCGGCCGACGCCCGATTCTCCGCAGCTCGAGGCCGTTTATGCCGCCGGCCCCGACGTGCTCGCCCTGCAGATTCGCCAGGGCAAGCTGACGCCCTGCACCTTGTCGGAGTACAAACGCCAACCCGGCGACGTGAAGAACAAGGATGTGCACCTGATTCGCGGCGGCCAGGACCGGGGCCTCTTGGTCGGGCCTCCGGGACGAGAGAGCGGCCTGGTCGCGCCGGAGGGCTACTCCGGCGACCCGCTGCTCGTGGTCGAGGCCGACGACGCGGCGAACTACAAAGTCAGCTCCCCGGACGATCCGGCGTTTGCCGGCGGGGCGGCGCCGCAAAAGGTCATGCGGAAGTCGAAGGCCGACGACTGGCAGCAATTCGTGCAGCCCGGCGTGGTCGTCGTACACCGGATCTACTTGAAGCTGCCCACCCCGCTCAAGCCGGGCAAGACCTATACCGTCTCGCTGGGCCACCTGAACACGAACCGGCGGCAAGCCACGCTCCGCTTCGATCCGGCCACGGTCTGGACCGAAGTGATCCACGTCAACCAGGCCGGCTTCCGCCCGGACGATCCGCTCAAGCGGGCGTTTCTCTCGGTCTGGATGGGCAGCGGCGGCGCTTACGATTTCCCTGCCAAGCAGACTTTCCACCTGGTCGACGCCAAGACGGGGCAGAGCGTTTACACGGGCACCGTCGGCGAGGCGTGGCCCGCAAGCAAGCCCGAAAAGATGGCGGACACGCGGAACTTCAACGGCACCTCGGTGTCCACAATCGACTTCTCGGACTTCAAGACGCCCGGCCGGTACCGCGTGGTGGTCGAGGGGATTGGCTGCTCGTATCCGCTGGAGATCGGGCCCAAGGTGTGGGAGCAGGCATTCTGGGCGCAGATGAAGGGTTTTTACAACCAGCGGAGCGGCATCGCGCTTGGGCCGCCGTATAGCGACTTCGTCCGGCCGGTGTGCTGGCGGCCCGGAGTTAACGACTGCATGCCCATCACCCAGTCCAGCTATTCCATCGTGGACGGCAACCCCAGCGGCAAGGGGAATCTGGCCGACGGCGACACGGGCAAACCGGTTCCGGAAGCCTGGGGCGGTTATCACGACGCCGGCGATTGGAACCCGCGCCGCATGGACCACATGCGGACCACCACGTTCTGGCAGCTCGAATTGTTGCAACTCTCGCCCGACTATTTCGCGCGGCTCAAGCTGAACATTCCCAATGATGCGCCCGGCCCGGACCTGCTCAAGGAATGCCTTTTCGAGTTGGATCTGTTCCGCCGCCTGCAATTGCCCGACGGCAGTTGCCGCTTCGGCATCGAGACCAACGGCGACCCCGGCGGCGGCGAGGTGAGCTGGAAACAGCACATGCCGGGCTATGTCTATGCTCCCGATATCCTATCGAGTTACATCTACGCTGCGGTGGCCGCTCGGGCGTCGCAGGTGCTGGAGAGTTACGACAAGGACCTGGCCAAGACTTATCGCGAGGGCGCGGTGAAGGCCATGCAGTGGGCCGAGGGTGACCGGGCCCGGCGCAAAGCCAACGGCACGTGGGAGAAGATTCCCAACCAGCGCGACGCCGTTTACCAGAACCGCAACCTGGCGGCCGTGTGCCTCTATGCCCTGACGCGGGATCCGCACTGGAACGAGGTCTTCTTGGAAGATACCGTGCTCAAGACGGACGCTGCGCCGGCGTTCCGCGGGAATTATCCCGGCCGCGACGCGGCCTTCACCTATGCCCGGCTGCCCGACGGCCTGGGCGATGCGCAGGTGAAGCAGAACGCCCGACACGCCGTGATTGCCGATGCCGACGGCACGCTGGAGTATCAGCGGAACAACGCCTTCGGCATCGCCTCGGACGACCCCGGCAAGCCGCACTTCATCGGCTTTTATTCCAATCCGCACGGGGCGGTCTCATTGGTGCGGGCGCACTACCTGACCGGCGGCACGGAGTATCTGGCCGGCGCGGTCAAGGCCTGTTTGTTCCCCGCCGGGGCCAACCCCAACAACCTCGTTTACACCTCCGGCGTGGGAACGAACTACGTGAAGCCGATGAACATGGACGCCATCGCCACTGGTCAGAAGCCGCCGATCGGCCTGACGCCCTACGGCAACATCGACCTTGCGCGCTGGGGCTCCGGCAAAGATAGCGGCTGGATTACCTGGCCGATCACCTGGTTCATGGGTAAACACTGCCAGCCGGGCGTCTTCGACTGGCCGACCTCGGAAGCGTATTTTGACGTGCGTTTCTGGCCCTCCTACTGCGAGTTCTGCATCGACCAGACGATGGGCCCGAACGCCTACGTCTGGGGATACCTGGCGGCACGGAAGTAGTCTCCGTTGCGGAAGGCGCCAAATCGTGGGTGCCATGCCCACGCTTGCGTGGGCATGTTCGAGTTTCGGCCGCTTTCCCGGCATGCCCACGCAAGCGTGGGCATGGCACCCGCATCGGCCGCGTCGTCACAGCCATAACTATTGAATCGATGGGAACTTACGCTATGATTGCAGGAGCCGGCCGGACAACGCCTGCCGCCGGGAGGTTGGCCTACGGAACTTCCAGTTCCCGTCGAGCGTCTATACCGGGCCTGGGATGTCTCTTAACCTCGATGAGGAATTGACCTATGAAGACTTGCTCCATCATGCTGTTGTTGGCTTTGGGCCTGGTAGCCACCGGCGGCGCCGCCGCCACCCCGGCCGGTAAACACGAAGCCCAGTGGAAACAAGTGGACGAGGCCGCCAACAAGGGGCTGCCGAAGACCGCCATCGAGCGGATCAACCCCATCATCGAGGAAACCATGCGGGACAAGGACTACCCGGAAAACATCCGGGCCATCGCCCGGAAAATCGCGCTGGAGGGCATCATTCAGGGCAACAAGCCCGAGGAAAAGATCACCCGCCTGGAAGCCGAGATCGCCAAGGCCCCCAAGGAAATGGCGCCGGTGATGGAGGCCATTTTGGCCAACTGGTACTGGCATTACTTCCAGCAGAATCGCTGGCGGTTCATGCAGCGGACGGCCACGGCGGGGGCACCCAGCAAGGATTTCACCACCTGGGACCTGCCGCGGCTGTTCGCCGAGATCGACAAGCACTACGGCCAGGCCCTGGCGGCCGAGGCCGAGCTGAAGAAGACTCCCATCGCCCGCTACGACGCCCTGCTGGAGAAGGGCACGATGCCGGACAGTTGCCGGCCGACGCTCTACGATTTCGTGGCCCAGGAGGCACTGGCCTTCTACAGCTCGGGCGAGCAGGCGGCGGCCAAGCCGGAAGACGCCTTCGAGCTGTCGGCCGGCAGCCCGATCTTCGCCCCGGCCGACGAGTTCATCGCCTGGAAGATCGAGGCCACGGACAGCCAGTCGCCGCTGCTCAAGGCGATTCTGCTCTACCAGGACGTTGTGCGGTTCCACCAGAAGGACGAGGAGCAGGCCGCCTTCCTCGACGCCGACCTGGAGCGGCTGGTGTTCGGCCACAACAAGGCGGTAGGCGAGGAAAAGGACGCCCGCTACAAGGCGGCCCTGAAGCGCTACGTTGACCGCTTCGGCGACCACGAGATATCGGCGCGGGCCCGCTACCAGTGGGCGCTGGTGCTGCAGCAGGAAAACGAGCTGGTCGAAGCGCACAAGCTGGCCGAGCAGGGTGCGCGGGCCTTCCCCGAGACGCCCGGCGGCAAGCTCTGCTACAACCTGCAGCAGCAGATCGAAGCGAAGTCGTCCGGCATCGTGGCGGAGCGGGTCTGGGCCGAGCCCTGGCCGAAGATCCAGGTCCGCTACCGCAACGTGACGAAGGTCTATTTCCGGGCCGTGCAGGACAACTGGCTGGAGCGGATGAAGGAGGGACACGGCGCTATCTACTTCGCCGACGAAAATGCCCGCCGGGCCCTGGTGGCGAAGAAACCCGACCTGGCCTGGTCGCACGACCTGCCGGCCACGGCGGACTACCGCGAGCGGACCGAAGAGCTGCCCGCCCCGAAGGACCTCAAGCCCGGCTTCTACTACCTGCTGGCCAGCCACGATCCGAACTTCAGCGAGAACGACAACGTCATCTCGTTCACCGATTTCTGGGTGAGCAACCTGGCCCTGGTGCAGCGGAACCGCTGGGGCGAGGCCCAGATGGGCGGCTTCGTGCTGGACGCCAATTCGGGCGAGCCGATCGAGGGCGCCCAGGTGCAAATCTATGCGCGGGATTGGAACGGCGCCCTCCTGACCGGCGGAAAAGGCCAGACCGATCACAACGGCCTGTTCTCGCTCGCCGCCGTGAACCAGCGCGGCAACGTGGCCTACGTCACCCTCAAGGATCAACAACTGGCGTCGGCCAACGACGTCTACGTCTACGGGCAGGACCAGCGGCCCCCACCCAACACCCGCACGATCTTCTTCACCGACCGCGCGCTCTACCGCCCGGGACAGACCATCCAGTACAAGGGCCTGGTGATCCAGGTGGACACGGAGGGCAACAACTACAAGGTGCTGGCGGGCGAGACGCTGACCGTGGTGTTTGCCGACGTCAACGGCCAGGAGATTGGCCGGCAGCAGGTCCGCACCAATGATTACGGCTCGTTCAGCGGCAGCGTCACCGCGCCGCGGGACCGGCTCTCCGGGCGGATGGTGCTGCGGGCCGGGCCGCACCAGGGCGCGACCCAGTTCAACGTCGAGGAGTACAAGCGGCCGAAGTTCCAGGTGACCCTCGAGGCCCCCAAGGTAGCCGCCAAGCTCGACGCGAAAGCGCGGCTGGAGGGCAAGGCGATGGGCTACAGCGGGGCGGCCGTGGGCGGCGCGAAGCTCCGCTACCGCGTCGTCCGCCAGGTCCGCTATCCCGATTGGTGGTACTGGTGCTTCTGGTGGCGGATGCCACAGACGCAGGGCCAGGAAATCGCCCACGGCACGGCGGCGACCGAGGCCGACGGCAGCTTCGCCGTCGAGTTCATGGCCCGGCCCGACCCCTCCGTGTCCGAGAAGGACGAGCCGGTGTTCGACTTCACCGTTTACACCGACGTGACGGACACGACGGGCGAAACCCGCTCGGCCCAGCGGTCGATCCACGTGGGCTACACGGCGCTGCGGGCGTCGCTGTCGGCCCCCGAGTGGCTGACGGGGGATAAGCCCTTCGAGATCAGCCTGAGCACGCAGACGCTCGACGGCGAGGGGCAGCGGGCCGAGGGGGCACTAAAAATCTACCGCCTCAAGCAGCCGGCGGAGGTCGAGCGCCCCAGCCTCTTCAGCCAGCAGCCGCAATACCGGCCGGTGCTCCGCAAGGGCCTGGCCTCCGATCAGGCGGCGCCCAAGCCCGACCCGGCCAACCCGAATTCCTGGGAGCTGGGCGAGGTGGTTGCCGAAGAAGGACTGACCACCGACCCGGCCGGCAAGGCCGCCTACTCGGCCAAACTCACGGGCGGGGCGTACCGCGCCAAGTTCGAGACGCAGGACCGCTTCGGCAAGAAGGTCGTGGCCTGGCTGCCGTTGGAGGTCCTCGCGCCCGAGGCCAAGATTCTGCCCATCAAGATCCCCAATCTCGTGGCGGCGCCGAAGTGGCAGTTGGAGCCGGGCGAGGAGTTCACGGCCCTCTGGGGCAGCGGCTACGCGAAGGCCCGCGCGTACGTCGAAATCGAACACCGCCAGAAGATCGTTAAGAGCTTCTGGACCGAGCCGGGCGCCTCGCAGCAACTGGTCAAGCTGCCGGTTTCCGAGGACTTCCGCGGCGGCTTCTTCCTGCGGGTCAGCATGGTCCGCGAGAACCGGGCCTACCTGACTTCGCACCGGGTCGAGGTGCCCTGGAGCAACAAGAAGCTCTCGATCAAGTGGGAGCACTTCGTCTCCAAGCTGGAGCCGGCGCAGAAAGAGACCTGGACGGCCGTGATCACCGGCCCCGACGCCAAGCGGGCGGTGGCGGAGATGGTGGCCGCCCTCTACGACAAGTCGCTGGACGCCTACCTGCCGCACGACTGGATGCACGGCATCGACGTCTTCTACCAGGACTATTCCCGGGTGAACATGCAGTTCGAGAACATGGCCAAGCAGTTCCAGCACATGCTGGGACGTTGGCCGTCGCCGCACAAGGACGTGCAGATCAGCTACCGCGCGCTGCCGGCCGACATCACGGTAAACCTCTGGCGATACATGTACTTCGGCCAAGGCGGGGGTCGCAGCGGCGGCCTGGCCGGCCCGCCGATGGCGTTTGCCCGCAAGGCGATGGCGGTGGAGGGCGCCGACATGGCGGCGGCCCCGCAGGCCGCGGCTCGCGGCGAGCAGAACGGTATGCAGGCCCAGGAGCGGCTCCGCGCTGGGGAGGACAAGCCGGGCGCCGCCGGCGGCACGCTCGCTGCCATGGCCGGTGAGAAGCGGCAGGCGGCGGGGCCTGGCGCCGGGCCCGACTTGAGCAAGGTCTCGGCCCGCCAGAACCTCAACGAAACGGCCTTCTTCTTCCCGCACTTGCTCTCCGACAAGGAAGGCGTGGTGAAACTGGAGTTCACCATGCCCGAGGCCCTGACCGAGTGGAAGTTCCTGGGCCTGGCCCACGACTGCGACCTGCGGAGCGGCTACCTCGAGGACAAGGTGGTGACGGCCAAGGACATCATGGTGCAGCCCAACCCGCCCCGCTTCCTCCGCGAGGGGGACGTGCTGGAGTTCACCGTCAAGGTGAGCAACCAGTCGGCCACGCGGCAGGCGGGCAAGGTGCGGCTGACGCTCACCGGCGCCCGGACCGGCAAGCCGGCCGATGACTTGCTCGGCAACACCGAGACCGATCGCAGCTTCGACATCGCGGCGAAGGAGTCGCACAGCTTTTCCTGGCGGCTGGAGGTGCCCGACGGCATGGCCACGCTCGCCTACAAGGCCGTGGCCTCGACCGGGCGGATCTCCGACGGCGAAGAAGGCTTCCTGCCGGTGCTGGTGCGGCGGATCCTGGTGACCGAATCGCTGCCGCTGCCGATCCGTGGGCCGCAGACCAAGCAGTTCGACTTCGCCCGGCTGCGCGAGTCGGGCCAGTCGAAGACGCTGCGGAGCCAGAGCCTTACCGTGCAGATGGTCTCCAATCCGGCCTGGTACGCGGTGATGGCCCTGCCCTACCTCATGGAGTTCCCCTACGAGTGTACGGAGCAGACGTTCAACCGGCTGTATGCCAACTCGCTGGCCCGGCACATCGCCAATTCGGACCCGAAGATCCGCCGCGTGTTCGACCAGTGGAAGCACCCGCAAGCGGGTACCCGGCCCGCGCTGGACAGCCCGCTGGAGAAGAACCAGGACCTGAAGTCGGTGCTGCTGGAGGAGACGCCCTGGGTGCGGCAGGCGCAGGCCGAGAGCCAGGCGCGGCGGAACGTGGGCATCCTGTTCGACGACAACCGGCTGAACGACGAGACGGCCCGGCTGATGAAGAAAATCGCCGAGCAGCAGCTTGGCGACGGGGCCTGGCCGTGGTTCCCGGGCGGCCCGCCCAACGACTACATCACGCTCTACATCACCACCGGCTTCGGCCGGCTGCGGCACCTGGGCGTAAAGCTCGACGTGGCGCCGGCCGTCAAGTCGCTGGGCCGTTTGGATGGCTGGATCGACCAGATCTACCGCGACATCCTTCGCTGGGGCCACCAGGACGAGAACCATCTGACGAGCACGATCGCCCTGTATCTCTACGGGCGGAGCTTCTTCTTGGCAGACCGGCCCATCGCCGCCGGCCAGAAAGAAGCGGTCGATTACTTCCTCGGCCAGGCCCGCAAATACTGGCTCAAGCTGGATTGCCGCCAGTCGCAGGCCCACCTGGCCGTGGCCTTGAAGCGCTTCGGCGACAAGACCACGCCGCAGGACATCGTCCGCTCGATCAGCGAGCGCTCGGTCAGCAACGAAGAGATGGGCATGTTCTGGCGCGAGACCGAGCTGAGCTGGTGGTGGTACCGGGCGCCCATCGAAACCCAGGCCATGATGGTGGAAATGTTCGACGAAGTGGCCAACGACGCCAAGGCCGTCGAGGAGTGCAAGGTCTGGCTCCTCAAGCAGAAGCAGACCCAGGACTGGAAGACCAGCAAGGCCACGGCCGACGCCGTCTACGCCCTGCTCCTGCGCGGCACGGGCGTGCTGGCCTCCGACGAGCTGGTCGAGGTCGCGCTGGGCGACATCCCGATCAAGCCGGAGAAGGTCGAGGCGGGCACGGGCTTCTACGAAGAGCGCTTCGTCCGCAGCGAGATCACGCCCCAGATGGGCCGCATCACGGTGAAGAAGCTCGATCCGGGCATGGCCTGGGGCAGCGTCCACTGGCAATACCTGGAGGACATGAGCAAGGTGACGCCCTACGCGGGCACCCCGCTGCGGTTGGCCAAGTCGCTCTACGTCCGGCAGACGACCAAGAAGGGCCCCGTGCTGGAAAGCGTCGCCGGGCCGCTGGCGGTAGGCGACGAGCTGGTGGTGCGGATCGTGCTGCGGACCGACCGCGACATGGAATACGTGCACCTGAAGGACCACCGCGCCAGCGGCACCGAGCCGACCAGCGTGCTCTCGCAGTACAAGTACCAGGACGGCCTGGCCTATTACGAATCGACCCGCGACACGGCCAGCCACTTCTTCATCGACTACCTGCCCAAGGGCACCTACGTGTTCGAATATGCCACGCGGGTGGTACACAAGGGCAAGTACCAGACGGGCATGGCCTCGATCCAGTGCATGTAC
>Ga0181527_1003512_pt1 | contig 13992 bp, 10 predicted proteins | sample PEATcosm2014_Bin_30_FD_119762 | JGI IMG/M metagenome (GOLD analysis project Ga0181527, IMG submission 119762) | Peatland microbial communities from MTU Mesocosm Facility, Houghton, MI, USA - PEATcosm2014_Bin06_60_metaG | ecosystem: Environmental > Terrestrial > Soil > Wetlands > Peat | place...
CACCCGCAAGTACGCCGCGGACTACCTGAAGGAGTACAACGAAGAGTTCGATCCGACCTCGGCCTGGACCTACGACGGTCTGAATATCCTCGTCAACGCCATCAAGAAGGGGGGCGCGGATCGCGTCAAGATTCGCGAAGCGATCTTGGCGACTCAGGGCTACGTTGGCGTGTTGGGCACCTTCTCCTTCACACCCAACGGGGACGGTCTGAGCGAGGTGAGCATCATCCAGATCGAGAAGGGCAAGCACAAGCTGCTCAAGGTCGTCAACACGGGGGGCAAGTAGGGTCTCCCTCACCTCGGCCTGCTGGGCACCCCGGTCCGGGCAGAGTCCCCCGGCCCGGGGTGCCCGTCCATTCTGGGGCAGTCCGAGCCGGTCGGCCTCCCACCCGGAGGCCACGCGGGGGAGCCTCGAGCGATCCTCGCCCCAGCTCCGAGAATGAGCTCCGGGTCCTGGAGCGATCCCGGCGTGTCGCATGGGGGCACGAATTCCGCGGCGAATGTCGACAGCGGCTTCATCGATGGTGGGTCCCCGTTCAGGTGGTTGCCCGTCCGGTGTGCCGTGGCCGGGGCGGCTGAACGCTTACGACGGAGGAATAGATGAACCTCTTCGATCTGTCTGGAAAGGTTGCCATCGTCACCGGGGCCAACAGCGGCATCGGTCGGGGGATCGCCCGCGCCCTGGCCTCTGCCGGTGCCGGCATCGCGATCGTAGCGCGCAGCAAGGAGAAGAACGCCGAGGCTGCCGCCGAGATCCGCCAGGAATTCGGCGCCCGGGTCGAACACTGGGAGCTGGACCTCCACGACGAAGGACAGATCCGCGCCACCATCCAGAAGGTCCGCGAGGACTTCGGCGGGGTCAACATCCTGGTGAACAACGCCGGGATGAACATCCGCAAGCAGCCGCAGGACTACACGATGGCCGAGTTCGATGAGGTCCTGAACGTCAACCTGCGGGCGGCGTTCATCTGCTCCCAGTCGGTCTACCCGGCCATGAAAGAAGCGGGAGGCGGGAAGATCATCTGCATCGGCTCCCTGACCTCGATCTTCGCCGGCGCCAAGATGGGGGCCTATGGCACCAGCAAGGGTGGCCTGATGCAGCTGGGGAAGGCCTTGGCCGTGGCCTGGGCCCCCGACAACATCCAGGTGAACGTCATCCTGCCCGGTTGGATCGAGACCGGGCTCACCCCCCACGCTCGGCGCGAGATGCCAGGCCTGGACGCGCGGGTGCTGGGCCGCACGCCGGCCGGCCGCTGGGGGCAGCCCGCGGACGTGGCCGGGGCGGCGCTCTTCCTGGCCAGCCCCGCCTCGGATTTTGTCACCGGCGTGGCCCTGCCCGTGGACGGCGGCTACTCGGCCTTGGTGTTCTAGTCTAGGAGAGGCGTACCAGCGCTTGCGGGACGGCATGATAGTACGACGCCGCCAGCACATGGATCTGATACCGGTGCCTAGGAAGGGCGTTTCATCCCACCGACCACATGCGGGGACAGATTCTTCCGCTTGGCGCGTTCACCGCCGCGGCGCGCTGCCGCTGACCAGATCTGATTGTTCGGGGCTCGACGACTGAGGCGTCTGTCCTACAGAGGAGGAAGTTTCATGATCCGACGGCACATGCGTCTTTGGCTGGCCCTTCCCGTCTTCCTCGCGTCCCTGCTGGTGCTTCCGGGCATGAGCGCCGCCCAGCGGTTCGACTGGCAGGCCTTCAAAGGCACGTCGATCCGCGTGATGGCCGACACGAACGCATCCGGCGAGGCGATTCAAGCCAACCTGCCGGATTTCGAGAAGCTGACCGGCATCAAGGTGACCTACGAGACATTCACGGAGGATCAGTATCGCCAGAAGGTCTTGCTGGAATTGGCGGCGGGCACCGGTGCCGTGGATGTCTTCCAGACCGCCACGGCCCAGGAGGGGCTGAAGTTCTGGCGGTCCGGCTGGTACGAGCCGCTGGATGCGTATCTGAAGAGCAGCCGCCTGACCGATCCGAGCTTCGACATGGCCGACATCAGCAAACCGGCCCTGAAGGGAAACACCTACGACGGAAAGCTGGTGGCGCTGCCCACGACGCAGCAGACCACGATGCTCTACTACCGGAAGGATCTCTTCGAGAAACACAAGATCAAGGTTCCGCAGAATTTCCAGGAGCTGGAGGAGGCGGCCAAGAAACTCAACAATACCGAGGAGGGCGGGCAGAAGGTGGTCGGGATCGTTCTCCGGGGCAAGAAGGCCGCCGCCACCTCCCAGTGGGCGCCCTACCTCTTCAGCTACGGCGGCAACTGGCTCAAGGACGGGAAGCCGGCCATGAACACACCCGAGGCCATCCAGGCCTTCGACTTCTATGGCCGGCTCCTCCGAAATTACGGTCCGCCGGGTGCCGTGAACTACCACTGGTACGAGTGCATTTCGCTCTTCGTCCAGGGCAAGGCCGCCATGTACACCGACGTGTCGAACCGGATCTTCTTCTTCGAGGACCCGGCCAAGTCCCAGGTGGTGGGGAAGGTGGGTTATGCCCTTTTCCCGTCCGGTCCGGGTGGCCGGAGGCCGGTCATGGAGGTCTGGTCCATGGCGGTCTCGTCCAAGTCCAAGAAGAAGGAGGCAGCCTACCTGTTCGTCCAGTGGGCCGCGAGCAAGGAGAACGTTCTCAAGATGCACCTCAAGGGGGTCCCGAGCGTCCGCGCGTCTTCGTGGAAGGACCCCAAGTTCCTCAGTGAGCAGAAGCACAAGGACTGGATCGAGGCCTCGCTGAAGACCCTGGAGATCGCCAGTACCGACTGGAACCCGCCGGTGACGGCCGTCTCGGAGGTCCGGGACGCCGTGGGCGAGGCGATCGTGTCCTCCATCCTGGGTGAGGACGTCAAGGCGGCCGCGAACAAGGCCAACGACGAGTTCGTCAAGATCATGGAGAAGACCGAGGGGAAATAGAGCGGTCATGGTCAATCGGACCGAGCTCCAGACCGGATCCCCAACGGCAGTCAGCGCACCCCGGGCCCCGCGGCCCGGGGTGTTTTTCGAGCGGCACTTCGGGCACCTGATGCCGCTGCCGGCCGCGCTCTGCATCTCCTTGCTCATCATTTTCCCGCTGGCCTTTAACCTCTACATGAGCCTGCAGACCTGGTTCGTGTCCAGTGCGACGCCGCCCAGGTATGTGGGTCTCCAAAACTTCGCGGAGATCTTCGGGAAGGATGCGCGGTTCTGGAACTCCATGTGGATCACGGCCGAGTTCACGGTCATCTCCGTGCTCCTGGAACTGGTCCTGGGGCTCCTCATCGCCGTGTATCTCCATCGGGACTTTGCCGGCCGGGGCATCGTGCGGACGGTCATGCTCCTGCCCATGGTCTCGACGCCGGTGGCCGTCGCCCTGATCTGGGTGATCATGTTCAACCCCAGCCTGGGGATCCTGAACTACCTCCTGTCGCTGGTGGGCATGAAGCCGCTGCTCTGGCTGGGGCACCCCCGGACGGCGCTCCCGTCGCTGATCTTCATGGACATCTGGAAGTGGACCCCGTTCATGGTGCTCATCCTCCACGCCGGACTGCAGTCCTTGCCCTTCACGCCGTTCGAGGCGGCCCTCATCGACGGGGCTTCGCGCTGGCAGCTCTTCCGGTACGTCACGCTGCCGCTCTTGCGACCCACGGTGGCGGTGGCCTTGATCTTCCGGACCATGGATTCCCTGAAGACGTTCGACACCATCTACGTGATGACCGAGGGCGGGCCGAACAATGCGACCGAGGTCCTCAACATCTACGTGTTCGAGACCGGCTTCAAGTACTTCCACATTGGCTACGCCTCGGCGCTGGCCGTGATCCTGATCATCTTCGTCTTCGCCGTAAACCTCCTCTTGATCCGCGTGCGGGAGCGGTCGTGGAGCTACTGAGAGGGGAGGGCCGCGCCCGGCCCGTTTCCAAGGCGCTCTGGACGGCCGGCTACTATGCCGGGGTGGTCGCCATCTGCGTCCCCTTCGTCTTCGTCTTCTTCTGGATGGCCATGGGGGCACTGAAGACCCAGGTGCAGAATACCGCCTACCCGCCGTTGTGGGTCTTTCGTCCGACCTTCGAGAACTTCCGCAAGGTCTTCATCGCCAACCATTTCTGGACGTTCATCCAGAACAGCGTCATCGTGAGCGGCGGCGCCACGGGCGTGGCGCTCCTTCTCGGGTTGCCCGCCGCCCATGCCATCGCGCGGTACCGGCAGCGCGGCGTGGCGTTGGGAATCCTGGTGGCGCGCATGGCGCCTCACCTGAGCTACGTCGTGCCCTTCTTCATCCTGTTCCAGAAGCTCGGGTGGATCGACACCTATCTCTGCATGATCCTGTCACACCTGGTCATCACGCTCCCGATCGTGGTCTGGATCATGATCGGGGCCTTCGAGGACGTTCCGCTGGAGCTGGAAGAGGCGGCGCGGATCGACGGCTGCTCCCGCTGGCGGGTGTTCACGCGGATCTCCCTGCCGGTCTGCCGGACGGCCCTGGCCACGGCGGTCATCCTGAGCTTCATCTTTTCCTGGAACAACTTCATCTTCGCCCTGATCCTCACGGGACCGGAGCGGCGGACGCTCCCCGTGGCGGTCTTCAACTTCATCACCAGCGACGAGATCGACTGGGGTGGGCTCTCCGCTGCCGCCACGCTGATCACGCTGCCCATTCTGCTGCTGATCCTCCTTGTCCAGCGACATATCGTGCGCGGCCTGACGGCCGGCGGCCTGAAGGAATAGGGCAGAACGGCGGCGAAGGCAATACGACATCGTGGCGACGCTCGGTCCCAGCAGCGATACCCCATCCGCCTGGGAGGGTATGCTTGCAGCCGGGGTGACGGCCTTCCGGTTGAACACATCCCACCTGTCCCGGTCGCACCTACATGAATGGATCGACAGGCTGGGCGTCTTCCTTGCGAGGCGGAATCCCCGACCGCCGCTCATCCTGGGCGTGCAGGGCAGCAAGTGGCGCCTGGGCCAGTTCTTTCCCCGCGAGCTCACCTGTGTTCCGCAAAAACTCCATCCGTCGTTCCCTGGTTAAGCTGCAGGGATCCGATCGAAAAGGGAGTGAAGAGCGCATTCAGGCTCATGGGTACCCTTCTCTGGATAGGTCGACCATGAACGAAGCCTTGCTCAGCACGGAGCGTGATCCGCGTGAGGAGTAACCTCGGGGGCCGCAAATGCCGTTTGGCTCGTGTTGTCGCGTGCCGGGTTCTTATCCACGCCAGTCCCTTGCAGCAGGGCTCGGATGGCTGTCAAAATAAATCTTGACAGGGTATTGCCATTTGAACTACGTTTCACTAGCTGAACGACCGATACTGGACTGCTGTCGGATACCTTGCCGGCAATAGCCTCCGCCTCGACGGCGAAATGGTTGGCGGAGGGTCAGCGTCTACCGATCCGACTCCGCCATAGCGGCGGCGCATTGAGGCCATGGGAGTTCTCCGTGCTCCCACGCCTGGCTGTCCCCCATCCCTGCGTACCTTTCGCGCTGCTCGCGCTGCATTCTGGCGCGATTCGCAGTTCACGATTCCCCATGCCGCACTTAACGGGGAGGTCGATGTCTTGTCGCCCGGACCCAGGTGGCCGTCGTTCGACGGGCCGCCGGAGGCATGCGCCAGGCTAGGCGCCCCCGCTATCGCCGGGTGCGGGCTGCAGCGTTGGTTAAATTCCCACAAAACTACGTAGAGTCTCACTTGTTGATCCAGCTCGGCTCATATCCTTTGGCCAGGGCCTGGCGACTCTCTCAGGGCGTGCTCTTGATCGCCTCAACCGGATGAACATCGAAATTTCGGCCAACACGCAGGGGCTGAAATGGGCGTGGCCAGTCGATCCGTGTGGCACTGACCGGCTGAGAAAGCCCTTCAGAATCACGACCCCAATTCTTACCCTGTGAACCGGCCAGGATTTTCGGAGAACCAAATCGCCAGAAGTCCTCGGTCACCATGAGTTGCGGGAATAGCTGTGAGACTTTGAGTACCTTTGTTGGAGTTTAACCCACCCATTACCTCACGAACCGGTCTATTGGGGGGCCCGCGAGGGGACAGAAAGGAGGAGGGTCATGGGAAAGGGGCTGAAGCGTTCGTGCGGAGTGACTCGGAGGGAGTTTCTGGTCGGCACGGCGGGCGTGGCCAGCCTGACCCTGCTGCCCCGCGCGAGATGTGCGGCAGCGCAGGCGACCCTGCCCGTGCTGCCCGGGTATGCGCCACACGTGACCGGGTACTGGATTCCGAAGGGCGAGCATGAGAAGTCCTTCGCCCTGGCCAAGAAGATGGTAGACGCCACCACCGACTTCTCCTGGCTGTCCCGCGGCGATCGGGTGCTCGTGAAGCTCGCCATGAATTCGGGCAACCCGTACCCCCGGACGACGGATCCCTGGCTGCTCGATGCCATGATCAAGATGCTGCAGGACAAGGGAGCCAAAGTCGTCGTGGGTGATTCCGGCGGCTGCGGTAATGTGCGCTGGGCGCCGTCAGAGAAGCGGGGCGCCTCGCGGGAGCTCTGTGAGAAGGCGGGGTTGCTGCCGGTGATCACCCAGAACGGGGCGACGCCGGTGTTCTTCGAAGAGCGGGACTACGACTCCTTCCTGGAGACCCTCCCCGCGGGGGCTCACCACTGGAAGAAGCCCCTGCGGATCACCTCGGCCGTCACGGAGGTGGACCACATCATCTACCTGCCCCGGGTTTCGTCCCACGTCCTGGCCGATTTCTCGGCCGGGCTGAAGATCGGCGTCGGCTTCCTGCGGGAGGACAGCCGGCTGGCCTTCCACTCAGCGGGCGGGGATTACGCCCCCATGTTCGAGGAGATCAACCACGTTCCGGAGATCGGGCCCAAGGTGCGCCTCGCCGTTTCCTCCGGCTGGGCGATCGCGACTCTCGTTGGCCCGGATGTGGGGCCGGTGGCGACGCCCGACCACGGCCTGTTTTTCGCCTCCACCGATCTGCTGGCGCATGACCTGCTGTCCTATGCATTGGTGAAGTGGGCGCGGGAGTTCATGACGTCGCCCGAGGAGCACGCCAAGGATGGCGTGCTGACGAAGAATCGGGCCGCCCGCAACAAAGGGTTCCTGAAGAACATGTGGAAGCTCCCGGAGGGGACCGAGATCGCGGACCTGGTGTACTTCCAAGCGGGAGACACCGGCGGGATCTATGACCACCCGGCCATGGTCAACCTCATGAAGCGAAAGGGCGGCCGGCCAGAGAAGATCCAGTTCGAGCAGCTCACCGCGAACCCGAATGCCGCGGTCGTGGAGTACTTGAAGAGGGAGATCAACGCGTAGTTTTGTCTTGGCGGAAGTTTTGGGAGGGGGGGAGGAGGCTCTCCCCCGCTCGCCAGATGGTGGGCATACCGGAACCGTGCTGGGCGAATGGCCGGGCCTCGCGGGTCTCTGCGCGGGTCACTTTGGTTCTGGGGAGATAGCAATGGGCCAGACCGGCAGGGGTGCTCCCGATGGGCGTGCCCCGCTGCCTCTGGACCGCGCTCGTCAACGAGTCGGGTTCAAGCCGGCCAAGCAGCACGGGAGGTTGGAGAAGGCACCGTGCTGCTCCTACTGCACATATCCACGTTTTGGACGCGAACGCCTTTCTCGACCGATATTGTTACCCCTCGGCCAAGCGGGTATGACCCGCGCCTGAGAGGAGATCGCGATGGAATGGTATCGCCAAATGCAGCGGCCAGAGCGGCGCGCCTTCTGGGCGTGCTTCGGGGGCTGGGGTCTCGACGCCATGGATGTGCAGATGTATGCCGTCGTGATCCCGACGCTGATCGCCCTGTGGGGTATGACGAAATCCCAGGCCGGCCTCGTCGGCACGGTGGCCTTGGTCGTCTCGTCCCTCGGCGGATGGATGGCCGGGATTCTTGCCGACCGGTACGGCCGCGTGCGGGTCCTGCAGCTGACGATCCTGTGGTTCTCCGTGTTCACCTTTCTCAGCGGCCTGACCCATTCATTCGGCCAGCTCCTGGTCGCCCGCGCCTTGCAGGGCTTGGGGTTTGGCGGCGAGTGGGCGGCGGGTGCGGTCCTGATCGCCGAGACCGTGCAGCCCCGCTACCGCGGGAAGGCCGTGGCCGCCGTGCAAAGCGGGTGGTCCGTCGGCTACGGCACGGCGGCGCTCCTGTTCACGCTCACGTTCAATCTCTTCCCGCCCCATCTCGCGTGGCGGTACCTCTTCTTCGTCGGCTTGGTGCCGGCGGTGCTCGTCTTCTTCGTCCGGCGCTGTGTGGAGGAGCCGACAGTCTACCTTGCGACCCGCCAGAAGATCGCGAGCGGGGCGCAGGCCCCCCGGTTCTGGGAGATCTTCCTGCCGCCGCTTGGCCCCACGACGGTGCTGGCCACCTTGCTCACGATGGGCATCCTGGGCGGGAACTACAACATCCTCACCTGGTTACCGACCTACTTGCGGACGGTCCGCCATCTCTCCGTCACGAACACCGGCGTTTTCCTGCTCGTCAACATCGCCGGGTCTTTCTGTGGCTACATCATCGGCGGGTACATCGCCGACCGGATCGGCCGCCGATGGTGTTTTATCCTGTTTGCCTGCGCCGCTACAGTGACTGTCATTGTCTACATGTTCGCGGCCGTGAACAACGCGATGATCCTCGTGCTCGGATTTCCCCTGGGCTTCTTCCCCTCGGCACTCAATGCGGGGGTCGGCGCCTTTCTGAGCGAACTCTTCCCCTCCCGGCTTCGCGGCACGGCGCAAGGGTTCACCTACAATGCCGGACGAGGGATCGGGGCGCTGTTCCCCGCCTTGGTCGGCTGGTTCAGTGATCAGTTCCCACTGGGCCAGGCGATCGGCGCCGTGGCGGCGCTGGCATACTGTCTGGTGATCCTCGCCGCGCTCTTGCTCCCCGAGACCAAGGCGAAGGAGCTCGCGGTCTATGCCTAGGGAGGAATTCACCGAAGGGCTAGGGAGGCCATCTGGGTCTTCATGCGGTTGGCTGTGCTCCAAGGTCCACCGCTCAACGATCGAGAGTCGCACCTTCTCCAGGGTGGACGGGGGATCGGGTCAAAGGACGTTCGCCTATTGACGTCGAGCGTTCGACCGGGGCGCGAGTGGTTCCCCCATCGCGGACCCCTCAGGCCAAATCGTCTCGCTCGGTCTTGGCGGCGAGCGTCGCAGCCATGCTATGCTCGGTCTTCTGCTCACAGCGTGCTTCCCGGCGGTCGGCCTGAGCGCGGGGGCCTAACCCGGCGTGGCAGCGGACCGCCCTGGGCGGCCGCTGCACTCCATATCGTGTGGGCCAGGCTGGGTCGAGGCCTGACCATCTCCATTGAATCCGCCGAACCGCCGTCTACGTACTCCGGATGTACGGTCCTGTGGGAGGAGAGGCGTCACGAGGCCCCTTCCTTTCCTTATTCGGCAACGAGCGGAGACGCTGGAGAGGGCCTTCTCAGATCGCGGAAGGCCAAGCAGGGATGTGCGCGGGAAAGGAGGAACGGACGATGAAGGCTCTTACATGGTGTCAGGTTCTCTTTGGCGTGGCCCTGGTGTGCGCCCTCCTCCTCTGGCCGCAGCTCTCGCCCTCGGTCCAGGCACAGACCAAGACGGTGATCCGGGTGGGGAGCCCCTATCAGGCCGGCCACATCCTGGTGGAGGCCGCCACGAAGTTCAAGGAGCTGGTCGCGCAGGAGAGCGGTGGTCGGATCGAGGTCCAGGTGCAGGCAGGCACCGCTTCGGAGGAAGAGATCAACGAGTGGTGCAGCGCGGGCAAGATCGAGATGCAGGCCAATGGAACGATGTTCCTGCAGACCTTCGCGCCCCAGTACTACTTCTTCAGCGGTCCCTATGTCATGAAGGACTTCGCGCACTTCATGCGCGTCTGGGAGGGCCGGCTCGGCCAGGCGGCACGGGCCCAGCTGGAGCAGAAGGGGAACCTCAAGTTCCTGGGCACCGTCTACCGAGGACTGCGCCAGATGACGGCCAAGAAACCGATCTATACGCCGGCCGACGTTGACGGGCTGAAGCTGCGGCTGCCGCAAAACCCCGCCTGGATCGCCGTCTGGAGGGAGATGGGCGCCGTCCCGGTCCCCGTCACCCTCCCCGAACTGTACCAATCGCTGCAGGATGGGCGCGCCGAATCCGCGGAGGGGGATCTATCCCAGATCGTCTCGTCCAGGCTGTACGAGGTCCAGAGCCACCTAGTGATCACCAATCACCTGGTGCAGGTCAGCGGGATCCTGATCAACAAGCAGTTCCACGAGAGCCTCCCGGCCGCCGACCAAGCCCTGATCATCAAGGCCGCCCAGGAGGCCTCCGACTGGGCCAACAACAAGACGAAGACGGGCGAACTCGGCCTCCTCATCGAGCTCCAGCGCAAGGGCATGCACGTAGTCATTCCTGATGCGGACTCGTTCCGCGAGAAAGGCAAGCCGGCCGTCGAAGCCCTCTTCAAGCAGGAGTGGCCGGTCACAACGTGGAAGGAGGTCCTGGCGCAGTAGTGGCAACCGGAGGCCGTCGCCCAGCCGACGGCCTCCCAAGCTTGGGGGATTGGAAACACTGCCGTGTGAGGATTCCGTGATCCCTGACAACCAATACTCGGCACCCGCCGCGGACGCCGCCCTCAGCATCCTAGAGACGCTGGGGGCCGTCCATGAAATGAGTGCTTTGTGCATGAGAAACGGTCACAAGGAAGGAGGAGGCATGCTGAACGTGAAGCGCAGTCTCTCGGTGACCCTGTTGTGCTGCATGGTGCTGGCGGCCATTGGGAGCGGCATGGCTGCCGCGGCCGCCGGCGGGGTGAACGGGAAGCAGATCAACCTGATCATGGTGGACAACCAGTCCTCGAACCCCGGCGCGCTGGCAGCCCTCCAGAAAGCCGTGGAGCAGGAGAAGGTGCTGGCCCTGATTGGCTTCGTCAAGAGCACCCAGATCCAGGCCACGACGGATGCCATCAAGAGCTACGGCATCCCCACCTTTATCGGCGGGACCAACGCCACCCTGACCCAGCAGGGGAACCCCTGGCTGTTCCGGGTAAGGCCGGACGACTCGATCGCGGCGCTCGCCATGGTCAAGTTCATTAAGGAAGACGCCAAGCTGACCAAGGTCGGCATCCTCCATGACACCGACGCCTTCGGCGCCGGCGGCGCTGACCTGGTCGAGAAATACGCGAAGGAGTATGGCCTCAACATGGTCAAGCGGGAGAAGTATACGACCAAGGACAAGGATTACACCGCCCAACTGCTCTCCCTGAAGAATGCCGGGGCGGAGGTCATGATCCTGTACGCCCCCAACCCCGAGGACGCGGCCGTGGTCATGCGGCAGTACCGCCAGCTCGGCTCGCCCTTCAAGTACCTCGGCTCCCCCTCCAGCCAGACGAAGGACGCGCTGAATCTCGCCAAGGATGCCGCCGAGGGCCTGCTCGACATCGCCGACTTCGTGCCGGGCCAGACCGAGGCGAACAGGAAGTACGCCGAGGACTACCGGAAAGAGTACAACCAAGAGTACGATGGGCTTTCGGCTTGGACTTACGATGGCCTGAACATCCTGGTGAACGCCATCAAGAAGGCTGGCGAGGATCGCGCTAAGATCCGGGAGGCCATCCTGGCCACCCAGGGGTACCAAGGCGTCCTGGGAACCTTCTCCTTCACCCCCAATGGGGACGGCCTGCACGAGGTCAGCGTGATCCAGATCGAGAAGGGCCAGCCCAAGCTGCTCAAGATCGTTAACGTGGGGGCGAAGTAGGGTCTCCCTCACCGTGGCTATCGGCGATGAGGACGAAGCGAGGGGATCCCTCAAAGACGCCGCGACCCGATTTCAGCAACTTGGGCGTAGCGAACAGGCGGATAGGGTACGCCAGCAACTTGAGGACACTTGCAGACCGGACAGGGGCGCAGCCTCGTGTGACATGAGAAACAGCCTAGTGGAGCAACGGGCAGAAGCTCTTCCCGCCCTCGATCCTCTCGATGGCGAGGTCGATCTACGATGGGTATTCTCGTCCTCGATACGTTGACTTCGCACAAAGAGCGTGTTCCGAAATTTAACTCCCTCTGTGACATGGTCAGAGGTCGACGGAGCATGCGTGGCCGTCGACGGTCCAGGCCGTGTTGCCAAGGGAGGTCTGGTGTGAGAAGGAGGACAGGACATGGATCACCGTTGGCAGTTTTCCCGTCGGCAATTCCTGCAAACATTGGCTGCCTCTGGCGCCATCAGCGCCGTGGATCTGGCATGGTGGGAGGAGCCGCTCGGCTGGACGCGCAAGGCCCACGCGGCCAGCACGGTCCGGTTTCAGTTCAGCGTCCCGGAGCCGCTGCGGATCGCCATGGTCGAATCCATGATCGAGCGGTTCCACAAGGCGCAGTCCGAGGTCGAGGTCAAGGTCGATTTCGTGCCCCAGGCCCAGGCGCGGCAGAAACTCATCACGGCCGTGGCGGCAGGCAATCCGCCGGATTGCTGTCATATGTATGACAGTTGGCTGGGGGAGTTCGACGGGATGGGGGCACTCGAGGACCTCACCAGCCAAATCAAGGGCTGGTCGCACTACGCGGGCACCGAGCCCACTGCCTGGCAGACGGTGACGGTGAAGGGGAAGCTCCTCTCCTTCCCCTGGACGATCACCAACGACGCCATCTTCGTCCGGACGGACCGCTTGAAGGAGTACAGCCTCCCAGCGCCGAAGGACGATTGGACCTGGGAAGAGTTCCTCTCCCTGGCGAAGGGTTTCACCAAGCCGGACAAGAACCAGTACGGCTTCGGACTGCGCGGGGGCGGTTACTGGGCGGTCCTGTACGCGACCGAGTTCATGATCAGTAACGGCGCCCAGGTGCTGAAGGACGGCAAGGTGGCCATCAACTCCAAGCCCGCCGTTGAGGCCCTCGACTGGTACCTGGACCTGCTCCGGAAGCACAAGGTGGTCCCGCCGAGCGCGCCCACCGACGGCTATCGCCAGATCGTCGAGGGGTTCGGCCGCGGCGTCACCAGCATGGTCCTCCACAACTCCGGCTCGGTGGAGGAGCAGAAGAAGGCCGTGGGCGAGGGGAACTACGCGACCTTCCCGCTTCCCTTGGGTCCGGCCAAGACGCGCGCCTCCATGTACCTCACCGAGACGCTCACCATGTTCAAGGCGGCCAAGAACAAGGAGGGAGCCTGGAAGTTCATGACCTTCCTGATGGAGGACGAGCCCAACTACGAGTACGCCAAGGCCCTGGGGCTCCTCCCCGCGCGAAAGGCGCTTACCAACCGGCCGCCCTATACGGAGCCCTCGTACTCGGGCTTCGTCAAGTCGTTCCCATTCTCGATCATCAACCCCTACCTAGTCTATCCGGGCTGGGGGGGAAAGCTCGACTCGGAAGGCGTGCCCCTGTTCCAGGAGGCGATGGTCGGGAAGATATCGGCCAAGGAGTGCCTGGACAAGTTCGCCGAAATGCTGACCAAGAACATGATGTGAGGCGTCGCCTCATCGGTTCTTGCGTGGCCTCGGGCGCCTCAGTGCGCTGGCAAGCTGGGACCCGATTTGCGTAGCCCGAACTTCCTGGGGGTAACCGGGCTGAATCAACACGCCACGATCGCGGCGCCCGCCCCGCGAGCCTTCATCTCGCGGGGAACGCGGGAGACCCTCGCCAATTATGCCTATCTCTCTCTTGCCGGCGGCCCTCTGTCTGGGGGCACGGTTCTCTTCCCGATCCTCAAACCCATCCACATGAGCCTGTACCACAACGTCCTCTCCCGCCCGCAGGACTACCGCTTCATCGGCTTCGGCAACTACCTGCGGATGATCCATTACCCGGCGTTCTGGTTGACGCGGAAGAATTCGTTCGTCTGGGTCTTCTTTTCGGTCAGCATCCAGTTCGTCCTGGGCTTCCTGGGGGCGCTCCTCCTGAACGCCGAGTTCAAGGGGGGCAGCTCCCGGGCGCTTTATGCCTTGAGTTCGCACAAAGAGCGTGTTAGCAAATTGAGGCAGACCGCGAAAGGAGGATCATGATGCAGCGTCGCGGAAGGTTCTTCTGGCTCGTGGTTGTGTTGTCCCTCGTGGCATTGGGTCTCACGCTCGACGGGGTGGGGGGTCCGGTCTCGGCTCAGCAACCCATCA
>Ga0181527_1003513_pt1 | contig 13991 bp, 22 predicted proteins | sample PEATcosm2014_Bin_30_FD_119762 | JGI IMG/M metagenome (GOLD analysis project Ga0181527, IMG submission 119762) | Peatland microbial communities from MTU Mesocosm Facility, Houghton, MI, USA - PEATcosm2014_Bin06_60_metaG | ecosystem: Environmental > Terrestrial > Soil > Wetlands > Peat | place...
CGTAGTATTGTTCTGCACTTGCTCCCCTGCCGTATTCGGCCCCCCATAGATGCAAGCCGAAACCGCCGCGCCCGTTGCATGGTTCAACGTCACCAATGCGGCCCCTGTCACATTCCCGGACGCATACGACCCCGCTTCAGACATATACGTGTACCCGCCGCCCGCCGCGTAAGCCACCCCCTCCGCCGTTTGTGCATCCGAATAGCTGTTATAGACGTTGAAGGATACCCCCATAGAGCTATATAGCGAACTGTAATGACTCATCACGTTTGACCAATTCGTATAATCCGCGCTACCGGGGATAAACGTCTTCGGTCCGCCTGTCGCCACTCCCGGCTTATACAATTGACCCCCGGACACCGACCAACCAGCAGCGCCCAGGTTCTGCATATAAGTCCTGATGGAATCCACGCCGGAATTGAACGCAGGTTCGGCGATCACCATAGCCATGATGACCGCCCCGGCGAGGCCCCCGCGAATAGTCGTGGACAAGGCCACATTTGCAATCTCCTGGACCCCGGCCCTGGACACTATGAACTGAGTAACCCTCGTCGCCCCGGAATACCACCCAGGCCCGAACCCGAGAAGACCAATTGTCCCGCTCATGACCTGACCGAACGAAAGACAGGGCAGCAAGATAAGAACTATCAGCACGCCCGCCATTGCTCGCTTTTTCATCGGAGCACCCCCAAAAATGAACCGCTATCTGCTTGATGATACCCACCAAGACAACCACGGCCAGCAGCCCGAGCCAGAACACCCGACGCCTGAACTTTGAAAGGTCCATGAGATCCTCACGCCCTTTTGAAGATCTTCACGATGAGCCAGAAAGCACCCACGGAAGCGATGACCGGAAGAATCAGAGCGCCATAGCTCATAAGCTCGCTCATAAGCTGTGACACATCCACACCCGGAGGAATGCCAAGGATAGGCTGCATTAGAAGTACCTCCATGTCGCCGCAATGGAGAACGCCAGGACACAGGCCACCCCCGCCAGGAAGGACAGCAGGCGCCCCCCGTTCGAACCCTCTTGGCAATTCAGCGTAACCCCCGTCAAGGAGCTATCCCCCTGCACCGGAACCGAACACGTGCCGCTGCTATCCGCCTGGACTTCCACTTGATAAACCGCCGAACCCGTAGACCCAGGAACCGCGAAGGACACCGGACCCGCGCCCCCGTACACACTCCCGAAGGAATCGCCCGAGGCCGTCAACTGGCAAGAGCACACGTACTGAACCCCCGCCGTCAACCCCGTTTGAGTAGCCACAGACAAGGACGTTTGAGCTTCCCCGTTCAAGGGACAAAGACAAATGCCCCCTACCAGGATGAAGCACCCGAGCTTCCCCATTTTCCCGAGGATGCCGAGTGCAACCCCGACCAGCATACCAGCGATCCAACCCGCCATCACGAGACCCGCGCCGTACCCGAACCATAGGGAGTCGAAGGAGACCATCACTCACCCCCGCGAACGTCTGAAGACTTCCCTATGCCGCGCGTCTCGTACGTCTTCGAATAAAGCTCCCTCTTATACCTTCCCCGCGCGTAATCCTGGAAATCCCCTTCCGAGAAATCCCCCGACTCGGAATCTTCCCCGCGCGAGAAGACCGCCCTCAGAACCCCGACCCCGAAGATGATCACCGCAATGGTGATGATCGCTATGCACGCCGTATAGACATCCGTGGTGACCCCCGCTATCCCCGGCAGGGCAGCGTTGAACAGATCGGCTATGGACATCGAAGCACCCCCTTAGATAAAAAAGGGGAGAGGGTAAAACCCCCTCCCCGGCTTTGGCGGCCCTGGAAGCCAGGGAAGCCGCGCTTAGTGCAGGCAGCGCTTGACGACCTTGTAACCGAAGATCGCCAGAGGAATCGCCACGATTGCGATAAGTATGCTCGTGGTGTTCGTTGCCGCCGTGCCCACCGCCGTTGTCGCCGCGGACCATATGTCCGTACTGTCCGCGAATACCCGCATTGCCGGAACCGCAGTTGCGAGCATGGCCAGGAACCCGAAAATCCGAAAAGCATGCCTTCTCATAACCCTTACACCTCCTGTAGAATATCTCACTAAGGTTCTAGTGAGTGAAGCACTTGACCAAGATACCCAGGCCCACCACGATAAGGCAGACCCCGACGATGCCGGACGCAGCCGTGCCCACGTCCGTTGTTATGCCCGCGAAGCTGGAAGACGATATCAGGGGAGTCCAGTCCGCCCGAGCGACCGCCGCACCGCCCAGGCTCCCCGCCGTTGCCATTGTCGCCGCAAGGAAACGCTTCATACCACCACCCCCTTTTTAGGCAATGATCCCTACTCCGCGACTTTCACCGTCAGCGCCGCGCCTGTCGCCCTACCGTCCCGGTCCTTCTTCATGTAGGCCGTCACTTCAACGGGAAGCTCGACCTTTTGCCCCATCTCGACTTTCATCCCGTTGTACACCTTTACCGCGTCGAGCTCGGGTTTCTTCCCCGGACCGCCCCCCATGATGGTCACGAGCCGGTAATGCTGGTCCGCCTGCCCCTTCTCCCCCTTGATGGTCTTGTCCTCGATGAAAACGACCGTACCTTTTACCGTTACGAACATGAAGCACCTCCAAACGTGAATTTAGAATCAGGGTCCGATAAGAACCGGTCCCATACAGCCGCGCATTCCCAACCGATAAAGCCCCTTTGCCTTGCCCATTTCCACGTAAAGCCCCAACTCTTGATTTTCCGTTCATAGTACTTGCGGACGATCCGCAAGACCCGCCGGGCCTCGAACTCCTTGCACCGGACAACGATCTTCCCGACCTCCCGGAGAAGCTTTCTTGTCGATCCCCAAAAACGGCCCACTTCTTTGTACTCAGGGGGAACCTTCTTTTGGTTTCCCTTTTTCTTGAGGTAGGAGAAGAGGTAACGGAGCAGCCTGTTTTTGTCGCCCTTTACTCCCTCGACCCTTGTTCCCGCCAGAAGGTGCTTTGTATCTCCCGAACCCACGATCTTGAACCACCGTAGCGCGACCTCATCCTTCGGAACGAACCCCGAGACGAGAATATGGAAGTGCGGAGCACCCCTGTCCTGGAACTCCAGAACCCAACAGTACGAGACCTCAAGGCGTCTCAGGTATTGCAGGAAGCCGTTCAACTGCTTCTTTACGGCTTTTCCATCGGCCCGATATTCGCCGGGATATGTGAGCGTAATAAGGCCGATCCATTCACAACTGGCATTCTTGACCATGAGCATGAACCTCCGTATGCTTGCCCTGGACCAGCGGCTAATTTCTCCCCTCAGACCGCCGCCCGGCTTGTTTGGCACTAACCTGTCCTGGAACTTCACCACCAAATCCCTCTTGTACTGCACTACCTGTAAACGCAAAGCAGCGTTGCTGTGACATGAAGTGACGATCATAAAACCTCATCTGTTTTGCGCAGCCGGGGTATCCGTCACGGCTGCCCGGCTGCGTCTTATTGCTTCCTGTCGCACTCCGTAGCCCGCAAACAAAAAGACGCCCGAAGTCCGAAGACTCGGGGCGTCTTACACATAAAACACAGCCGTTCCCGCAACCGCCCGGAACCCGAGCCAGTGACAGTCTGGTGACAGTTTTTAAGGGGGGTTTATGACAGTAAGTTGTTGATATTACACGGTATGATGTGGTGCCGAAGGCGGGAATCGAACCCGCACGGGGGGATACCCCACCGGATTTTGAGTCTAAATCAGGCGTAAATCAACGAACAATTGACAATCATCAAATTCGCGGAAATCCGCGTCACTCGGGGTTTATTCACATTTCCCGCGTCTTGGGTCCGCTTTGTGAAGAGTTGGGACTCTGTGACCGTCGCGGGCACAATTTAGGCACACAGGAAAGTAATCGCGGAAAGGTACCCGGATCGGGGGCGCTGGCTACCCGAACAGGCGAGAAGGCGCGTGGCACCCTTCCGCCCGGCGGGGCCGTCTCTCCACACTCATAGGGGAATAAAAAAAGCCCCCGGTGTGCTTGGCGGCGTCCACGGGGGCGGGGTGCAACGTGTACAGGTATACTCTAAAACATCCTGCGGGAAATCTCAACCAGCAAAGCGGAGTCTTTTCAACAATTCCGAGCGAGCAGCGGCGTTTCGAAGGGGGCGAGCGGTCCCGGCCATCGCCGCAGGCAGGCGGGACGGCAATTGTTGAAAAGACGGAGCGTCAACGCAAGGCCACGGGTCTTCCGCCGCTCCCGCCTCCCGAGCGGACGGAAGGAGCACGGGGGCGGGGCGGCGTCTTTACTTCACTTGATTATAGGCTCACTCAAGGAGAAAACAAAAAGAGTCCCTTTAAGAAATTCTGGACAGGCTACGTATCCTCGGTCAATGACACGTACCGCTTCAGGGCCGTTATCGCGGGCCATATCATCAAACTCTATAAATACAGTGACCTGCAAGTATGCCAGAAGGGGAAGACATGCAAGGACCGTCAAAAGCGTGAGGATCGCACAGAGGAAGAAAAGCAGAGGGACCGTAAGAGGAACCTTCGGAGGGCGCGTGACGGGCTTATAGATAGCATCAACGCGAATGTGGACCGGCCCTGGGGGGAAATGCTCAAATTCTTCACCATGTCCTTCAAAGACGACATCTTCGACTTAAAGCAGGCAAACGGAGAGTTCAACAAATTCATCAAACGGGTTGAGTACCATATCAAACGGAAGGTCCATTATACGGTAATAGCCCGGTTCCAGGATGGGAAAAGACCGGGAGGGAAAGCCGGTGGGCGTGACGGAGTGATCCACTACCACGTCCTATTCTACGATCTCCCCTATGTGCCCCATGAAAAGCTGACCGCGATTTGGGACCGTGGCTTCGTCTGGATCAACGCCGTTGACGATGTCGATAACGTGGGCGTGTACATGGTCGAGGGGTATATGGGGAAGGAAATGGATGACGAACGGCTGAACGGGCAAAAGCACTACTGGTCAAGCCGGGGCCTTTCCAGGCCCGTGGTGATGTACGGAAGGGAAGACCTGAGCGCAAAGCTCGGCATTCAGAATAGGGAGCCGGTTTACCGTAGGCCCTTTGTCTCTGAGTACGTAGGCGTAGTGGTCTATGAGCAATATAACCTAAAAAGGGAGGGAAAAGAACATGAGAGGAAGAAGAGTGGAGCATCAGGAAACAGCGGATCATCGGGAAGCCATTATGAAACACCTTGGGCCGGGGTGGGTCTGGTGCCTCCATTGCGAGAGGGTATACCGGAGAGACGAAGTACGGCGGGACTCTGAAAACGAGGTCTATCTGTGCGCCTATGAAGACTGCAACGGAGACGCCCTGCTCGATGCCTGGGATTACGAAGAGCGGCGCGTGGCTTGCGGGTGGCCGGAAGTGCCGGAAAAAGGAGTGACCTATTCCCTTTATAAGTAAGGGCGCGGCGTATCAAGTCAAACGGGGCACGGTAAGCATCCCGTGCCCCGTTTGACTTGATAATTTCTTCTTGACTTAGCGTCAGCCCCCTCGTAAGATTGCTCTGATCCCTTGCTCCAATGATGCCTATCTAAAATGAAGGACTTGGGAGATAATGAGAATTCTCACTTGGAACCTTGGTTATTGGCAGTATAGCTCGCACCATGATAAGGCTTGGGACTATTTATGTAACGACCTCAAACCCGATGTAGCCCTATTGCAAGAGGTAAAACCGCCTGGGTGGTTGCCGGTTCATAGAATCGTTTTCGAAGAAATCACTCGGGGCTGGGGTACTGCAATCTATGCCCCGTCGTTTCCCTTGTCACGGCAGCATATCGCAAGCTATCCAGGACGTGTTGCGCTTGCGTCGATCCTATTAGAGGCGAACTTTTCAGCGTTAATTGCAAGTATTCACGCTCCGATCATTAGGGGGCGCGTCTTCCCACATCTTAACAGGATTTTTGCCGAACTTGAGTCGAGAAAGGAGGCTTCGAGTTTTGTAGTGGGTGGTGATTTGAATTCGGCGCGTCTCGCGGAAAGAATATGGCCGGGGAACGGGCACGGGCCTTTCTTTGAACGAATAGATCGGGGAGACCCTTGGATTGACTGTTGTCGGCGGTTTAACTTTGCTGAGGTTCAGACTTTCTTCCGGGACACGTGCGCGCACCCATGGCAAGATGACCATATTTTTGTAAGCCCTGATTTATCCTGTTGTCTCAGGTTATGTAACGCGATCAACAATGAAATGACTCGCAGGGTCAGCGATCATATTCCCCTGATCGCAGAATTGGATTTATCGTGCATGGGTACGGTTCGAGAATAGGAATTTCCTGACACATGGGGTGACATCCTGGTCGGGGGGCAGGCCGGGATGCTGCCTATGTCGGTAATATTGAAAGGGACTCAAAGGGCAAGGAATCCGATGGTTGGGGGGGCTATGCTGGGGATCATACTAAGGGGCGGTCTGGCTTGACAAATCGGGGTAGCGAGAGTACAGTGGAAAGGTACGTAAGGGAAAAATAGGAGGGAGGGTCACATGCCAGGAAGCACTATAGGTATAAGCTTAAAGTTTGTACCGGATTGCGAAACCTGTGGGGCCTTCGTACCGAAGGCGTCTGATTTGTTGCATCAAACATCTGCAACATATTCCAATTGCGAGAGGTTTGAAACTTCCTGTCCAAAAAGGGAAGAGAAAACAAAGAAATAAGAGGAACGGCTGGGACGTGGCTTCATCCGTGATATCATGGTGCATTGAGGCAATGCGACGGGGACAATGTGTTCATTGAGTTGATAAGAACACTGTTCGGAGGATCACGCAAAGCTGGAAGGCAGGCCGATACTAAAGCGTCTACGCGTACGTGGCGGGATGCTGCAGCAGAGACTGCATTGCCGGTTAGGCCATCAGAGGCGGAAGAAGAGGGCCGTTTAAAAGCCTTAGAGACTAGGGACATTTTATCTTCTCATTTTCCTGGAATGTCGAAAGATATCAAGAATCGGGTTGTCGATATAATGAAGTCCTCTATCTATGCCAGAGCGGAATTCGTTGAAGACGAGTTGAGGAAAGTCGTACTCACGGATTTTGAATGGCCGGAATTTGATGCATGGTGCAAAGTGTTTGAGAAAAGCGAAGACTGGCCCTATTTTTGGGGTGATATAGCTTATTACATGGAACCAACCGAAAATTGCGCAAACGAAGATTTACTAGACGCATTGCATAAGAACCAATTGCTTCCTTTGGCTGATAAATATGGAGTGAAGATTAAGAAAAGCATGAGCAAGAAAGACCTCGTGAAGGTTCTCGGTGGGTCGATCCCATCGGAAGGAAGGCAGTTCGTTATCGATACCTTAGAGCGGATAGCTTTCCCAAAATACCTAAAGGCCAAACTTTTCCTGCTCGGCTGGCATCTCAAATACTGTAATGAGTACGCTGTAAAAAACGTAAAGAAGAAATATCCTGCTTATATGGCTAAGTATGTTAGGATAGAAACATTGCCGGTATCGTGTTCAGTTTGCAGAAAGCATGGGAGGGAAAAGCTTCTGATCGCGGCGTTGACACAGAAGGATTTGCCGCCTTATCATATCGGGTGTCGGTGTTCTGTGGAGGCGATTCTTACGTGAGGAAAATCTTTATGATGAAGTTCCTCCTCGTAGAATGTTATATCCTTATTGGCTTTTGCCAATCCTACACTGTGGACAGGACTCGCCCTTCGGATACAACAGCTTGTGGATTGGGCACGTCACGAAAGTGAGTTCATCCTTTGTTTTGACGTTCTTCGGGTGGTCGGGTTTTTTAGTCATTAACTTCCCTCCTTTGTGAGAGACGTGAGAGATGGCGCCACATCAAACTCACCCTCTTTACATGATCCGCCAACCAAGCACCTGACGCAATTACAATCAAAGTAACTGAAAACGATACCCCGAAGGCTTGCCACCATATCAGGTAGCAAGCTGCTAAGACCAAAGATAAAGAACCGGAATCCATTATACCAGTTGAAATTTGATCATGACAACGGGTTGATTTGTAGCCTTGGACGTTCAGCGAGAGCATGAAGGCCAAGAAGCTGACGAGAAGATAATATATAGCAACTTTATAGTTTAAACGTAGGGCTGCATCTACCACGATTAGACCGATTAGACCTGTAAAGCTGAAACCGGCGAGTGGTAGGATTAGGGCTCTGTGGGCTTCCCTGTCCGCCGCTTCCTCTGGAAGGACTTCGTTCATTTGATGTTTGAACCTCAAACATAAGACAGCCCTACTGAAGATGGGAATAAGTGGCAACAAATAGAGAATGGCCGTTTTACTGAAGACGTACCATGATATTACGTATCGAATCATTATGTCGACATACCTACAATCCACCATCCAGTTATCCTTGGCTCCGTTCGGCCATGCGCCTTTCGAGAAGTAGGCTTCCACCTGCATCACCGCGGCCACGAGAGTCCGAACAACCTGTGCACACTTTCCAGTATAATTCTACACTTGCAAGCAGCCCGAGTCAAAAATTCATTTCAGGAAGGAGGTCACGTGAGTAAATCAATGGGTTAGTGCGGTTTTCAGCATGAGCTATGGCCCTCAAAGCCGTTTGTAAATCTCATCATCGTTGCGCTTACCCACAAGAATCAACCTGAGCGTATCGCCCCGGAGGTCACAGATGATCTTGAAAGGAAATCTCCCGCCTGGTTCAGTGTCGGCGTGCTGTTGATAGCAAAGATTGCTATTCTGTGTTATAATAGCCGTTAGAGAGGAGGGCAACAATGAATATCTCACTCACAAAGCAACTGGAAGACCTGGTTAAAAGCAAAGTGGAAAGCGGGCTTTATGGGTCAGCAAGCGAAGTGATGCGTGAAGCGTTGCGTCTCCTCGAAGAGCGCGACCGAATGCGGTCCCTGCGTCTTGAAGACTTGAGGGCGGAAATCAAGAGGGGCCTTGATAGCGGGGAGCCAACGCCTCTCGATATGGGAGCGGTCAAAGATCGAGGCCGCAAGCGACTTGCCCGTAAAGACCAAAAGATTGCGCTTTGAAGCTGCGCATTCTCAAGCGTCCCCTGGCCGAATCCGACTTGGATGATATCTGGTGGTACATAGCCCAAGACAATCCGGAAGCCGCCGATAAGCTCCTTGACAGAATCGAGGAACGATGCCAGGCGCTCGCCCGGTTCCCGGAGATGGGCGTAAATCGGGAAGAGCTTATGCACGGCCTGCGGGGTCTCCCTATCGGCAATTATGTAGTTTTCTACCTGCCAATCGAACATGGCATTGAAATCGTAAGGGTTCTACCCGGAATGCGCGACATAGATGCATTCTTTTGACGATGACCGTGGTCCTTACACGATGCCAAGCTAACATAGGCTCGCGCCTGGTTAGTTGATGGGATCTGCACTAAAGAGGCGGCATAAACCGAGAGAGCCAGTCACCAGCCGAAATATTCACTTACCGGCCCCATCAGCTGAAAAACCGCTACCTGAAAAAAGTCACTATCGGAAACATCAAAAAAGTTCTTGACAAAATTATCCCCTTATTAGATACTTATTAGATAAGTATCAGGTACTCATCGACTTATAGGAGGGGGGATGGCAAAGATCAAGAAGGTTAAATCTTTTACGATGGATGAGGGGCCTTATGAAGCCCTGTTCGGGATGTTCAAGGCAAATTATGTCGATGTCAGCCTTTCCTACTGCCTGAACAAGTATATCAAAGAACTGCTGCGGTATTTAGAGGCAATCCAGGGCGAAATGAATAGGACGGGCCAATATACGATGCCGATGTCGTTTGTGATCGAAACAGTTGCAAGAAGGCCAATTTTCCAGGTTCCAGAGGACAAGGTGCTGGAGGGTTCAGAAGAATCCTCATTAACAGCCGAAGTAAATGAGCTACAGAGAGAGTATAACCGGTACAATAAGAAGGGTGCTGCACCGTTGGTAGATGAGGCGCAGAGTCGAGAGCTAGACACTATGACGGGGATAGTAAAATTCGCAAAGGTCGTCGCAAAGATCGCGGCAAGGGAGATATCGGGCCGGAGCCTGACAGACGACGAATACGTAGAGATGGTAAGGAAAGAAGGCGGTAAGGCGCTCCAAAAGATGGTGCGAGAAAAATTCGCACCGGCGATGGGGTTTGATACTACCGGCAGTAAAGGAAAGTCCAGAGCAAAAGTGAAGAAGGAAACGAAGGAGTAAGCGAGGTCCAAGGGTGAAAAGCAATAGGCCCCCGGTTGCGGTTCAGAGACGGCTTTACCCGATCAAGGAGGCGGCGGTTTACATGGGCTTCAGCCCTTGGACCGTGAGAGGGCTTATATGGAAGGGGGAAATATCTCACATTAACGTTGCCGGTAAGTACTTCCTGGATATTACAGACATGGACAGGTGGATCGAGAACAACAAGACCAAGTTTACCTTTTAGGAGGGGCTGATATGGGAAGCATGTATCGACGCGGCGAGATATGGTGGATCAAATATTACCGTAATGGGAAACCCTACCGTGAAAGCAGCCATTCAGACAAGGAAGGTGAAGCCAAGAGGCTGCTTAAGAAGCGGGAGGGGGAGATTGTCGAGGGTCGTTTCCAGGGGCTGCGGGTCGAACGGATCAGGTTCGACGAGATCGCGGCCGACTTCATCACCGATTACAAGATGAACGGGAAGAAATCGCTTGAGAGGGCAGAGGGAACGAAGGCGCATCTGGAGAAGAAGTTTGCGGGCTGGAGGGTGGCGGACATCACTACGGCGCGAATCAAAGAATACATAGTCGAGAGACAGGAAAGCGGCGCGGCGAACGGGACGATCAACCGGGAACTGTCGGCGCTTACGAGGATGTTCAACATTGCCGCTAACAGCACGCCGCCGAAGATGCTGCGGGTTCCGCACGTCCCGAAGCTGGCAGAGAATAACGTGAGGACCGGATACTTCGAGTACGACGAATATGTGAAGCTGCGAAAGGAATTGCCCGACTATCTGAAGCCCGTCTTGACTATGGCTTATTTCACGGGCATGAGGAAATCAGAAATGCTGTCTCTCACGTGGAAGCAGGTGAACGTCTTCGAGCGGAAAATCACGCTTGAGGCGGGTACCACGAAAAACAATGAGCCGAGGGTAATCTATCTGGACGGGGAATTGTATGAAACTATCCTGAATCAGAAGACGGTCCACGATTCTCTCTATGCTGATTGCCCTTACGTGTTCTTCAGGCAAGGGAAGAGATTGAAGGATTTCCGTGACGCCTGGGGCACTGCCTGCCAGCGGGCCGGTATGCCGGGCAAACTGCTTCACGATTTGAGAAGAACGGCCATAAGAAACATGGTCCGGAAAGGCGTCTCAGAGAAGGTAGCCATGAAGATCAGCGGCCACAAGACGCGGGCGGTTTTCGACCGCTACAACATCACCAACGAGGAAGACCTTAAAGAAGCCATGAGGCGAGTAACCACCCTCCACGAAGAAAACCGGGGACTGACGGAGCAGGCACAGACGGGCACAATTATGGGCACAATCCCATTTAAGAGGCACGACTAAAATGTTAACTGAAGGCCCTAAGTTGTTGGAATTATTGGTGCCGAAGGCGGGACTTGAACCCGCACGGGGGGATACCCCACCGGATTTTGAGTCCGGCGCGTCTGCCTGTTCCACCACTTCGGCCTGCCTTATTTTATGCGGTTTTGCCGCGCCTGTCAACTTCTCACCCGGCCCGGAACAGATCTTTTCTCCCCATTCTTAGATCGTTCATTTCTTATCTCCTGAAGGATTTGTCTCCCACCATGGGCCACCATTACCGATTGTCAACAAACAGTCAGGCAGTGTCAGATTTTTAACAGCGTTGAGGAACGATGCCTTGTGCGTTGACGTCCCATGGCCGCTTTCGGTGACATCCTGACGCGAGATCTTTCCGCGAGGCCCCGCTGTTCAGTGCCGTTTCGTTATGGTACGGTGCTTGCATCCGACGAATACCAATAGCGGAATTGGACAGCCGAGAGGTGCTGTCCTTCCAAGAGCCCTGGTCCCTTGATAGATCGTCGGAGAAGCAGGGCGAGGATGCGTAGGAGAAGGCAACCAAGAAATGACTAACAACAAGGAGGAGAAGATGGCAACGATTGTCCCGATCAACAAGGAGATCACCGAAGAGAAGGTGACCACGGTAATCGCCGAAGACTTACACATTAAAGGCAGTCTCAGGTTCGAGAGTTCTCTCCTGATAATGGGGTCTCTTGAAGGAGAGATTACCTCGGAAGGGCTGCTGGTGGTCGGTCCCACGGCAAAGATCAACGCCACAATTGTCACCAAGAGACTTATTTCCCACGGGGAGATTCAGGGCGATGTGACCGCAAGCGAACAGGTGGTACTCAAAAAGACCGCCACGCAAATGGGGAACATCACTACCCAGAACATCATCGTGGAGAGTGGTTCCCTTTTAAACGGGTCGATCACGATGAAAGGAACGGAGGGTGCTTCCAAGTGAAAGGCGCATGCGGCATTGCGGAAGCTCTATTGAGAAAAACTATGAGGAGAAGCCCAAAATGACAGATATAGGATTGAGCGCATCAAACATCGATGAAACCAACGTTGTGACGACCCTGGCCGATGACCTCCATATCGCCGGCACGATCAGCTCCAAGAGCTCTCTCATGATAAAGTGCAGCCTCGACGGCGAGATCGTATCGGAAGGACTGCTCATCATCGGTCCCACTGCCAAGGTCAAGGCCAAGGTCACCACGAAGAACCTTGTATCCCACGGGGAGATCATCGGCGATGTGACCGCAAGCGAGCAGGTGGTGCTGAAGGGGACCGCCGTCCAAATGGGGAACATCACCACACCGGATATTATTGTGGAGAGCGGCTCTCTCTTTAACGGGTCGATCACGATGAAAGGAAAGGAAAGTGCTTCCGGGTGAGGGGCGCATGCGGCATTGCGGAAGCTCTATTGAGAAAAACTATGAGGAGAAGCCCAAAATGATAGATATAGGATTGAGCGCATCAAAGATCGATGAAACCAACGTTGTAACGACCCTGGCCGATGACCTCCATATCGCCGGCACGATCACCTTCAAGAGCTCTCTCATGATAAAGGGCAGCCTCGATGGCGAGATCGTATCGGAAGGACTGCTCATCGTCGGTCCCACCGCCAAGGTCAAGGCCAAGGTCACCACGAGGAACCTTGTATCCCACGGGGAGATCCAGGGGGATGTGACCGCGAGCGAGCAGGTGGTGCTGAAGGGGACCGCCGTCCAAACGGGGAACATCACCACACCGGATATTATCGTGGAGAGCGGCTCTATCTTTAACGGGTCCTGCATGATGAAAAGAGAGGCAGTTGCCGAATCGCCGCAGAATGAAACCGGTAAGGAAGGCAGCGGGCTCGTCATGGAAGCGCAGGGGCCCCATGATTCCGAGCTTGAACCTCAAGAAGAGGCAGCCCCCATTTTCGAAGAGCACTCCGCTCTTCCCGCGGAAGAAGCGATACCGGCCACCGAAGACGTACTATCGATCAAGGAGGAGCCGGTGGAGCACGCGGAAAAAGGGGACGAAGAGGCAGAGCACAGAATGCGTGCCGAACGGACGCAGAGGCCGCCAAGAGAGTCAAAGAAACTGTCCTGACCACTCCCGCCGTTTTTTCCGGCAGGTGACGCGGGATTGATGTCCCAGTACTTGGTGATTACGTAGACTCACCACACGACGAGGAGGTAAAAAAATGGCAACTATGAACCAGCCTGTGTTAGGCATCGATGAAACCAGCATTACCACTGTTCTGGCCGATGACCTCCATATCACCGGCACGATCACCTTCAAGAGCTCTCTCATGATAAAGGGCAGCCTCGATGGCGAGATCGTATCGGAAGGACTGCTCATCGTCAGTCCCACCGCCAAGGTCAAGGCCAAGATCACCACGAAGAACCTTGTATCCCACGGGGAGATCACCGGCGATGTGACCGCGAGCGAGCAGGTGGTGCTGAAGGGGACCGCCGTCCACACGGGGAACATCACCACGCCAGATATTATCGTGGAGAGCGGCTCTATCTTTAACGGGTCGATCGCGATGAAAGGAAGGGAGGGTTCTTCCAGGTAAGAGGCGCATGCGCCATTACGGAAGCTCTAGTGAGAAAAACTACAAG
>Ga0181527_1003515_pt1 | contig 13982 bp, 10 predicted proteins | sample PEATcosm2014_Bin_30_FD_119762 | JGI IMG/M metagenome (GOLD analysis project Ga0181527, IMG submission 119762) | Peatland microbial communities from MTU Mesocosm Facility, Houghton, MI, USA - PEATcosm2014_Bin06_60_metaG | ecosystem: Environmental > Terrestrial > Soil > Wetlands > Peat | place...
GTAGTGCAATGTCATGTGCACGTCGCCGTGGCCCATCTGTGCTTGCCGATCCGATAGCGCCATCCCGATTTCTTCCCCGAGGGTCGCATGGGTATGGCGGAAAACATGCCAGATGAGCCAGGGAATCCCTAGCTTATGGCCGGCTGGTTTGAGCACCCGCCGCAGCAGGTTGCGCTGGTTGAGTGGTGTGCCATTTCCGGAGGCGAACGCCAGTTCTTCCGGCCCGGAATACTTCGATCTGGCCCGCAGCGCGAGCAGCGCTTTTGCCACGCTGCGGCTGAGCGGAACGTCCCTCCTCCGGGATTTCGCCTTGTGCGCGAGAGAGAATACTACGAGCAGCTCGCAAACCCAGGGTAAAACTCCCGTGTTTCTCGCCTCGATACCACTTTCGACCCCAAAAGGGCTTTCGCTGTTCCCACAACGCCAGCGCCGTTTTCCGGCCAACTACGCAGTGCCCATCCAGTCGAAACTGGTCTACGTTCCGATAACCCGGGTTTTCCGTCCATTGGCCCAACCATGCCGATGAAAAAACCGGGCGCAGGCTCCAACGCCTTGACGATTGACTCCTCGCCGTCGCCTCTCAACTGGACGAGATCTCCTGCCGAAAAATGACGAAACACTGGCCGGTCGATAAGCACCCGGCGCGGATGGCCGCTACACCCGTTACAATCGGTTGAGAAAGGAAACTCCATGCGCTATCGCGGCTTTGCCAATGCGACGATTCTCCGGCACGAACTCGCAGCCAATGAACGGATTATAATCCGCTCCATTGGGGACCTTCGCAGCGCTCTGGGAAAAATGGCGGCAGGCCATTCAGCGCAACTGGTGTTCCTCCCATCTGGCAGATGCTTGGAGATCCGGGATGCGCAAACTCATTTTGAGTAATTACCAGTCCCCCGGTGACATCGTCATGCTGACGGCCGCCGTGCGCGATTTGCACAGAAAGTATCCTGGCGACTTCCTGACCGATGTCCGCACGCCCTGCGCCGATCTCTGGGAGAATAACCCCCACATAACAGCGCTCGAGCCAGACGAGGAAGGGGTGGAATCCATCGACTGTCAATACCCGCTGATCGATCGCAGCAACCACGAGCCCTGGCATTTCCTGCACGGATTTATCGACTTTCTGAACCGCCGCCTGGACTTGCAAATAGCGCTCACGGATTATAGGGGCGATATCCATATCTCCGCGTCCGAAAAGTCTTGGATGTCGCAGGTGCGGGAGATTACTGGCGATCCGATCCCGTTCTGGATCGTCAGCGCCGGAGGTAAATTCGATTACACCATCAAGTGGTGGGAAATTGCGCGCTATCAGAAAGTCGTGGACTATTTCCGCGGCAGGATTCTTTTCGTGCAGATCGGCGAGCAAGGGCACTATCATCCTCCGCTTCGCGGAGTAATCGACCTTCGGGGAAAGACGGATCTCCGCCAACTCATCCGCCTGGTGTACCATGCGCAAGGAGTTCTAGGACCGGTCAGCTTGCCGATGCACCTCGCCGCCGCGATCGAAACGAGAGCGGGAATGCCCCAAAACCGGCCATGCGTGGTGATCGCCGGGGGCCGGGAGCCCCCTAACTGGGAGGCCTATCCGCATCACCAGTTTATCCACACTGTGGGCGCGCTGCGTTGCTGTGACAATGGAGGTTGCTGGAAATCCAGGACGATTCCGCTCGGCGATGGCGACCCGAAGGATGACCCCGGCAACCTATGCGTTGACGTCGTCGGCTCCTTGCCGCGCTGCATGGACATGGTGACTGCGGACGAAGTCATCCGGCGAATCGAGTTGTACTTTATCGGCGGGGCGGTAGACTATCTCACCGCGGAGCCGTCTGCTGCATGGGATGGTGTGGCGCGGCCCGCCGCGATTGCATTCGGGCAAACGCTCTGCTATTCTTCGAAAGGCCGAGGGACTTCGCGTGGACCGATGTCGACGGTCCGCCCGCAACAGCTCGCGGTATTTTCGCAGGTGGAATTGCGGGAGTTCGAGGAGTGGATGCTTGTGCATCTAAGGGAATTCTTCCCCGCGCAGTGTGCCGCGGCCGGCGATCGAGGCGTTCGGGAGATGGTGCGGCACGGAATCGAGCGTGCCGGCGTGTACGGAATTCAGTCCAGACGCGATGTCTGCAAATACATCGATCTGATGACTGTCTTCGGACGAGATTTCGACACGGACAAGCGCCTTCGGTGGGCGCGCGAGATTTTGAAACGGCGCGGCAAACCGGAGGAAAAGATGGAGAGCCTGCTGCGGGCGGCGAAACTCCGCCTGGGAAACGGATAGCCTCGCGTTCATGGCTCCCGACCCAATGTCTCCATCGCAGGCTTTGGACGCCGCGGCAAGCGATGCCGACGCTAACGCCGGACCGGGGAACGTAGGAGATCCGGTCGGCTCGTGCGCCGGAACTTCGGTGCCAGAGTCAGGCCCCTCAGGGAGCCCCTCCTCCGGTCCCTCGTCGTGCAGTTCGCCAAGCAGTAGTCCTTCGTCTGTGTCGAGCAGCAAGTCCTCGTCCCAGTCGAGCAGCAGTCCCTCGTCCTCGTCTCGCAGCAGTGCCTCGTCCCAGTCGAGCGGCAGTTCCTCGCCTACCTCCTCTCTCTGGGTTCGCATCGCCTTGACGCAAGCGCAGGCCAGAGTCGAGCAGGGAAGCCTGCGGCTGCACGGTTCGACCGGCGGATTCGATCAAACGGTTGCCATCGCGAAAACCTTCGAGGCGAACGACAACGGCACCACCGTCGATGTACCCTTTCATGACGTTCCGACGACGCATAGTTATTCGCTCATCTACATTGCAGCCGACGGAACGCAAACGACGGTACTAAACTATACTCCCTTCGAGAAACTGCGAGACCCCTCGCCGCCGGCATAAAACAACAAGCGCCCCTTTAGGAGAAAAAAAATGAACTCAACGCTGTCCGACCTGATGGTCCTGCTGCCGAATGCTCTGGCAGGCAACCCACACCCCAACGCGCCCATTATCAGCACTGCGATTCCCGTGGCAGTCGATCCTTTTCCCACGTCGGCCTACCCCGATCTCTTCGAGACATCCTCCGCTTCAGCCACCAAGCTTAACAACGCACTGAACGCGGCGGTTACTGCGGCGGGCGGTTCCGGGCTCATGGGGAACATCTCGACGATGGCGTTCCTCATAGCAGATCTCAACTCGGGGCCGCAATTTCCCATGGGCGGTTATCACGAGACGGAGGTAGATTTCATCGCCAGCGAGGCCAAAGTCGCGGTGATGTATGCGGCCTTCGAATTGAGGAGCATGGCTCGGCGCTTTATGGCCGCGAATAGTTTCATCCAGAACGCGGATTTCTTCAAGGTGCTCGATTCCGTCCAGACGCCCAAGTTTCTCAACTTCGTTCCCCAGATAACCTCTGCCATGATGGCCGGCTCACGGGATGCGCGTAAGCCGGATTACCCGTCGCTATTTACAACGACCGCAAAACCCGATGGCACCGTTGCCTCCGTCGACTTCAACTCCAGCTTCACGAATCCACTCACACAGATGGTGGTGATGAGCGACGATCCCTCGTCCACCACCTGTATTCATGCCGTCGGATTCAGTTATCTGAACGGCGCTTTGAAGGCCGGCGGGTTTTTCACCGGGTCGGGCGCTACGTCGAACGGTGTCTGGGTGGGAAGCGATTACAGCAATGGCGCTAGCGGTTGGCCCACCCTCAGGGTCGTCAAATCGGAAAACGATGGCATGGCAACCATCACCGGCACATGTCGTCAGATGGCTAAAATAATGGCCTTGATCTTTACCGGCCAGTTGGTGGATAAAGGGACCAGTTCCGCCGCGGACAACGGGGCCGCCGGAAGTTGCGCTGAGATGAAGAAGTTGGTCTCCGACGCCGCCCAGCGGCTCTGTGTTTTAACCTCGCCGAGCATTCCCCAATCCAACTTTGTGTTAAACAAGGTCGGCTACGCCTTCAAGGGACTAACTCCCGGCAATGGAGTGATCAACTCCCAACTGTCGGTTATCAAGGACGTGGCCGCAACCGGTCACACGTACCTGATCACGTGGCAAAATCTGGTGACTCCCAACGAACCCTGCGGTATCAGCAGCGATCCGAATACGGCTAAGGTGATACAAGTCATAGGCAATGCGATCACTGCCTACGAGAAACCCTAGGAGGCCAAATGGCAGGTTGACAAGCGGATGCATCGCTCGAACATCCATCGCCGTGGATCCTCGCGGCAGATAGTTCCTTTGCGCGCCGTCCGACCCGACCACCCGTGTACAGGCGCGTTCCGACTTCGACGAACAGTTACTTCCATCCGCGGTACCGGAGCTGCCCATATCTGCACGTGCCGGTCCCCTTCCCGGATCGCATGCTTGCTCGGTATCCTTGCTTTCCGCCAGTGAGACGGCGGCCAGCCGGCCAACACGCTGTCCCGCAGGGACGCCGATGGACGCCGTCCCATACACGCACGGCGCAAGACCGTGAATAGGTTCCGTTGCGCGATCCGCAGCGGCGGGATGTCCACTGCCAATACCCGCCGATTGATGCAACAGCCAGGAGCCTTGGCAGCTCTTACCCGGACACTGTCCGTCCATAGTATCGGATATCTGGAAGTCGATAGCCCCTGAATCGAACTTTCGATGTGATAATCCAGCAGGCACAAATCGTGGTATTCTCCGGGTGGAGGTGCAGAGGTTGGGCGCTGGGCCACTTGCGGAACTTCTTTCCGAAGCAGTGCGCCGCTGTGGACGAACGGCGGTTTCGCGGAACGGTCCGGCACGGCATCCAGGGCGCCGCCCGTTGCCGGATTACGTTGGGACGCGGCGTTTGCAAGCACATCGATCCGACGAACGTCTTCGGCCGCGATTCGCACAGCGACAAACGAAACCGGTGGGCGCGCGAGATTTTGAAACGGCGCGGCAAACCGGAGGCCAAGATGGAGAGCCTGCTGCGGGCGGCGAAACTCCGCCTGGGGAACGGATAGCCTCGCGTTCATGACTCCCGACCCAATGTCTCCATCGCAGGCTTTGGACGCCGCGGCAAGCGACGCCGACGCTAACGCCGGACCGGGGAACGTAGGAGATCCGGTCGCCTCGTGCGCCGGAACTCCGGCGCCAGAGTCAAGCCCCTCGTCCGGTCCCTCGTCGTGCAGTTCGCCAAGCAGTAGTCCGTCGTCTGTGTCGAGCAGCAGTCCCTCGTCCTCGTCTCGCAGCAGTGCCTCGTCCCAGTCGAGCAGCAGTTCCTCGCTCCCCAGGGAAGCGATCCCCATTGTGTTCGTTCCAGGCATCATGGGCTCGCGCTTGCGGAATAAAGCGACGGGGTCGATAAGTTGGGATCCGAGCCCGGGGTGGTTATTCAAGAATACAAGCGGACAGGACGGCGCAACCCGGAAGGCGCTGCTGGTGGGATCGAGATTCAATCCGGACTACCTCGAGGTCGCCACGGAAGGCGGGGCTGATCCAGAGGACACTTCCGTGGGCGACGGCTTTTCCGGGATCATGAAAGATTACATCACGCAATTCCTCACGCCGCTGAAGAGCCACGATTGGGGAGCGCTGAGACAGACGTTCGACCTCCCGGTGTATGCCGCGGGATACAACTGGACGGACGACGCGAGGAACGCGGGCGAGATGGTGGCGAAGCGGATTCAAGCGATTATAAAAGAAGCCAAGGGCAAGTACGGGATGTGCAAGAAAGTGATCGTGATTTCCCACTCGATGGGCGGCCTGGTTTCGCGTTCGGCCAGCGAGCTGGCAGGCGGCCAGGGTATGATTCTCGGCATCATTCATGGCGTTCAACCGGCCTCTGGCGCTCCAGCCGCCTACTGGCGGATGAAGGGTGGGTTCGAGTACCCCAGCTTCACGAGCCCTCTAAAGGCAGTAGCAGGGTGGGTGGCTTCGCGTTTCTTGGGAAGTGACGCGACGCAAGTAACACCTGTGCTGGGCAACATTCCCGGCGGGTTGGAACTGCTTCCGAATAAGAGCCACCGCACCAACGCCGGCGCATCTGCGTGGCTGAGCGTTACCAACGGTGGACAGTCCATTGAGTCGCTTCCGCAATCCGATCCTTACGAAGAGATCTACCGCCATAAGGCGGTCGTGAATCCCCCGAAGGGAGGGCAACCGAGCACCAACGAGTATTGGGGATTGGTGGACCCCAACCTGCTCGATCCTGGCACAAACCCGGCGGGGGCCGGAAACGCTTACGATCAGATGGATGCACAATCCTCGTCGGATGCATGGTCGGATTATCTCAACGTGTTAGGCATGGCCGAGAGTTTCCACGATGACATCGGCAAGAAGACCCACCCTCATACCTTTTGCGTGCATGGCACCGGGTATACGACGGCCGACGTGGTCGAGCTGCAGGTGGAATCGAATTGGGTGCGCTCGGACAACTACCCGTCGCACGGTTTTCGCGGGTTCTACAACGATGCCGGCGGGAAATCCATGCAGGCCGTACTCCAGCAACCGTCCGGAGGCGGCGATGGGACCGTGCCGGTGTCATCCGCTTCGTGGCTTGATTCCGATGGGAAGCCCGACCCCGGCGATCAGGCAGTTTCCTGCGAGCATCAGCCCGCATACGCGAACGCGGACGTGCAGAATTTTGCGTTCGAGGCGATCGAGACCTTGTGCAAGCAGCGATTGAAAGAGCGCCGTGGAGGGAACTGATAATGGGCCGGGGTTTGGCACGCGCTCTATGGAGCGCGGCCGCCGCCTTAACCCTTGGTTGTGGCGGCTCGGGGATTCATAAGAGCGGAGGGGCAGCGAAACCCATGACGATGGATCAGGCGGAAGAAGCGGCATGCGCAGGACGATTTTCGCTCGCAGTTCCGGAGCACATGAAAGTCGACGTGCGAAGCCAGAGCATTTACCGGACGAACGTCAAGACTTTGCCGGCTCCCGAAGGGGGAATCCAGGCGTATTGGGCCGCGCGGCTCTTGGCGCTTCGGGCCCAACCGGGGATCTCCTTTGAGGGGCCGGATGCGTTGCGGATTTTCGATGCGCAAAAGGGAATCAACGGCGTCTGGTACCGGGGAAACCGCGCGTTCCCGAACACGCTAACACTGGAGGCTGCGATGGAGGTCGAGAGAGGCCTGGTTCTCGCGGACCGGGAGGCCGTCTCCGGAAAGGAGTCCGTCGCCGGGCAATTGGTGACGAGCATCCTCAAGGCTTATGTCCCCTCTACGGATTCCGGATTTTGCGTCGGTGACGGCGCCATCCAGATGGAACCTTCTCAGAATGAGCGGGTCCAACTGAATCTTACGCACGTTATCGCGCCGGATCTCGAGGTGCGCTTTGCGACCCGGGCCGTCGTGGAACCCGACTTGAAGTCCTATTCCGACGTTGAAGAAGAGCGCGAGCTGGCGGCTTCGTGCGGCGGCTCGATTGTGGTTTTACGCGAGCAGCAGCGGCGCGCCGCCGGCATGGATGGAAAAGAGATCTGGATTTCGATGTCAGTGCCTGGGGAAGCGCCGTCGGTCCGGTTTTCCTGGCATTTTCCGGGCACTGGCGGAGACGCTTCCCGGCCAATGATCAACCTGGTGGGGAGCGCACCGCTCGTCGAGCAGCCGGTTCTCCAGGACGCGTGGGATCGCGTTCTGGGATCGCTTCGTCCGATTCCCGTTACGTGAGCGTACACGATTCGATGGAGCGGCCGATGGCTTTCTCACACTACCGGGTCGGGACATGCGAAATCAAAGACATGCATAGCAGGGATGCACGCGGATCGAATTCGTCCGGGTGGGGGGAGAACGGAACGGCGAGAGCGGCGAGAATTACATCTCTTCATGTATACTGAATCGGATGCGCGGTGAACTGCCCCCGGTCGCTCCTCCTGCGGATAGTGGTTCGGCGACGGTCCCCGCTTCTTATTCCGGCCCGAACAACGGTCATATGGAGGCAGCGGCCTCCAGTCGTATGGTCGAGGCTGTCGATCGCCTGACCGCGACACGCCATTTTTACCGGCGGGTCGGCTATGACGCGCGTCCGATGGAATTCCATCCCGATGGCCGCATCGGCGCCGGAAGCTCGCGATTGGAATCCGAATGGCGAATCCACCAACTCCACGGCGAGGTATACCTCGAGATCCGGTGCGCGGCGGAGTCGACCTGCTTCTTGAAACTGGAAGAGGGCGGCATTTGGCGCGGCCGTTGGGAGCGATTCGAGCGGATGCCGGTAGAGGTTTACCCGCAACCTGCCGCCGCGAGGGTGAATCGCGAAATCGACGTGGTCTATACGTGGGTGGACGGCGATGCCTCCGCTCCAGCCCTGCGCGCGCTGCTAGACCGGGAGTCCGCGCCAGTTCTCAGGGGCGCTGCGACCGACAACCGGTTTCGTTCGATCGGCGAGTTGCAGTACTCTCTTCGATCGCTTCACACTTACGCTCCCTGGGTTCGGCGGGTCTTTCTGGTGACTGACGGGAAGACTCCCCCGTGGCTCAACGTGGATTGCCCCAAACTTCGCCTGGTTAGCCACGCCGAGATATTTGAGGATTCCGGCGCCCTCCCCACCTTCAATTCGCACGCTATCGAACTCAACCTGCATCGCATTCCCGGCCTGGGCCCAGCTTTCCTGTACTTCAATGACGACTTCCTGCTGGGCCAACCGGTTTGTGCCGACGACTTCGTGTCGGCCGATGGCGTCCAGTCCATCTTTTTCACGGACTGGAATATCCCGCGCGGCAAGACTGAGCAGGCCCATGACAGGGCGTACGAGTTCACGCTGCAACTCCTCGATCGGGCCTATGGCTCCAGGCCGCGAAAGATGCTGGCCCACGTCCCGCAACTCTACAGGGTCGATGTTCTGGAGAGAATCTGCGAACTCTGGCAGGCGGAAGTGAAGTCCACTTTCGGGAATCGCTTTCGAAGCGGCTGTGATGTGGTGCTGCGTATCCTATACGCCTACTACCTGCTGGAATCGCCCGCGCCAGGTTGGGCAGCCCGGAGCGTGATCCTACCGCAAGGAAAGGCCTACATCTTCGCTCCCATTTCCACAAATGGCGCCCACACAAGGCAAGCGCTGTCTAGAGTCGCCAAGGACCGGCCGAAATTCCTTTGCCTGAACGACGAAATTTCCCGCGAAGGAGAGTCTTTCAAAACCACTTTCAATGAGGTTCGTCTGTTTTTGGCTGAACAATATCAGTGTCCATCCCCCTTTGAGCGCCGTCCCGCTGCCGATCGATCAGGCATACTGCCGGAACTCAACGATACCACCGCGTCCGACCACGTTCGTTCCGCCATTTTGCAGTTGCCTCAAACGGCCCGCGACTGGCAAGGCCGCGGAATCGTCATCTGCGGTGGCGGCATGCGCTACTTCCTGTGTGCCTGGGTGTGCATCAACATGCTGCGGAAGCAGGGTTGCCATCTGCCCGTAGAACTGTGGCATTTGAACGACGCAGAGATGAACGACACCATGCGAACCCTGGTTGAGCCGCTGGGGGTGACCTGCATCAACGCGCAGGAGGTCCGCAAATTGTACCCCGCCCGTATTCTCAACGGCTGGGAGATCAAGGCTTTTGCCCTTCTCCACAGCGCCTTCCGGGAGGTTTTGTTGCTCGACGCGGACAACGTGCCCGTCGTCGACCCGACTTTCCTCTTCGAAACTAAGCAGTTTGAGGAAACCGGGGCCCTCTTCTGGCCGGATTTCCCCAGGCTCGAACCATCGCGAAGCATCTGGGGACTGACCGGCGTGACGTACCGCGAGGAGCCCGAATTCGAATCCGGACAGATCGTGCTCGACAAGGCGCGTTGCTTCCGGCCCCTCTCGCTGGCGATGTGGTTCAACGAGTACAGCGATTTCTGGTACCGCCATATTCACGGCGATAAGGAGACGTTTCACATGGCCTGGCGCAGGCTCGACGCGCCATATGCAATGCCGCAAAGAGGCATTCACGCACTGCCATGCACCATGTGCCAACACGACTTCAATGGACGCAGAATCTTCCAGCATCGCAACTTGGCCAAATGGAGCCTTCGCGGCAATCCCCAGATCCCCGGTTTTTCCCAGGAGCCGGAGTGCCTTAGCTTCATCGAACAGTTGGTGCCGTATTGGACCCGGATTTCCCCGGTCAGTAAGTATTCTCCGGCCGGCCGGTCCCTCGTTGAACTTCAGGCGGCCCAGGAACTGATCGGCCGGCGCTGGCTCTACGAGCGGGTGGGGCATGACCGTCGCCAGATCCTCCTCCAGGCGGACGGCACAGTCGGAGAGGGCGGCGCAAAAATGGAAATTTTCTGGGACATCACTCAGGAAGAGGGAGTTTTGAGCTTGAAGATCCAATCCGATGAAGCCTTGACTTGCCGTCTCATCAGAACTCGGGGGGGGGTATGGCAGGGCCGCTGGGAGAATTTCGAGCGCATGCCCGTTCTGCTGGTACCGGCGGATCTGCCTGCAGGAGGTTTCGCCATTCCCGGCTTATCTGCCGCGGAGCCGGAGTCCGGGCGTGTTAGAGAGGCTTTTGAGCAACTGACCGGGACTCGGCACAAATACTGCCGCGTCGGTTACGACGCCCGGTTGATGGTATTCAAGCCCGACGGCAGCATTGGAGAGGGGCGGGATCAGATGGAGCTGAGATGGGAACTTCATGAACTTGGCGATAGAATGTTGCTCGACATTTGGTCATCGTCAGAGATCACTTGCCGTTTGGAACTCGCGAAGGATGGTGTCTGGCGTGGAAAATGGGAAAGCTTCGAGCAAATGCCCGTCGAAGTTTATCCTGAGCTTTCCAAAGGATAAGGACAACACCTCAAGAATCGGGAAATTCTGTTAGCACTGTTAGATTAGGAGAGCGTTAATAATCCGGGCGCTACCCAGACCCGCCCCTGGCCGGTGAACTCCGAGGCTCGGCGCGCAGTTTGTCTGTGTTTACCAATTCAAGGTGGTGCTGCGCGGCATTAGCCCGATGATCTGGCGTCGCCTGTTGCTGGGCAGTGACTACAGCATCGCCGATCTCGGGTGATCGCTGTCGGTGGCGGCGAGAAGCGCGCTACCTGTTGAAGTGCTGCCCCACACCACGCTCCAGCCTATGTTCCCCACTCGGAAAGAGAACCGTGCCCGGTAAGAGGATTATCGGAAACCATCCATCGAGGCGGTCTTTGCGCGCTGAAATCGGTCCGCCTTGTGGGTTTTGCGACGGACGGACGTGAAGTTTCGAAGGTCCCATTCGAGCGGTAGGCGATCCAGCGCCCGTCCGATGAACAGACTGCGTCCAAGTCTGAATGTGTGCCCAGGCGTTGACGGTGATGCGCATACCTTTTGTGGCTCCATGCCTCTTTTTGGAGAGGCTAAAAAACCGTCGCGTTTCGTGCGCACGGCGCGCGCAAACCGGTTCGCGACCGAGCCGCCTGCCGCGATTACCGGGTTAGGATCAATCAATGGAACGGAAAACCGGTTTGCCCGGACAGGGGAGACAGTGCTTATTGAGAAAGGCTCGCGTGGCGTCCGGCGAAGACGCCGCAGGCGCCCGTGGGACGGACCCGCAACGCCAACACACTGGTACAAAGTGCATGGCTCCAACCTATCAGTTACCCCGGGCCTCCCGCAGCGCTTTCGCCTGGGCGTTCTCTGCCCGAGCGCCCTCCGCGTCCCCTTTCGCTTCCAACACCATTGCCAGCACGGCGTGGAAATCTGCGTCCGCGGCGGTTCCCTGCCCGAGTTGGAGGGCTCGGCGGGCATGCCCTTCGGCGTCCGCAAGCTTGCCCTGCCGCAGTTCGGTCAGCGCAAGTATGTTGTAATCCGCGGGATTTCGAGCATCCACGCCGATCGCGTTCCGGATGTAAATAGCCGCATGGCTCCATTCCTCGAGTCCGAAGTAACAATGCGCGATCTGCTTATTCAGTCCGTAATATTCGATCCCCGCGGGCGGCGGATAACGGTACAGCGCTTTAATCAGCAGCGGCAAGGCATCGGCATATCTTTGCTGGCCGAGCAGTTCTCCCCCCATGTACTCATAGGCAACGATGCTTTCGGGCGCCACCTGCATGGCGCGCCCAAACAGGGCAAGGTTGTCATTCCAGGGAAGACTCGCCCGCACTGTCTCGACTGCCAGCAGGAGGCATAGTGGCGCCAGGATCCCCAACATCACCGGCCGGCGGAGCCGCCGCAAACCAAGGGCAAGCAGAATGCAAAAGCCCGCGCAGGGGACGTAGAGATAGCGGTCATGAACGAAATCGTCGAATGCGAAGGCGCGCAGGTTTAGGACGGGCAGCAGCGGCACCGTAAGTATCAGCGAGGCAAAGGCCGCAACTTCGGACCACCGCGATATCCAAATCAAGATCGCGGCCGCAGAGGCGGTGATTAGAATCGGAAGGAAGAAGACCTTGAGGCCGGGGTGCGTCACCGGGGCCAGCGGATACCAGAGTGCATATTCAAACGGCCAGACCAATTGCCGTAAATAGAAGCTCAGGACCGAAGGCAAAGTCTTGGCCACCGTGGAGAGTGGCCAAGCGCGCGTCAGCGGTTCAAGCCTCCCGAGGACCGCGAATCGTATGGCTAGGTAAAGCAGGGCGACGCCGGCATAGGGGCCGGTTGCGGCAACGGCCACACGCGCGCGTTTTGTGGTAAGCCACTGGTGGACAAAGATCAGAAGCGGCAGGCCGAATGCGGTCTCTTTCGCGAAAAGGGCGAGCAGGAACGCGAGCCATGATAGAATGCGTGCTCCGCCGAGATACAAATATAGCGCGGCAAAAAGCAGGATGGCGAAAAGCGGTTCGGTGACCCCGCTGATCCATGCGACGCCTTCGACGTGAACCGGATGAATCCCGAACAGGAGTGCGGCCATGCCTGCGACCACGGGATCGCCAGCCAGTGTGAGCACCAGGAAATACAACAGAAGCGTTGCGACCATGTGCGCGATTAGGGTGCTAAGATGCCAGAGCACCGAATCCGCGCCGCACCATTGATAATTGAGCATTAACCAGGTGAGAAAGAGTGGCCGGTAGTAATTGTTCTTGACCGCGCTTAGCTGGAGGCCATTGAGAACGTCGGAAGTGAAATAGTAGGGCAGGCGGCTCGGTGTGAGGTTCGGCTGGCTGAGAACGATCTGTTCATGGTCGTCCAGCACGAATCCGAAGCTAAGCGCAGGCAGGTAAACCGCCGCGGTGATGAGCGCGACTGTGAGTGGAATCAAAAGCCGCATCGACCGCACGCTAACATGAGGCATGCGCTGCAGTATCCAAAAATGCTTCGTCATCCGCCGGCGCCAGCTTCGGCGATTCGCCAGAACATTGCCGCCGCTTCGGAAAGTACAGGTCCCGGGCACTTCCGCATCTTGTTCTGCGGCTGCTGGCGCGCGGATCGGGCGGTGCGACCCATCCGAGGATTCCCTGCGGGGAAGCGCCCAGGAGGAAGTGGCCCGCGCCTCGCGCTCGAAGCGCTCTTTCGCCTCGGGACTGGAAGAAAAATGCGGTGGCAGCGCTTTGATGGCGACATCGCGGCCCAACCGTGTGTTTTGTGGCCTACAGAAAGCGGCATGAGTTCAGTTCAGTTTAGCCGATCAGAAGACGGATAGGGAATGGATGACGGCGCATCCTTCCACTACCCGTCTCCGGCGCCCGCCAAAAGTAGTGGAAGGGTGCGCGACAAATCATTCCCTATTTCGTTATCGCAAGCACCCGACTGGAACGGCGCACCGAGGCACGTACTCGTGACACAACCAGATCAGAATTAAGAAAACGTGTAGATCTGAATACCTGCCCTGCTTCGAAATCACTTGGTTTGAGACGTGCGGCGGCGCAGTTCATCGAAGAAATTCAACAGAAACGTGACGTGCACGGAAGTTTTGTTTTCTTCGGCCGCCGGCCGCGGGACCAAAGCCTCGATTCTTGTACCGTCCGGAGCCAGATCAAAATTCGAGTCGCCGGTGGGCGGACTGAGTTCTTGGTCGGACCAAAGACGAGGCTTACTGGCCGCGAACGATTCGCCAATTACTGCGTAGCCGGCCACCATGATCCGATTGTCCGGATTTTCAAAGAATAGGTTCTTTCCGTCACGGGACCAGACGGGCATCTTGCCGCCACCGGA
>Ga0181527_1003524_pt1 | contig 13967 bp, 10 predicted proteins | sample PEATcosm2014_Bin_30_FD_119762 | JGI IMG/M metagenome (GOLD analysis project Ga0181527, IMG submission 119762) | Peatland microbial communities from MTU Mesocosm Facility, Houghton, MI, USA - PEATcosm2014_Bin06_60_metaG | ecosystem: Environmental > Terrestrial > Soil > Wetlands > Peat | place...
GATGCGGGCGGTGGACAAGTTCGAGTACCGCCGCGGCTTCAAGTTCTGCACCTACGCCACCTGGTGGATCCGCCAGGCCATCACCCGCGCCGTGGCCGATCAGAGCCGCACCATCCGCATCCCCGTGCACATGGTCGAGACCATGTCCAAGGTGCGGAGTGTCTCGCGGCGGCTGCAGCAGCAGGGGGGCCGCGAGCCGACCATCGAAGAGATCGCCCGCGCCTCCGAAACCTGCGTTGACGAGGCCCGCCGCGTGCTGGCCATGAGCCGTTATCCGATCAGCCTCGACCGGCCGGTGGGCAACAGCGAAGATAGCCACTTCGGCGACCTGCTGCCCGACACCTCGACGAAGAACCCGGCCATCGGCGCCACGCACGGCATGCTCCGCCACCGCATCGCCAAGGTCCTGAAGACCTTGAGCTACCGCGAGCGCGAGATCATCAAGCTCCGCTACGGCCTGGGCGACGGCTACAGCTACACGCTCGAGGAAGTGGGCCACATCTTCAAGGTCACCCGCGAGCGGATCCGCCAGATCGAGGCCAAGGCCGTCCGCAAGCTGCAGCAGCCCAGCCGCAGCCAGGAGCTGGTCGGGTTCCTGGATTGACCCGCTGCCTAAAAGGCTCCCCTCTCCCGCCGGGAGAGGGGCAGAGGGTGAGGGCTGGCCGATGACGCCCGGCCTGTTCATCACCGGGACCGATACCGGCGTGGGCAAGACCTACGTGGCGGCCATGATCGCCCGCTGGCTGCTGGCTGCCGGCCGCCGAGTGGGTGTCTATAAACCCGTGGCCAGCGGCTGTGGTCGCCGCCGGGGAGTGCTCGTTTCCGAGGACGCCCTGGCCCTGTGGGAAGCAGCCGGCCGGCCGGGAAAGCTCGCTCGTGTCTGCCCGCAGCGGTTCGCAGCCCCGCTGGCCCCCCATCTGTCCGCCCGGCTGGAAGGCAAACGCCTGGACCGCAAACGGCTCCGCCGCGGCCTTGATTACTGGATGGCCAGGAGCGAAGTCGTGCTCGTGGAGGGGGCCGGCGGCCTGCTATCGCCCTTGGGTCGGCAAGAGTACGTGGCCGACCTGGCCGCCGATCTGGGCTTTCCCCTGGTGGTCGTCTCGCGCAACACCCTGGGCACGATCAATGCCACGTTACAGACGCTGGTCACTGCGGCGGTCTTCCGCGCAGGCCTGCGCGTGGCGGGGGTCGTGTTGAATCACCCCTGCCCCCCCGCCGCCGGCGATCCGAGCCTGGCGACCAACGCCCGGGAACTGGCCGCGCGGTGTCGCCCGCCCCTCTTGGCCGAGGTGGCCCACGGGGCCGACCGCTTCGCCCCGGCGGTGGACTGGTGGAGACTCGCCCGGCAGGCAGCCCCCGCTTGACGTAACTCCTGGGGCTGATAGGTTGGAGGATTGCCGTGCCCGACGGGCAGTTAGAGCACGAGAACCGTGGACACCATCGCCAAGACAGCCAAGGATCGCATCTCTCAAGTCCCGCACCTGACCCTGCAGCGGATCTGGTGCGAGTACGAGGAGGGCACGCTCTTTCTCCGTGGTCAGGTGCCGAGCTTCTATTACAAGCAGCTTGCCCAGGAGGCGGTCAGCGGCCTCGCGCAGGTCCACGCCATCGCCAACGAGATCGAGGTGGTCTGGTAGGTCCCGCCTGCCGGGCGGGACTTGTGCGGTCATGTCCCGCTCGGCAAGCGGGACCTACGGGCTACATCGCCTGTAGATATCTTCTGGCCAGCTCGAGCGTGCCCGGGTCCTTGCTGATCTTGAGCACCTTTTCCAAAGCCGGCTTGAACTGCTCCTTGTTCGGATCGCGGAGCTCGCGGTGGTGGGCCAGCTCGACCACGGTCTTGGCGGCCGATTCGGCCAGCGCCGGCTGGTCGAGGTACGGCAGGACGAAGCGGAGCGTGGCGAGCGTCCGCACGGCTCCGGCCCGCTCCAGGACGAATCCGCGGTCCTCGTCGCGGGTGGCAAGCCCGATCGCCTGCTGGAGGCGGGCGAGTTTTTGGGCGTCGGTTGTTGGGGCGCCCTTCGGATCCGGCAGGGATGCCACGCGGATGAATCCCCGCAGGGCCCACAGGCGATGGTTTTCGCCTTTGGCCGTTTGCGCCAGCTTCAGGAGTTCGTCGGCCACGGACACGTCGGGCCAGTTGCACAGGGCGCGGACGCCCGCCTCGTGGAGTTGCGGATCGGCGTCGGCCAGGGCCGCGTGGATCACGTCCATCGCCTTCGTACCGCCCAGCCGACCCAGGAGAGACAGCAGGGCGGCGCGGTCGGCCGCTTTGACGTCGCGGAGGGCTGCCAACAGCCAGTCGGCCCGTTGCTCGGGGTCGGCGATCTGTCGGCAGACCATAACGACCGCCCGCTCCACGTTGTCCCGTTCCGGCCCCTTTTCGGCCTTCAGAGCCGCGGCCGTAAGGCCGGGAAGGTCTTTTGGGCCGGCGATGGGCACCAGGGCGGCCACCGCCCGGCTGCGGACCGCCGCGTCGCGGTCGAGTGCCTCTTTCAACAAGAGCGGCACCATCGCGGCCGCGGGCCGGGCTTGGAGGATGGCGAGCCATTCGGCCCGCCGGGCCGGGTCCTTCTCGGCCCCCATCGCGGCGGCGATCCGCTGGTCCACGTCGGCGGCCGGGCTGGCGGCCAGGGCTTTTCTTGCGGCCTCGGCCAATTTGCCCTGGCCTGCGGCCCGAGCGACCAGCGCCTCAGCCGCAGCCGAGGAATCGAGGTTTCCCAGGGCATCAATCGCCGCCAGCGCGACCGTCTCCTTCTTGCTCCCCACCATCCAGGCGATCGCCTGGGCCAGGGGGGCGTCGCCCTTGATGCGAATGGCCGCCAGCACGGCGATTTGGCTTTGCTCAGGTAGGGCGTGGATCCGCCAGGCAACCTCCGCCAACCCCGCTCCCGGCAGGTCCGGCAGCGCGGCGGCCCCCGCGGCACGCGATTGCCCACACATTGATTGCAGTCCCCCGATGACCGCATTCGTCTTGTCCTCCTCCGCCTCAGCGCGAAGTTGTCCGACCTCCGCGGCATAAGCGAGGGGTTTACTAACGGGATCGAGCCCAAGGGCCATGTCGTCCGGGAAGCCACGGTATGCCTCTTCGCGCTTGCCTCGCACCAACATCCGGTCGGCGCATACGATTAACGCTTCGATGATCCGCGGGTCATCCAATACCTTTCCGCTGGCGGCGTAGAGCTTACTCACGGCCTCCGACGTGCCGATTTTTCCCAGGGCCAGCGCCGCAGCGGCCTGCACGTTAGGGTCCTTGTCGGTCAGGAATGGGGCCAACAAGGGCACCGCTTGGGCGTCGCGGCGCTGACCGAGGCTATCGATCACGCCGGCGCGGGCCAGGCCGCTGGCCTTGCCCACCGCCTCCCGCAGGGCCGCCCCGGCCGCCGGGTAGGGCATCGACTCCAGGGCGATCCGCGCCTCCTGCGAGAGCTTCTCGTCGGTCAAGAGCGCGGCCAGGGCCGGGATCGATTTCTCCGTCCCGGCCAGCTTCAGCTCCCGGCAGGCCGCCGCCTTCTCATGCGCCGGCGCCGCCGAGGCCAACACAGCCAAGAGCCGGTCCTCGGCCGATGGGTCTTGTGCCAACGCCGGCCCGGCCGCCACGCTCACCGCCAAGAGCACCAACAAGGTTTTCCAGTGGATATGAATCATGGCATCTCCAAGTAGGGTGGGTCGAGCCAGGCGAGATCCACCAACGACAATTCGGGCCATTCCGGTGGGTCTCGTAGAACTCGACCCACCCTATAATTTTCATCCTTCAACCTTTATCCTTCATCCTTCGCTTCACACCCGCCACGGCTCGCGCGCGGCCAGCGACAACATGCGGTCGGCGGCCGGGTCGTCGAGGAACCGCTCGTGCTCGGGGTCCCAGTGGAGCGTACGGCCCAGCCGCATGGCGATGCCGCCCAAGAGGAGCACGCTGTTGGCCCGATGGGCCGTCTCGGCGTCGGAGATGGTCCGCTGCCGGGTGCGGACGCACTCCAGGAAATTGCCCGAGTGGCTGTCCGAGTGGTAGATGCGGCCGGCGGCCGTGGGGAGCTGCTTCAGGATCTCCGGCGGATCGGAAAAGAGCTTGTTGCGGTGCACCGTGATTTTGCCCTGCGTGCCAACAAAACACGCCCCGCCCTCGTCCCAGGCCGAGCCGGGCGGCGGAGAGCCGACAACCTCCACGCCGCTGGCGTAGCGGTAGACGGGGATGCCGCCTTGCAGGCGGATTTCGACCGGGCCGGTGCGGTCGGCCGCCAGGCCCCACTGCACGATGTCGTAATGGTGCTGGCCCCAATTGATGTCGCCCCAGCCGAAGCGATGGGCCCCGGTGTTGCCGTCGTAGGGGAACCAGGGCAGGGGGCCGACGTAGGCCTCCCAGTTCACGCCGTCGGGGATGGGGCGATCGGGGCCGGGCGGGGGCGGCTGGAAACCGCCGCCCACCTGGTACGAATACACCCGCTCCAGCCGGCCGATCGCGCCGCCGCGGACCAGCTCGACCGCCCGGCGGAACTTGCCCCCGTATTCCGACCGCTGCTGCGTACCGGCCTGGTACACGCGGGCGTGGGCCCGCACCGCGTCGGCCAGGGCCCGGCCCCACTGGATCGTGATGCTCGTGGGCTTTTCGCAGTACACGTCTTTGCCGGCCCGCACCGCGTGGGTGGCCAGCACGCCCTGGGCGTGGTAGCTGGCGGCGATCAGCACCGCGTCGATGTCCTGCCGCGGGAGCATGTCGCGGGTGTCGGTAAACGCCGTGCAGCCGCGGTAGCTGCCGGCCGCCTGCCGCTCGGCATAATGTTTCTCGACGCGGGCCTTGCCCTCCTGGGCCCGCTCGCGCTGCACGTCGCAGACGGCCAGGACCTGCACGTCCTCGCGGGCCAGGTAGCCGCCGGGCAGATAGGTCCAGGCGCCGCCGAACAGGTGCCCGCCCCCCTGCCCGCCGAGGCCGACGAACCCCATGTTGATGCGGTCGCTGGGGGGCGTCGCGCCGTCCAGGCCGAGGCTGGAGGCGGGGATGACATACGGCGCGAGGCAGGCAGCCCCGGCGGCTACGCTGCGGCCGAGGAATTGGCGGCGGGTCAAGGATGTGGTGAGCATATCAAACTCCGTGGAGGGAAATTCCAAATCCGAAGCACCAAATCTCAAACAAATTCAAAGGACCAAAGCTCTAATGACAGAAACATCAGGGACAGAAAGATGCCAGCGAAGCGCCCGGCCGGTGGTTTCGGTCATTGGGATTTTGGCTTTCGGATTTTTTTGGGATTTGATGTTTGGGCCTTGGTGCTTTGCGGTTATTTCGGTGAACGGTCTTTTCGCTGCGGGACCGGCATGCGGATCGCCAGGTCGTCCCACTGGTTGAAGTCGGGCGGCGGCGAGGGATCGTTGCCGTAGTCGCTGCGGTTGCGGCCGCCATCGTCTTTGCCGTTGGGCCCGACGCTATAGAGCAGGAATCCGTCGGCGGCGGGCCGGTAAATCAGGTCTCCGTCCGAGAACGGGTCCTTGGTCTCGGTACGGTACTTCGGTTTCAGGTCGGCCAGCCGGTCGGGATATTTTCCGTGGTCGGCCCGGTAGGCGGCCAGGGCCAGGGCGACGTCGCGGAGCTTCGTCTCCGCCGCGGAGCGGTCCTCCGCTTTGGTCACTGCGCTGACCGCCGGCATCAGGAGCGAGACGAATACCTCTCCGATCCACCGGCCCGCGGCCTGTCGGGGCATCCTCTCCAGGAAGCGCTCGGCCATCCGCTTGGGGTCCCGGACTCCGGCGGCCAAGGCCTTGATGTCCTTGTCACAAGCAGCCATGGCGGCGGTCCGCTCGGCCCGCGTCGGCTTCCGCGCCGCAGCCGCTAGGCGATCGTACCACTGGTTGCCGAGGCGCAGGGGCTCGCCCCAATCGATCATGGCGCTGAGCCCCTCCAGGGCGATCCCCTTGAAGAGGTCGGTCGGCCTTTCGCTTAGCACGTCGGTCCCCGCTAATTCGTCCAGGTGGGAAAGACCCAGGCGGGCGATCGAGGAAACCGTGTCCAGATACATAAACCGCTCGCCATGATCCAGGCAATCGGCCATGCGGGGCATTGGCGGCAGGGCGGCCAGATCGGCCTTCATTTGGCGGACCTGGGCGGCGGTCGGGCGGCCGTAATGGGCCAGGGCGGCGTCGCCGCGTAGGGCCGCCTCCTCGATCACGATGGCGACCAGCCCCTCGACCAGCGTGAACCCTTGACCTTGTTGCCGCGCCAAGCCGTGGCAGGCCAGCAGATCCTGCCAGGCTTCGCCCACCTTGCCGTCGTGGAGACGGAACATGGCGCGGGCCGCAAGCAGCCGGGCCGCATTCCGTGATTCCTGGCAGATCGGCAGCAAGACGGAGATCATGGGCGGATCGCCCGACGGCACCAGCGGGGCGTAGTAGCGCGGGCGTCCGGCGGCCTCTTCGATCCGCCGGAGCGGCGCGTGGTTGGCCTCCAGCCAGCCGGCAATCTCCGGAAACTCCTCTTTCGACCAGGGCCGCGTTTGGGCCTGCTCAAGCTGAGCCCACATTTCCTGCGACTCCTTGGTGTCAGCGGGGGTCGTCGGCTTTTTCTCAGCCTCGCGTAACCGGGCAACGTACTGGTCCAGCGATACGAAGTAAGGGCCCTTCTCCGGCGGCACGGGCACGCCGAGCAGCTTGAAGAACGCCCCGCGCTGCTTCTCGCCGATCTCTTTGGGCCCGAAGGCCAGCACGAGCGACACGGCGGCATTGTCCTCCGGCGCCACGCCGCGGCCCAGCTCGGCGTTCAGGGCACCGACGTAATCGACGTAGCCATCCGGGCGGAGCGGCCCGGTCAGGTAGGTCGTTTGCTTGGAGATCGTGATCCGCGGCTTGGGTTTTTCGCCGGCGTGTGCCACTGCTTGCTTGCCAAGCAGTGCAGGCTTGGCCTCGGCCGCCCCGGCCGTCGCCGACCAACCGGCAAGTATCCCCGCCACGACGGCGATGCGAAGGATTGTGGGCATGGTGTTTCTCCTTCAGTTTACTGCTTATCGCCCGATCGTGCGAAGCGTTTAGCGCCCCGGGCTTGCCCGCCGTGTTCGTGGTGGGCGCCAGGTCCTTTCACGGCGGGCAAGCCCGGGGCGCTAAACCTACCACTCCTGCAACGGTTTGATCTCCGGCGACCAACCAGCATCGGTCTTGCCGTCCAGCGGGACGAAAAGCACGGCCAGCCGCAACTCGCGGGCATCGGCAAAGTGCAGCGCGAGCTTGCGGACGTTGGGGTTGGCCGCCTGCCGCTCGGGGTGCGGCGCGGAGGGCAGCGGCACCGCCGGCCGGACTTCAAAGCGGGCCTCGGCCGGAGAGAGCAGCCGCACCGACAGCTTGGTCCCCGCCAGGCTGAGCGTGGCGCTCCGTCCGTCGCCGGCCAACGCGACCTCGGCCGGCGTGTGCAGGAACCACCACACGTCGGCATTGGTTGCCGAAAGCTCGTCCTGGACGAGCACCGCGCGGCGGTGGAGCATGGCCACGCCGCGCTCGACCCGCCGGGCATGCGGGGCGTAGACCGGCGTCAGGTCGGCCAGGGCGAAGGCTCGCTCCGGCGTAAAGCCGCAGCGGCTGATCTTGGCCGCCGCCTTGGGGTCCTGGTCCGGCCCGCGGCCGGGATCGATCACCAGCGTGTTGTGCCCCTCGGCCCGCAGACGGTAATAGTCGTACCGCTGGGGGCCGAAGTAGCCGGGCAAGTTGTAGTCGTCGGGACCCAAATCGACCGCCCAGCGCTGCCCCAAGGCATCCAGCACGAAGGAGCCCTGGTCGAGGTGGTTGTGGTTGGCCTGGTTCGAGCCGGCATGGAGGCCCACGAACAAAGCGGCCGGATCATTCCAGCGGCTCCGCATGGTGACCGCTTCGGCATTCCGCCAGTACCGGTCCAGCGGGAGGCCGGCGGCGGCCGGGTCCCGGCCGGGCTGCCGGTACCAGATCATGCCGGCCGCGGAGGGGTGCTTCAACGTCGCGGCAAACCAGGCGCACACCGGCTGGTCGAACCGCGCTGCCAGCCACTCCAAGCACTCGGCGCGGCCGAAGTGCTCGCCGGCGTCGGCGAAGTTGAACATCCGGCCGGTCGGGCCGGCCATGTAGATCGGGAACAGCCCGGTCTGGGAAAAGCCCGGCATCTTGCTCAGGCCGAAGTCGCTGCCCAGCGCCGATTCCAGCGCGGCCACCAGGAGCACGTTGTAGCTGGTGGCGTAGTTCCAGTAGCCGGGGCCTTCCACCCAGGCGCCGTCCGGGGCGTAGCTGGCCATGGCCCCCGGGATGCTCGCCAGCGCGTGGCGGACGATCTCCTCGGCAAGCTGCGACTCCTCGTCGGCGACGGCCAAAGCCCCGACGGCCATGCCGCCGTTGCAGACCTGGTTCCAGTTGTGCGTGGCCTTCGGCCACCAGTTGCCCGAGCGGTAGGCCGCCAGTCCGGGTTTCAGCCCGAGTTGGACGATGGCCCGGCGGATCGTCGCCCGCTGGGGCTCGGTCCAGGTGTCGTAGAGCCAATCGTAGGCGATGGCCAGGGCGTGGGTCATTTCGGCCGTGTCGAGGAAGTGCCGCGGATTGAAGTCGGGGAAGGCCGCCACCGCCTCCAGCTCCCGCCACAGCCGCTCGGCATGGCGGCGGTCGCCGTGCAGGCGGTACATCAAGGCCAGCGTGTAGCTCCGCTCGACCACCGTGCGGCTGGTCTCCAAGAGCCGCAGGCCGTCGGGGATGACGTGCCGCGAGAGGGGCGCCTCCAGCAGGCGATCTGCCTGGCGGCGGACCTGCCGGTCCCAATCCGCCAGCACCGGGTCGGTGTTTACGCGGCGGGCCAGAGCTTCGAAGCCGGCGGCGTCGATCAACAGCCGCGGGTGTTGCCGTTTGAGGGTGCGGAGCACTGGCTCCTCCCCCCAAGCAGGTGATGCTGGCCGGGCGACGCACCAGACAAGTCCGGCGATCCATAGCAAGCAAAGCATGCGCTGCATGGGGGAAATCCAATGGACCGTGGTTAGAGGGAGTAGCCGCGGATGGATATCCGCGGGGCTGCAAACCGGCGCTGCCTTGCCCATTTTGCCCAACGACCGGCAGGGTTATTATCCCTCGCTACGCGGCGGATCACAAGTCACCCGCCGCGCTTGCAATTCCGCCGGATTTCGGCATAGTATGAGGGGAGGATGCGATAGCATTTCGCACCCCACGGGCCGGGCAAGCCGGGACAGAAGAAGGAGGCGATCATGTACGGCAGAGCAACGAACTGGCGTTGGGTGGGGGCGGGACTGGCGGCAGGATGGCTGTGTTGTCTGATGGGGGCCCAGCCGGCCGGGGTTGGGGATCCGCCGCTGGAGGCCCGAATCCAGGCCCATTTGGAGGCGGGCGAGTTTGCCCCTGCCGCTGCGCTGGCCCAGCAGGCGGCGGACCCGCACCAGCGCGACGCGCTCTTGGGGCAGGTCGCCATGGCCCAGGCCCAGGCCGGCGCCCGCGATGCGGCTGTCCGCTCGGTGGCCGAGATCGGCGACGACCGGGCCCGGACCCGCATCCTGGCCCAACTCGCGGCCCAGCCGATGGGCGGCGGGCCGAATCCGCAGGGCGGCAACGGGCCCGGCGGCGCCCGCGGCGGCGCCCAGGCGGCCGACTTCGACTCGCTCATCGATCTGATCACCAGCACCGTGGCGCCGAAGAGCTGGGAGCAGAACGGCGGCCAGGGCACGATCGCCTCGTTTCCCACCGGGGTCTGGGTCGATGCCCAAGGCGTGCTACGGCCGCTGTTGAAGGAGGCCGCTACGGGCGACCTAGCGGCGCTGCGTGCCGCCCGGGCTCAGCGCGAGTCGCAGGACGACGTGCGGCGGCGCTCGCCCATGCGGATGGTCTCGCTGGTGCGGTTGGAGAAGCAGATCCAGCTTGGCCTGGCCGCCGGGCGGCCGCCGGACGAGGCCATGCAGATGCTCGCCGGCCTGCGGCGGATCCGCTACGTGTTCGTCTATCCGGACTCCGGCGACCTGGTCCTGGCCGGCCCGGCCGGCGATTGGACCTTCGGCCCCGAGGGCCGCGTGCTGGCCGCCGACAGCGGCGAGCCGGTCGTGCGGCTGGAAGACCTGGTGGTCGTACTGCGGCACATGCTCAGCGGGGCGAAATCGGAGTTCGGCTGCCTGATCAAACCCCGCCAGGAAGCCCTGGCCCGCACCCAGCAGTTCCTCCAGCAATGGAGCCATCGCGCGGTCCGCGCCGAGGGCCGCAAGGCCTGGCTGGAACAGTTCCGCTCGCAGGTGGGCAAGCAGGACATCGAGGTCTACGGTCTGGACCCGCGGACCCGCGCGGCACGGATCCTGGTCGAGGCCGACTACCGCATGAAGCTGGTGGGCATGGGCCTGGAGGAGGGCGTGCCGGGCGTGACCAGCTACCTGAACCTGATCCAGCTCGGGGCGGGCGAAAAACCGCCGGCAATGGGCGTGCTCCGCTGGTGGTTCACCTTGAACTACGACGCCGTGCTGACGGCCAAGGACCGCCTGGCCTTCGAAGTCCGCGGACAGGGCGTGAAGGTGCAAAGCGAGAACGAGCACCTCACCGCCCGGGGCGAGCGGGTCCACACGGGTGAGTCCGAGCCGCTGAACCGCAAGTTCGCCGAGAGCTTCACCGCACACTTCGACGCCCTCTGCCACAAGTACCCGATCTACGCCGAGCTGCGGAACGTGTGCGACCTGGCCCTGGCGGCCGCCCTGCTGCGCGAGGAGGGCCTGCCCGAACGGATCGGCTGGCACCTGACTTGCTTCGGCGACCCGCGCGGCTACCCGGTCGAGCTGAGCGAGGCCCCGAAGGAGGTTGAGACGGTGGCGAACTGCCGGGTGGTCAACCGCACGACGTTCGTGGCCGGGGTGAGCGGGGGCGTTTGGGTCCAGCCGGCCGGGCTGGTCCGCCGGCAGGCCATCGAGGTGGAGAACTATCCGCGGCTGGGGACCACGCGGCCCGCCGCCGCCCCCAAACCGGCCGCCCACGACCGCTGGTGGTGGGACTAAGAGTTTAGCGGGCGGGCTTGCCCGCCGTTAACGTGCCCGGAATGGCGGGCAAGCCCGCCCGCTAAACGGTAGTTTCACACGCGGTGGCGTTGCAATTCGATGGTTTCATCCATTTTGACGTTGTTGCTCCTCGCGGCGGCGCCTGCCGCCGATACCCCCGTGGCAACCGTCGGCAGCGAGGCGGTGCTGCTGGGCGAGGCGCGGCGGACGCTCGACGAGGCGCTGCGGGGAAAGAAGCTCAGTGCCGAGTTGCTCCCCTATGCCCGGGCCCAGGTGCTGGAAGACTTGGTAGCCCGGCGGCTTGTGCTGGCCTATGCCCGGCGGCTCGAGCAATGGCCCAGCCAGGAGGACCTCGCGGCGGCGAAGGCGCGAGCGCTCGGGCAGGCGGCCGCCCAGGGCCGGACGTTGCCGGCCGTGCTGGGCGCCGCCTCGGCCGACGAAGCCGACGTCGAGCGACAGCTCGCCTGGAACGTGCTCTGGGCGCAGTACCTCGCCAAGTACCTCACGGCCGAGCGGGAAGAGGTTTACTTCCAGGCCCATCGCCGCGAGCTGGACGGCACGGAGCTTCTGGTCAGCCACGTCCTCTTGCAGTCCCGGCCGGACAAGACGCAGCCCGGCGGGATCGAGCAACTCGTCCGCCGGGCGGAGGAGATTCGCGGCGAGATTGTTGCCGGGAAGCTTTCGCTGGCGGAGGCGGCCAGGAAGTACTCGGCGGGGCCCAGCGGCCGCGACGGCGGCCGGCTGGGGTGGATCGGCCGCCGCGGCCCGATGGACGAGGTTTTTTCCCGCGCGGCCTTCGCCCTGCAGCCCGGCCAGATCAGCCCGCCCGTCCGCGGCCCCTTCGGCGTACACCTGATCCGCTGCGACCAGGTCCGCCCCGGCAGCAAAGCGCTCTCGGACGTGCGCCGGGAGGTGGAAGACGCGCTGGCCCGGGAGCTCTTGGAGAAGCTCGCCGGGATCGAGCGGCAGCACGTCCCGGTCCGCTACACCGCCGCCTGGCCGCACTTCAAGCCCGGCACGCGGGAACTGGCCGAGCCGTAGGCCAGGCAGGAGGTGCAGGGCGATTCTCGGTCACTTATCCGTCCTCGATACGGGGCTCTTCGGCCGGATTCGTCTTGACGAAGACGAAAACGGCGCGGTCGTCCTCGTGCGGTGTAATCCAGTGACGAACACCTTTCTCAATGACGTGATGGTCACCCCTAGTCAACACGCGGCTTCGGCCGCCGGCTTTCTTGCCCAAACAAAGGCGCAGCGATCCCTGGAGGACAAACACCACCTCAACCTGGTGCGGGTGTCTCTTTGGATGACCGGCTTTCTCGGCATCCTCAGGGAGCACAGAAAGCCCAACCGCGATTGCGTCGTTCTTTAGGAAATACGAATGATCTACGTCCGCACCCGCGAAGTACAGAGATGAGAGAAACGGGCTGTCTGTGCAAGATTTCCTTATGCCGGCTACCAGTGTGTCGAGGTCGACCGATGGGCACTCATCGCCTCGCTCAGCGCTGATGTTCCATACTGTTTCAAGTATCCGCTTTCGGGCAGCCCGCTTCTCGCTAGCCGAAACCGATGTCGGGTCATCAGAGAAGTGCGCCTGGAGGTATTGTCGATTGGCATAGCACGCGCCGAAAACGGCGTCCACCTCGCTGCAGCGCAAATAACGAAACTCGCCCAAGATGCGCACGATCAGCAGGAGGTAGACGAGAGCCATAGCAAGGGGAAGCAGCGTCAGGTGACGACTGATGAATATACATACCACTACGGTGTCGACCAATGCAAGCAGGAGCGCGAACCACAGCGCGTAACACGACCCTGCAACGAAACGAGACATCGCTTCGGCCGCGAAGGCCTCGCGCGCTGAATTCGGATCAGCCTTGTTGATCAAAGCCTTACAGAGGTTGAAAAACGATGTGTTCTTGAAAGCGTTGCGCGTGTCCCGTTTGGCCCAGTACCGTTCGTAAAACTGTCCAACGGACGGGTCAAATCGCTCCTTACACTTCTTCCGCATCCACCCGTTGTAGAAAAAGGGTTCCGTAATAAATGACTCCCCCCTTAGCTCGGGTTTGGCCAGCCCAATGAACCAGCCAGACCAATCGTCGAGTCGCTGCGTGCGAAAAAGTCGGAGAACGACGCCCAGCAAATAGCCGAGGCTTAGGATCAACGCCAGCGCATACGCCGGGTCAATCAGGAATTCGCGCGCGGCCTTCTGTTGGGGCTCGTCGGCGAGCGTCGCCATGAGTAGACCGAATGTGCCAAGCAGGTTTAGCAGCAAAAACACCCCCGGCATAAGAATCTCGAAAAACCCTCTTGCGCCACTCTTCGGAAGATCCATGGTGGACTCCTGCGATTCTGCGCCTACCCGCCGGTTCGTCGCGGCTCGGTACGGGCGGTATTATACCACAACCTCCTGCCTTTGCTAACGGAGGCTGGCACGGGGTTGTGACAAGGAGCTTGGGGCAGGATGAAAACGAACGTGGGTGGGGACGTGGGGCCGGCACGCGGGACGTGAAGCGGGGACACGGCTGCTCCGCACGAAGCCGGCAGGGGCCTCCGGCGAGATCGCATCTGTGCGATAGGCGTCGCGCCGGGGAAGGGAACGGGCCGGGTTCTGGCCGAGGCCGTCCGCTTGGTCCGGCCCTCCGGGCTATTCGCTGCCCTCCCGCGCTCGTTCCAAGTCCTGCGCGGCGATCCAGACGACGGCGCCGTCCTGCCAAACCGCCATAGGCAGTCCCATTTGTTTGTGGCGACGAATTGCGTCAAGGACCGCTTCGTTGCCGGCCCGCACCACGACGGTCGGGTCCGACAGGATCTCGGAGATGTCGCGTCTCGGTTCACTTCCCACGCCCGTGCTCCTCTTGTATTCGAGTCCACGTGTCGGAATCAGCCACCACATCGGTTATGCTGCCGCGGCCACTGGCGATCATGCGAAGGGTGCGCTCGTTGGAATTATCCACCATTTCCCAGGTGGTGGCGAGCGGTTGGTAGAGGGTGAAGAAGTTCCGCAGC
>Ga0181527_1003528_pt1 | contig 13959 bp, 8 predicted proteins | sample PEATcosm2014_Bin_30_FD_119762 | JGI IMG/M metagenome (GOLD analysis project Ga0181527, IMG submission 119762) | Peatland microbial communities from MTU Mesocosm Facility, Houghton, MI, USA - PEATcosm2014_Bin06_60_metaG | ecosystem: Environmental > Terrestrial > Soil > Wetlands > Peat | place...
CCGCATTCCCTCGTGCATAATCAAAATACGATGGCTCTTTTGTGGAATCCCGAGAGCTGGTCCCAGCGGCTGGCCGAACTGGAAGCGCAATCCGGCGACCTGAAGGAGGCGCCGTTGCGCCGCGACGTGCGCTCGCTGGGCACATTGCTGGGCGCGGTGCTGCGCGAACAGGCGGGCGACGAGGCGTTCGCGCAGGTCGAGGCTCTGCGCCAGGGCACCATCAGCCGCCGCGATGCCGAGGCTGGTGGCCGCGCCGAAGAGGCCGCGCGCCACGCCGCTGCCGCGCTGGAGCTGGTGCACGCACTGCCTGTCGAGCGCGCCGTCCTGCTCACGAGGGCCTTCGCTTTCTACTTCGAGCTCATCAATCTCGCAGAAACGAATCATCGCAAGCGCCGCCGCATTGCCCTGCGCCTGAGCGGGCAGGCCGGCCGCCAGCGCGGGTCGCTGGAAGGCACGTTCTGTGAGATGCGCCGCGTGGGCATCACTGCCGAAGAGGCCCTGAACTGGCTGCGCCGCGTGCTGATCGTGCCGGTTTTCACGGCTCACCCCACGGAAGCGGCGCGCCGCACCGTCATGTTCAAACGCCGCCGCATCGGCGAGTTTCTTGAGGCGCTGGATCGCATTCCCCTCCCCGAGCAGGACATGGCGCGGCTCGAAGAACTGGTTCTGGCCGAAATCACCGGCCTCTGGCAGACCGACGAGGTGCGCTCGCGACGGCCAACCGTCTACGACGAAATCAAGATGGGCCTCGACTACTACGACGTCTCGATCTTCGAAACTCTGCCCGAGCTCTACCGCGAAATCTCCGCGGCTCTCCATGCGGCCTACGGCCTGGAGATTGAGCCGCTCGAGCTGCCGCTGGTGCTGCGCTTCGGTTCGTGGATCGGCGGCGACCGCGACGGCAATCCCTTCGTGACGCCCGAAGTTACGCGCGCCGCGCTGCAACTGGCCCGCGGCCATCTGCTGCTTTATTACCAGCGCCAGCTCGACCTGATCATCGACCTGCTCACCTCGAGCGCGCAGCAGCGGCCCGTGAGCGAGGCGCTGCTGGAGCGCCTGCGCGCTTATGTAGCCCAGGTGCACACGCCCGAAGCCCAGGTTTTCGGTTCGCAATACGAATTCGAGTATTACCGCCGCTTCGTCATCTGCCTCAAGGCGCGCGTCGCGCGCACGCTGGAGCAGGCGGGCGAGGCGCATGCGGCGGCCGCGTTGCCGGTGACGCCCTACACGCTGGCGCGCAGCCACGACAAGCTCACGCAGGCACTGCCTGCCTACTGCTCGGTCGAGGATTTCGTTGACGATCTTGAGACGCTGCGCGCGTCGCTGGCCGCGAATGACGGCATCCGCATTGCCCGCACCCTCATCGACCCGCTCATCCTGCAAGTGCGCACCTTCGGCCTGCATCTGCACACGCTCGACATCCGCCAGCACGCAAGCATTCATGCTGCGGCATTACAGGAGGCGATCAACGACACCATCGCGCCATCGCTGGCCAGCGGGCTCTCCGCGCAGACGGCGAGCGTGCTTGAAACCTTCCGCGTAGTCGCCGAAGTCAAGCAGGGTTGCTCGCCCGAGGCCGTTCGTCAATACGTCATCAGCGGCGCATCGTCGGTAGAGGATGTGCTGGCCGTGATCCGTTTGGCGCGGCTGGGCGGTGTCACGGTGGAGGGCGCAGGCGAAGGACCCGGTATCGATCCCGGCCTGATGCCGGTACCGCTCTTCGAATCCATCGAAGATCTGCGCAACGCGCCTGTCGTCTGCCGCGAGCTCTGGAGCCGCGCTGACTACCGCAAACTTCTCTCGAGCTGGGGCGACTGGCAGGAGATCATGCTCGGCTACTCCGACTCGAATAAAGATGGCGGCATGCTCACCTCCACGTGGGAGATCTTCCGCGCGCATCGCGACCTGCACGTGGCCGCGCGCGATGCCGGCATCCGGCTGCGCATCTTTCATGGCCGCGGCGGCACGGTGGGCCGCGGCGGCGGGCCCACGCATCGCGCCATCTTCGCCCAGCCCTTCGACGCCTTCGACGGCCAGTTGCGCATCACCGAGCAGGGCGAGGTGCTTAACTTCAAATACGCCGACGAGGTGCTGGCGGAGCGCAACCTCGAGCTCATGATCGCCGCGTCATTAGACGCTTTAGCCCGGCCCAACGCGCGCGACCCCCAAGGCCACTTCACCGGCGTGCTCAAGCCGGAGTGGGAGGTCGCGCTCGACACGCTCTCCAGCCTCGCCCACGGCTTTTATCGGAAGCACATTCTTGAGGACCCCGGCGTCATCACCTATTTCGAGCAGTCCACGCCGGTAGGGGAGCTCGAAAACGCCAAGATCGGCTCGCGGCCCGCGCGCCGCAACGATTCGCCCCGGCTCTCCGATCTGCGCGCTATTCCTTGGGTCTTCGGCTGGACGCAGTCGCGGCTGCTGGTGCCCGCGTGGTTCGGCGTGGGTTACGCCATCGACCAGTTCCTCGCTCAATCCAACGCGCTTCCCTTGCTGCAAACCATGGCGAAAGAGTTTCCGCTCTTCATCGACCTGCTGCGCAACGTGGAGATGGCGCTGGGCAAGGCGGACCTGGGCACCGCGCGGCTCTACTCCACGCTGGTCAAGGACGCTGGTCTGCGCGAGCGCATCTACGACATGTTCGAGGCGGAGTTCCATCGCACCGTGCGCGGGCTCTTTGCCGTGTTGCGCCAGACGGAGCTGCTCCAGACCAACCAGGTTCTCGCGCACTCCATCAAGCTGCGCAACCCCTACGTGGACCCCATGCATTTGATTCAAGTCGACATGCTGCGCCGCAAGCGCGCCGGCGAAGATACCCCCGACGTGAACCGCGTGATCGCGGCAACGATCAACGGAATTTCGGCGGGGCTGAGAAACACCGGTTGATTGCGCAGTCTCGTTCGGCCTGTAGCCGGCCGCCTTGTTTCTGCCGAAAATTCCTTCATCACTCGCTGGTTCGCTGCGGTACGATTGCGTCCATGCAGATAAAATCCGCACTTTTCGCAAAAGCGGTTTTCCCTCTTCTTCTCGCGGCCGTCGCGCTCAGTGCGGCGCTTGCCCAGCAGCAGAGCGCAAAGCCCGCGACGCCGGCTGCGACCGTCCCCGGCTTCACGGTAAAAGTCACCTATTCGCAAAAGGCGATGGCCACGCTGGTCGCGGGCAAAGAGACCGTGATTGTCGTGGGCTATCTGTATGGGTTCCCCAAGCCGGGCACGCCGAAGAAGTACGTCGACGAAGTGGGCCAAGTCGATATGGGCGAAGTGAAAGACGAAATTGCTCCCGGAGCGACAGCCGCCTTTGACCGCATCAAGCTAGACCCGGCCATGGTGAAATGGTTTGACAGTCAGGGGCTGCAGTTGTTGATCAATGTTTACTCCGGCCGCAAGTCCTCGCCGAACAACCTGCTCGATTGTGGAATCTACGAGGGCGCCCTCAAAGCAATTCAAGGCCAGACGATCCCAATCTCCTGCAAGCTCATTGGCGAGTGAGTGGGATCGGATTTCCCGGCCGCATTTGCGGCGGAAACAATAGCGCTTGCCATCGCCGGGGCGTTCGGTCTAGGCTATTTGTATGCGTCGATGTCGCTAACACCGTCCTGGTGCCAGCTGCGATGCTGAAGTGCGCCTGAAGCGCGCTCGATTTTCTCACCCGATAAGCTGCACCAATCCCCAAGATTTTGACAGGTCCGGGCCGATGGCCCCGCGAAAAAGGAGATCATCATGGCGCGCATTGCCGCGAATGTTACTGAATTGATCGGCCGCACTCCGTTGGTGCGGTTGAACCGTGTGGCAGCCGGCCTCCCGGCTACCGTAGTCGTCAAGCTGGAAAGCCAGAACCCTGTTTCAAGCGTGAAGGACCGAATCGGATTTGCCATGATCGACGCCGCCGAGAAGGCCGGTAAGATCACCCCCGGCAAAACCGTGCTCATCGAGCCCACCAGCGGCAACACCGGCATCGCGCTGGCGTTTGTGGCCGCGGTCAAGGGCTACCGGCTCATCCTCACCATGCCCGAAACCATGAGCCTGGAGCGGCGCGTGACGCTGCTCGCCTTCGGCGCAGAAATCGTCCTCACGCCCGGCCCCAACGGCATGAAGGGCGCGATCGCCAAGGCCGGCGAGATTTTGGAAAAGACGCCCAACGGCTATATGCTGCAGCAGTTTGACAACCCGGCTAACCCGGCCATTCACCTGGCCACTACTGGACCCGAAATCTGGGACGACACCGACGGCAAGGTCGACATCCTCATTTCCGGCGTAGGCACGGGCGGCACCATCACAGGCATTTCGAACTACATCAAGCCCAAGAAGCCGTCGTTCAAGGCCATTGCTGTTGAACCCACGGACAGCCCGGTGCTCTCCGGCGGCAAGCCCGGCCCACACAAGATTCAGGGCATCGGCGCCGGTTTCGTGCCCAGCATCCTTGACACCAAGCTGATTGACGAAGTGATCCAGGTGACCAACGACGAGTCCATCGAGATGGCCCGCAGACTGCCTCGGGAAGAAGGCTTGTTCGTAGGTATCAGTTCCGGCGCTGCTGTCGTCGCGGCTCTCAAGGTTGCCGCCCGCCCTGAGAATGCCGGCAAACTCATTGTTGCCATTCTGCCCAGCTTCGGTGAGCGCTACTTGTCGAGCATCCTCTTTGAGCCGCTGCGCCAGCAGGCCCTGGCTCTGCAGGCCGAGCCGATTGCGGTGCCGGCGTAAGAAAGGCAGGGAACAAGGGACCGAGGGAATAAGGGACCAAGGATCAGACCGGATCAGCGACGGTCTTGGTTGCTGGCTTCTTTGTTTTCTTGTTCCCTTGTTCCCTTGTTCCCTATGTCCCTGTTCTTCAGAGTTCGCGACGACATCCACTCCATCATGGAGCGCGATCCGGCTGCGCGCACCCGTCTTGAGGTTCTGCTCTGCTATCCGGGCCTCTGGGCGGTGTGGTTTCACCGCGTCTCACACTGGCTTTGGCGTCACAAGCTGCGCCTGCCCGCTCGGATTCTCTCGCAGGTGGCGCGCTTCTATACGGGCGTCGACATTCATCCTGGCGCGCTCCTCGGACGGCGGCTCTTCATCGACCACGCCACCGGCGTTGTCATCGGCGAAACCGCAATCGTGGGCAGCGACGTGACCATGTACCAGGGCGTCACGCTCGGCGGCACCGGCAAGGGCCACGGCAAACGCCACCCTACCATCTGCGACGGCGTCTTTATCGGCAACAACGCCAACATCCTCGGCAACGTGACCGTCGGCGAGAACTCGCGCGTGGGCGCGGGATCGGTGGTGCTCACGGACGTGCCGCCGAACTCGACGGTGGTGGGAGTGCCCGCGCACATCGTTTACCACAACGGCCAGCGCGTGCTCATCACCGATCCGCACGAGATCAAGGATCCGCTCTCCGACGCGCTCATCGCCATCTCGGCCCGCGTGGAAGAACTGGAAGAGCGCCTTGGCGCAACCGAGCGCTGGGCCCAGCCCTTCGCCGACGAGGAGGCCGAACGCACTGCCTATCGCGTGGAACTCGAACGCCTGAAGGTCTACGTGTCGATGGGTGAAGGAATCTAAGGGGCGAAGGAATTCAGGACCACCGCGTGTCCGCGGCTCTTCATCGTGCTCCGTAACCGGCAACGCACATTCATCCCCTGCGCATCATTGGCGGGCATCACTCCGCTGCCGCGCCAGGCGCTACAATGCAGGCAAATCCCTATGGTGGAAATCGCCATGAGCATCGATTCGCCGCGCATTCTTGTCGTGGGCGCCGGGGTCAATGGTTCGGTTTGCGCCGCCGAGCTGCACCGCGCCGGTTGCAACGTTACCGTACTCGCCCGCCCTCACCGCTACCAGGAACTGCTGGAGCGGGGCATCGAAATCGAAAACCCGCTCAACGGCACGCGTACCTCGACCAAGGTGCCCGTCATTGACCGTCTCGATCCCGAGGACATCTACGACTACATCCTTGTTGTCATTCGCAACAATCAGGTGCGGGAGCTGCTTCCGGCGCTTGCACGCAACCATTCGCCGTGCGTGGTCCTCATGGTGAATACCGCTCTCGGTCCCGAGGAGTGGGTCGCCGAGCTGGGCGCGGATCGCGTGATGCTGGGCTTCGTGTTTGCAGGCGGCCGGCGCGAGGGCAGCTTGGTGCGCGCGATGCGCGTCAAAGGAGCGTCCACCCGGTTCGGTGAGGTGAACGGCGCCGTCACTCCCAGGCTCACGCGCTTCATCGGCATTCTTAACCGCGCCGGGCTCAAGGCAAGAGCGGAGCCGCACATGCCCGACTGGCTCGCCAACCACGCATCGATGGTGGCGCCTTTCGCGATGCTCATCCTCAAGCACGGCTGCGATACCCGCGCCCTGGGCCGCTCCCCAAGCGACCTGCGCCTGCTCGCCGATTCGTTCCCCGAGATTCTCGCCGTGCTCTGCGCCAACGGCCGCCGCATCGTTCCCCGCGCCAACGCGGCCTTCTGCAACCTCCCGCGATGCATCCTGGTGGGTCTGTTCCGCGCCTTTCTTTCCACCCGATTCGCCGAGATCGGCGGCGCCTGGCACTGCTCACAGGCTCCCGATGAGATGAACCAATTGGCCAGAGAGGTCAAGGAACTCGTCGCACGCTCGGGCCTTCCCGCGCCGGCGCTGCGTCAGATCCTTGCCGGCGTTTAGCAACATGCGCCTGGCCGCGATCCGGCGAGCGCCTTATTTCGGCAGCTGCGTGACGTCCCAGCCGCCGCCCAGGGCGCGCACCAGGCTCACGCTGGCTGCAAACTGCCGGCTCTCAATGTTGATCTCTGTCACCCGGTCCGCGAGGAGGGTCTGCTCGGCGGTCAGGACCTCGAGATAACCGGTGACGCCGCCCCTGTAGCGGGTATTCGAGAGGTCAAAGGAATGCTGCGCCGAATCCACCGCGCCCTGCTCCACCTGGGCCTCTTGCTCCAGAATGCGCAAGCTCGCAAGCTGATCCTCAACGTCCTCGAAGGCCTGAAAGACCGTGTTGCGATAGCCGTCCGCCTGCGCTTCGTAGCTGTGGCGCGCGGCATCGGTGAGCGCGTGGCGCTGCCCGGCATCGAACAGGAGCTCCGCGGCCTGCGCGCCCAGCGTCCACATCGAGCTTGGGCCCTGAATCCACGTGCCGGGATTGGTACTTTGAAAGCCGCCCGTTGCACTGAGTGTGATGGTCGGATAGAAAGCGCTGATCTGGATGCCGATTTGTGCGTTGGCCGCGGCGGCCAGCCGTTCCGCCTCTGCAATGTCGGGCCGGCGCTCCAGCAACTGCGACGGCACGCCCAGTGGAACCCTGGGCAGCGCCAGGTCGAGCGGCGAAGGCGGAATGCTGAAGCCCGACAGATCGTAGTTGGCGATGGTCCCGATGGCGTGTTCGTACTGCGCACGCGCCACGCCGAGATCCACGAGCTGTGCGCGCACGGTTTCGAGCTGGGTGCGCGCCTGCGCCACATCCACGGCCGTGGCTACGCCGCCGGAAAATCGCCGCTGGGTCAAATCGAGTTGGTGCTCGAGGTCCGCGACCGTAGCCGTGAACAGCTTGATCTCGGAATCGAGGCCGCGCAGGGCAAAGTAGTCGGTCGCAAGCTCGGCGTGCAAAGTGAGGTCCACGTTTGCAACCTCGGCCGCGCTGGCTTGCGCATTTTCGCGCGCCTGCTCCACGGTGCGACGGATGTGGCCCCAGAAATCCGGCTCCCAACTGGCCTGCCCCGCAATCGTCAGGTCGGCGTAGGTGGTGGTGCTGGATTTATTCCAATTTGGCGCATTCAACGAATTCTTTACGCCCTCGGGTGTCACGCCCGCCGAAAGCGTGGGATACAGGTTGGCGCGCGCCGCGCTCACCTGGTCTCGCGCCGCAAGGTAGGTCTCCAAGGCCTGCTTGAGTTGCACGTTATTGGTGGCGATGCGCTCTTCCAACTGGTTGAGCTGCGGGTCCTGGTAGATCTCCCACCACTTGCCCTTCAACATGCCGTCGGAGGGATTGGCCGGCTGCCATGCGCCGCCAGTTGGGTTCGGCGGAGGCACGACCGTCGACGCGCCCGCCTCCTTATATACCGAAGGCGCGTTGTAGCCGGGGCGATTGTAGTCGGGGCCGACGGGTTTGCAGCCGGTCAACAAAAGGCAGGGAACAAGGGACCAAGGGAACAAGGGAACAAGCCGGCGGACTGCGCGGAGTACTTGTGCAGCCGAAAAGCAGCCGCAGATCCTTCGACTCGTCCGCCTGCGGCGGACTCGCTCAGGATGACAGTCCTGAGTTGTGTGCGCGATGCTCTCCTCGAATTGCGGCGCCGCAGACATTCCTACAGGCCTCCCGCGGGTGTGGGCATGCTGCCCGGTTGCACTACATCCACTTTTTCGCCGTCGATCAGCGAGTCGGGCGGATCCTGGATAATCTGGTCGCCCGGATTCAGGCCGCTGATGATCTGCACCGTGGCTCCATCGTCCTCGCCGATCACTACGTGCACCAAGTGCGCTGTGTCGCCGTCCGCTACCATGGCCAGCTCCATGCCGTCGCGGCGAAAGATCAACGCCGCTGTGGGCACAATATAGGTGGGACCGGGGTTGGGCGTTTTGAAGTGAACCTGGGCCAGCGAGCCGGGCAGCAGCTCGCCGGAACGGTTATTCACGTCGATCTCAGCCAACAGCGTGCGGCTCGCGGGATCGATGGCGTCGGCCGTCCGCACCAGCGTTCCCAAAAAAATCTTCCCGGGATGCTCGGGAAAGGTAAGATCGATCTTCATGCCGCGCCGCAGGGTCTGCGCGTAAACCTGCGGCACATTCGCATACACGCGCAGGGTTTGGATGGCCTGCATGTGAAAGAGCTCGGCTCCTGAACCCTGGTTGATCAACTGGCCGGTGTCTACTGCGCGCGCGGTCACCACGCCATCAAACGGCGCATAGACCTTTTCGAAGGATTGCAATTCTTTCAGCCGCTGCAGATTGGCCTGCGCGGAGCGAACCGCGCCAGCGGTGGCTGCGGCCTGGTTCACATAGGTATCCGCATCCTGCTGTGAAACCGCGTCGGACTTGACCAGTCCCGAGTAGCGCTCCGCCTGAATGCGTGCGATGTTGGCGTTGGCTTGCGCGCTGGCCAGCTCTGACTCGGCCTGCGCCACCTGACGATCGAGCTCGGGGGTGTCGATAGTGGCCAGCAGCGCACCCTTCTGCACCTTGGAGCCGATGTCGTAGTACCAGCGAACCAGGTAACCGTCGGTGCGCGCGTAAATGGGCGCGTCAGTATAGGCGGTTACATTGCCGGGCAGCACAAAAGTATCCACGGGCGCGCCGGTCCGTGCCGGAGCCACCGTAACCGTGGGCGCGGCCAGGTCGTGGGTGCGCTCTTTCAGAACCGTATGGGAGTGCATGCGGCGCAGGATGCCGGCAACGGCGAGCACGGCCAGGATGAGCAGGACCACGGCCGCGCCGGTCAAAACCTTGTGCGGCGAGACCGGACTCTGCTCAGGTGCGCGCTCGTAGCTTTCCACGCCTGGCTCAGGATTCGGATTGGGTTGCTGGTTCATAAGCGGTTACTCCGGTGTCTCGTCGAATTCATCGAATTCGATGGAAGAGCGGCCGGCGGAAGCGCGACGCGACTCGCGCTGGCGTCCGCGCTCGATGCGGCCGTGGATGAAGGAAAAGAATGCAGGCACAAAGAAGAGCGTGGCCACGGTGGCCAGCAGCAGGCCGCCGATCACGGCGCGTCCCAGCGGAGCGTTCTGCTCCCCGCCGTCGCCCAGGCCGAGCGCCATCGGCACCATGCCGATGATCATGGCCAGGGCGGTCATCAGCACCGGGCGCAGGCGGACAAAGCCGGCATTCAACGCGGCGCGCCGCGCGTCGCCCACCAGCACTTCCATCTGCTCGCGTGCGAAACTCACCACCAGGATGGAGTTGGCGGTGGCCACGCCCATGCACATGATGGCGCCGGTAAGCGCCGGCACGCTGAGCCGCGTGTTGGTCAGGAACAGGAACCAGACGATTCCGGCCAGCGCCGTCGGCAGTGCGGAAATGATGAGAAATGGGTCGAGCCAGGACTGGAAGTTGACCACGATGAGCAGGTAAACCAGCACGATGGAGAAAACCAGGCCGCTCAGCAGGCCAATGTAGGACCGATACATGGTCTCGCTCTGCCCGCGCAGGATGAAACCTGAACCGCGGGGCAGATCTTTCTCATGACGGGCGACGATCCGTTCCATGGCGCGCGTCACGCTGCCCAGGTCGGTTCCTTCCACATTGGAATAAATATCAATGACCGGCTGCACGTTGTAGTGACTGATTTCGCCCTGCTCCGCGCCGGGCACGACCGTAGCCAGATTGCCGAGTATCTGCTCAGGCGCGGGAGCTCCGGGCGCGGCCGTCGGTGCTGCCCCCGGCGCGGCCGCCGCATCCGAACCCGGCGCCGATGTGGAAGGTGCGGTCCCGGGCGTACGACTTGCCGCACTCCCGGTGATAGGCAGGCTTTTGAGTTGCGCCATCGAGTTCATGCGGTACTGCGGCGTCTGGATGGCGATGCTGTACGAGACGCCATTGCGCGGGTCGAGATAGAAGTTCGGGCTGGTCTGGAAACTCCCGCTCAGCGCCACCAGCAGGCTCTGCGCCACGTTTTGCTGCGTCAGCCCGGTGGCCGCGGCGCGGGTGCGATCCACATCCACCGTGAAATTGGGATAGTTGAAGGGCTGCTGGATGCGTACGTCCGCCGCGCCGGGAACGTAACGCACCTCGTTCAACATGCGCTCGGCAAGGGCGCGGTTGCCATACAGATTGGGCCCCACGATTTGGATATCGATGGGAGCGGCCAGTCCAAAGTTGAGGATCTGGGTCACGATGTCGACGGGCACGGTGTAAAACGTCACGCCGGGATACTCGTGGGCCAGCACGCCGCGCAGGCGCTCGATGTATTGCTCGCTGGGATGATGATCGCGCGTCAACTGTACCTGGATATCGGCGTCGGAGGGGCCCACGGGCGCGGAGGTCGAGTAGGAAAGGTTCAGCGAGGAGTAAGGCAGGCCGATATTGTCGAGAATCGTCACCAATTCGTTGGCCGGGATCTGAGAGCGGATGGTCTGCTCCACGTGATCGCAAAGCGCAGCCGTCTCTTCGATGCGCGTGCCGGCGTGGGCGCGTACGTGAATGATGAACTGGCCCGAGTCGACCGACGGGAAAAAGTCCTGTCCCAGCGTCGGAATGAGTCCGAGCGAAGCCAGGGAAAAAGCAAGAAACACGATGAGGAAAACGCCCGCATGATCGACGCAGAAGGTGAGCAGTCCCAGGTAAGCGTGGCGGAAGCGCTCGAAACCGTCTTCAAAGGCGGCCTGGAAACGGGTGAATGGATTTTTGCTCACGCGCTTTCTTACCGCTGCCGCATCGTCGTGTTCGTGCAGCAGATACTTGGCCATGGTGGGCACCAGCGTGCGCGACAGAAAGTAGCTGGCGAGCATGGCAAAGACCACCGCCTCGGCCATGGGCACAAAAAGGTAGCGCGCTACCCCGCTCAGGAAGAACATGGGCACAAACACGATGCAGATGGCGAACGTGGAAACCAGCGCGGGGGTGGCGATCTGCGCCGAACCTTCCAGAATGGCCTGCTCCAGTTCCCGGCCCGTCTCCAGATAGCGGTTGATGTTTTCGATGGCCACGGTGGCGTCGTCTACCAGAATGCCCACGGCCAGCGCCATGCCGCCCAGGGTCATGATGTTGATGGTCTCGTGCAGCGCGTAGAGCAGAATCAGCGAGCAGAGAATCGACAGCGGAATGGAGACGGCGATGATGATGGTGGAGCGCCAACTGCCCAGGAAGACCAGGATCATGATGGCCGTAAGACAGGCCGCGATGATGCATTCGCGGACCACGCCGTTGATGGCGCCGCGCACGAAGATCGATTGATCGGCAAGAGCCACGATCTTCACCTGCGGAGGCATCTGGCCCTTGAGACTGGAGCTGGAAAGGATGTCGCGCACGCCCTTGATGATGTCCAGGGTGGACGAAGAGCCGGTCTTGAAAACGCTCATCATGATGGCGCGGCGACCGTCGACGCGGACGATGTTGGTCTGCGGCGGATTGCCGTCGCGCACGTGCGCCACGTCGTGAATATAGACAATCGTGCCGTTCACGGTTTTGACCGGCAGGTTGTTCAGCGTATCCAGCAGGGTGGGGGCGGAGTTGGTCTCCACCTGGTATTCAAAGCGATCGAGCTTGATGGTGCCCGAGGGCGCGATCACGTTCTGAGCGGTAATGGCATTGACCACATCGGTGGGCGAAAGGCCGCGCGCCTGCAAAGCGTTCAGGTCCAGATCCACCTCGATCTGGCGCTGTTTGCCGCCGAAAGGGAAGGGCGTCTGCGCACCCTCGACGGTCGCCAATTGAATGCGGATGGTGTTGGTGGCGATGTCGTTCAGTTGCTGCTCGTTCAGGCCCTGCCCGGAGATTCCCAGTTGCAACACGGGCACGCTGGAGGCGTTGTACTGGATGATGAACGGGGGAAAAGTGCCGGGCGGCAGCGAACGGATCTGCACGTTGCTGATGGCCGAGATCTCGGCCACGGCCTGGGCGATGTTCACATTGGGGTGGAAGAAGACCTTGATGATCCCGACGCCTACCAGAGACTGCGATTCGATGTGGTCGATGTCGCTGACCGTGGTGGTCATGCCCCGCTCGGCATTGGTCACGATGCGGTTGGTGATCTGATCCGCCGACAGCCCGGAGTAGTTCCACACCACCGTCACCACCGGGATGTCGATGTTGGGAAAGATGTCCGTAGGCATCGATTCGATGCTGAACACGCCAAGGATCAAAATCAGCAGCGCAAAGACGACAAAGGTATAAGGCCGTCTAAGCGCAAGCCGGACAATCCACATCATAGGGCTGGTTTTCGCTCCTTGGCCGGCGTTCTGATGCTGTCAAGTTCCGCAACCGGACGGCATGTAACCCTGGTTCTTAGTTGGGTTAGATGCAGTTTTGGACCGGTTCGCGCCGGCTCCTCGGGTTCCGGCAGGACCGCGCAACCGCGCAGCCCGGCCAATGTTCCACTTGAGAATAATAAGGTAGCTGAATGCTAAAGACGATGATGGCGCTTACAGACAGACCCGTTTGCCCACCCTCGCTCCCTTATAAAGATGGTCCGGCAGGCAAAAAGGATGGTCCGAAAGGCGAAAGGATTCGGCTTTCCGGCCCACCCGCTGCGCAGGCGGCCGGCGTCTGTTCCTGCCCCAAATATTGTGGACAGGCCCCAAGCTGTCCTGTGCCCCCGTGGCGCGTCTAACCGGCAGATTGCCAGGAATGGGGTCTCGACAGCCGCCGCAACCCATCTGAGTCCGGTAGACTGGGACATGGATTCCAACCAGGGATTCATCCCCGCTTCCGGCGCCTGGCGCGGCAGGGATGTTGTGGGAAGGACACGGTTCAAGAGCCAAGATCCCGCCCCGGGAGTTTTTGCCTCTGCGACAACGGCCCGTCGGCGGGGGCCGCGAAGTTTGGGCGGGATGGCCGCGGTCTTGTAGAATCAATCTTTCCTTAAGGCAAGGCCAGATTTTTAGCGATGAGGGTGTGCAAATTCTTCCTGTGAAGCAGAACGATTGTACGAAAGAGTATTTGTGCTCGCCGCAGGGCTCAAACCCGGTGAAGATCAAGCACGCTTCCATCTCTCGCGCCGTCTCCCGTGCCGTCTTTATTGCGCGGCGCGCCGCGCGCTTTGCGGTGGTTCTGGCTTTGGTGTCGGCTGCCTTCACGGCCGTGGCCCAGACCCCGGCCCAGACATCGGACACGATTGACCAGATTCGTGTCATCGGCAACCGGCGCATCCCCAAGGAGACCATCCTCGCCCGGATGTTCACCCATGCCGGCGATACTTACGATCCGATTTCGATCGAGCGCGACTTCCACTCGCTCTGGAACACGGGTTATTTCGAGGATCTGCGCAGCGAGCGCTAGGACTGCGAGAAGGGCATCATCCTTAACATTTTTGTCCGTGAGAAGCCCAGCATCC
>Ga0181527_1003536_pt1 | contig 13950 bp, 10 predicted proteins | sample PEATcosm2014_Bin_30_FD_119762 | JGI IMG/M metagenome (GOLD analysis project Ga0181527, IMG submission 119762) | Peatland microbial communities from MTU Mesocosm Facility, Houghton, MI, USA - PEATcosm2014_Bin06_60_metaG | ecosystem: Environmental > Terrestrial > Soil > Wetlands > Peat | place...
AACCGCCAAACCCCTGCTCGCATAGTCTTTCGTCGGCTCCTGAACCTAGTTTTTAAACAGGTTCTAAGTACTTGAGCGCCCATTCAAAGTCTTCCGGGAATCGGTCACCTCGCACACTCCGCCGAAGATCACGAACGCTGATTTGTCCCGCCAGTTCCACCGCAGCTTTGACCGCGTTCAAGTGTTTCCACCTTGGACTGTCGCCCGGCGTGGGCGCGTAGAACTGGCGCATCTTCACTTGGTACGCGCCCAATTTGATGGCGGCCTCCGCGTCCTCAATCGTTATCTCCGTGCGTTGCGGGATTCCACCCCACGCCCGCGCCATAGCTGCTCGCCAGACGTGCAGACCCATGCGGCTGCTCAAGTCGCGGTCCATATCTAGGTCTTCGGGCAATGCGTTCTCCCACTCTTGAAGCCGCCGCTTTGCTTCTGGTGCGATAGACATTCGCAAAGGGTGTTCGCGTAAGTATTCCAGGCGCGAAAACACTTCCCGCCGCAACGACCCGAAGTCCTGCTCAAACAATTCCGTGTCTGAATAGTCGGGCAACAGCACCTTGGTTGGCTTGTACTCGCTGCCCACGATATAGAAGCGGCCAAACAAGCCGGAGTCCATCATGTGAGCGGCCATGTATCGTTGCCAGATTTGCGGCTGAGTGCAGAGCAACATGCTGTACTGCAACTGCACAGGTACTCCCGGCGTTGCACGGTCCTTGGTAATGGCAACCTCAGCGTCCAGACTGTCGTAAAGGTCAGTCACCAGCGCAGACAAGGCTTGGCCGGTCCAATCGGGGCTGCACATACGCGAGAACAGAGCCATAGCCTCGCCCTGAATCGTGATGAGCCGGGCTGTTGGACTCCACTTCGGCCCTAGAATCACGTTCACGTCCTCGCCCTTCTTATGTTTCGGCTCTCGCGTCAACTCGTCCACGAAGGAATTTGCAGAGCCGGGAAGAAACCGCTGTGCGCCGGTACCCGAAAGGCGGTGGTGGTTTGTTCCCCCGTCCAGCATGAGCAACGGCTCAAACAGGTTTTTGAGTGACGGCTTGGAGTAGAACGCAACGGCAAGGTCCATAGCGTAGCTCTTGCCCGATTGCCGATTAGCGATGACCACGTGATATTCGCGCATCCGCACACCAGCAATCCCGCATGTCACTTGGTCACCCGCAATGGCTCCTGTGATTGCGCGGAAGGACTCAGAGGCGAGCCGCTTCCGAATGAAGTTTCCACGGCACACAATGTCTGCAAACTCACCAAAGATCGTGCCCGCCCACGCTTCGTCCGGGAAAATGGGCCGTGTGGATTTCTCGGCAACGGTCACAGACTCAGGCGCGGGCCTTCCTCCACTAATGACCACTTCCGGGTCCGCTCCCGGCTCCCGCGCTGGAAACTCCCCATTACGCCGGGTCATTTCTGCCTTGAAAACCGCCGTGTCTCGCTTGGCTGCTTGGCACGTTCCGTGTGAGCACTGAAACGCCAACTTACCATCAAGGATTCCTAGCACGGTGCTACTCTCACCGCCAGGGCCACTCGCGTGAAGCCACGGGCACTCAATCCCAACCCATGCACCGTTTGGCGCTCGTTTCTCAAAATCGCGGACGTTGACCTGATTGTGCGCCGCGTATTCGAGAAGCCACGTCTTCCACTCATCCACCGTCGCGTCATCCACAGCCGTGGCCGGGTCATAGGTCTGTGCTTCTGGTGCAAGGTTTTTGACGAATTGCGGGGCCGGGGCCACCGGCGTGCCGTCTAGCAGTGCGGTGTATGCTTCACCACTGTCCGGGTGAATACTTCCGGCTGCCATCACATATCCGCCCTCCGCCCGAATGTCACCGGAGCAGCCGTTTAGTTTCCACCCGGCACAACCACGGGAGCCATCGGATTGGTAGTAGAGCTGGAGTCCAAACTCAGGACGGCGGCCTGTTCGCACTGCGTAAGTGGGCGGAAAGCCGTTGCGCTCCATCCACGCCGTTGCTTCATCCATGGATGTGAGACCGTGGTCATTGTCTACGACCAGCAATTTGCTAGGCCCGGTGGAGATGGCCGGGTTAGCATCTGGGTTCTTTTCCCACCACGCCCGGATAGTTGCCTCGTCAAGTGTGGCGTCTTTGAATCCGTGCGCGGTCATCGGCTTTTTACTGCGAGGCCAACACGGGAAGACGTACCAATCGCGCCGGATGCAATCGAGCGCAACATCCAGGAGTGTCATTTTGTCTCCCGGCGGTGAATGTCCTGTGCCGCGTCCACGAAGTCCCATAGGTCCTGTGGGGTTAACCAGCTCTTTTCTTGCAGGTGTTGAACCCAGTGGCCTAGCCAAGCCGTGAACGCCGGGAAGTCGCCCCCCTGCTCAAATAGCCGTACCTCATACGGGCCACCATTCAACCCGTCATTCGCATAGGGACGGATGTCCAGGCTGTGATACGCGCCCTCCGTGTCTAGCGTCCAGCGACCCCACTGCTTCTTTGTCCGCATCTCTTCTTCAGCACGTTCAAAATCCTCTGCGGTGTGGAAGTGCGATTTCCAGTCCATCCTCTACCCTTTCTCTTGTGCGCTCACAGGCATGTTTGCTGCCCCACGTTTGGCCGTAGCGCCGTCGGCAGGGATACAGACTTGCTCCGGGAGCACGGATTTTCGCGGGGAAGATGGAAGAGTACCGAACGCTGAATTGCTTGGACTGTGCGCGGGGTCACAACTGCCAGAGAACGTGCAAGTGTAGCTGAAGGGTATAGCCCAAACTGACACACTTCTTTGACACTTTGTCCGTCAGCCGCCCTAGCACGCGAGTTTGGCATAAGCCGGGAGACGCTTTACAGCTACGCACCAGTAAGGGCCTGAGTGTGCACGTGGCCTGTCCGCGCCGGTTAAAAGCAACGTCCGACTGTTTACAATCAATGCGTCCATGCCCAAGCTCGATTGGCTTACTCGAAGCGAAGATGAGAAGGTCTCCGCGCACGTCCCCTACCGGCTGCTAGAGGCGGTGCCAGAGCACTCCTATGGCGATCCCCGCTCAGAGAACATGCTCATTCAGGGGGACAATCTGGATGCTCTGAAGGCGTTGCTGCCGTTCTACGCGGGCCGGGTGAAGTGCATCTTCATTGACCCGCCATACAACACGCGGAGCGCCTTTGAGCACTACGATGACAACCTGGAGCACACGCAGTGGCTTGGGATGATGTACCCGCGTCTTGAATTGCTGCGAGACCTACTGACCGAGCAAGGGACGATTTGGGTCACGATAGACGACAATGAGGCGCATTACCTCAAGGTCGTCATGGATGAGGTATTCGGGCGGAAGAACTTCGTTGCGAATGTGATCTGGCGAAAGAACTACTCGCCAAAATCCAGCGCACGACATTTCTCTGTTGACCACGATCACGTGCTCGTGTACGCGGCGGATGCTGATGGATGGGTCCCAAACCCCATGCCGCGCACAGAAAAGCAAGACAAGGCATACAAGAATCCCGACAACGACCCGCGCGGTCCTTGGAAGCCAAGCGATCTATCAGCCCGCAACTTCTACAGCGTAGGTCGTTACCCAATAACGACCCCCAAGGGACGCATCATCTCCGGTCCGCCCGGCGGAAACTACTGGCGGGTTTCCGAAGAGAATTTCAAAAGGATGGATTCCGAACAAAGGATTTGGTGGGGAAAGACTGGCGAATCAATCCCACAAATCAAACGCTTCCTCTCAGAAGTGAAGCAGGGGATAACACCGCAGACATATTGGTCATACGAAGAAGTCGGACATACACAAGAGGCGAAGCAGGAGATTCTCGCTCTGTTTGAAAAGGATGTTTTCATTACGCCCAAGCCTGAAAAGCTGACGCAGCGCATCATCCAAATTGCCTCCGTTCCGGGTGAGATAGTGCTTGATAGCTTTCTTGGTTCCGGCACTACAGCAGCCGTCGCGCACAAGATGGGCCGCCGCTATATCGGTATCGAGATGGGCGAGCACGCGATTACGCATTGTGTTCCGCGTCTCAAGAAAGTTGTGGACGGAGAGCAAGGCGGCGTCTCTGAGGCCGTGGGATGGAAGGGAGGCGGCGGATTCCACTTCTACAAACTTGGCAGTCCGGTATTCGATGAAGAGGGCCGCATCAATCCCTCTGTCCGTTTTCCGCATCTTGCTGCGCACGTCTGGTTTGCAGAGACGCGCACGCCGTTGGCGCACCCCCGGCGGCGCTCACCGCTGTTGGGCGTGCATGAGGGCGTGGGCTATTATCTGCTTTTCAACGGCATACTCGGAGACAAGCGGCCTGATGGCGGCAACGTGCTCACGCGCCGGTTGCTGGCAGAGCTGCCCGCGCACGATGGCCCCAAGGTCATCTATGGCGAAAGTTCAAGGCTCAGCAAGGAATCTCTGCTCCAGCTTGGAATCACATTCAAGCAAACACCCTACGATGTGAAGGCGCGTTGACCATGATAACGCTGAAGAAATTTCAAGAGGCAACGCTAGCGAAGCTGAAAGAGTACCTGGAGGCCGCGCGGTTGAGCGGGGACCCGGAGACAGCCTTTCTCCAGTCGGTGAAGCCGCCCGATGGCCGGTTGCCGCTCTATCGCAAGGTACCGGACCTGGAGCGGATTCCTTATGTCTGCTTACGCCTGCCCACGGGCGGCGGCAAGACGATTGTGGGAGCCTATTCCATTCGGGTTGCTGCTCAGAGTTACATCGAAAAGGAGTACCCGGTTGTGTTGTGGCTGGTACCGTCCAATTCGATTCGCACGCAAACCGCACAGGCGCTCAAGAACAATGCACATCCCTACCGCATGGCACTGGATGACGCCTTCGATGGCCGGGTGCGCGTTTTTGAAATTTCGGAGATTGAGAACATCCGTCCGCAAGACTTGCGAGACGGCGTGTGCGTGGTGGTGGGCACTATCCAATCGTTGCGCGTCACCAGCACCGAAGGCCGCGATGTGTACGCGCACAAAGAGGCTCTTGAAGATCACTTCACAAAGCTGAATACGAATTTGCCCGGTTTGGAGCGCATCGAAAACGGCGCGGGGGCGGGCAAGGTGAAGTATTCCTTTGCCAACCTGATGATGGTTCACCAGCCGCTCATCATCATGGATGAAGCGCACAATGCCCGCACGTCTCTGACATTCGACACACTGAAACGGCTCTCCCCGTCCGCCATTATCGAACTGACGGCAACGCCGGACCCGGACCCGCGCACAGGCAGCAATGTGTTGTATCGCGTGTCTGCATCCGAGCTAAAAGCGGAAGAGATGATTAAGCTGCCCATCGTGCTCACGGTCCACCAGAGCAATTGGGAAGAAGCGGTTGGGGATGCTTGCCTCACGCGGAAGAGGCTTGCGGAGTTGGCAGGCGGGGAGCCGGACTACATCCGCCCCATCCTCTTGATCCAGGCGGAGAACAAGGACAAGCCCGCGAATGTAGAAGCCGTAAAGCAGTACCTCTTGGACAGTGTGCATCTTGCGGATGAGCAGATTGCCATTGTCACGGGAGACCAGAGGGACCTGGACAAGATCAATCTCTTTGACCCGGCGTGCAAAATTGAGGCCGTAATCACGGTACAGGCGCTCAAGGAAGGGTGGGATTGCTCCTTTGCGTATGTGTTTTGTTCCACGGCCAACATTGGGAGCAGCCGGGACGTAGAGCAGCTATTGGGCCGTGTGTTGCGGATGCCCTACGCACGCCGCCGCAAGACGCCCGAGCTAAACAAAGCCTATGCCCACGTCTCCAGCCCGAATTTTCTGGAGGCCGCAAAGCAGCTTGAAACCTGCATGATCGAAAAGATGGGTTTTGAAGAGGCGGAGGCGGAGCAGTACCTCGAAGTGCAGCAATCGTTACCGGACTTGCCGCTATTTCTCCAGCAAAACCCCTTGCGGCTGACAGTTGCGGAGCCGCTCAAATTGGAGGGACTGACAGAGACAGAGCGGCAGTCCATTGTGGTCAAGTCAGAGGCTCCGGGCCGCATTGAAATTGAGGTGCATGGGCAGCTCACGCCACAGATTCAGAAGGCGGCGCTTGCGGCAGTCCCGGAGGCGGAGCGTGCTGAGACTGAGCGGAAGATCACGCGCTACATTGCTGAGCAGGAAGCGCACCTTGCACCCGCGTTGCGCGGTGAAAAGCTGGCGGTCCCCCGGCTATGCGTTCGCTATCTAGGCGAACTACTGCCGTTTGATAGAGCACTGGTATTGGAGGCCGCCGCGTGGGACCTGAGCCAATGCGCGGTTGACCTGAGCGACTTCCGGTTCAATGACACATCGAAGACGTTTGAATTTGATGTGCAGGGCAGCAAGGTTGTGTATGCGTTCAAGGGGGAGCAGCAACTTGACCTGAATTTGCTGCCGGGTGAATGGACAGAGAATGACCTGATTCGTTGGCTGGACAAGGAACTGCGGCAGCCGGACATTCGGCAGGCGGCAAGCCTCGCGTGGCTTCGCCTGTGCGTGGGACAGCTCTTAGCACGGAAGGGCTTTGACCTGGCGCTACTGGTGCGGGCGAAATTCATCCTTGCACGGAAGCTGGCAGAGCGGCGGGATGAGTGCCGGGCAGCCGCTTACAACGCCGGGTATCAAGAATTGCTCTTTGGGCCGAACGCCGCACCAGAAACCAGCTTTGAGTATGCCTTTCGGTACGATCCAAATGTGTACCCCGCCAAGTGGTACTACAGTGGGCGGAACCGCTTTGAAAAGCACTTCTATCCGATGGTGGGAGAACTGGAGAGCACGGGCGAAGAGTGCAATTGCGCTGAGGCGCTGGACGCTCAATCAGGACTTAAGACGTGGGTGCGGAATCTGGCGATGCAACCGGAATCATCGTTTTGGCTCCAGACCTCAACTGACCGCTTCTACCCTGATTTTGTGGCGGAAACGCTGGATGGCCGTCTGCTGGTGGTGGAGTACAAGGGTAAGGACTACGCCACGAATGACGATTCCAAGGAAAAGAAAATACTCGGGGAAGTGTGGGCGAAGGGCAGCAATGGCCGCGCCCTGTTCGTGATGGCTGTCAAAAAAGATGAGCGCGGCAGGAACGTGCATGAGCAAATCAGAGGCACGATTGAGGGCTGGTAATAGGGTAGTCAAAATATCAGAACAATGTCGTAAATCGATAACGAAAACCGAAGGACTTTAACTTCGGTTCCATCGGATCATGGTTGGCAGAAAGGGGGCTTCACAGCTATGAGCCGCGTTAAGGTTTTCTGCAAGGGCGTTTTAATGGCTGGCATTGCCCACGTGTCTGCCTGGGCTGTGCTGGTATCTGCCGAGGACGTTCTCCATCTGTGTGGCCACATCCTCGTTGCGTTAGTGGTCAAAGTCCTCGAATCGCTGAATCGATAGGAGGCATCATCATGACTGACGTGAATAGAGACAGGCCCCATCAGTCCTCCTTGATCTTAATCAAGGGTGAGGATCGATACCAATTGGATTTTGGCGGCCACTATCTCTGGCGCATCCAAGGGCGTGGGCGGGAAGAAAAACACCTGACTCCGAAAGCATGGAGTGTTCTCCAATACCTTGCCGAGCGACATAGAGCACTTGTGCGCAAGGAAGAGTTGCTGAAAGCCGTCTGGGGCGAGGATACCAACGTTACCGAGGCCAGCCTTAGCAGGATTGTGCGCGAATTGCGTGCGGCTTTTGACGACAACCCGGAAAACGCCGCTTTCATTGAGACGGTCCACGGTGACGGGTATCGCTTCATAGCGGAGGAAGAGTCACATAGCTCCGCAAAGACTGAGCACACTCAAGCGGCTGAGGGCGAAACCTCCGCAGGTCTTGGAACTCCTCAGGATGGTCTTGACTTTGGCCGCCTGATCAAGATTGCGGCAGAATCAGGGGCGTCTGCAATCGTTGATCGACTGGGTTCCGGGATGAAAGAGAGCATCGCGCTCCATAGCGACAGAGTAAGAGCGCTTCGTTTCTTGAGATATTACTTGGAGGGGGAGTTGGAAGACACTCAAGAATGGCTTGCAAGCTCCAGCGGGGAGGCGGAAAAACAGAAAGAAAAGAAGAAAGATACAACTGGGGAAATTGCGGCTGGTGCGTTTATGGGCATCTTCTATGCGAGAGAGCTGGGCGACGCCCGAAAGAAACAACGCGCCCTCACTGCGATGCTCAGGGAAGTTGACTCAATGGCTTCAGGTCCGAAGAGTCCGGAGGAAATTATCGAAGAACTCACTCTCATTGCGCGCCTGTACCTCAAGTAAGGACCCGCTTCGAGGCGAGGCGGGATGGTGCTCTCGCGTGTCGGTGCGCTCTGACATCAGTCTCAGACTGATCTTATGCTCTCAGGCGCGATCCGTTGACACATGCTTTAGCGCGCAAGCTGCATCAGAAAAGCGCTTGCAAAAATGACCCCTTGGCGAGACAATTTCAGAACGGGGTGAATGTTTGTAACCGATTGATTCTAAATATGGTCGGGGAGAGAGGATTTGAACCTCCGACCCCCTGGTCCCGAACCAGGTGCTCTACCAGGCTGAGCCACTCCCCGACGCTCTATTTTCACCTGCAGCCTCGGGATGTACAACGCGCTGCAAGCCGGAGTGCAAGGCTGAAGAAGGTTTCAGGCCTGCCCGCCGCTCCTTGCGGTGCGGCGTCGAACGCAAGGCGGCCCACACTGCCCCTCGGCATTCGCAACTCCTCATTGATTCTATCGCAGTTGCGCATTTTTCGCTGGTCGCGCCCGCCGGGACGGCGCCCTGTCCCCCAGGTCTTCCGCATCCGGGCTCTCATCCGCCTTGCGATCCCCGCCCGCTTCTCCGTCCATCAACGAACCACGATCACCTTCGTCGCGTAAGGCTCCAGATCGAGCTGAATCACCGCATGCCCGCCACTCCGCATGGCATCGAGCGGCGTCACCGTACCCCTCTGCGCATCCCACGCTTCTACGACGCGCCCTTTCGCCATCAGTGTCACCGCGTGTTTGCTCGCTTGCGCGCCCTCGTTGAAGAACAGGTACACATCGGCGTCTCTCCAGCTCCGCTTCATCACGCGTAACGCCGTGTCCGGAGCGTCCGTCGCGACCACCGGCGCAATCACTGCCGCTTGCAACGCCGCCAGCACTTCGGCAGGAACCATCTGCGGCGCGGGCGGCGCGGCCGGTGGCTCGGCCGGCGGAGTCGGCGTTGGCGGCAGTTGTGCGCTCACCACGCTTGCCCACGAAAACTCCGCCGCCGTTGTAGCTCTTGCATCGCGAATCGTCCGGCCAGCAATCCACTCCGGCGTGCCGCCCAGGAAAACCACCTTCCCTCCGCCGCGCACGAATGCCTTCAGTCGCGTCTCCACTGCGGCCGGCAGCACCAGCGGCGCAGGCAGGATCACCGTGCGATACCGATTCCCGCTCCGCGTCTCCAACGCTCCGGGCAGCGCCGTCAACCCGCTCGCCAGCGCATTCTCGTCTACAATGTCGAAATCGATCTGATGCTCGCTGAGCAATCGTTCGGCCGACACAAACTGTTCGTCCGATTTGTCGTTGCCCACCCACATCGACATCGACGGCAGATAAAGCGCCACCGTCGCGTCAGGCCGTCCCATCGCCATCAGGTAGCTCATGCGGCGCACATAAGCCGTCAGATCGGAGAATCCCGGCTGGCCCATGTAAGACGGCGCCGGCCGCGGACCCGCCGAGGTCGCGGGGAAATACATCATCTCCACCAGGTTCACGCCGCGCACCAACTGTTCGTTCACAATGTACCGCGCCATCTCCACATCGGGCGCTGGCCGGTACGCCGCAAAACTCTCTGTGAACGCGCGCGGCTTGCCGTCCACGTGCGCTACGGAGCTCGCCAGCCGCGGATAATCCGAAATCGTATCCTTCCAGATCTGGTGCCAGATGGCGTCGATCCCCGGCGCCTCCACCCAATGCATGTCGCGGAAGAACGAGCCTTCGCTGTGCGTCAGCTCCATCTCCATCTCTTCGTGATTCAGGTGCACCTGGTACTCCAGATGGTTGGCTGCGCACCACTCGCCCTGCGGCTCAAAGAACCCCGCGGCAAACATCTGCGAGAACACGTCGTAATAATCGCCCTTGATGCGCACCTGCTCCGCCGAAAGATGGATTTTGACGCCCGCATCGCTCCGTGACGGCGTCTGCGCAAACAGTGCGGCATACGGCTGCACGTCGTAGCCCTTGATCTCTCGAAAGCGCGCGAAAAACTTCGGCGTCCACGGCAATCCGGCAATCGAGTAGTCGGGCTCGTCGCCGCGAAAACCCATGATGGTTTTGCCGAACTCACCGCCAACGTAGTGTTTGTACTGCTCGTGCGTAAAGGCCAGGTATTGCCGTGTCGCCGCCGGGTCCATATAGTCTTCGAGCGACTGCTCGGTATCTTTCACGCGCTTCAGATTCGTATCCGACCGCGTGGGCGAGGTGCGGAATTCGTGATCCACCAGCAGCACCGTCCAGTTACCCGCGGGCGCAGCCCAGTCGAGCGTATTGCCGTGCAACGGCAGCGGCATCGCCGCGCCGTTCTGGTCCACTGCGGCCGCGCTCACCACCGCCGCCGGCAACTCCTTATGCAGCGACGTTCCGCCCGCCACCGGAATCTTCTCTTCCACTTCCAACGCCTGCATCCGCAACTCGGGCTTCTCGCTCGTGAATTTTCCTCCGGCAAAGCCGCTCGGATAGCCGGCATCGTCCACAATCCAAACCCGCATATTGCGTTGCTTCGCCTCCTCCACAAACTTGCGGAAGAACGCAAAGTATTCCGGCGACAGGTACGCGAACGGCATGTTGAATCCCGCCTGCACCGTCACCGCCTGGAATCCCAGCTGATGCAAGGTGTCCAGATCGCGCTCCACCTGCGCAATACTCACGCTGCCGTTCAATCCGTAATACGGCTCGGGGCCGTACTCCGGCGGAGGAGTCTTCCACTGCGTAGCCACTTGCGCGGCCGTCGGGCTCTGCAAATGCCGCCACGGCTGCTGGCAAATCGCTCCCGCCGCCAGCACCAGCATGGCCGCCGCAACAAAAACCATCGAAATACGAAGCCTCATAGCTCAGGAACTCCTCTCAGAATGAACGGCTCCCATTGTAACGCCGCGTTCGTCCACCCCGCGCCGCAGCCCGTCTCAGTCTCACTCGAAACCGAGCCAGCCGCTGTCATGCGAGAATCAAAATGGCCAGGCGCGATCGGCAAATCGCGCTCACACGCCGTTACACCGCCGCACACTCGGAGGAACATCATGAGCGAACTCATTCTTGAGCCGCGCCGCACCGCGGTCGTCGTCATCGATCTGCAAAAAGGCATCGTGGGATTTCCCGGAAATCCACATTCCGCTGAAAGCGTCATCGTCAACACCGTCGCGCTGCTCGACGCCGCGCGCAGCGTGGGCGCGCAGCCGATTCTGGTACACGTGGGCCGCTCGCCCGACGGCGGCGATGGCCTCCAGGTCGCCTGCGACGAACCCATGCGGATGGCCGGGGCGCTGCCGCCCGATTGGAGCGAGCTCATTCCCGAGCTCAACCGCCAACCCAACGATCTTGTCATTCTCAAGCGCCAGTGGGGCGCATTCTACGGCACCGATCTCGAATTGCAACTGCGCCGCCGCGGCCTCTCGACCATCGTCCTTTGCGGCATCGCCACCGCGTTCGGCGTCGAAAGCACCGCCCGCGACGCCTATGAGCGCGGCTTCGAGCAGGTCTTCGCCGAGGACGCCATGACCTCCCGCACCGCCGAAAGCCACACCAACGCCATCGCCAACATCTTTCCCCGCATGGGCCGCGTGCGCAGCACAGCAGAGATCGTCGCCGCTTGGCGCGCCGGCAAAGATGTATCTTAGAGCGATTTCTAAAATCGGTTTTGTAACAAGGGCACGGCTTTAGCCGGGCCGAAAGAGGCCACAAACATATGGGGTTTTAACCCCTGTGGGATGGCAGCCGGAAACTATATAACCATTTTTGAGACACGCTCTAGAGAATGTACCGCGACAAATCCTGGTCCTTCACGATCGAAGCCACCATCTGCTTCACATACGTGGCGTCGATCAGGAAAACCTTCTCCGGGCCGGACGTAGACATCCGCTCCTCATAAGGCAACGGCGTGCTAGCTTCTTCGCTGATGGCCCTTTCAATTGTCGCCGCGGCCTGTTCATCGCTGGTGCGGCGCGCCACGTCGGGCGCCAGAAAGCTGATGTCCTCGAGCACGCGTTCCATAATGGTGTGCAGCCGGCGCGCGCCGATGTTTTCCGTCTGCTCGTTCACTTTGAAAGCGAACTCCGCCATCTCGCGCAGCGCGTCCGGCGCAAACTCCAGCCGCACCCCTTCCGTCTCGAGCAGCGCCGCATACTGCTTGGTCAGCGAAGCCTTGGGCTCCGTCAAAATGCGCAGAAAATCCTCGACCGTCAGCGATTGCAACTCCACGCGAATGGGAAAGCGCCCCTGCAACTCGGGAATCAAATCGCTGGGCTTGGAAACGTGAAACGCGCCCGCGGCAATGAAGAGAATGTGGTCCGTCCGCACCATGCCGTAGCGCGTATTCACCGTGGTGCCTTCCACAATCGGCAGAATGTCGCGTTGCACGCCCTCGCGCGAAACATCGGGCCCGTGCCCGCTCTCGCGTCCGGCAATCTTGTCGATCTCGTCCAGAAAAATGATCCCGTTCGATTCCGTGCGCTCCACGGCCGCGCGGTTCACCGAGTCCATGTCGATGAGCCGCCCCTCCTCTTCCTGCACCAGGTAGTCGAAGGCATCGGCCACCTTCATCTTTCTCTTCTTCGTGCCGCTCCCAAAAATGTTGGGCAGCATGTCTTTCAGGTTCATCTCCATGTCTTCAAGGTTCTGGTTGCTGATGATGCCGAACTGCGGCGTGGAGCGTTCGCGGGCGTCGATCTCCACGATGCGATCGTCGAGCTTGCCCTCGCGAAACTGCTGCCTTAACTTCTCACGAGACCGCTGGTGGCTCTCGGATTCCGGAAGCTTGAGTTGACCCTCCTGCCCGTGAGGCGCCGCGGGCGGCGGCGGCAGCAGCACGTCCAGCAGCCGTTCCTCGGCGTTCATTTCGGCGCGGTCTTCCACCTCTTCCAGGCGTTCTTCGCGCACCATATCGATCCCGATCTCCACCAGATCGCGGATCATCGACTCCACGTCGCGGCCCACGTAGCCCACCTCGGTAAACTTCGACGCCTCCACCTTCAGGAACGGCGAATTCGTCAGCTTGGCCAGCCTGCGCGCAATCTCGGTCTTGCCCACGCCCGTCGGCCCGATCATGATGATGTTCTTGGGCATGATGTCGTCTGCCATGTCCGGCGGCAGCTTTTGCCGGCGCTGCCGGTTGCGCAGGGCAATCGCTACTGCGCGCTTGGCGGCCCTCTGGCCCACCACGTGCTTGTCGAGTTCGGTCACAATCTCGCGCGGCGTCAGCTCGTCCAGCGAGACGTCCTGTTCTTCAGCGGATGCGGGAAGATAAATTGCCATTCTCTTTTCGAACTACTCCTGATTTCCTTACCAGTAACCGCCTGTCATCCTGAGCGAGTCCGCAGGACGAGTCGAAGGATCTGCGGTCGCTTTTCAATTCAGTGGAACGCTCAAAGAAATAACACGGTCACCATTTGAACAGTTCATGTCCAGGCCCGATCAGCGGCCGCCTCAGCCCTGCAACTCCTCCACCGTAATGCGGTCGTTGGTATAAATGCAGATCTCGCCGGCGATTCTCATCGCCTTTTCGGCAATCTCGCGCGCGCTCAAATCGGTGTTCTCCATCAATGCGCGGGCCGCGGCCGTGGCGTAGCTTCCGCCGCTGCCGATCGCCGCCAATTGCTCGTCAGGATCAATTACATCTCCTGAACCCGAGATCAAAAACGTCTGCGCCTTGTCCGCCACCAGCAGCAATGCCTCCAGATTGCGCAGCATCTTGTCGGTGCGCCAGTCCTTGGCCAGTTCCACGGCCGCCCGTCCCAGGTTGCCGTGATACTGCTCCAGCTTGGCCTCAAAGCGGCTGAACAGGGTAAAAGCGTCGGCGGTGGATCCTGCGAACCCGGAAAGAATCT
>Ga0181527_1003539_pt1 | contig 13947 bp, 5 predicted proteins | sample PEATcosm2014_Bin_30_FD_119762 | JGI IMG/M metagenome (GOLD analysis project Ga0181527, IMG submission 119762) | Peatland microbial communities from MTU Mesocosm Facility, Houghton, MI, USA - PEATcosm2014_Bin06_60_metaG | ecosystem: Environmental > Terrestrial > Soil > Wetlands > Peat | place...
CCTTTCGTAGAGGCCTTCCCTCAGCCTTGCAGTTCATCTGCGTTGTTCTTGCTGGCGGAATCGCTGGATGACCGTGGGAAAGTCCCATTTCACGGACTGCGGCTTGCGCGCGGCCACGGTTACGCCCTCCAGCCTCGTTTCCAGCGGCCGGTTCTCGGGCAGGTGCAGCACGATCTTGACCGGCGCCTGGCGGACCGGCTTGTCGAGCTGCACTTGAACGCCCGTGGCAGTCCCGCGGATTACCAGGTTCATTGCGCCGAAGTGGGTCGGCAATCGCTCGATGCGGATTTCCTGGCCCTCGCCCAGCCACCAGTCGGGCACGGCCTTCAGCAGGTGAAGCTCGCCCTGCTGCTCGTGGACCAGCATGTGCCGGAAAAGGAAGGCGTAGTTGCACGCCCCCGTGACGTGGGGAATCGTTTCGGACCAGGCGTAGCGGCGTTTGTAGTAGATCCCCTCGGGAAATGCGTGCGCCGCCGTCGAGTGCAGCAGGTACCAGTAGAAGTCCTCCACCACCTGCTGGTCGTGGTCGCAGACGAGGTCGGCCATGACCGAGTAGACCCCGGCATAGGGATGAATCACGTCCTTTTGACCCAACCACTGCATGGTGCCCTCGATGAATCCGCCGTTGGATTGCTTGCGCACCCGCTGCACCGTGGCCGCGATGCGCCGGTCCTGGGGGTCGAAGATCGGGCTGGGCCAGAGCGTTTCCAGGTTGCCCCAGTCCGTGCCGTCCTTTTCCCAACTCGGCGGGAAGTATTCCAGTCCGGTGCGCTTCCAGGCGGCGTCGATGGCTGCGCGGTAGAGCCGCGCCTCGCGCTCCAGGAGGTCGGCGTCGCCGGTCTTGCCGAGGGCCCGCGCCGCTTCGGCCGTCGCGAGCACCCCGCGCAGGTTCCAGAAATCGTAGCCCACGATGTGGTGCTTGCCGTCCCACAGGCACTCCCCATCGGCCGGGGCCGGCGGCAACAGGCCGGCGAAGGGCGAGTCGGCCGGCGCCCGGCGTCGCGCCGTCATCGTCCACTCGGCGGCCCTCTTCATGGCGGGGTAGACGCGCTCGAGCCATGCGCGATCGCCGGTCATTTTGTAGTGCTGTAGGAAGATCCAGGCGCTCTGGCCATTGGCGTCGAACTGGTTCGCTTGCGATTCGAACCGGCCGTCGGGCCGCTGGTGCGCCAGATACGATTCCAGCGACGTCTTCGCGGTCTCCCACAGGCCGCACTCGCCGCATTCCATGATCTGGTAGGCCCCGTCGCGCATATAGAATACGTCGTAGAAGCCCTCGCCCCCGTGCACTTCGCCGTGGTCGCTGGCGATCAGTTGGGTGACGTGTGCGAAACGGAGGGCATCGGTTGCCTTGCGGCAGGGCACCGTGATGGAGGCCAGCCGCCGCTCCACGCCGCGCCAGTAATCGGCCGTCCGCTGCAGCCAGAGCTTGGCGTCTTCCTTGTCGAAGGCCGCCCTGTCTCTTACGGGGAAGAACGCGAAACGGGCGGCTCCCTCGGCGCTTCCTCCCGGCGGCAATTCCTTGCTGAGCGAATAACTGCCGTGCAGGGACCGGTCGACTTTGGGCTCCGGCGGGGCCTCCGGCGCGTCGGGGTACACGGCCTTGGGGTCGATGCGGATATCGACCCTGGCGCCGGCCGGCCGGCTGGACGTGTTCACAGCCTTGCAGCGGACCCACACCAGGAAATTCTCTCCCTCGCTGGGCCAGTCGAACGCCTTCTGCCAGTCCTTCACGTCGGGCATGGGCGTCGCCCAGTAGCTGAACTCGTAATGCACCGGCCCGTCGTCCGCGGCAATCTCCATGATGGGCATCCAGCCGTCCATGAGCAGCTTGGTGTTGCTGTGGCTGAGCGGCTTCAGCCCCTGGCCGTAGCACACGCGCACCACCGTGTTCTTCCCGGCCAGCATGAGGCCATTGTCCGGGGTCACTCGCGCGCCACGCTGGTAGTCCTTCAGCCCGACGACGTTCCAGTCGTTCACGAAGTAGTTGAACGTCGCCGGATCTTCATGCTTGACCTCGGCTCCGGCGGCAACCAGGGCCAAGATGGCCGGCACAACAAGGATGGCTGAAAACGACCGATGGCACATGGTTGGTCCTCCTGCGGTACAACTTCAGGTCAGTTTACTTCTTTGCCTGCCACAGTGTCGATCACTTTGTCCCGAACCTTTGCGCTGCTTTGGGCCCCGGCCGGAGTGGGAGCGTGGACACCGTGGCCTGCGGGGCAAACGCCGCGCTCAGCCCGTAGCGAACAAGCTGATCGAGCAGGCAGGCTGCCGCGGGGTCGTTGCTCTTCAAGGCCCCCGCGAAATTGAACCCGCTCACCAGCAACGGCCCCTTGCCCAGGCGGATCTCGAAGAGGAACCCCCGGTTCGAGAGCCGCTGCGGCACGTCGATGCTCCGCACGATCGGGTCGATCTTCGTGGAGACCTCGTCCAGCACGGCGAACTTCGCGCCCATGAGCAGCGGATAGAACTGCAGGTCGCACCACCCCTCGCAGGGCACGTTCTTGAGGGCCGGGTGGTTGATCTGGACGGCCGTGCCCACGTGCCCGCCCTGCTGCCCCGGGTCCCAACCCGCCGGGCGGAAACCGGAAACTCTCTCGGTCTTGAAGAGCGGGTCGGGGTCGAGCAGCAGCAGCCGGCCTCCTTGCTCAAGATACGCGAGCGTGGCTTCGTCGCATTGGGCGGCGACCAGCAGGTCGCAGTCCGCGGGTTCCGGCCGCGCCTGCAGTTCCTTGGCCCAGGGATAGAGCTTCTCGAAGCCTTCAATGCCGCGGTAGCGCAGCTTCCGCGCCGGGTCCTTGAGCGGTTCCTGCGGGAACGCCCAGAAGGGCCAGTCGTTCGCGGCGACGCCGTTGGGGTCGGTGAGCGTCACGGCCAAGGTCAGCTTCGCGGCGGCAGGTAAACGGGGTATCGCAAGGTCCACCGTCATGAGGTCCTGCACGCCGCCGCAACCGACCTTCAATCCCTGCTTGCTCCCGGAAGCAAGCACGTCCTTGCCCCGGCGCAGCTCCCAGCGAAGCGCGGCGCGGCCGGTCGGCTCGTCCTCGTAGCGCGAGACGAGGAGCTTGATCTTCGCCGTCTCGCCGAAGCTGTAGTTACGCCGCGGGCAGTCCATCAGGAGCACCGTCGGGGCGTTGAACTTGCGGGCGTCCTGGGCTGTAAGGGCCTTGGGCCGATGGAACATGTCGACGATCCCCTCGGCACAGTTGGGATAGTCCATCAACAGCCACTGGCTATAGCCGCTCATGAATGGACGGCGCCGCGCCGCCTCGTAGTTGGTCTTCAGGCACAGGGCCTGCAGGCGGTTCGAGCAATCGACCCAGCGCGGGTATTCCGGCAGGACTCCCTTGGCCTTTGCCGCCTCCGCGGCCTGATAGAGCCAGTAGGGACGCAGCCCCGCGCGGAAGAGATCCGTCTGGGTGAGGTCCGGCAGCGTCACGAAATAGCCCATCTCATGCGCGATCACCGGCTTGAGCGGCCCCTGGCCAAGCTGGTATTTGCCGTCCTGGTAGCCGAACGATCCCGTCTCGCCGAACTGCAAAACGCAGAAATCGAGCGTCTGGCGGCTTTGGTGGTCCAGGTTGCAGCCGTCGCTGTCGATGACCAGGCGGCTGGGGTCGAGCCGCTTGGCCGCCGCGTACATCTCCGGGGCCATGTCGAAACTGTTATAGAGTTCGTTCCCCATGCACCAGACGGCGATCGACGGGTGGTTGCGGTGCGCCTGGATCATCTGCTCCCACTGCTGGCGGTAAAGCTGCTTCGCCGCGGGCGTTTTGGCCAGGTCCCAAGCGTAGGCGATGGCGAATTCCGGCTGCAGCAAGAGGCCCAGCTCATCGGCTGCGTCGAAGTATTCTTCAGGCGGACACCAGCTATGGTGCCGCACATAGTTGAACCCATAGTCCTTGGCCGTCTGCAGCCGCCGGCGGAATGCCTCGCGGTCGGCCGGCGGGCAAATCGTGTTGGGCCAGATGCAGTCGTCGCCGTAGCCCCGTACGAAGAACGGCTTGCCGTTCAGGAGGAATCTGTTCCCGTCGGTCTTGAACTCCCGCATCCCAAAGCGGACCGTCATGCGATCCGCCTCCCGGCCGTTTTCCAGGAGCGTCACCCGGGCCATGTAGAGATAAGGACCGCGGGGCGACCAGGGCTTCACGTGCGGGATCTTTACGGGAATGACGGAGCAGCCGGAGGCGTCCGGCGTGCCCTTCGCTTGGCCGGCGATGTTGCCGTCTTCGCCGCGGATCTGGACGGCGACTTCCAGGTTCCCCTTTCCCGCGTCGGCGGACTTGCCCAGCGTGACTTGCACCTCGGCCGCCTGGTCGGCGAGGCGGGGCACCACGAAGACGTCGTCGATCGGCACCGCCGGGACCGCCTCGAGGGTCACCTTGCGATGGATCCCGCCCCAGGTGGCGTAGACGAAGTCGGCCGTGTCGAGGCAGCCCGTCAGTGCGTCGATCTCCTTGTTCTGCCGGGCGTCGACGCGGACCGTGATCGCGGCCTTCTCGCCCGGCTTGGCCCACTGCGAGATGTCGAGCTGGAACGGGGCCACGTAGCCGATATTCGTGCCGGCGTGCTCGCCATTGACCCAGACGTCGGCGTAACGATGGACCCCGTCGAACTTGAGCTGGATCTGCTTCCCCCGCCAGTCTGCGGGGATGCCGACGCTCCGCCGGTACCAGCCTGGCCCGGGGAACGCATGGAACAAAGTTTGCGCATCATCTCCCGATCCACGCAAGCCGAAGACCGCAGGCGCGTCGCCGGGCTTCGCCGAGCGGCCCACGCCCTGGGCGTTCCATGCCCCCGGCACAGCAATCTCCCGCTCGAAGGCCGTGCCCGGGGCGTACCACTTCTCGGCCTTGCCCACGTCCTGCGCGTCCTGGCGGAACTCCCACGCGCCGCACAGGTCCAACGACGGCCGATCCGCGCCGGCCGGCCCGCCGGCGCCACAGGCCGCCAGCACGCTGAGGGGCCCTATTGCGGCTGCAAGAAGAGCCAGAGCGGTGCGGATTGCGGAGCATCGTGACGACATAACAGCGATACCCTTTCTAGCAAGTCTGCGCGAGATGTCAACTCGGCTTCTTCACGGCTGAGGATCGGGGGCGTCGCCTGTTCGACGCGGTCAGGATGGGCCGACGGAACGGTGCGCATTAGTGAACCTGGCAGGTCGCCTCGGCTGCGCAGGCCAACTTGACGCGGACGGTCCGCCGATTGACGGTGTCGGCAACATAGGCGTGGGTGTCGGACGCGACGACATAGACCGGCCAGGCAAACGGGATCTCGGGCTTGCTGACCTTGGCGTTCTCCCCGCCGGAGTCTTCGTTGCCGTATTTGCCGAAGGTGGCGATGGGGTTGTTGTTGCTGTCGATGATCTCGACGCGAGAAAGACCGAGGTTGGGGAAGAAGACCCGTCCGAACGGGTCGACGTCAAAGCCGGAAGCTTCGCAATTGCACATGCTGCCGCTGCCGGGCATCGAGTAGGGCGAATAGCCGAAGTGGCACCACAGGGCGCCCTGAACTGCGCCGGTATGGGGCGGCTCGCCGTAGACAGTCTTAAAGGGGATCGTCGGTTGGGCCAGCAGCTCGGGCGACGGCGTGCCGACGCAACTGGCCGGCAGCTTGTCGCTCTTGCGGTACCAAATCGCGCCGCCCCGCGGCGGGAACTTGATGATGCTGGCATACATGGCGGCGTTCCAGAGTACGTCGCTGCGGCGGGTTCCTTCCTTGCCGCCGGCTTCGGGCAGCTTGCCGTCGAAGAACTCCGGATAGGCGCGATCCAGCGGCTTGACCAGGTCGACCAGATAGATGTTGCCCCAGCGGTCGACCCGCGGCACGGCGCTGTCCAGGCATTCCCAGATGACAGTCCGCTTGGTCTTGCCGTCCCGGCCGAGCACGTTCAGGCAAGTGTAACGGCCGTTCATCTGGCCGCGGATCTTCCGCTCGGCGGTTTCGTAGGCCAGCTTTTGCTCCACCATCAGCCGGTAAAACGGCGGCGGCACGACGTAGATCTCATCCACCGCAGCGTAGGGTTTCAGCGCGAGATAGCGCTGCTGAAAATTCATCACGCCGCCGATGGGAATCTGGTTGCCGTTGAGGCCCGCGAAGTTGAGCTTGTTGAATTGGCGATCGAAGCGCATCAGTCCGTTGCCGAACGAAACCGTATACAGGGCGCCGTCGCTGCCGGGGACCATCTGCACCCCGCTGGCCGTCGAGCCGACGAACTTGCCGGGATCGTAGTCCGCCAGCAGCTTGCAGGTTCTTTCCTCAAAACGGTAGAACTTCTGGGCGTTCATCTTGCCGAAGTTGCCCTTGATATAGAGCTCGCCGCGGTCACGATCCAGGGTGAGGTCCCGCGGGCCGGGGATCCACAGGTCCTTGCCCTGCGGATCGCCCTTGTCGACGAACCGCTCGCCGGCATCCTCGATGCACTTCAAGGACCATGGGGCGTAGATCACTTCGGGGACCCAGATCCGCACGGGCCGGGCCGAGCCGTCCACGGCGATGCGCGTCTGGCCGGCAATGAGGCTGGCCGGCAGGGCCATGCGGTAGAGTTCCCGGCCGCCGTCCAGGCCGCTGAACTTCAGCAGCGCGGCACTCTTGCCGCCGTAGACGCAGACGTAGAGTGCCCCGCTGGCCGGGTCGACGCCGACACACTGCGGGTTTTTGACCCGCACCTGGCCCACGAACGAGCAATCGGCTTCCCGGAACACAGCGATCCGGTCGGCGCCGGGGTCGGCAACGTAAACCAAGCCCTTGGCGACGGCGATGCCGCGTGGTGCGGTCAGAGAAGCCTGGTCTTTTCCCGGCCTGTCGAGCGTGCCGAGAAAGACTTCGGCCGGCCCGCGGGTATCGACCGGCACACGGAAGACACACGGCAGCGGGGCCGCGGCGGACAATCCGGCGAAGTAGACGAACTTGTCGTCGGAACTGACGGCGAGGCTGGGCCGCTCCGCGCTGTACTCCCAGGGGCCTTCGCCCGCCATCTTCAGGCCCTTGATACCCGCCAGCAGTTTGGGGCCGATGAAGGCGTCGTAGGGGATGCCGCCGTCCGCGTCGACGGCACAGAGGCTCGGGCCGTGAACCATCCAATAGACACGGCCCTTGGAATCGACCGCGGGCAACTCGCCGAACTCGGGCATGTCGCGGCCCCGCCCGCCCACCGTGTCCGGGTAGAAACTCAGATGCTCCCAATTGTGGACCCGCGGAATGAGGTCGCCCTCGGGGTCCTCGAAGGCCCCCAGCGCTTTGATTCTTTCGCGGGCGATATCGGCCGGAAAGGGGATGAGCACCTTCTGATGCTTGCCGTCGCGGGTGAAGACCTTGAGTTTCACTCCGCCCATGTTGTCGTTGGCGGTGTTGTCGAGATGGAACACGTAGACCGTGCCGCCTGGCCCCACGGCAATGGCGCTGACGCGGCCGCAGGTGTCCGGATTGAATCCCAGGAAACGGTCGAACTCGGCCCGGGTGCCGGCCCTGACGCGGACCGTAAACGGCCCGCCCGCGGCAGGCCTGCCCCAGTCGTCCTTGCCGTCCCAGGTCAGCGACTGCTCGAGCGAACCCGGCTGGAGCGGAGCCGGAGGATTCGGCCCGAGCACGCCGGCCACGAGGTGACGGATAACTTTGCCGGAGGCGTCTTCGACGAAGACGGCCACGTCGGTCGCGGTGCGGAGGGCGAACTCGACCTGGACGCCGCGGGCCGTCTTGTGCGCCGTCGGCTTCTTGGTGAACTGAACGGCCGGCGCTTCCGCCGCCGCCCGGGCCGCTAGGCAAGCAGTCAACACCACAGCCATGCCGCTTGACCACCTGAACGCTGGCATCGGCCCGCCTCCTTTTCGTTGCTGAAGGAACTGATACCAGTATTAGCCCCGTGCGCCCACGGGTGCAAGGGGCCGGCGCAGCATTCTTTCGGCTCCTTCGACGGCCGGCAGAACTTGCCGCGTGCCCATGCGGCCGCTAAGATGAACGAAAGATCGCCGGTTGATTCCTCCGCCCATGAAACTCCTGCTGGTCCACCCCAGTTGCCTGATGTATGCGGAGATCTATCTCCGCTTGGAGCCGCTGGGGTTGGAGTTGGTGGCGGCGGCGGCCCGCGACGCCGGGCACGACGTGCGGATCCTCGACCTGCAAGTCGAGCGGCCGCGGGAGTATCTTGACCAACTCGACGAGTGGCGACCCGACGCGCTGGGATTCTCGTTGAATTACCTGGCCAACCTGCCAGAGGTGGTGGACCTGGCCGTGGCCGCGCGCCGCAAGTTGCCCGAGTGCCTGATCTTCGCGGGCGGTCACAGTGCCAGTTTTGTGGCGGCGGAGGTGCTGGCCCACGCCCGCGGGGCCTTCGATTGCGTCGTCCGCGGCGAGGGCGAAGCGAGCGTGCCGCGGTTGCTCGCGGCGGCGGGCGGTGGGCGCGCCCGCCTGCACGCCCTGCCCGGCATCGTCACCGCCGCGGGCGCAGGTCCGCCGCCGCAGTTGCTCGAGCGGCTCGACGCCGTCCGCCCGGCGCGCGACCTGCTGCGGCGGAGAAGGAAGTACTTTCTCGGCCCGTTGGACCCCTGCGCCTCGGTCGAGTTCTCGCGCGGCTGCCCGTGGGACTGCACGTTCTGCAGCGCCTGGACGTTCTACGGCCGCAGCTACCGCACGGTCGATCCCCAGGCGGCGTGCGACGAGGTGGCCCGGACCCGCGAGCCGGGCATATTCATCGTCGACGACGTGGCGTTTCTCGACGCCGGGCACGCGCACGCCATCGCCGACCAACTCGAGCGCCGCCGCATCCGCAGGGAGTTCTACGCCGAAACCCGCAGCGACGTGCTGCTGCGGAACCGCGACGTGTTCGCCCGCTGGCAGCGTCTCGGGCTGCGCTACCTGTTCCTCGGGCTGGAGGCGCTCGACGAGGAGGGGCTGCGGCGGTTCCGCAAGCGCGCCACGCTCGACAAGGGGTTTCAGGCCCTGCAAGCCGCCCGCTCGCTGGGGATCACGGTGGCGGTGAACATCATCTCCCATCCGCACTGGGACGAGCGGCAGTTCGACGCCGTGCGGCAGTGGGCCTTGTCGGTGCCGGAGATCGTCCACGTGACGGTGGCCACGCCGTATCCCGGCACCGAGACCTGGCAGAGCGAGGCCCCGCGGCTGACCACCCGCGATTACCGCCTCTTCGACATCCAGCACGCGGTGCTGCCGACGAAACTGCCGCTGCCGCGGTTTTACCAGGAGCTGGTCCGCACGCAGCAGGTGCTCAACCAGAAGCACCTCGGCCTGGCGGCGCAGCGGCGTGCGCTGTGGCTGACGGCCCGGCTGTTGGCGCGGGGGCAAACGAACTTCCTGCGGATGCTGTGGAAATTCCAGGCGGTGTACGACCCTGCGCGGCAGCTTTCCGACCACGGCCGCGCGGTGTGCTACGAGATCGCCCCGCCCGAAACACCGCCGCAGCCGGCCGATGGGCGAGCACTGTACGTGCATCGCGCTGCCACGTAGTTTATACTGTGCTGCTGCGGCGGGGTTCGGCAGTCGGAGCCCGGCGGCCGCAAGATCGCCGGACGGGCGCGGGAGGTTTGACCAATGGCAACGCGGACACCGCTGCGGTTCTTGATTTGGCTCTCGGCGGCCGCAATGTTGACTTCCGGGCCGATGGGCGGGCCGGCCGCCGGCCAGGGCGTCTCCCTTCAGCTTCCCACCTTCGGTGTGGCCATCGACGCCGAGGGCGTGTTGGCGGTGAAGACGTTCGAGGACCCCACCGGACAATTGGCCGCCGTGCGGCGGCAGGCGGCGAAGGCCCGCTTGCCGCGAGACATCCAGGCCAAGAGCCCTTTGCGCAAAGTGTCGCTGGTACGGTTGGAGGCGGCCGTGGGGGCACAACTGGCCGCCGGTAAGAACGCGGACGAAGCGATGCGCTGCCTGGCCGGCCTCCAGCGGCTGCAATACGTGTTCTTCCTGCCCGAAACAAAGGACATCGTGTTGGCTGGCCCGGCGGAGGGGTTCGCCGCGGACCTCTCCGGCCGCGTGTGCGGCCTGACCGGCGGCCGGCCGGTCCTCGAACTCGAGGACCTGGTGGTGGCGCTGCGGGCCTATGGGCAGGGGCGTCCCGCCGAGGGCTTCGTGGGGTGTACGATCGATCCCGAGCCGGCAGCCATGACCCGGCTGCAGGAGTTCCAGCGGACGGTCCCGCACGCGGTGGCCGAGGCCCAGCGGCAGGAAGTCGGCCGGAGGATCGCCGAGGGCATGCGTGCGGCCCTGGGGCTGGCCCCGATCCGCATCTTCGGCATCCCCGCGGAGAGCCATTTCGCCCAAGTGCTCGTCGAGGCCGACTACCGCATGAAGCTCATCGGCCTGGGGCTGGAGCGGCCGCCCGTGCGGCTGGCGAGCTATTTCGAGCTGCTCGCCGGCGCCGGCCTCCGCAGCAATGCCCTGCAGCGGTGGTGGTTCACGCCCAACTACGAGTGCGTGAAGGTCAGCGCGGACCGGCTGGCAATGGAGTTGGTTGGTGAGGGGGTGCAGTTGCTCACCGAGGCCAAGCTGATCGGCCCCGACGGCCAGTTGAAGTCCGGCGCGCCGGGCAACCACGCCAGCGAGACGTTCACCGAAGGGTTCACGCGGAAGTATCCCGAGCTGGCCCAGCGGGTGCCCGTCTATGCGCAGCTCCGCAACGCGATCGACATGTTGGTGGCGGCGGCATTCCTCCGGCAGGAGGGCTACGCGGCCAAGGCAAGCTGGAAAATGGCGGTCTTCGGCAGCGAATCGGCCCTCCCGATCCGCACGGGCCCCGCGCTCAAGCGGGCGCCCGCGGCCGTCAATGCGGCCTGGCGCGGCAGCCGCTTCCTCGCCGCGGCCGGCGGGGGAGTTTCCATCCGCGCCGAGCAAGCGCTGGCCGCGGGGCGGCTGCAGGGCGACAAGGACGGCAAACTGGGCCAGGCCCGCGCCAAGGTGGCCGGCGGCGTGCCCCCGGACCGCTGGTGGTGGGACTGATCCGACCTGTTCGCGACGTGTACAAACCTTCCGCGAAGGGAGCAAGACATGTGGAGAAGACGTGGGTTCTGGGTGGCGGCGGCGGCCGCCTTGTGCTTGACGGTAGTGCAGGCAACCGCTGCCGGCCCGGACGCGCCGCTGCCGGCCGGGGTTAAGGCGGTCTGGGACTTGGGCAAGGCGTACCGCGAGACAACGCCCACGCGCGAGCGAATCTGCCTGAACGGCCTGTGGCGATTCCAGCCGGCAGAGGAAGTGGGCGAAACAGTCCCGGCCGACAATTGGGGATATTACAAAGTGCCGGCGCCCTGGTCGAGCAACAGCCAGACGCTCTATCCGCACCCGGCCTGGAAAGACAAGAACCTGCGGGCGGCCAACGTGGCCTGGTACCAGCGCGAGATATCCGTTCCCGCTGCCTGGAAGGGGCGACGCATCGCCCTTTATGCCGAGTACCTCAATTCCTATGCGGCCGTGTTTCTCGACGGCAAGAAGGTGGGGGAAATGTATTTCCCGTCGGGCGAAGTCGATCTAACGTCCGCGTGCCGCCCCGGCGAGAAGCAGGTCTTGTCCTTGTGCGTCAAGGCGGTTCCGCTGGCCGCGGTGATGCAGGCCTTCACGGACACCGGCGTGCCCAAGACGGTTAAGGGTTCCGTGGAACTCCCGGGGCTCTGCGGCGACGTTTTCTTGGTGAGCACACCCAAAGGGCCGCGAATCGGCGACGTGCAGATCAACACCTCGGTCCGCAAGTGGACGATCACGCTGGACGTTGCCTTGCAGGGCCTTCCGCCGGGCAGGTCCTGCCGTCTGCTCGCCCAGGTCTGCGAGAAGGGCCAAAGGCTCAAGGGTTTTGCCGGCGATCCATTCACCGCCGCCAATCTAGAGGACGGCCGGCTCTCGCTCAGCAGCCCCTGGAAGCCCGATAAGCTGTGGGACACGCACACTCCGCAGAACATGTACGAGCTGGAGGTCGCGCTGGTCGGCGGTGACGGGCGGGCGCTCGACACGTGCTGCCCGCTGCGGTTCGGCTTCCGCGAGTTCTGGATCGAGAGGCGCGACTTCTACCTGAACGGCACCCCTTTTCACTCGTTCATCGTGCCGTTCGACAATGCCCAGATGGGCGCCGCCTGGGCCACCTACGACGCCTGCCGCGAGACCCTCCTACGCATGAAGAGCTTCGGCGTGAACACGGTCTATACGCACAACTACGGCTGTGCTCCGGGATCGCACCTGAGTTTCAACGAGTTCCTGCGGGCCGCCGACGACGTGGGCATGCTGGTGGCACTCTCCCAGCCGCATTGCCAGCACTACAAGTGGACCGCCCCGGACGCAGAGAAGACCAACGGCTATGCCCAGCACGCCGCCTTCTACGCCCGCGTGGCCGGCAGCCACCCCTGCGTGGTCATGTACTCGATGAACCACAACGCGCTGAGCTATTACGGCGATTCCGACCCCGACTTGACCGACGGCCGGCACAACACGGAAAGCAAGATCGGCCCGCGGACCGACCGCAACGCCCTGTGGGGGCTCAGGGCCCAGGCGATCGTCGAGCATCTCGACCCCACCCGCGTGGTCTACCACCACTCCTCCGGCACCCTGGGCAACATGCACACCAACAACCTCTACCTGGACTTCGTCCCCATCCAGGAGCGCTCCGACTGGTTCGAGCACTGGGCGACCGAAGGGGTCAAGCCGCTGATATTCTGCGAATACGGCGTGCCCTGGGATATCAACTGGACCATGTATCGGGGCTGGTACAAGGGCGTCCGCTCCTGGGGAAGCGCCCGGCTGCCTTGGGAATTCTGCATGGGCGAGTGGAACGCGCAGTTTCTGGGAGACCGGGCCTTCCAGCTCAACGACGCTGAGAAAACCAATCTGCGTTGGGAAACCAAGCAATGGCGCGCCGGGCGGGAATGGTTCAAGTGGGATTATCCGCGCAATCCCTCCAGCCCGTACTCCTGGGGCCACAAGCACCAGGACGACGTCTGGGCGATGTACATCACCGACAATTGGCGTGCCTTCCGCACCTGGGGCGTCTCGGCACGCAACGCTTGGGGTTACTCGGTCTTCTGGGAACTGCGCAACGGGGTGAAGCGGCAGAGGCAGGAGGTGGCCGTCGATTGGGACCATTTGCAGCGCCCTGGACTGAGCCCCGACTTTGCTCCGCCGCGGAACGACCCGACGATTGACAATTCCTTCGAGCGGACCGACTGGATTCCGACCGCGGCGGGCAAGGCCCTGCTGCGCAACAACATGCCGCTCTTGGCCTACATCGCCGGCCGGCCGCCGCACTTCACCACCAAGGAACACAACTATCTGGCCGGACAAACGGTCGAGAAGCAGGTCGTCATCATCAACGACTCGCGGGCCGCCGTCGACTGCAACTGCTCCTGGTCGCTGGCGCTGCCGGAGCGGTTGCAAGGGAGCAAGAAGCTGACCATCCGGGCCGGCCAGCAGGAGCGCATCCCGCTGGGCTTCCCCCTGCCGGCCGACCTCAAGCCGGGCACTTATCAGCTCACCCTGACAGCGAAGTTCGACACGGGCGAAACCCAGCAGGACGCCTTTGCGATCAACGTGCTGGCTCCCGCGGAGTCGCCAAAGCTGGCTGCCAAGGCGGCCCTCTGGGACCCCAAGGGCGAAACGGCCAGGCTGCTCACTCGCATGGGCGTTCGCTATGACCCGGTCACGGCGGATGCCGACCTGGCAGGCTACGGCGTGTTCATCGTGGGCAAGGCCGCGCTCAGCGTTGACGGTCCCGCCCCCGACATCTCCAAGGTCCGCGACGGCCTCAAAGTCGTCATGTTCGAGCAGACGGCGGAGGTTTTGGAAAAGCGGTTTGGGTTCCGCGTGCAAGAGTACGGTTTGCGGCAGGTTTTTCCGCGCGTGCCGGACCACCCCTTACTCGCCGGGCTCGGTTCCGAGAGCCTGCATGATTGGAGCGGCGAGGCCACCATTCTGCCGCCGCGGGTGACCAACTACACGATGAAACCGTATTTCGGC
>Ga0181527_1003543_pt1 | contig 13943 bp, 5 predicted proteins | sample PEATcosm2014_Bin_30_FD_119762 | JGI IMG/M metagenome (GOLD analysis project Ga0181527, IMG submission 119762) | Peatland microbial communities from MTU Mesocosm Facility, Houghton, MI, USA - PEATcosm2014_Bin06_60_metaG | ecosystem: Environmental > Terrestrial > Soil > Wetlands > Peat | place...
CGCGCCTGCTCGGGCGGCCACTCACGCTCCTCGCGCCACCGGTTGGCGCCCATCACGAAGATCTCGACCGGCGGCTTGGAAACCAGCGGCGTGTCTTTCCCCATCAGCCACTGGTCGAACCACTCCAGTTGCAGCGAGCGCATCGGCGCCGAGGCCTTCGGTCCGAAATCCACGCCCTCGAATCGGTACGACATGTTGTGCGGCCACGGCCCCACCAGAATCCGGTTCAGCCCCGAAGTCTTGTGCAGCGCCGCGTAGGCCTCCAGATCGCTCTGAACGAAGTTGTCATACCACCCCCCCACCGAAAACACGGGGATGCGGACTTTCTGAATCTGCACTTTGGTGCTGATGGCGCGCCAGAACGAATCGAACGCCGGATGATCCATCGCCTCCTGGTACATTTCCGATAGCCTACCGGTGGCCGCCACGTCCGCCGTGCGCAGCGGCAGGTGCAGCACAAACTCGCTGAAATCCGGCTGATAACCCGGCACCTTCAGGTTCTCGGACATCCACTCCAGCCGGTTCCCCAGCTTCATGGCGCCGCCCGTGGAGTAGAACCGGTCGCGGTAATCGTCGTACCCCGAAACCACCGGGAAGATGGCCTTCAGGTGCGGATTGTCGAGAAGTGCTAGCTTCCACTGCACGATCCCCAGGTACGAGCCGCCCATCATGCCGACCTTGCCGTCCGACCACGGCTGCCGCGCGATCCAATTCAATGTGTCGTCGCCATCCGCCGGCTCCTGTTCGAGCGGCTGGAACGATCCCTCCGATTCGTAGCGCCCGCGCACGTCCTCCACCATCACCGCGTAGCCGTGGTCCACGAAGGCCTGGTAATTCGGCGTGAGGCCGGCGCCTTTCCCATAGGGCGTGCGCACCAGAATCGCGGGGACTCGGGCGTGCTCGGAGGGCAGAAACACGTTGGCCGACAGGCGCACTCCGTCGCGCATCGGAACCGGCACGTTCAGTAGCTTGACGGCGGGCCTCTGCGCCCAGGCGAAACCCGCGCAGAGCAGGTAGAACATCAGCCGCGCTACGTGCAGCACTCGCACAACAAATCCCAATACTGCTTCCCGATTAGATCCACCCGATGGTGCGCCCCCACATGCCTGGCTCCCCGTTGGCCGATGGCAAGGGCCACCTCAGAGATAGATGTTAGCAAAATCATGTGTTGGCGCAAGGACTCCCGCTCCGCCACGCCGGGCGCGATTCGCAGGCAGGCGTCCTCGGGAAACCGCGCGCACTCCGCGGCGTCCGTCACCATGACCGGCTTGCCGATCCCCATCAGCCGGATGGTGATCCCCGAAGTCTCCCCCGCCGCCGGATAGCGCAGGTTGATGCACGCATCCACGGCCGCCGCCGCCAGCCAGAATTCGCGCTCCTCGAGATACCCCAAGCGGACCACGCCGGCCCCGCCCAGGAGTGGTTCCACCGCCCGTTCCAGGTCCGTGGAGACGAATTCGCCGGCCACCAGCAACGCCGTCCGCGGGTTCTCCCGATGCACATCCGCAAAGGCTTCCAGCACGGCGGGCAGCCGCTTGGATTCCCGCAAATACCCGAACACGCCGAACAGAAACGTCCCCGGTTCGACGCCCAGCCGCCGCCGGTACCGCGCCACCTCCTCTTCCCCAGGCGGCGCCGGCGCCTGAAAAAGATGGGGGATCTCCACCACCCGCGCTTCCGGCGCGTGTTCCTTCACCGCGCGCGCCGCCGCCGGATTATGCACCACCACCGCGCGTGCGCGCTCCGCCACGCGCCGCAACAAGGCGTACTGGAAGTAGCGGCTGTCCGTGGCCGAAGTCGCGCGGCCGCGCCAAAGTTCCCCCGCCAGCCCGCGGTTCCACTCGCCGTAGTTGTAAACAAACTCCTCTATATAGGTTGGTTCGTCCAGTTGTCCCAGCAGGAAATGGTGCAACACGGCATCATGCAGCGTCACCACGCCGGGCCGCTCCAGTGCGCGCCGGTAGATCTGGGCGTGCAGCGCGTTATTGCCCAGGTGGTAGAGCGCCACGTCGCAGGGCCCAGGGGGCACCCCCGGCGCGATCTTGACGCGTCCGTGCCGCCGCAACTCGGCCACGAGCGCCGCCGCATAATCCGCCACGCCCGTCCGCGCCGGCGGCATGGGGGAATAAAATCCGACGGTCACGCCTTGCGCTCCCCGAACAGCGCCGTTCCTACGCGCACGCAGGTGGCCCCTTCTTCGATGGCCGCCTCCAGATCGTGCGACATCCCCATCGAAAGCTGCCGCAGCCCGTGCCGCTGCGCCAATTCCCGCAGCCGCCGGAAGTAGGGCCGGGATGCCTCGGGGTCTTCGGTCCACGGCGGCATGGTCATCAGGCCGAGCAATCGCAGGTTCGCACACCCGCGCACGGCCTCGATCAGCTCCGCCAGCGCCGCCGGGTCCGCCCCGCTCTTGGCTTCTTCTTCCGAGAGCTTCACCTCCAGCATGATGTCCAGTGCGCGCCCCGCGTCGTTCAATCGCCGCGCCAGCTTGGGCGAATCCAGCGTCTGGATGACCTGAAACAACTCCGCGGCCTTTTGGGACTTATTGGACTGCAAATGGCCGATCAGGTGAAAGCGCGCATCCGCCAAATCCGCCACCTCCGGCGCCTTGTGCTCGAACTCCCGGACGTAGTTCTCGCCGAACTCCCGCAGCCCCAGTTCATAGGCTTCGCGGATGGCCGCCGCCGGGAACAATTTGGTCACCGCCAGCAGGGTGATTTCCGCCGGATCGCGCCGCACGCGCGCCGCCGCCCGCCCGATGCGCTCCCGCACCGCGGCCAGCCTTTCCCGCAAGTTCCCCATGGCCGGTTGCACGCTTCAGTATACCGGGACTCCGGGGCGACCGAATTAACCTGCCCGGAAAGGATTCGTATCTCTATCGTCATTGAGATCTGTTACCCTAGTTTTATCTGGTTTGGAGGTTCAAAATGCGTCTAAAATTCGCCGTGCTGTTCGTGCTATTGGTGTTTGTGGCCGTCCCGGCTTTTGCGCAAGCTGGGGGGGTTGCGGGAATCTCCGGCGTCGTCCGGGATCCATCGGGCGCGGTTGTGCCTGGCGCCAAGGTTGTGATTTCGAGCGAGGGGCAAGGCACCCTCCGCACCCTGGAAAGCAACGATGCCGGGCTGTTCACGGCGCCCGGCCTTGCGCCCGGCTCGGGCTATCAAGTCACCGTCACGGCCGCGGGTTTTGCCCCGTACGAGGCCAAGAACATGGTCCTGCTGGTTGGCCAGAATATCGACCTGAAGGTGGCATTGGCAGTCGCGACATCCGCCACGCAGGTGGAGGTGACGTCCGTGGCGCCCCTGGTGGAAGACACCAAGTCGGATGTTTCGGGCGTGGTGAATCTGAGATCGATTCAGGACCTGCCGATCAACGGGCGCCGCGTGGATTCCTTCGTCCTGCTGACGCCCGGCGTGAGCAATGACGGATATTATGGCTTGCTGACTTTCCGCGGCGTCGCGGGACAGAATTCGTTCCTGGTGGATGGCACCGATACCACCGAACAGTTCTACAACGAAAACGCCGGTCGCACCCGCATCGCATCGCAGATCTCGCAGGACGCGGTGCAGGAATTCGAAGTGGTGTCCTCGAATTACTCGGCCGAGTATGGGCGCGCGATGGGCGGGGTGGTGAACACCGTCACGCGCAGTGGCACGAACAATTTTCACGGCGGGGCCTTCTGGTTCTACCGCAGCACGGAGATGATCGGGCAGGATCCGTTCTCCGCGGTGGTGGCTTCGGAGAAGCGCAACCAGGCCGGCGCCACGCTCGGCGGCCCCATCAAGAAGGACAAGCTGTTCTTCTTCCTGAGCACCGAGGTGACGCGGCGCGACTTCCCCATGACCAGCAGCCTCAACACCACGGCGGTCAACGGCACCACGCGGACATGGAACCTGTGCGGAGTTGCGAGCGGCAGCGGGACGAGCCTGGTGCCGGCGGCTACGGCCGCCCAGTGCAACGCGATCAACGCATTGATCCCGCGGTTCTTCGGTGTGATTCCACGAACGCTGGACCAGGAGCTCTATTTCGGCCGGCTGGATTACCATGTGACCGACCGTCACACTCTGAGCGCCAGCTTCAACTTCCTGCACGACATTTCGCCCAACGGCATTCAGACCAGCGTTTCGTCGACCAGCGGTTCGGCGCTGACCGGCAATGGCGACGACTACGTGACGGTGCGCAATGGAAGGCTGGCCTGGACGTGGGTCCCCACTTCGAGTTTCGTGAACGAGGCCCATTTCGGTTTTGCATCGGACCGCCAGGCCGACTCATTCGACCAGGCGGAGCTGGGCCAGGGCCTGGGCTACCTGCAGGTTTCGGTGAACGGCACCTCACTGGGACCGGCTGCCTATCTGCCGCGCGTCGAGCCGAGCGAAAGCCGCTTCGAATTTCAGGACAACGCTTCCTGGACGAAGGGTACTCACACCTTGAAGTTCGGCACGGACATTGCCACCACTGAGGATTATGTCTATTACATTTCGGGCTTTTTCGGCACGTACACCTATCAGACGGTCAACGCCTTCGCGCTGGATTATTCCAACCCGTCGGGCGTGAAGTACTGGCAGAGCTACGCCCAGACGTTCGGCAATCCGGTGCTCGACACCAGAATCAACGACTACGGGTTCTACGCGGAGGATCAGTGGCGCGCCACGTCCAGGCTGAACGTGAACTACGGCGTGCGGTACGAATACGCGAAACTGCCGCAGCCCAAAGTCTGCAACCAGGACTATCCCTTGACTTGCAAGCTGTATTCGTCGCCGAAGAACTTCGCGCCGCGCCTGGGACTTACTTACCGCTTGAATGATAAGACGGTCATACAGGCCGGCTACGGGATGTTCCATTCCCGCTTCCAGAGCGGGACCATCGACGACCTGTTCACCACGGGGAACGGGCTTTACCAGCAGAGTGTGAGCCTGACGGGATTTCCGGGCAATACGCCGTCGCAATACGCCGCGGGTCCGGTCTTCCCCAACGCTCTGAGCGCCGTTCCGTCGGCGGCTACGACGGCCTCGGGCGTCAACCTGCAGGAGTACTCTCCCAACATGAAGACGCCGTACTCGGAACAGGGCAACATTGGAATCCAGCGCCAAATCAGCAGTGACGTGGGGGTGACGGTTTCCTACCTGTGGAGCCGGGGATTGCAGATGGTCGGCGTCCGCGATCTGAATTTTCCGACGAACACCACAAACTTTACCTACATTATCAACAACGCCAGCGGGAGCCAAGTGGGCACTTACACCACTCCGGTCGTGATCGGCAACCGCCCGGATACCCGTTACGGCGCCGTCGATTACGACGAGAACGGCATCAACAGCTACTACAATGGCCTGGCCGTGCAGGCGAACAAGCGGTTCGCGCACGGCTTGCAAGCGCTGATTTCCTACACGTGGTCGCATGAAATCGACGACGGCCAAAGCTACAGCGAGAGCACCAACAACCTGTTCCAGAACGGCAACACGTACTGGCTGAATAATGGGAACTACAAAGCCGACAAGGGGAGCGGCACGGAGGACCAGCGGCATCGCGCGGTGATCTCGTGGGTCTGGCAGCCGGTGTTTACGCACCAGTCGGGCGCTTTCTACAAGTACGTGGTGAACAACTGGCAGCTTTCGTCCATCACCAGCATGGCCAGCGGCCAACCCTACGGCAACGAAAGCATCACCATTTCGGGCACGCCGGTTACAGGCATGTTCAAGACCAGTACGATCAATGGCTCGGGGCTCAGCAGCCGCGTGCCGTTCCTGCCGTACAACTACTATTACCTGCCGCCGCATTACAATTCGGACGCTCGCCTCAGCAAGATCATTCCGTTGGGCGAAAACCCGAGCCGCAAGCTGTATCTCACCTTTGAGATGTTCAACATCTCGGGTTCGTGGTCGGCTACTTCGTACAAGAGCAGCGTGGCCTACACCGAAGCCGGCGGAGTCCTGACCGCGACGCCGCAGAATCTTTACATTCCGAGCGCCGATGGCGGCTTCCCGGATGGCACGCAGGCCAAGCGCATGCAGATCAGCGGCCGTATTACGTTCTAAGGGGCCGCGCAAGGATAGCTTCTCAGGCACGGACGTGGCGCAGGCACTGATGCCCGCGTCACTTCCGGATAGCCGTACCATTACTTGCCACGCGACGCAACACCCGCGCACGCGAATTTAACGTCTCGTTCTCCTTTTGTGATTCAATTTAAATCTCCCTTCTGGTATGCTGTGTCTTCACAGTGTTAGGGAAATCCGGAACCGTCTGAAAAGAGGAGACAACGATGCGTGAATTCAGCCTGTTTCAGAAGCTCGCAGTACTGTGCACCGCTCTGGTGGTGGTGCTCATGGTTTTAACCGCTCCGGCCTTTGCCCAGGCAACCGCCGCGTTCGGAACCGTTTCGGGCACCGTGCTGGATGCGTCGGGCGCCCCCGTGCCGGGCGCCAAAGTCGCCGTGTCGAATCCCTCGCTGGGCCTCAACCGCGAGGAAACTACGACGGACGGTGGAATCTTTGTCGCGCCGGCGCTAACGCCCGCTCAAGGATACAAGGTATCCGTCACCAAAGAAGGCTTCGCCCCGTATGCCAGCGCCGAGTTCGAAGTTCACGTGGGAGAAACCGTGAATTTGAAGGTGGCGCTGGCCATTGGCGCGGTCACCCAGACCGTCGAGGTGACCGGTGCCGCGCCGGTGGTGGACGACGTCAAGACCGAAGTGTCTCAAGTGGTGGGCAACGACATCATCACAGACCTGCCCATCAACGGCCGCCGCGTGGATGGCTTCGTCCAAATCACGCCCGCGGTCACCAAAGACGCCGACTTCGGCCTGGTTACGTTCCGCGGCATCGCCGGCGGGAACAGCTTCCTGATCGACGGCATCGACACCACCAACCAGTATTACAACGAGAACGCCGGCCGCACGCGGGTCGGCTCGCAGTTCTCGCAAGACGCGGTGCAGGAATTCCAGGTGCTGTCTTCGTCGTACGCAGCGGAGTTCGGCCGCGCCTCGGGCGGCGTCATCAACACCATTACCAAGAGCGGAACGAATAACTTCCACGGCACGTTTTTCTGGTTCTTCCGCAATCGCACGCTCGACGCCCGCGATCCCACCGCCACCGGAAGCGCCGCCATCAATCCTCCCGAAGTGCGGCATATTTTCGGCGGCACCTTCGGGGGACCCATTGTGAAGGACAAGCTGTTTTTCTTCTTCGATACCGAAGTCCAGCGGCGTACCTTTCCCATGGTCGACAGCGTGATCAACTCTTCGGTCAACCAGACCACGCAAACCTGGATCGGGTGCGGGGCGCCGGCCACCGCGGCCCAATGTTCGGCCATCAACGCCCTGTTGCCGCGGCTGTTCGGCACCGAGCCCCGCAACGGCAACCAGATGCTGAACCTGCTGAAGTTGGACTATCGTCCCAATTCGCGCAATTCCCTTACCGTGGACATGAACTATCTGAAGTGGCTCTCCATGAATGGCATCCAGACCGGTATATCGAGTACCACCGGCCAGGGCGCCGGCGCCAACGGGAACGATTCCGTGCGGGATCGCATCGGCAGGGCCTCGTGGACTTTCATCGCCACCAATTCCATGGTCAACGAGTTCCATGTCGGATGGTTTAAGGACCGCCAGGCCGACGATTTCAACCCCTCACTCCAGGCCGCTTATCCCATCGGCAATCTTAGCCTCACGGTCGCCGGGTTGAGCACTCTCGGCGCCTACAATATTCTGCCGCGCATCCTTCCCAGCGAGAATCGTTACCAGTTCGTGGATGGCCTCTCCTGGGTCCACGGCCGGCACGCCTTCAAGTTTGGCTTCGACATCGCCCGGACCGAGGACTTTGTGAACTACCTGAGCAACCGTTTCGGTACCTTCACCTATTCCAACGTGACCACCTTCGCGGAAGACTTCACCAGCCCCACGCCGGGCGCCAGCCACTACTCCGGCTACAGCCAGTCATTCGGCAACCCCATTGTGGATATGGCGATCGTCGATATGGGCTTCTATGCGCAAGACACCTGGAAGATCAGCGACCGCTTGACAGCCAATTATGGCCTGCGCTACGAACGCGCTTTGCTTCCGCAACCCACCACCGTCAATCCTTACTATCCGCAGACCGGTAATATTCCCTCGGCCACCAAGGACTTTGCCCCCCGCATCGGCCTGGCCTACTCGCTGAACGATAAGACCGTGCTGCGCGGCGGGTACGGGCTGTTCTACGCCCGGTATACCTCCTCGCAGGACTTCGACTTCTTCACGTATAACGACGTGTACACGCAGAGCCTGAGCATTACCAGCCCCACCTCGGCGGGCGCGCCGGTTTTCCCCATCCCCTTGACCAGCCCGGCCGGAGCGTTGGCCTCCAACCGCTCCATCACCTTCGCCGCGCCGAACTTGCGGAATCCGTACACCCAACAGTGGAACATCGGCATCGAACGGGCGCTTTCCAGCAAGACCACTTTGACCGCCTCCTACGTCAACAACCGCGGGAAGTTGCTCATGACCCTCCGCGACATCAACATCGGGCCGCTCAGTTCGCAGGTCTACAACTTCACCATCCTGAACTCCAGCTACCAGCCCACCGGACAGGTCTACAGCACCCCCGTCTACCTTCTCAGCAACCGTATCGATTCCCGGTACGGCCACATCATGCAGGTGGAGAATGGCGGCAAGCAGTGGTACGACGGTCTGGCGGTGCATCTGAACCAACGGTTCACCGGAACCTTCTCGGGAACCGTTTCCTACACCTGGTCCCACGAGCTGGACGAGAACCAGGAGTCCGGCACCAACGCGTACTCCTTCTACGGCTCGCCGAACGGGCTGTACAACGGCGCGTACAGCAACGACAAAGCCAGCGGCAACCTGGATCAGCGGCAACGCTTCGTGGGGACGTTTATTGTGCGGCCCAGGTTTGTGAAGAGCGACTGCTGTTTAGCTATCTTGTTGAACGGGTGGGAGTGGAACGGCTTGCTGACTCTGGCCAGCAGCCGGCCGGCTTACGAATCGGTGAGCTATTCCTCGACGACCAACGTGTCCAACCTGCTGGCATTCACCGGCAGCCTGGACGGACTGGGCGGCGACAGCCGGGTGCCCTGGCTGCCCAACAACCCGCTGCATATCGGCCCCATCTCCCGCTTCGATACGCGTCTGGCCAAGTCGTTTCGCATCGGAGAGAAGATGTCCATGAGCCTCCTGTTCGAGGTATTCAACCTGACCAACACGGTCAGCACCACCGGCGTCAGCGCCCCAGGCTTCACGGCGGCGAATATCGGGACGCTGGCAGCGCCGAACTTCGTGGTCGCTCCGTGCGCTTCCGCCACGGCCACCGTTTGTGCGCCGGAGACGCCGGGGCTCCGTACCGCTACCGCCGGCTTCCCCGACGGCACCAACGCCCGGCGGGCCGAGGCTGGCCTGCGGTTCGTGTTCTAGGCCGTGAGAACGCGGCAGTGAACTTTTGTTACTATCTATAAATCGGGATCTTTTGAATCTGGCATCCGGCACGCCGGGGAATCCCGCGCGGCCGGTTGCAAGACGTTTTTGACTCGCTTGAATTGAGAGGAGACAATGATGCGCCAAACAAGCTTGATCGTTCTTTCCCTGCTGGCCCTGTTCGCCGTCTTCGCAGGTCCGGCTTTTCCCCAGAACGCCGGTTCCGCCACCATCACCGGCACTCTGACCGACCCCTCCGGGGCGTTCGTGCCGGGGGCGGAGGTGACCCTCCGTAACACCGACACCGCCATCGAGCGCAAGATTGAAAGCAACGAAGCCGGGATTTACGTCGCTCCGTTCCTCCCGCCGGGCCACTACGAAGTGCGCGCCGGCAAGAGCGGATTCGCGGCGGTTGTGCGCAAGGACCTGACGCTTCAGGTAGGCCAGACGCTCACCGTCAACTTTGCGATGACCGTGCAGGCGACGCAAACGGAGCTGACGGTCACTGGGCAGGCGGAGGTAGTCGACACCGAGAAAACCGAGAATTCTCAGGTCATCAGCGAAGGCTCCGTGGACCATCTGCCCATCGCCGGCCGGCGGTGGGACGCTTTCGTGCTGCTGACCCCCAACGTCACCACCGACGGCACTTCGGGGCTGGTCTCTTATCGCGGCGTTTCCGGCCTGTACAACAGCAACACCGTGGATGGCGCCAACAACAATCAGGCGTTCTTCTCGGAGGCCCGCGGGCGCGCCAACAGCGGCGCCTATGTCTATAGCATGGATTCCATCAAGGAGTACCAGGTGAGCGCCAGCAACTACAGCGCGGAGCTGGGGCAGGCCGCGGGCGGGGTGGTGAATGCCGTCACCAAATCCGGCGCCAACGACATCCACGGCGACTTGTTCTACTACCTGCGCTACCCCACCTGGAACGCGCTCGATTCCTATCCGAAATCGCGCGGCACCTACAGCCAGCCCATCCATCAATGGCAGCAGTTCGGCGGCAGCATCGGTGGGCCGATCGTCAAGGACAAGCTGTTTTATTTCGGCACGTACGACGGCTCGCGTAAAGTCAACCCCATCACGTACACCAGCAGCGTCTACAGTCCAAGCGTGACCGCGCTTGCCTGCCCCGCGCTGGTGAGCGCCTCGCAGTGCGCCGCGGCCAATGCCTTCCTGTTCGGCCAGCAGGGCACCTTCCCCCGCGCCACCAACCAGGACGTCGGCTTCGGCCGGCTCGATTATCAGGCGACCGCGAGCAACCACGTCAGTACGGCTTTCGATTTCATGAATTACCGCGCGCCCAATGCCTACAGCACCTCGCCTTCCTACAACAACAGCTCGCTCGAGACCAACGGAAGGTACATCTTCCACGAGCGCATCTTTGTGGCCAACTGGGATTCCACCATCTCCAGCTCGGCCGTCAACAATCTCCGCTTCCAGTGGGGCCGCGACCTGGAAGCCGCTGGTTCCAATGGGACCGCGCCCTACGTGAGCCTCTCCGGCCTGATGACCTACGGCGAGAACTACGCTCTGCCGCGCACCGCCGAACCCGATGAGCACCGCATCCAAATCTCGGACACGTTCTCCAAAGTCCACGGCCGCCATACCTTCAAGACAGGCGTGGATATCAACTTCATCCACGAGCTCATGATCAACCTGTACAACGGCACCGGCCAGTACAGTTATACCGGTACGGCGCTGCAGGCGTTCCAGAACTGGGTGCTCGACACGTACGGAATCAACACCGGAGACGGCCTAACAGGCAAGCACTGGGCCACTTTCACGCAGGTCAACGACCCCGTCACACACGTTGGCAGGGACGATTTCTACAACAACGATTACGCCGCGTTTTTCGAAGACAGTTGGAAGGCGAGTTCCAAGCTGACGCTGAACATGGGTCTGCGCTATGACGTCTCTACCATCCCGCAGCCGCCAATGCCGAACACGCTGACTTCGCTGACCACGCTGTATACTTCCACCATCCACATCCCCAAGGACCAGTTCGCGCCGCGTTTCGGCGCCGCCTGGCAGATCACGCCGCAAACCGTGCTGCGCATCGGTTACGGCCTGTTCTACGCCAAGACCACCAACACCACTTACTACGCCACCCGCGCGGAAAATGGCGTGATTCAGCAAACGTTCAATTGCACGTCACCGAGCGCCTGCCCGGCCCTGACGTTCCCCAACGTCATCTGGGCGCCTCCCGGCCCGACGCCGGCTGCGCCCTTCACCGGCGCCCTGACGCCGCAAGTGATCACTTTCACCCCGCCCTCCGCCACCCAGGTAACGCGCGGCATGTCCCCCGACTGGGTCAATCCGCGAAGCCATGAGGGCGAAGTCACCGTCGAACAGGCGCTGCCCGGCGCGCTCAGCGCCTCCATCGGTTACGTGGTGAGCCGGAGCCTGCATTTGCCGATCTTCTGGGATTCCAACCTGGCCCCCTCCACCACCACCAAGAGCTACGACATCCTGAACTCCAGCGGCGCCACCACCCAGACCTACACCGTTCCCTTCTATACCAGCCGCATCAACACCAATACCGGCGAAGTCTTCATCGGCACCAGCGATGTGAATGCCTGGTACAACTCGATGGTCCTCACTCTGCGCCGGCCCATGCGCCATGGCCTGGAATTCACCGCGAACTACACCTTCAGCAAGGCCATCGACGGCGCCCAGGTGGCGGGATCATACGGGACATTCAATGGCACGGATTATCCCATCGATCCCTATAATCGCAAGCTCGAATACGGGCTTTCGGATCTCGACCAGCGCCAGCGGTTTGTGGCCAACGCCGTCTGGATGCCCTCCGCCAAGGGTGTCGCGAACCAAGCTGCCCGGATGATCCTGGATGGCTGGGCGTTCTCCACCATCGTGACCATGTCCACCGGCCAGCCCGTGACACCGTATATCACCGGCGCTCCCAGCCCGTTGGATGGCGGCGTGACCGGCGGCGTAAGCTACGCTGGCGCTACCCAGGGCCGCGCCGGTTGGCTGCCGCGGAATTCGTCCACTGCTCCCGGTTTTCACAACGTAGACTTCCGGGTGGGACGGCAGTTCCCGCTCGGCGAACGGGTGAGGCTGTCGCTGATCGGCGAAGCCTTCAACCTGTTCAACCACACCAATGTCTCCGGCGTGAGCACGACCGCGTTTTCATATGTGGCGGCCGGGTCCGGCGTTTGCGCCGGCCACGCTAACGCTTGCTTCACTCCGTACACTTCGACGCCCTTCCTGGCGCCCACGTCCACCAGCAACCTGATTTGGGGCCCGCGGCAGTTGCAAGTTTCCGGCAGAATCACGTTCTGACAGATTCAGATGGGACAGACCATCGCCTTTGGTGGTCTGTCCCGCCTCCTCAATCCGGATTCACTTTCAGCAGGATGAAAGTCAAATCATCGTATTGGGCGGCATTGTCGATCCAGCTCTTCAGTTCCCCGGCGATCCGCGACGCCATTTCACCCACCGGCAAATGAGCCGAACGGCGCAGCAAATCCTTCAATCTCTCTTCGCCGAACTCTTCCTCTTGGGGGTTCTGCGCTTCGGGGACTCCGTCGGTGAACGCGATTAGCACGTCGCCCGGCCGCAAATCGACGGCGCTTTCCTCATAGCTGCTCTGCGGAAACAGCCCGATGACCGTGCCTCCCGCGGGCAACTCTTCGATGGACTGATCCGCCGCGCACCGCAGCAGGCAGGGCGGATTGTGGCCGGCGTTTACGTATCGAAGCTGCCGTGTCCGCTCATCGATCTGTCCATAGAAGAAGGTGGCGTAGGCATTCGATCCGGTGGAGCGATGCAGGTAGCGGTTCATCCTGGCCGCCAGCGTCGCCAGCGACAGGTTCTCTTCGGTTGCGAGGATGCGCAGGGAGGCCTGCACCACGGACATGATCAGGGCCGCGGCCACTCCCTTTCCCGCAACGTCGGCGAGGGCAATGCCGATCCGCTGGCCTCCCAGGTCGAGGAAATCGTAGTAGTCGCCCCCCACGCTGCGGGCCGGCAGCGACATCCCGGCCAGCGCCATGGTGGCGGACACCGGAGGTTTGTCCGGAAACAACCGCTTCTGGACTTCCACCGCGAGTTGGAGATCGCGGTTCAGTTTTTCCTGTTCGACCATGCGATCGGTCAGGCGCGCGTTCTCGATCATGAGCGCGAACTGCCCCGCGCAATTCCGCAGAGCGCGCTGCTCCGCCGCGCCGTATTCGGCGCGCCCCACTGGCGGGCCGAGCAGCAGGATGCCGGCAATGTCGTTCTTCGCCAGCAGCGGAACCGCCAGCGCCGCGCCAGCGCCGCGAAGGCTCTCGATCTCGGCGACATGCCCGGGCTTCTCCGCGGCCGCCCAGCGGCTCCAGGTTTCGAAGTCGCCGGGCGTCAGCGGCAGCGGGTAAGGATACCCGCGCAGCCGGCCGATCAGCAACCCGCCCGCGGGCACCGTGCAACCAGTTGCCGGCGAACGGTACACCTCACCGGCACTCTTCTCCAGCAGTACGGCCGACTGGCAGCCGATCGCCTCGCGCAGCGCCTCCAAAGCCCGTTGTATGGCCTGGCGAAA
>Ga0181527_1003549_pt1 | contig 13922 bp, 14 predicted proteins | sample PEATcosm2014_Bin_30_FD_119762 | JGI IMG/M metagenome (GOLD analysis project Ga0181527, IMG submission 119762) | Peatland microbial communities from MTU Mesocosm Facility, Houghton, MI, USA - PEATcosm2014_Bin06_60_metaG | ecosystem: Environmental > Terrestrial > Soil > Wetlands > Peat | place...
GCCGGCTTTGGATCTGATGGCATGGTGTGGCGGCCCTTCGTGCCGACCACGGACAGAAGCATGATCCTGGCGATGAGATTTTGTTCAGAGGGACTTGACGAGGAACGGCCCATTACAGAAGCGCATTGCAATTGCAGCGCGGGATCACCGCTGTAGCCGAGTAACACGAAGGGAGAAATAATCGACTTCTTACTAGAGACATGCGCATTTACATCCGCGGCGAACGAGGTCCGCCTGTCCCAGTCACAGAGCCTCATCGCAAAGGACGCGGCTCCACTGAACGCGTAAGCGTGATTCGGATTCGCGGCCAGCGCGCGGTCACAACTCGCCAGCGCTTCGTCGAGCTTGCGCTGATGCCCGAGCGTAGCGCCGAGGTTGTTATGCGCATCGGCGAAGTCTGGCTTGATGGCGATCGCCCGTCGGTAGGCGGCGATCGCCTCGTCGAGCTTGCGCTGATCTTCGAGCGCGTTAGCGAGGTTGTAATGGGCGTCGGCGTAGTCCGGTTTGATGGCGATCGCCCGGCGGTAGGCGGCGATCGCCTCGTCGAACTTGCGCTGATCGCTGAGCGCGACGCCGAGGTTGCAATGAGCCTTGACGAAGTCGGGTTTGATGGCGACCGCTCGTTGGTAGGCGGCGATCGCTTCGTCGTGTTCGCCCCGCGCTTTCAGCGTGTTGCCAAGGTTGTAATGGGTGTCGGCCAGGTCGGGCTTGATGGCGATCGCCTGGCGGTAGGCGGCGATCGCTTCGTCGCGCTTGCCCTGGCTATGGAGCGCATTGCCGAGGTTGGAATGGACCCCGGCATTGTCGGGGTTGATGTTGATCACCCGGCGGTAGGCGGCGATCGCCTCCTCGAGCCTGCCTTGGCGGTAAAGGGCATTGCCGAGGTTGGAATGAGCCTTGGCGAAGTCGGGCTTGATGGCGACCGCTCGTTGGTAGGCGGTGATCGCCTCTTCGTGCTTGCCCTGATCGTTGAGCGCATTGCCCAAGGCTAAATGAGCTTCGGCCCAGTCCGGCTTGATGGTGATCGCCCCACGGAAGACGGTGATCGCCTCTTTGAACTTTCCCTGATCGTTGAGCGCATTGCCGAGGTTGTATTGCGCCTCGGCCAGGTCGGGCTTGATGGCGACCGCCCGGCGGTAGGCGGCGATCGCTGCGTCGAGCTTTCGCTGAGCGGCGAGCGCATTGCCGAGGCTACAAAAGAAATTCGGATTCCGTCCGTCGCTCTGTATGGCCTGACGGATCAATGCGACCGCTAGGTCATGGCGTCCCGTCTGATAAGCAATGACGCCCAACCAATGGAGGGCGTCGGGATGGTCGGGCTGGGTCGCTAACACTCGCCGATAACAAGCTTCGGCCTCGGCCAATCTTCCCGTTTGATGGTGCGCGAGGCCCGCCGCTAACGGATCGGCGACCGCCGAATCGACAGGGGGCTTTGTCTCCGCGCGAGCCGTGCTCTGCGTCCGACTCGATTTTGCCGCCGCGCGGCGCTGCTTGCGGTTCATGACTGCGCTCTGGACCGAAATTGACCGTGAAGGTTTCTTTGCGCGAGGGCGATGGAAAGTAAAGACGGCGCACGCTTTCTTCGGGCTTGCGGCCGCCGCGATCGCCTCCTCGAACGTGTATGCTTGTTCTCGCGCCGAGCAAGTCCGACCATCAGTCTGTCGTTGGCGAACCGCCTCGCCTGATGGAGGACCGGTTTCCCGTCGTGGAAGGACTGTTGGTTGATGACCTTGGAGTCTGGCGTGCCGCGACATTACCCCGAGGCAGGGGGATGTCGCGTCGCAATATGATTGTAATACGCCTTGACCTTGGGTCGCCTGGGAAACCGACGATTTAATTTCATTGAGAAAAATGGTGCTGCGAGGGGGGATTGAACCCACGACCTCTCCCTTACCAAGGAATGGCGGCTACTGTTATAATTATTTGATATTTAAGATATATTTTCACTTTTGACGGGGGAGTCCCCCAAATTTCCCCCGGGAAGCCGGTTGATCGTGTGTGCGTGTTCAGCGACGTTGGTGTGGGCGTAACGCATCACCATCGACAGCGTTTTCCAACCACCAAGCTTTTGAAGCGATCCAAGATCGTGGTTCGCCCGATAATGCCATGTCGCCCAAGTGTGGCGGCAATCGTGGGGGTGAAAATTTTCGATACCAGCCCGTCTACACGCCCCGTGAAATGCGGTTTTGATTCTCGAACCTGCCGACGTGTCCAAATCATCGGATTCAGCGGGTCGCGAATAGGGTTTCCCATCCGGTCTACGAAAAACCTCGCCATCTCGGTGGGGTAGTGTGGCAAGTGCCGAGACAACCAGGGGGTGAAGGGGAACGCCGCGCGGTTCGTGGTTTTTGGTTTTTAGAAATTGGACATGGGATCGGGTGAGGTCAACGTTCCTCCAGTCCAGCCACAACGCTTCGCCAATACGGGAGCCTGTGTACAGCATGAAGATAACCAGTGGTCGTAAATGCTCCCCACAAGCCGAAATCAGGCGAAATGCCTCATTGGGTTCAATCCAACGAACCCGACCAATAGGCTGCTTTGGTCTCGCTATAATTGGTTTGGAGCACCATCCACGTTGAGCGGCGTGGTGCAGCACCGCCGAGGCGGGCGTATAAAATTGCCGGTTCCGCGTGGAGGGCGATGATTTTGGAAAAAGCTTTTTTGCACCCGCGTCAAGGGCGTCTTGGTCGATCCGCGTCAAGGGAATGGTCCCAAAAAAATCCAAGACCGGCGCTAAAAATCGACGACTGCCCCCGTTCTCTAAGTAGCTTGCAACGGCGTGAGCAAAGGTCGCGGTCGCCTTTTTTCCATATATTAGTTCCGAGAATAATTCCCCTTCTCGCTTGACCTTGATCTCTTCGGCGCGTTTTTGATCAGAAGTTCCCGTGCTTTCTTCAAGGCGGACTCCCCGGACTGAGCCACGGATGATCCAGTGCGGCGACTTGGGGCGTTTGACCACCTGAGCGACATGTTGGAAGAACCTCGTATAAGCGCATGGTGTCTTCAACCGAAAAAATTCGAGTTCGACCCATCATTTTACCGATACCGTGCTTGCGAGCATGGCTTTGCAGAACGGCCTCCGACACAGGAAAGGTACCATCGCGGACCAATTGGGCGGCGGTTCTAAAACGAGGACCATCGGCGAAATGTTCCGCATCGCTATTTCGTTCCACGAGGGGACGTTCCCTATAAATCTCGCGTCACCGAAATAGCCATGGCTTGGCTATTTCGCGCGTACAGGCCCCTCTCTCGTCGAAGAAATAGTGCGGGGCGAGCCGGCCTTCAAGGGTAAAAAACGAATAATCCCCGGGAACCGGCAGATGTATGCCTTATAATACACGAAAACTTAGGCTTATACCGAGTAAGTAATTGATTATTTATTGTATTATACCATTATTAAAATAAGTTGACGTGAATTATTTCTATCTTTCATAGCTACATTGCTCACGTTGAACTAATAATAATTCTTATAACATGTCACTATCATAAACAATGCCTTATCGTACTATTATATTAAATTTCGATAGTACGTCATTCTCGCGAACTATCTGTCATAAAAGTCATCTTATATCGTTATGATTCAGTGTGCACCGCCTTTCGGCTCGATTATGTGTTGACCTTTCGCCATTACCCCACGACGGCGGAGCTACGTGGCGAGTCAGCGTGAACACATGACGTTGAGTGATCATCGCTTTCGTCGGCAAGGGCGTCTAGACGATCCAGAAGCCGATTCGCCTCATACGCGAGCACCTCCAAACCGAGGATTTGGCATCGGTTCGATACGCGGGTGAGGCATGACTGGATCACCGAACAGTTGGCGTGGTTGGGCTCCATACCGCCGATTACGCGAATGAGGGACTTCGCTTCGTGCAAGGTCATTGTTCCATCAAAAACGTTATCATTGAACCAGCCCACCGCTTCAACAAACTCGAATGCCGATATGGCTGATTCTAATAATGCTTTAACGTCACTTTTGATTTGATTGAAGTCGCTTTGTCTTTGTTTCATATCCGTCTCTTATTGAATTGAATATCGTCGTCCTAATGTAATCGGATAGGCTTTTCTCTTTTGCGTTCTTTGCCGCCGACTTTAGAGCCTTTTTGTACTTGCACGACATTCTAACCGTGACCCTGTTCCTTAAAACCAATTGACGCCTCCTATGCTTTATGTATATTTATGTATATTGATATTTGACCGCCGCCGTGATCTGGTCGTAGGACTGACCAAAAATATTTTTCAGATCACGTGGCTTTGAGGTTCCAAGTTATATAAATAGACCTAGGAACTATTTGAGAGCGATTACGCTCTACGATAATTTACTCGGTCCTACGGTGGCGACGAACCAATGTAGGACTTACCGTTGAGCCGAAACTTTACCGCACTCAAGGGCGATGATGCGAATCATCGAACTAATGTTGGAACCCGGCGTTGGCCGATTGAGTTTTTCGGTTTGTTCGTCTCGTGCTGGCGACGTATGCGGAGAAAATCCCGCATCCAGTAGTAGGAGATTGGGCGTCTTCACCCCGAGTGCGATTGCTGGTCAATTGCCGTTAGGGACTCTTCCGCGCCAATATAGAGGTGGTTACACACGCTATATTAGAAGATAGGACATTTAAAGACAATTTTTCGAAGAAAAGAAAAATTTAAAATCCTTCTGAATTAGGTTAGTAAGAATTCAGGTCGGGCGTGGTGGCTTCACGATAAAAAAGTATCCTATCTGATACAATCTATTGTAACCCCTCAGCACCGCATTGACCTTTCTCGGGTCGGGGTATGCGGAAGGCGGACTATTGTCTAAAGACTTAAATTCAAAAATATATTATATCATGAGAGACGATACAATTCCAAGTTTCAGCGTCCACTTTTAAACAAATGGTCTAGGTGAGTCCGAAAAATATCAACCTTTCAGGCATTGACGGTCGCCTTATCTTTGATACGTTTTGGATTAGATTTTACCCGCCGACTCGTGACACGAAATGGATATTGGCTCTCTCATACGCGCCGAGCGAAAGTCGAAGGGTGAAACCCTAAGGTTTCTTTTCATGGCATAACACGGCCTCCATTAAATGGCTATGAAGGAAGAATGTCAACCCAAGCCTATCAGTGTAGGCCGTCAATAGGTCGTTATAAGACTGAATTGCGTGCTTAAGAGTTGCGTCGCCGGAGTAATCATGTATTTCTAGGCGAATTTCTTGAAGCTTGTTTGGCCCCAAAGCACGCTCATGCGAAATCAACCTCTTGTAATTGAATAATTCTGTGGCAATTTCATGAGCGCGGGCCTCTTTTTCTTCAATCGTAACAGGAACGCCGGCCCTTGTTGTTCTGTGAACGTTCCAGTCTTTGAGGTGGTACTGTGCAAGCCAAAGCTTCACTAGAGCAATGGATAGATCACGCTCTTGCTCGAATATTGTAAGTTTTGCAAAGTCTACGCTCTTGAGCAGAGACTCGTCAGCTGCCGTCAAGCTTGTCTTGTTACTAAGTTCAGCTACCTTATCCAAATAACCGAGACACGAAGCGTAATTACCGCCGTCCGCCTCTATAACCTGCGGATCAATTGGGCCAAGGCTGGATGCGTAACCCATGAAAATTTTGTCACCAGACATACAAAAAATGGTTCCCGCCGACATTGCAATGTCAGGAACTATAAAATTAACATTCGAATAGTGATGCCGCAAAATATTTACAAGGCGCTCCGTTGTTTCTGCGCTCCCTCCCGACGTTCTTAGAACTATGGAAATTGTATTTTCAATTCTTGTCGATTTTGACTTTAAGCCTTCGACAAAACCACGAAAAAATTGAACATAGTGTGGGTGTATTTGACCAAAGTAGCATATGACATCGGAGTGAGTGACTTTCTCCAACGCCTTTGCCGTATCGTTAATGTGATGCAGAATGGTATGATCGAGGTCGATTAGATTCACCTGCTCCTCCTGTCCCTGTCGAAATCAAATCCGAAAATAGCTATCCTACGACGCACTGGATCGCGCCCATTTGATCGCGTCCTTGCCTTCCTTGATTCATCGTTTCTCAGGTCCACGCTTATTCTATAATAAGACGCCGTTTTCGGCGCGACCAAATCCAATTCGCGGGAAATCGTGATGGCGGCTTTGCCCATCTCCTTATTTGGCGAACCATGTCGGCATCTATCTTCGGCGTTCTTCCCTCACAAACGCCGTTGGCCTTGATCGCCTTAAGGGAACCAAACTCCACCGTTACCAAACTCCACCGTTCAAGAAAGAGCCGCTGACAGCGGGGAAAAAAAGCTCCGCCGTCAACACTTGTCGGTGGAATTAGTCGTGATGATGATGATGGTGGTGGTGGTGACAATGGGGATGGCCAGTGTGGTGCGCCCAAGCAGCGACAGGGGCGAAGGCGACGGCGGAGGTCAGAAACATCGCCATGAGAATTTGTTTCACTATTTTTCCTCCTTCGAGATTCGTCCCGTCCACGGTTGGGCAGCGAATGCATGATAGGATTTTCGAACCCATATGAACAGCGGCTGAAACGGTTTAGTGGGAATCCTTCGTCGCTCACGGCGACGACGATCCGTGCATTCTGATTACGTACTTTCCCCAATGTGCCGCTTCAGTTCTCGGCCTAAATCTTATGCGTGCCCCGTTTTTCCTCGGCGACATCAATGCTGTCCTGACTGGCCAGAATCTTCGGATTCTGGCCACTTTCTTTGGGTTGTGGCCATCGTGAATTTTAATAGAGGGCGATCCATGTTCTTGCTCTTTCGCCCCCCGCCCACCATATTCATCAGCACATCAAGACGAGGCGGCTGGCGCTACCTCACCAACCTGCCGATCCGGGCAAGGTGGTCTTCGCTAAAGCGAGATGTGGCCGATAACGTCGGCAACAAAACGGAAATCGCCAGCCTTCTCTTCGATAGCGGAGGCTTGGATGCTCGATCATTATCCCATTCACGAACTTATCGAGAACCAGGCCAAACGGCTTGGGTTGGGCCGGAATGAACTGGCGCGACGGTGTGGGTTCAAGAATCTCGGCAAGGGGCTTCGGCGGATAGACGGTGTTTGTCATGGCGACCTCGATTCACCGGGAGCCAAAATGGTGCTCGACAATCTCGCCGTCGCGTTAGAGGTGGACAAGGTTATGGTTGAGGAAGCCATTGCCGCCACCGCGAAAATCATAGCTGAGACCAACCGTCTTGCCGAAGCGGAGCGAGAAGCCGCATGGCGGAAATCGTTCAAGCCTCACGCCTATCTGGTCGGTTCCCAGAATCGTCCTTCTCAAATCACCTTCTACGGCATGACTGGTGGCCCGGAACGTTGGTTGAAAATACCCCTCGATTTGTCTCAGCCGCCGGTGACCTACGCGGTTCAGGCGCACGAGTTTGTGAAGAAGACGCCGTTCGTTCCCTACCATGGCCGCACGACGGGTTTCATCGTCAATTACACGCCGGACAGGGCGGTGCGTTTCGACCTCGACGGCAATCCCGTCGAGAATTTTCATAGGGCCTATATACCGGGACAGGTGGAGGTGTTCATCGGCAAGCAAAAGCTACCGGCGAGAGGTCTGTTTGGAATTTAGAGAGTGAGAGGGCACCCATGACCACGGTAGCCATTGGCGACATCCACGGCATGTATGACATGCTCGTCCGCCTTCTGGTCGAGATCAATGCATTCTCAATTCGAGAACGAGAGATTGGACGTCCAACGCTTGTTTTCCTTGGCGACTACGTGGATCGTGGCCCTGATTCACGACGTGTGGTTCGGCGTCTCCGGGCGTTGCAAGGTGAGTTCGCCGTCTGTCTTCGCGGAAATCACGAGGACATGATGTGGAGATGCGAAGACCGATCAATCGACTGGCTGAAATTCCTTTGGAATGGCGGCACGCAAACTCTTGCTTCGTACGAGGGCCACGAGGACGAGTTTAAAAATGATCGGCGCTGGATGGCTTCGTTGCCAACCTCGTATGAGGACGAGCTACGAATCTTCGTTCACGCGGGAATCAAGCCTAATCAACCGCTCGCTGACCAAACAGACGATACAAAAATGTGGACGCGCGACGAGTTCATCAATTTCCAAGACGCATTTCCCAAATATGTGGTGCACGGACATACGCCGACGCTTCGCCGGGATTCCTCGGACGCGGGATCGCCTGATGTTCGCGATAACAGATGCAATCTCGACACTGGCGCTTGCTATGGCGGAACCCTCTCGGCGGCCTTCTTCAACGACGCCGAAGCCAAGCCATTTCATACGATCAGCGTCACGTGATCGTTCACGGCTCGGTCAGAGAAAAATAATGGGCCTTGACGTTCTTGCGGACAGGTGGCGCGTGGAGCCCGCGTCTTAAATCAGCTCACAAGGCCGCTGGTGAGTTCCCACGGGAATCAGTTAGCCGAAGAGGCGTCGGTTTGAAAAAATGCGTGAGCGGGCCTCCCATACGTTTTAGGCTCGCTCCCATTCATGGGGATCACACGCCGGCGCGACGCCGATCTTCCTGAAGTGTAAATGCAAAGGTTGAGCAAGGGGTCCCATGTCGAGAATTGTCGAGAATTATGGCACGAGACGGAAACAAACCCTGTTCGAATCAGGGGGACGACCGCCGACTTCTCCCCCACGCGTTGGGTCATATTTTTGCCACCGCTTTAATTGCTATATATCAGATCATGGATAAGTCCACTAAGAGCCTCAAGGTCGCCACATGAAAATCAGTCGCTCCATCAAACTTAAAGTGTTGCCTTTATTAGTGCTAATGGCACCAACACAAGTATTTGCTCAAAACTATAACCCCTATAATCAGAATCCCTACGCTGTTCCCCAACCTCAACAAGCCGCCCCTGTGATGGGGACTCACGGCTATTATTCGGCTCAAAACAATTTTGGTGTTGCTCCACCTCCTCAGCCGCGACAGTGCACTCTAACGCCAACGGGTGCAGGTAGCTATATCCAAAGATGCTGGTGAAGCGCACCCGCTCGACAGAGAAGGCTTCCTAATTTGAATTCAAGTCGATTCGCGGTGCGGCATGACGCGATGCATGTTCTTTTTTTAGAACGTTGTTCAATGTAGTGAACGAAGGAAACGAGCGTCATGGGCGACCCTGTTGAAGATTTTCTGGCTAAACACCGATCCTCGTCAAAATGGCTCGATGATATCGTTGACGTGCTTTTGACGAAGCCTCACGGAACCGCGCATGTGAACGAGATTGCCCGCGATCTTTGGTCTTCTGAAAGGAGGGACATCGATAGCATCGAAGAGACAATCACCAGACGCATCAACGATTATTGTGGCGACGCCGCAGACTTCGATAAGACGCCTGACCGCGATCTATTTGAGCGGGTCATTCCCGCCACTTACAGGCTTCGGTCATTTCCCGAGAAGCCCGATATTTATGAGCTTGCGGCGGTCAGGTTCGACGAACCGGCAATGCGTGGGATGTGGGATTACTACGGAAAGCTGATGATCGAGAAGTTCCACGAAAAATGGGGTGCAGCGACCAACCGCAAACGGCTTGAGGCATTTGTGAAATGGATGGCGAAGCCAAAACAGCAGGAGTGGTATGAGGAACGGAAAAAATCATTCGCGGAAATTGCCTCCATTTCCTTCGATGATTTGCTTGAAAAGAAGTGATTTGGGCAAAAATCAAACCATCTTCATGAAGATCGGATGGTTGATTACTTGGGTGTTTTCTGTGCAAAAGATACTTGCAAAAAGAAGGGCCAATTTACCGCCGTTCCGGCATGACGATTTTCGATGATGCCCACGCCTCGACAGGCGAACAAATCCACGTGTCTCACGCTGCCACCCTTGCCGCTTTCAAGACACGATAAACGCTGGCGACCCCAATTCTAAGTTGGCTCGCGATCCGTTCCCGCGACAACCCTTGCCGATCCAGTTCAAGAATCTGGTCGCTCTTGGCCCGTGCCGTGGGTTTCCTACCCTTATATTTCCCCTCCGCCTTAGCCTTGGCGACTCCCTCCCTTTGTCGTTCCAACATCACCTCGCGTTCAAACTGACTGATCGAGGCCAGGAGGTTCAGCATCAGGCGCCCCATGGGGTTCGCCGTATCAACGCCCATCGAGAGGCCGACCTCTTCCTTGCTTTATTCATCTGGCCCGTAACCCATATTCCGCAACGCACGCGAGCTATAGCACGCGGCATTTCATGAAAAGAAGAGTTTTTACGGCGAAAAATACTCGCTCGTGCAACATCGAATTTTACCATCTTGAATGCAAAATCTCCGTCCATTGACGGAACTATCTACTCGAATATTCGTTGTATCGTGTGACGTATCTCGTGATACGTATTACTGAGGGGGGGAGGATGACATGCTTAAGCTTCCGCTCTCAAGTTTAGTCGTTGGATTAATAGTGTCCCACGCCTCGGCGCAATCGCTTAAACCGAAAGAGAACGGACCTGAATATCTCGGATCGGCCCAATCTTTCAAGTGCGAGCCTGTGGAGCCCACCAACAATCGCATCGTGGCCGCTGATCGACCTGATACGGTTATGGTGAGCATTACATTCAACGAGGGACGTAAAATCCCGATTGATCTCAAAGTCGTCCATATCGAAGAGAGCGGGGAGAAATATAACCAAGCCGATCAATATACGCGGTTACGTTTGGTCGCGAGCCCCGACCATCGGGACTATAACTGGTACGGGACGGGGGCGGAGGACCACAATATACTGATTCACGGCCAACTCTTGCAGAAAGATAGCTTACGCTATGGTGCGGACCGGTGGTTCTATAATGAATAACTTTTCGAGCGCGGACTCAGAATATCTGAGTTTCAAACTGTCTGCGATAAGACGAGCTAAAACGGCGAGTTATTAAAGCGCCATTCTGTTAAGCGGGATGTCTCTACGCATCCTCAACGCTTTGTTCGCGTGGAACTAGTCCGAATCCACCAACTCTGATTCAGACACGGGCGTGACCCCGTCTCGTTCCGGAATTCCCGACACGGGACGGGCCGTGGATTCTGGAGCGAGGTGTAACCGTCCCAAGCGCGTCACCGTGTGTATGTCCATGGACAGGATTCGAAGGCTCACGCCCTTCTTTTCCAGCCGGTCGATAATCGCCACCAAGTCGGCGACGGAACGTGCCAATCGACAAATCTTAGTGACGACGAGAGAATCTCCTGACCGAGAGAACGCGATTGCTTCTTCTAAGGCGTTGCGAGGCCTAGCGTCGTCGATCAACGGCGGATCGGCGCGTTCTCATCGAGCTTACTCCCGCCGTCCGGCGTGGGCGACCCCTTAGTCAAATCGCCGCATGGCGGTGAGCTTAGAAAAGGCGCTACTCTTGCCGCGTGGAAAGCCAAGGAGCGCGACAATGAAACATCGGATTTCCTACGCGATTATTCGTGGGATCGTAAGTTTGGGCTGTTTCTTTGCGACGCCGCTGATGGCGGGGAGCCCTGGGCTGGACGCCGATGGAAAGGACAAGCCGGGGCCGGACCAGGGCGTCGTCGTGGACGCTAACGGCAAATTTGTTGGCGCCCTGTTGAGCCAAAACGTCGTTACGCTAAAACTAAATGGAATTTGGGTGGCGTTGGGCGTGACCGCATCGGGATTTCCGGTCGCCGGCACCATAACGTCAGTTCATTTTTATTATCCAACAAGTGATTGTTCTGGGCCAAGTTATATTAATATAGACTTGCCGCGAACAGCGTTGACAGTCCAAAGTCCTCAACCTATTCCTGTTCCGACTCCTGTTCCGACCATTTTGTTCGCTGGAAATCCGGTTCAAAACTTGCATATATTATCGTATGTGCCGTATAATGGCAATAACGTTGTTTGCACGGCAGCGTCGCCAAACACTTATATTTTAGTTGGGCCCACTCAAGGCATTCCTTTATCTAGTCTCGGACTTACGCCCCCTTTCACGGTCAAATCACGCCTGTGAGACGCGGCGCCGAGGTTGCGGCGATGTTGACGCTATCCGAGCTACGAGGATCGCCGGCGAGTTCTTGGCCGAACGCGGGTTGATGCCGGATAGTTGGAAAAACTCACTTACGGGCCCGTTAGGCCGTTATAGAGCCGTTTCCACTCAGAGGCGACGGCCCCAATGCCCGATAAACACTGGCGCGACTGATCTTGAGCGTATGAGAAATAACGTTGACGCCGTTGCCCTCGGCCCTGAGTTTTCGAACAGCCTCAACGTTCATGGTCGGTGGCCGGCCTTTATATATCCCCGCCGCCTTGGCCTTCGCGATCCCCTCCATTTGCCGTTCACGGCGTAGGTTGGTTTCAAATTCCGCGAACTCCCCGAGCATGTCGAGAAACGCCTTACCCGCCGCATTGCTGGTGTCGATGGGTTGTTCCGTGGCCTTCAACGTCGCGGCCTTGCCTCGCAACTCACGTACAATGTCTTGAAGATCGCCTATGCTCCTCGCCAATCGGTCAATCCGGGTGACCATGAGAATGTCGCCGGGACGGATGAAATCCAAAAGTGTGCGAAGCTCCGTCCGGCCATCGCGGGTTGTCCCGGTGATTTTTTCTTGCCGGATCACCTCGCATCCGGCTTCCTTCAGCTTGGTCACTTGGATGGTGAGGTCTTGATCGGTGGTTGAAACGCGAGCGTATCCATATCTCGCCATGCGGCTTGCCCCTCCATATTTGTCTTATTAGGTTCTAGACCATCAATTATTGGTGTTTCAAAAGTCGGAAATCAACCCAAATAACACACGATTCATGTCTCATCGACGTGTTTCGCTCAGGTATACCCGGTTGAGACATGGCGGCGGAAGATATTCGTGGCTCGCCACGCCGCAGCCCAGCAAAAACGGGAGGCACGCGGGGATGCTGCTCTTGGCCTTATAACGTGGAAGTTGGCGCGCACATCAACGCAATCCGCAGTAGTCTCGACATCCTCGCAATCCCTTCGCCGCCAACGGCTTGTTGCAAACTATTGTATTCTATCTCAACTTTGAAATCTCATATTTCAATCCATTTGTCAGGCGCGTGAAGCGGCGCATGTGCATACATTGGCCGTTCATCATAATTACGCGAGCAACAGTCGCTTGTACTCTACCGAAAACACCAGGAATTATTTCCTCCCCTAAAATGCGGCGACCAATAATAACGGCCACAAATAAAATGTATACGAAATAAAAAACTCGCAATAACAAAAGTATATGTTTTCTACGTGAAAGAACAAATAATTGTATAACGCAGCATGTATACGCCAAAAACGTTGGAAAAATAACAATATATTTAAGCTCCACGACTCCGTCGTGATAATGCGATGATAAAAGCTTACAGACCGTGAAAAAAACACCGTTGGTAAAACTATGGCGACGGGACGCGAATGAATGGGGTCGGTGGCGACGGGACCAGCAATATAGAGTACCATTATAGAGGTTGTTACGGTAGTAACTGCTTGAACTATAGTCAAAATCAGCTTTGCCCAAAAATCTGACATACCGCAAATCCTTCTACCTATCCGGAATTCGCCAGGCGGCACCCTCGTTAAGTCCAAAGTGCAACGAATTGGCTGCTTTAGCAATCTCGAGCCGAGTGCGGTAGGGACGCAAGTTACCCTGCGCCCCCCCGCACAGAACCTACGTGCGGCTTTCCCGCATACGGCTTCCGCCATAGTGGCGGTTAACCTATCGCAAATCGCTCGGAAGCGTGTCCATACGTCCGTTTCAAAGTCCTCTGAAAACACAAAAGCGATTCGCCCAAGGACGGGACGCTTTCGCGTCAGCGGATCAACCGTTACCTTATCGCGCCTCAAGCTCCGGCACCATGTCGTGACTCCGGTGATCATGGATTTGGTGACTGGATTTCTCGCCCGGAACGGGAATGGCGGTGACGTGACGAATGAGAGATTAGATGTTTAGTCCCGGCATTTGGTGGAGTGGATCGAGTGTGAATCTGTCAGGCTCTTTTGTCCAGAGCTTGCAGATGAATTCGTATGGGGTGAGGCCTTTGAGGGTCTTGAGGCGGCGA